>Ga0209902_100027_pt1 | contig 350510 bp, 269 predicted proteins | sample FECB27metaG_FD_188304 | JGI IMG/M metagenome (GOLD analysis project Ga0209902, IMG submission 188304) | Cyanobacterial communities from the Joint Genome Institute, California, USA - FECB-27 (SPAdes) (version 2) | ecosystem: Environmental > Aquatic > Thermal springs > Hot (42-90C) > Microbial...
ACCTCAACACTACACTTCTTTACCGGTACTCAAAAAAACGTTAACTGAAATTTGGGCTCAAGTTGGACAACTATACACAGTCAGCTTTAGCTAACGCTTGTTATATTTATTTTTGTCCTGTTACTTATTGCAGTTGAAAAATCATCAATGGCACTTTTATTCTTGCCCAAATTATGTTTAGCTACGCCTCGCCCTTGATAAGCATCAATATGCGCTGGTTCTATATCGATACATTTACTAAAATCAGATATAGCACCTTCATAGTCTTCTAAATATGATTTGACGTTCCCTCGATTGCAATAAGCTTTGAAGTGCTTTGGATCTAAGTCAATAGCACGATTAAAGTGTATTAAGGCAGTCTCATACTGTTTAATATATTTATAAACCCCTCCAAGATTATTATGAGCTTTTGCATCATTAGGGTTCAAAGCAACTGCTTTTAGATAATCCGTCAAGGCTCCAGCTTTATCGCCTAAATCACTCTTAGTCAAACCTCGGTTATAGTAAGCCTGTGCATAATTAGAATCAAGCTCAATTGCTTTGTTGTAATCTGATAAAGCACCATTCGCATCATTCAAACGATCTTTTGAAACCCCACGATTATTATATGCCTTGGCGTAGTAAGGATTGATTTTAATCGAACTAGTAAAATCAGCTATTGCACCTTTGTTATCTCCTAATACCCTTTTCATAAGGGCCCTATAATAATATGCAGAATCATAGCGGGCATTGAGACGAATCGCTTTGCTGTATTCATCTATTGCTCCTTTATAATCCTTTGACTTTTCCTTTTGTAGACCTCGATTCAAATGTATTCTAGCCTTTTGGCCAAAACTTTCTATTGGTAGAAAAAGCAAAATAAGCAAGGAGAGTAATCGCATATTATCTAGTATCGAGAGCATTACAGCTGCAATATACATTAGCATAAATGAATGTAAAAGCATCTCTTTTATATTCGCATAGCTGTTTAGCTATCTTCTTGACAAAAAAAAAGGCCATTGTTCGGCCCCTTTAAATCAGTATACAGGACCAAAGCGCCCCGCCCCATAGCTATGCCTTTTTGCTGAGGAATAGTGCTTTGGTGAGCTAGTTGCCCTTTGTAGTTGGTGTTATGAGTTGTTATTCCAACTTCTTTTTGGTTTTAACAATGCAATCAATCCCATCAAGCGGTCCTGGAACCTGCAACAATCGGTATACTTTACTCTTGGATGCTTTGGAATAATGTTTATATCCTTCTCCAGACCTAATTCCAACAGATCTTCTTTCTGTAAAATTTGTGTAAAGCAGAAACGCTCACCATTGGTGACGCATTCAAGCATAAATTCGCCTACCGTGGTATCCCAACCTACACAAGGACCGGAGTAAGCCAATTGAGTAGTGCGATCAATATTCTGTTTCAATATCCACTTAATACTGCCTTTATCGCCCCTTTTGGCTAATAACCAATAAGCATAGCATTTCACAGTAGGATTATTAGATTCCGTCAATTCCACTAATTCTGAATTGAAGGTTAAAGTACCCAATAATTCAGCTACGAGGTGGAGGTAAGAAATTTTCCCAGTACTGACTAATTTATCTTCAAATACTTCGGGCTTTCCTGGCCATTCCCTTACGGTCCCTATATACTGCACAGCCCGTTCAATGAGGTAGCTCCTCAGAAAAGTCAATAAGCTGAGAGCAATTACCGTAATAAGAATATATCTATATTTTTATCCATAGAGGCTACCTAAAATAAACCTTCTTACTGAGCTTTGGCAAATCTTTACCTTATCCATTTCGGTCCAACACGTACGTTTTTGATTCGAGCATATACCCATTATTGCTAGCATCGCGCTCACGGCCTCCTATTGATACCCCATTCGCAAGCATAAGCATTCTGCACGCTTTCTACGTGCATTGTAAGCTCCTTTTAGATGCCACCCAACTCAGCCACAACCTTATAAAAACAGATAGTTACGTACGTTTTCATTGGTGCCAGAGTGTGTTAACCTTCGTTACCCGCTAAGATTGCCCAAAAGGTAAAATAGAAAAGCCCTCAAATACAAGCGAATAAGAGAATTTTAGTTGGTACATACTGGATTCTGCCGATTAGTCGGTGTACGTGGGTAGCCTCCGGGTGTCTGATATTGTTACCTTGAAGAAGTCATCGGTGAACCTGAAGACTGGTCGGGTCGAGTTGACCACTAGGAAAACCAAGCCCCCGTGAAGATTCTCATCCCTCAAAAGGAAATGGCTATATTATCAGCATATATTGCCCCCTGGACTGTGGGTATTTGCGTTCTTTAGTGCTGACATGAAGTATACTGAACAGGAACTGGCCGACCGGATTGATGCTATCAACGCTTACATTCGGAAGGACTTAAATTTCATCGGCAAGAAGTTGGGATTCACCTATAGTCTATCAATGCACTGTGCTAGACATTACTATGCCACCGACTTCCTGAGGAAAGACGGCCAGCTCTCGGTACTGAGCAGGATCATGGGTCACTCTAGCATTAAGACAAAGGAGGGATACCTTAGGCTACTGGCATCCGATCAGGACCGCGAGATTCAGAAGGTGTTTGGTGAGTGAGCAGGCGGACAGGTAAAAAGGAAAGGCCGCCCTTTGGGGCGGCCCCTGTTTATTTAATAAGTTCGATATGATTGAATCATATATTTGGTAACTTATCAGCATCAAAACAACAAGCATGAAACCAATAGATTTTCGAGCAGGTGTAGAAAAAATAAGACTAGCCTTCAAAGAGATACTAAGTAATTGCTATACTGAATTTTATGAGATAAACATTGAAACAGCCACAGGTCAAATATTCACTTTGGAAGCCTTCTTCGGCCAAGAATACATTGATGCAAATGATAAAAGCATGAGTGATACAAATATTGTTAGACCTATTCTGCATTTCCAAGCAAAAGGACAATGGGCAAATAAGAACTTTGATATAAATGGATTCTTTCGAATATGTACAGAAGTATTTGAAGAATTTCTTGAAATGGGTGAACGTAATGAACTTGATTCTCTTATACCTATTTTACAAGAGGGCGAAAAGAAAGCTTTACCCGTTAACATGGGCCAATCAGATGTACATAATAGTTTTTTTCTATCTATAACCAGTAGTATTTGCGGAGGAACTCCTTTCCTAAGAGAGCTACTTCAGGAAAGCATTGGTACGATTGCAGTTGAAACATCTCACGACAAACGCACTGTATTAGGTGTTGGGTGCGGATTGAGTGAACATCAAAAAATTACCGCTTTGATAGAAGGCCAACCAATTAACCTCTCAATACCTTTCCATAGAATGGATAATTTCAAACCTTTTCAAAAAGAAGTAGAGTCACTTCCAGTTGATGACAAATACATCTTTGTAGCCATGTCATTCCAAAAAGATCCTTTGTTGGTAGACACATACAACACCATCAAGAGAGTGGTCAAAGGCTTAAAGAAAGGATTACGTTGTGAACGGGTGGACGACATTCAAGACGACTTCTCAATCACAGATAAAATATTGGACTGTATTCGCAAAGCCAAATTGATAATTGTTGACCTGACGGATAACAGACCCAATGTATATTACGAACTGGGTTATGCCAGGGCTTTAGGAAAAACAATTGTCCTTGTGGCAAAAGAGGGCGAAAAGCCTCATTTTGACGTAAGCCATCAAAATATCATTTTTTACAACAACGCCACAAGCCTGGAGAAAAGCCTTAACATGAGGCTGAGGACATTTTTTAAGTAGGATTAAAAAACCTGCACCAAAGGCACAGGGTTTTCCTATACAAAATATATTGTCAACTGAGTCAAAACAATTGTTCTACTGCTGTTCAGTTTGTTTTACCATGTTATAAAATATTTTCAGCCCCTACCGCTGATTGATATTTTCAAGCCAAACATCAGCGAACTCCACCAGGAACCGGTAACGGTCCTCGTTGAGAGTGGCAAGCTGACCGTCGTTCACCTGAGCTGGTTCATCATACACCCCGGTATAATTGTAAGTGAAGCTGAGAGGTATCCCTCCTTCGAAATGTTGACTCCTAAAAACAAAAGCATCGCAATCAGGTAGATTGCGAGGCTTTTATGTTGACATATTTGTGATTCCGTTTGGATTCGAACCAAAGACCTACTGCTTAGAAGGCAGTTGCTCTATCCAGCTGAGCTACGGAACCGGTACCAATAAACAATGATCAACTAGCAGTCATCAAAACGGGTTTGATATTTCCTGCTCATTGATCATTGCTTCCTTTGATGTCGGGGTGGCAGGATTCGAACCTACGACCTCTTGGTCCCAAACCGGACATGGATGCCAGCATCCGAAAAGAACCCGGAAAGCGGAGAAATCAGTGGGATGGGATACTGACTCGGGTACTGCACTGGGGTACTGCACTGGGGTACTGATATGAATTGCGATGGAGGTAATCTCCATCATAATGGCAACTATAAAAGGCTTTTTAAAACGGAACACCCCAAACGGGGCAGGCTTGATTACCATTAAATACCGGTACTCTGGAAAGTACACTATCTTCTCCACCCGACAAAAAATTGAACCAGAGCACTGGCATGCGCCTACTGGGTACGTGCTCCCATCGCACCGAGACCACATTTTCCTCAATCAGGTCATTGACAAGTATAAACAGGCTGTAAATACTACGGTTCAGCGACTTATTCTCCAGGGCATCTTGCCGGATAAATTTTCCGTTCATCGATTCTTTATTGATCCTGTTGTACCAATTTCCCGTTTCGAGCAATTTGTGAACCGTGAGCGCCTTCGTTCACCGGCCATCATACCGATCCCTGAAGCCTTGGAGCCTTACTCTCCAGTGGGTCCACCTGCCCCTGCCGTCAGGAAGCCTGAGCCAGTTGCAAGCTTCTTTCAACTTTTAGAGGAATGGATTGAGCGCAACCCGAATGTACAAGTCCGGAACTCAACCAAGCGACAGCGAAAGTCACTCAAAAACGTGCTGGACAGTTTTCAAAAAGAGAAGGCAGTGACTTTGTCATTTGCAACCATGGATAACAATTTTTATTCATCGTTTTGCAATTTCATCGTAAAGGACCGCAATAGCCGAAACAGCAATCTTGGGAAATACATCAAGCAGCTCAAGACCTTCCTGCGTTATGCGCAAGCAACCCACGGCGTGTCGGTCCACCCTCAGCACACTTCCTGGCGAGGGCTATCTGAAAACTCTCCAAAAATTGCGTTGCGGGAAGAAGAAGTTGAGCTTATTTACACCTGTAACTACGCATCGGAAAGGCATCGGAAGGCTGCTGATCTGCTGGCATTGGGGTGTTGGACCGGGCTCAGGTATTCGGATTTAATACAGGTTGGCCAATTCAACTTAAATCAGGATTTCCTCATCTGTACCAACGACAAAACCGGTAATACATCCCTAGCTCCTCTGGCCGTGTATCCGCAGATCACATCTGTCTTAAGAAAATACGATACGGATATAAAGTCCATGGCTATTTCCAATCAAAAGTTCAATCAATATGTCAAGGAGGCGGCCCAGATTGCTGGATTGATTGATCTCGTCGAAATACGAATTGAGCGGCTGGGAGAAACCATCAAAAAGAAAATTCCCAAGTGGCAAGCGATTTCCTCTCACACGGCCAGGAGAACCTTTGTCACCAATATGCGAAAAAAAGGATTTCCTCCTGAGCAGGTTATGCGGATGAGTGGCCATAAAAGTTATACCGAATTCGCCAAATACAACAAGTTGAACACGCAGGACTTGCTGGAAACAATAAAGACACTGGGGTTTTAGTTGCTTTCAAAGCGTACGGCAAAGTATACATTACCTGGTTATTCAACTCCAAATTATTTATTTGTGGTATTGATCCATACTCGATTAATAGACTACATGGAGCAATGCTATGACACTTTTCTGAAGAAAGTCCTTTTTCACTTAATTGCATCTCCGCACGAGTGCTTGTACCTTTCAATGTTTCAATCGCACACTAACTCGCTTTGAGAGATCGCCACACTATCCATGACGGATTGGGTTGCGACGGCTAATTATGTTTAGGGGCCCAGCCATTGGAGTAAGTCATCACTTCCACCTGACGATGCCTCTACGGCTTCTGACCCGTCAGAAAAGCTATGATGCGGCGGACTACGCTGGACGTAGTCCTCAAATATCAACCGTAGCTACTGCTCCTCTTCCTCGAAGAACATATTGAATGCCGGGGTATACTACGTTCAACCTCTAAAGTGGATTACAACAAACGAAGCCAATGTACGCCAGTACATGTGGCTGTCCATTGAATTCCATTGCCTTTCCTACCAGGCCACGCAAGTGCAGCCCGTAAAAATTTGTATCGAAGCGACGACAAAGGCATCCTATGATGGCCAAACTGATCCTGTGGCGCTTTCAAGTTGCTTCTTTCCCCTACCAGCCCTGAGGCTTTCAATGTGTTTTTAATCAAATGGATATTGACCATTTCAGTAATCATACCCTACAGTCCAGGACCACTAATCCGTCTTCCTGCAAAGTTTGTCCAGGTCCTTTCCCATGGTCAGTCGGATGTTCCGCTTATTTGTTTTGGTGAATAAGACCGCATCACAGAGCACTCTGAGCGTGGACGTGATAGGCGTGCCGGGCTTGAAGTTCCTCGGAAGCAGTAGAATGCCTATGCCCGGTAACGTCACCATTAGGACTGGTTCCCAAAATAAACGTAAGCCCTGGCCCGATACTTAGGCTGAACAGTTCAGCCACGAACCAATGTCATTGATCATCTGGAACCGCCTTACCTATGTCTGAGAGGTTGCCTACGGGAACATTCAACTTTTGCGTCCACCTGGCATTAGTTATCAGAAACTTTGTCAGGCAATTCATTTGAAGTTCACTCTGAGGGATTTGTCCTTACAGGCTGGCTTGGGGTGTTGGTAGAGAAGGTTACTTTATCGTAAAAGGTTTCTATTGTTGATTGTATCAGGTCCATATCGAATACCTTTTTACTGTATACATTTCGGTACTACATGGAGCATAGCTATGACACTTTTCCGAAGAAAGATATTTAGCAGTATAGTGCATTTTTAGATGGATATAAACAGCTATTTCAGGGTTTTTGAATAATGTTATTCATCTGTTGCAAGTAAGATTTAGCTGATTTTCAAAGATGCAACAGTTGTAATTATTGATACCTTTGTTATGCCCAATGCAACCAGGGTATTGCCCTTTTTGCGAACAGGCTGGATGTCCCCATTGAGACAGGTCACGCCGCTAATGACCCTGCGGAACTAATTATATCTGGCTCAGTATGAAAATTGAAGTTCAGATGCCCCCGAAAACCCAATAGGCAAATAGTCTATGCCATTGGGGCCTACAAGTCTGCGAAAGAGAAAAATATTCTCTCTCCGTTCCTCTTCTTCTTGGCAATGAAACACGCTATACCTACGGGCGGTGCTTACTGCGTGAACGATATGATGCGGGATTACGGCTACTCATCCAGCACAGTATCGGGACACCTGAAAACACTAGCCGAATTGGGATGGGTGAAGATCGCCGTGAAGAGACGTAGCCGTGGAACCGGAGGAAGGCCTGCTCAACACGTAGAGTTGCAGGCGATGGGAAAAGTGTTCGAACATTTGCAATTGGCAACCCCAAGACAACAGCACGGAGCTGGTAACCAGAAAGCGAAGAAAGTACGGTTACGCAAGATTGCATTCCAAACCCCGTTCACGAAGCATGAACTGCGGTCAGAGATTGAGCTTCAGGAAGCAGAATGCAGCCAGGAAAAACAACGAAAGGCAGTCATCCACAAACACGTAGAGAAGGTATTAGATGAAAAACTTCAGGAGCTGGGTACAACTAAAATCCATGCTTCCCGATCAAAAATAAAGAAGTTACGAAGAATAATTCGGCACCAATTTAAAATTGAAGAGGAGGAACAAAAACAAGTACACCTGCTTAGAAATTTCATCCAACCCGACGTGAATTATGTGGTAACGACTTCGACGAAACATATGGCTCGGCTGCTTGGTTACCGCTCGCATACAACCGGCTCCAAGGGCTTACGTAAACTTGCCAGAGAAGGAAAGATTACGATTCAATGTGACCACGTCTTTATCAAGTCTAACGCAAATTACAAGGAACTGGAGTACCGTGATCTTCCCAAGAATTATATTATCACCAAGGGTGGAAATATGATTTACTTGAGACCCAACCGTGTAACGTTTGGCCCCATCGCTCCTGACACTGTACACAGCCCGACCAAGGATAAGGCTGCCGGTGTTCCGGAAATGATATTTACCAAATGTTACCTATTCGATCATGCTAAGCCGTTCGTTTTCCGATGTGGCAGGTACAAGGGCAAGCATATCAGTGAAATTGAAGAAGCGACCCTCAGAGGATACCTTCAATATCTTTTGAAAAAAACAGATAATCCATTTACTGTAGAAAACATTACACCCGTTTTAGACTCTTTAAACAATTAAATTAGAAGGCCCTCTTTCCCAGAGAGGGCCTTCTTCTCTATTGGCTTTAGTACTTTATTCTCTATTTTATATTAAGAAGAGTTGCTGACGCTCCTTTACTTTATCACATCCATACACTTCGAAAGCCCTCTCCTTTAGCTACGCATGCTTTTAGGCTGGAAGTTTGACCTGAAACAAGGCGCAACCGAATCTTTTTTTTTGTATAATTGGTTTCGCATTTTTCTATGAATCAGAATCCCGAACAGATCGCCAGGGATACCATCGACAAGCAACTCAAAGCCTGCGGCTGGACCATCCAAAGTAAGAACAAAATCAACCTGGCCGCTTCCCTGGGTGTTGCCGTGCGGGAATACCAGACCGATGTCGGCCCGGCGGATTACATTTTGTTCGTAAACCGCACCCCCGTGGGCGTGATTGAAGCCAAGCGAGAAGAGGAAGGCTACCGATTGACCAGCGTGGAGGATCAATCCACCGAGTACGCCACCAGCAAGCTCAAGTACCTGAATAATGATCCGCTTCCCTTCGTCTACGAGAGTACCGGGGAGGTGACCCGCTTTACCGATTACCGGGACCCCAAGCCCCGATCCCGTCCCGTCTTTACCTTCCACAAGCCAGCCACCTTCGTGGAATGGCTCAAGAAGCCCAAGTCACTGCGGAATCGCCTGCTGGATTTGCCAGCCTTACCCCAGGAAGGGCTGAGGGATTGCCAGATCAACGCCATCACCAAGCTGGAAACCTCCTTCCAGCACAACCGGCCCCGGGCGCTCATCCAGATGGCCACGGGTTCGGGCAAGACTTTTACCGCCATTACCTTTATCTACCGGCTGCTGAAGTACGCCCACGCCAAGCGGGTGCTGTTCCTGGTGGATACCAAGAATCTGGGCGAGCAGGCTGAGCAGGAGTTTATGGCCTACATGCCCAACGACGACAACCGCAAGTTCACTGAGCTGTACAACGTGCAGCGGCTGCGGTCAAGTTACGTGGCGGGTGACAGCCAGGTCTGCATCAGCACCATTCAGCGCCTGTATTCCATCCTGAAGGGAGAAGAAATGGAGGAAAGTGCTGAGCAGGTGAACCCTGCCGAGTTCCAGTGGGAAAAACGGGCTCCCCTGCCTGTGGTGTACAACGAGAAGCTGCCCATGGAATTCTTCGACTTCGTGGTCATTGATGAATGCCACCGCAGCATCTACAACCTGTGGAAGCAGGTGCTGGACTATTTCGACGGCTTTCTCATTGGCCTGACGGCCACGCCGGACAACCGCACGTTCGGGTACTTCAACCAGAACATCGTCAGCGAATACACCCACGAGGATGCCGTGGCCGATGGCGTGAACGTGGGCTACAACGTCTACCTGATCGAGACCGAGATCAGTAAGAAGGGAGCGGCGATCTGGAAGGGCGAGTACGTGGACCACCGGGAGAAGCTCACCCGCCGCAAGCGCTGGGAGCAATTGGACGAGGACCTTCAGTATTCGGCCAAGAAGTTGGATGACGAGGTGGTCAACCCCAACCAGATACGAACCATCATCCGCACGTTCCGGGAGCGGTTGCCGGATATGTTTCCAGGACGAAAGGAAGCGCCCAAGACGCTCATCTTCGCCAAGACCGACAGCCACGCCGACGACATCATCCAGATTGTGCGGGAAGAGTTTGCCGAGGAAAACAAGTTCTGCAAAAAGATAACCTACCGGGCCGAGGAAGACCCCAAGTCGGTGCTGGCCCAGTTCCGCAATGATTACTATCCCCGCATCGCTGTTACGGTGGATATGATTGCTACGGGTACGGACGTACGGCCACTGGAATGCCTGCTGTTTATGCGGGATGTGAAGAGCCGCAACTATTTCGAGCAGATGAAAGGCCGGGGAACCCGCATCGTCTCCCTAGATGACCTCAAAAAGGTGACGCCCTCCGCCCAGTACACCAAGGACCACTTCGTGATCGTGGATGCGGTTGGGGTGACTAAGTCGCTGAAGACAGACAGCCGTCCGCTGGAGCGCAAGCCTGGCGTAGCCCTGAAGGATTTATTGGGAGCGGTGGCCGTGGGCGCTCGGGATGAGGACCTGTTCACCTCCCTGGCCAACCGGCTTACCCGGCTGGACAAGCAGATCACGGAGAAGGAGCGGACGCAGTTTATGGAGCGCAGCGGCGGCAAAGCCCTCAGCCAGGTGGTGAAGGAGCTGCTGCACGCCTACGACCCGGACACGATCAACCTGCGGGCGACCGTGCTGCAAAGCCAATCGGGCGAACTGAGCCGGGAGGCGGCCACCCAGCAGGCGCAGGAGGAACTCATTACCCAGGCTGCCGATACCTTTACGGGCGAACTCAACGAGTTCATTGACAACGTGCGCCGGGCGCACGAGCAGATCATTGACCTGATCAACCCCGATACGGTGGAGTTTGCCGGGTGGGACGCCCAGGCCAAGGAGAAATCCCTACATTTGGTGGAGGATTTCCGAACCTGGATCGAAGCGCACCGAGACGAAATTACCGCCCTGCAACTCTTCTACGGCCAGCCCTACCGTCGCCGGGAGCTGACCTATGCGATGGTAAAGGAGGTTCTGGAGAAGCTGAAGGCCGATAAACCGGCGCTAGCTCCCCTGCGCATCTGGCAGGCGTACGAGCAATTGGAAACCGTGGCCGGAAAACCGAAAAATGAATTGATTGCATTGGTCTCCCTGATCCGGAAAGTCGCCGGGATTGACGTAGCTTTGACGCCCTACGATAAAACCGTGGACCGGAACTTCCAGGAGTGGGTGTTCCGCAAGCAGGCCGGGGCCTTGAAGTTCTCCGAAGAGCAGATGCACTGGCTGCGGATGGTCAAGGATTACGTGGCCACGTCCTTCCACGTGGAAGCGGACGATTTTGACCTTAGCCCGTTCAACGCCCACGGCGGACTGGGCAAATTCTGGCAACTCTTCGGTGACTCAATGGAGGAAACAATTAACGAATTGAACGAAGCCCTTGCTGCTTAATTTATGAATAATAATATTCAGGTCCCCAGTAATTGGGTAGTGACCAAAGTAGTCGATTTGTGTATAATTATTAGTGGCAACACACCTAAAAATTTACCATCCGCTAAAACTACGGGTCAGACTCCTTTCTACAAAATATCAGATATGAATAGCAAGGGGAATGGCGTGTACATGGATACGTCTGCCTTATATCTTACTGATGGAGAAGCAAAAGAGTTAAAGGTAAAAATAGAAAAGGCGGGCACTATAATCTTTCCCAAAAGAGGAGGTGCTATCTTGACCAATAAAAAAAGGATATTAAAACGTGATTCGTATTTCGATCTCAATTTGATGGGTGTCCGGCCTAAATACGAATTGCTTTCAAATGAATACCTATGGTATTGGATTACAAAGCTTGATCTCTCCAAGTTATATGATGGGTCTAATGTTCCTCAAATCAACAATAAGGATATTGAACCTTTATTGTTTCCCCTTCCCCCGCTCCCCGAACAGCACCGGATCGTGGCCAAGATCGAAGAACTGTTCAGCGAACTGGACAAAGGCGTGGAGAGCCTCCGTACGGCGCAGCAGCAACTGAAGGTGTACCGGCAGGCAGTACTCAAGTCGGCTTTCGAAGGGAAGCTCACCCAGGAGTGGCGCTTGCTGCACCCGCAACCCGATGCCGCCGAACTCCTGGACCAAATCCAGACCGAACGGGAAGCACAAGCCAAAGCCACGGGCAAGAAGCTAAAGCCCATCGCCCCGCTCACCGAAGCGGACCTGACCGAGCTACCGGAATTGCCGGAGGGGTGGGAGTGGACGAAAGTCCATTCGGTAGCCGAAAGTTGTTTAGGGAAAATGCTTGATAAGGAAAAGAATAGGGGAATTTTAAAACCATATCTCAGAAATATCAACGTCCGATGGGGAAGTTTTGATTTAGTTGATTTGCTTGAGATGCGTTTTGAGGAGAACGAAAATGAGAGATTTGGAATAAAATATGGCGACTTGATTGTTTGTGAAGGCGGAGAACCAGGAAGGGCGGCAATATGGCGTGACCAAGTCTCTGATATGAAAATTCAAAAAGCGCTGCACCGAATCAGATTCATTAAATTAGTTAAGGTTGATTTTTTTTATTACTACCTAGTTTTCAGTGCTTCTGCAAAAATTCTTGATAGATATTTCACTGGCACTACTATTAAACATTTAACGGGAGAAAGCCTAAATCAATTTTGTTTTCCAATCTGCTCTCTTTATGAACAAAACCAGATTGTCCAGGAACTAGAAAGCCGTCTGAGCGTGTGCGATAAGCTAGAGGAAACGATCACGCAGAGCCTAAGGAAAGCAGAGGCGCTCCGGCAAAGCATCCTGAAACAAGCCTTCGAAGGAAAGCTGGTGCCGCAGGACCCGAACGACGAACCGGCCAGCGTCCTGCTGGAGCGCATCAGGAGCCAACGGGAAATGGACGTACCCCAATCAAGTAAAAGGGGAAAACGAGCTCAACTACCTCTTCAACAAACCATCAGTTTCGACAATTTTTAAAACAACTCCTGTTTGTATGAGTGACCAAGGAAAGTACCTTCCACTATGGAGGAAGTATCTCCCCGCTATCCGTGTGCTTTTGAAAAATAGTAAGTCTGGTAGGCAAATATTGACTCTTCAAAAGCATGAGTTTGAAGCAATAGGTAACCGAGAAGTATCATCCTATACTTTTAATCTTGAACTAAGGAATGGCGAGGTAATATTTAGCACAATAAAAGGAACAGCCGTCGCACGTGATCTCCTCCTTGTGTTAAATGAAAACAGCGAAGTAGTAGAGTGGTTAAAGGACAAAAATGTTAAAATAAACATGGGTAAATCATTCGAACTGCATCTGCAAAGCCAGTAATTCGCATCATGAAAATTTTTAGTTTCCCCCCTATTGTTAACAAACAAAGCAAAGTCTTAATCCTGGGGACGATGCCCGGCGCAAAATCCTTGGCTTTGAACCAATACTACGGCCACGGTGGTAATCATTTCTGGAAGATTCTCTTCTATCTATTTTCAGAAAAATTTACGACGGATTACGAAACCCGTAAACAGTTACTGTTGAAACATAATCTGGCTCTCTGGGATGTACTACAGGCTTGCGTGCGGGAAGGCAGTTTGGATGCGAACATCCAAGAGGAGACACCCAACGATTTCTCTACTTTCTTTATCCAATATCCCGGTATCGAGTTAATTGCATTCAACGGCAAGAATGCGGAGGCGTACTTCTCTAACTATGTGGTACTACCTAAAAAAATCCCGACGATAACCCTTCCATCCACCAGCCCGGCCAATACCTGGAAGACCTTTGAAATGAAGGCTAAAGAATGGGGTGCAATCATAAGATAAGTACAATCAAGTTCTATTATTCATTTCCGTTAATCTGTGAAGAGTACTTTACACCTTTTGGGATTATGGACTCAACTTATCATATCATAATGCATTGCCGTAATTATTACCGATGAGTCTTCAAAAGGTCGAACAGTTGCTGCAACGGCGGGAAGGAATCCGCCTGGAGTTCAAGGAGGCCCGCACCGAGTTGCCGGGGAATCTCTTCGAAACCATCTGCGCCATGCTCAACCGGGACGGCGGGGACATCCTCCTGGGTGTTGCTGATGATGGGACGGTGACTGGTGTGGACTCGACCCGAGTTGAGGCGCTCAAAACGAACCTGGTCAATCTGTCCAACAACCCGCAAAAGCTGGAACCACCCTTCATCCTGCATCCCCTGGTGTACGAGGTGAGGGGTCAGGCGGTGATTCTCGTCCAGGTGCCCGCCAGTTCGCAGGTCCACAAATCGGCTTCCGTGGTATTTGACCGCAGCAATGACGGCGATTTCCGGGTCACCCAGCCGCACCGCATTGCGGAGCTGTCCAACCGCAAGCGCACGCACTACACAGAAGGCATCATTTACCCTGCGCTACGGTTCGAGGACTTCAAGCATGAACTGTTCCCCAAGATTCGCAACCTGATCCGCAGCAACAACCCCAACCACCCCTGGCTTGGGGTAGACAACGAGCAGATGCTGAAAATGGCTGGCCTATGGAAGCGGGACTGGGAATCGGGCCGGGAGGGCTATACGCTGGCCGCCGCCTTGCTGCTGGGCAAGGATGAGGTTATTCAACAAATCCTGCCCCACTACAAAATCGACGCCCTGGTCCGCAAGGAAAACGCCGCCCGCTACGATGACCGGGATTACATCGACACCAACCTAGTGGAGGCGTACGAGCGGCTGATGGCCTTCGTGGCCAAGCACCTTCCCGATAAGTTTTTCCTGGAAGGCGACCAACGGGTCAGCCTCCGCACCAAGATATTCCGGGAAGTGGTGGCGAACCTGATCGTGCACCGGGAGTACACCAATGCCCACCCCGCTACCTTCATTATTTACAATGATCGGGTTGAGACCGATAACGCTAATAATCCCCACGGAGAAGGACCCATTCGTCCGGACGACTTCTCCCCTTTCCCTAAAAATCCTTCCATTGCCAAGTTCTTCATTCAGTTGGGCCGGGTGGATGAGCTGGGTTCCGGGGTGCTCAACGTGTATCGATACCTGGCCGACTATGCTCCGGGAAAGACGCCCCTGTTCATCGAGGGAAATACCTTTAAGATGATTTTGCCTTTGGAGGAGTCAGCGCTGGGCAGGGATGCAAGTGGTGAGGACTATGCCCAGTTAGTGCGAGCCACCTTGGGGGAAGTGGCATCTAATTCGGTCAAAGACCGGCTGGTAGAGATCAGTCAGATCATCGCCAATAAGCCCGGCATTAAGGTGAAAGGCATTCAAGAAGAGGTTGATGTATCCCGAGAGACCATCAAAAAAGATTTAAAAGTGTTGATTGACAAAGGGCTGGTTGAATACCGGGGTAGCCTCAAAACGGGTGGTTACTATCCGGTGAGCAATTGAAGGTACACCATAAATACACCATAAATACACCATAAATACACCATAAATACACCATAAATACACCACAAGACTTTACCTATACCTATGAGCAGCGGCGCAAGCATTATATCGAAAATCTGGAACTTCTGCCACACCCTGCGAGACGATGGCATCGGCTACGGCGATTACCTGGAGCAATTGACTTATCTGCTGTTTCTCAAGATGGCTGATGAATACTCCAAGCCACCTTACAACCGGGCCATGCCCATCCCAGCAGAATACAACTGGGAAAGCTTGACGGCCAAACGGGGAGCCGAACTGGAGGCGCACTACATCACTGTACTGCGGGAGTTGGGCCAGCAGAAGGGCATTCTGGGGCAAATCTTCACTAAGAGCCAGAACAAAATTCAGGACCCGGCCAAGCTCTCTAAACTCATTGACCTGATCAACAACGAGAAGTGGAGCACCATGGGGGCCGACATCAAAGGGCAGATTTACGAAGGGCTGCTGGAAAAGAACGCCGAAGACACCAAGAGTGGAGCCGGGCAGTACTTCACGCCTCGGGACCTGATTAAGACCATCGTGGAGTGCCTGCGGCCCGAGCCGATGCGGACCATCGCTGATCCGGCATGTGGTACCGGGGGCTTCTTCCTGGCCGCCTACGATTACATCGTCAATCATCACGCCCTGGACAAGGAGCAGAAGCAGTTCCTCAAGTTCAAAACTTTCTACGGAAACGAAATTGTGGCCGGTACCCGCCGCCTGGCGCTGATGAACCTGTTTCTCCACAACATTGGTGACATCGACAGCGACAACTTCATCTCCCCTGCCGACGCCCTAATATCTGACCCAGGTATCCGGGTGGATTACGTGCTGGCCAATCCACCTTTCGGCAAGAAGAGCAGCATGACCTTCACCAATGAGGAAGGCGAGCAGGAGAAGGAAGACCTGACCTACAACCGTCAGGACTTCTGGGCCACCACCAGCAACAAGCAACTCAACTTTGTGCAGCACATCCGCACGATGCTCAAGGTCACCGGACAAGCCGCCGTAGTAGTACCGGATAACGTGCTGTTCGAGGGAGGTGCCGGGGAAACGGTCCGCAAACGCTTGCTGGAAACCTGCGACCTGCACACAATCCTGCGGTTGCCCACGGGCATTTTCTACGCCAATGGCGTGAAGGCGAACGTGATTTTCTTCGATGCCAAGCCCGCCGCCAAAGACGCCTGGACGAAAGAAATCTGGTATTACGATTACCGGACGAACGTGCACCACACGTTGAAGAAGAATCCGATGCGCCTGGCGGATTTGAAGGATTTTATCGAGTGCTATAACCCTGAAAACCGGCATCAGCGGCTGGCTACTTTCCATCCGGAAACCAATCCGGACGGGCGCTGGCGCAAATACAGCTACGAGGAGATCATGGGCCGGGACAAAACCAGCCTCGACATCACCTGGCTAAAAGACAAGAGCCTGGCCGACCTGGATAACCTACCCGATCCGGATGAATTGGCCGTTGACATCATCGAGAACCTGGAAGCTGGGTTGGATAGCTTCCGGCTCATTGTGGCTTCTCTGAGTGATAAGCAAGGATAGACGAAGCGTGTCCATCAGGCCAAGTACTTGTGATGGATCATACAATAAAGTTAAGGAAAGCTTAGCAATCCATTATTAATGTCGAGAGTTTGAAAAAAATAAGGAGAATGATCTCCAGAATATTTTCCAAAACCATGTATCCTGAACTTGAAGAAGCTGGAGGGCTTTCAAACGCATTAAATCTTGAATTCGAAAAAATAAATTCTGTACTGAAAGTAGCTACTGACGATGCCTTGCATCAACTACCTTTTTCCTACGCCAGAATTCAAAAAGACGGCAAGTTTTCACAGATTTATATTGCGGCTGAAAAAAAATTATACTTACCAGATTTTTGGAGAGATGGCGTTTGTCTCGCACACGCACAGACAGAGAGTATATCAGACCTTGCAGCAGTGGTTGATTATTGGCTGAACCAAGATGTTTCAACCCAAGAACTGGCTGACAAATACAGTTTTGTGCGACCAAATCCGAACGCTGCAGCATTTGATCAGAACAATGAAGTAGAACAGACTTGGAACAATATTCTGCAGGATGAATCCAGGGCTGACCTACGTGACTTTATTCAACTTGCCATTAACGACAACGTATTAAATAAGCTTTTTCCATTCACAAGTTTATATACTTTATGTTTTAGTAGGTGTACCGGGTATCCATATGATACAGACAACTTGCCGAATGTGACACCTAAAGCATTTGAATTTTATGCTCCGCACAACGGTATCAAATCAAGTATGCAAAAGGATTGTTTGAATTCAGATACACAATTTGTAGTTACTAAAAACAGGAATGAGTATCTCGGAGAAGGAAATGCAGAAACAGCACTTAAAATTGTGAAAGCCAATTTACCAGACAATATTAGACCTGCAACAAGAGGAACAGCAGACGACTAAAAATACATAATCGCTTATAAATATATATCATAGCAAATTAATACCATAAAGCGATTACCATGAAGGAGTCGTTCCATTATAAGTTCGATGATCTATTCAACCCGACCTTAAGTGCCCTCCATAAACTGGGCGGTTCGGGCTCTACCGAGGAAATGGAGGATGAAGTAGCGCAACTGCTCAAACTCACCGACGAACAGGTCAATGAGATACACCGGGGCAATACCTCCAAGCTCACTTACCGGCTGGCCTGGGCGAGAACGTACCTAAAGAATTATGGGCTACTGGATCGCTCCTCCCGGGGCGTTTGGGTTCTGACTGAGAAGGGACACGGCATCAAACAAGTTGATAAAGAAGCCGTGAAGCGGGAAATACACGCACAGGATAAGAAAAACCGCCAGTCAAAGGAAATGCCTAGTCAAGCGGAGGGCTTTACAGAGACCGCCAGCCAGGAACTTGAAATTCAAAAATTTTCTTGGCAGGAGCACCTAATTGAAGAAGTACAGAAAATGCATCCTTCCGCATTCGAGCGGCTTTGTCAAAGGCTATTGCGAGAGCTGGGCTTCCAAAATGTCGAAGTCACCGGTAAAACCAACGATGGCGGAATAGATGGCAAAGGGCTATTGAAATTAGGTGGAGTGCTCACCTTTCACGTGATCTTTCAGGCGAAACGGTATAAGGGGAGCGTTTCCCCGTCAATCGTGCGGGACTTCAGGGGAGCCATGGTGGGCCGGGCCGACAAAGGCTTGATCATAACAACAGGCATCTTCACGAAGGAAGCGAAGCGGGAAGCCAGCCGGGACGGAGCTCCACCCATTGACTTGATCGATGGCAATGAACTGGCTGAAAAACTGAAGGAACTCCGCCTGGGTGTTGACATTGAGCTGGTTGAGAAAGTAAACATTAAACCGGATTGGTTTAAGAATCTCTAGCCTGGCTGATGGCCTGGCTTGTTTGATAGTATGAAAAAAGAAAACCCCTCAGACTCGTACTGAAGGGTTGGAAAAATAAGCTTTGAGGATAGGAATCGAACCTATGTCTTCCGGCTCCCAGCCGGGTGCTTTACCACTGAGCTACTCCAAGTCTTACCTTGGAGGCAGGATTCGAACCTACGTCCATCCGGAGATCGAGCCGGACGCTCTGCCCTAAGCTACCTCAAAACTTGCAATGGGAGCAGGGCTCGAACCTGCGTCCATTCGGTCCAAGAGCCGAATGCTCTACCACTGAGCTATCCCACCGTGTGCCATTTAATTATATTGCGGATTGAAGGGCTTTACATTCGCCTTACCCGAGAAATAATGATGCTGCTTCAGGACGTTGGCTAGGAAGGGATTGGCAATGCTCACCCCGTGCACCAGCTCCGGCGTCGGCTTGAAAGAAACCACGCCGTGGGGCCGAGGGGCAATCCAGCCGCTTTTCTGGGCATCCAGACCGGCCTTCCGGCAGGCTCTCTCCACCATTGCACGGGTGCACACTGCCTTGCCGGAGAACACCTGCCAAGGCAGGGGAAGCTCGTTCCAAACCACCGTATTCGCATCCAACCCACCTCCACTCATGCGGTGCCAGGCCGCAATATCCCCTGCCATCAGTCTCAGCACCTTGCCGAAGCACATCTGGTCGAGGATGGACTCCAGGTCCATGCTGTAAATCAGATTCATCCAGCTATCCCGGGCCTTGTTCCAAGCTCCTGCCGTGGCGTTCCAGGTGGAAGAATCATTGCCCTTGCGCACCACCATCGTTTCCCGGTTGATGCGGCTTTTCTCGTAGATGCTTTTCAGCATCAGGGCGATCTCCTCCAGGGCGGCGGTCCACCTTCCCAATAGCTTTCCTTTTTCCTCCTCAGTAAGATTGACCAACACCCGGGGATGGGAATACACGTGGGCGATGGCCCACCAGTTCGTGGTGTTGTTTTCCAGACGCTGCTCGAGGGCACCGGTCAGCTTTGCCCAAAAGCTTCGCTCCTGGGCTATTTCACCCAGGCACCGATCGAAGAGCACATCGGCGATGTCGTCGTAGGCCCTTTCCTGGCCATCAATGGTGAACTGGCTTCGCAGGTTGCAGCGTGCCGTATAGTAGGCGATGAAGCAAGCCGTATTCTCGTCCTGGGAGAATTCCTCCCAAGTCAGGTGATGCGCCAGCCCGTGCTTGGCCAGTTGGCCGAACTCCGCTTTTTGCTGCTCTTGGGTAAACTGAGCCAGCTTGCCTTCCAGCCGTTTCATCAACCGGAACCGCTTGTTGTATTGTCTTTTGGACAGGTCCAGCCCCGCTTCCTGGCGTTGTAGCTTGTTGAGCCGATGTTTGAAAAAGTGGCTCTGTCCATACTGCTTTCCAATTAGCAATGAAGTGGATGCAATGAATTGAGCAATGCCTCTGGGATCGTCGTAGGTTTCTTTGGCTACTGGAACCAGCTTGAATAGCTCAACGGCCTTGGAGATTTGCTTTTCGGCTCCCACGGGTTTGAAAAATCGCTGGCCCATGGAGGAATAGCCCCAGGTACGTCTCAGAGAACCCTGGGCAGCTTTCTCCAACTTATTCTTTTCCCTCGGGCTGAGCTTTTCACCCATAGTAGCTAGAATCAGCTCGGCCACGTCCTCGGGGCGTTTGCGTTGGGAAATGCTTTCGTAAAGTTGGGTCAGTGCCGGCGACATCGTATTTCACATTGATTACGACGCAAAGTTGGAAGGGCACTGCGCAGCCTTTTTGCGCAGATGAAACTATTTTCTGCTTTTCGAAAAAAATTGAATGGAGTGGTTTCACGAACTGGGAGTCTTCTTTCGGACGGTATATTCTTGCCGAAGCAGGAAGGTCGTATCCGGCCGGTAATCGTATCCTAACCAGACGTTGGTCAGATGAATTTTCCCTTGCCAGGAGAGGTGGGCTTCTCCTCGTTCGTCGAACTGACTGGCCCGAGCCGTGAATATCAGTTTGCTGACCCCAGAGCGAACGTCGAGCTTTCCGAAGTCGGTTTCTATCTCTGGATAACGGTTCGCACTACCGCACCCCGTACTGGAAGCCAAGCAAAGCGTTGCTTGGTAACGGGAGCCTTCCTCCACAATTTTCGAACGGGGAAACACTCCCAGATAAAGCACATCAAAACACAAATCAGCAGTACCTATTTTGCTGGCGTAGGATTCGAGGATGCTGGCGTTTAATTCTTGGAGCTGTAGTTGGCTAATCAGCAAAGCCGTGTGTGACAGGAGCGCCTGGGTGGTTTGAAACAGTGAGCGCTGCCAGTCAACTCTGAAAGCAGGTAGCATCGTGTACGCTTGTTGAGTGGCGGTCACGTGATAATCCAGGCTGTCCAGCAACTGCTGAACCTGTTGCTTGAGCTGTTGCTCCCGACGTTTGTCAATTCCTGCCTGATGAGATGTCTGCGCTTCGAGGAAGGTCGTGTGTTGAGGCTTAGCTTCTTCCAGGATGGCCTGCGCTTGTTGAGCCCAGTCATAGGCTTGCTGAGTAGCCTTGCTCACGACTACATCCTGGGGGCGACGACCGATATCATCGACCACTCGTTTGACCCGCATGAGCGTAAGCCAATTATCCTGTTTGCGAATGGTGAGCACATTCTCCAGGGTGGCATTGTTCTCCGCAATGGCTTGCAGGTCTTGGCGAGTTACCCCTGTGGTATAGACGAATGCTTGCCAGAGGACCAGTGCCAGGAGAGCGGTCGCTACGTATAGCAGCAGGGCTAGGCGGCTTGCCAGGCGCACGCCGGATTCATCGTTTTCGGACATAGTAGGCTTCAGTTACCCGGAAGGTGGTATCCCGCAGGGTGTAGGGGTTCTGGAAGGTGAGGGAAGCGGTAAAGGTTTGCTTGGACAGTCCCTTTGAGTCGAAATGCCGGGCTTGGGCGGTAAAACTGAGTTGGGCGGTTCCGGTTGAATCAACCTGGCAATCGCCGAGGCTGCTGTGGTAGCGAAAACCCAGCTTGGATAGGTTAAAGGCAGGAATCAAGGTCAGGGTGGCCTGGTAGGGTTCGCCTTCTCTGACCACTTCCGACTCCGCCGTCACTAGGGGCAAAAGCAGGGAAGCCTTCAAGTCTGCATCGTTGCCCACCTGGTGTCGCAACTGCTCCAGGGCCTGGTGCTCTTGCATCCGGAGCTGGATTTCCAAACGGCGCAGTGAGTAGAGGCCGATGGCCAGCGGCGTCTGGTTGAAATAAGTTTCGTAGAAGGCGTGCTCCCGTCCAGTGCTCTCGGTCAGCACGGGGGTGAGTGGCAGGCCAGTCAGTCTGCGGCAGGTATCGGCAAAGGCAATCAGGTAGTGCTGTAGGCTGTTGATCTGAGCAGGGTTCGCTTGGATGGGTTGCCCATAGCCAACGGGCAGTTGCAGCGAGGAGTCCACTCCTCCCCGTTCTTGAAGAATGCTCGAATCGATCCATTGGATGTAATCGCTCAATTGGTGAGCCAGTTGTTGGATACGTTCAGCTTTCTGCAAGAGCAGCCGACTAGACGGAGTGTATCCGGCATCGCTAGTGACCTTGTGAATCCGGTGCACAATGCCTTGGTTCTTCTTTAACTGTTGATCGGCTACCTCCCGGCTTTGCTGAGCCGCCTGCCAAACAATGGCAAAGTCAGCCGGGGTAAATCGATTCGGGAATTCCTGCCGATAGAGGGCATAAGCAAGCAGCATTCCCAGCAGTAAGCCCAGTGGCATCAAAGTTGGTTGGAGGGTAGACCAGCGCATAGGATACGAACAACGGAGAAGCGATTAGATGTAGGAAAGACGAATATATGGTTAAACGCTTTTCAAGAAATTTTATTCAAAGAACACGTAGTATCCCAGTACTGATAAAACCGGGTGATGGTTCATGGTGAGGCTAACTAAGGAAGTAATTAATGGCTTTTGAGTCTCGGTGTTAGTCACCTCGGATGCTTTAGCGGATGTAATATTTTATATTTTCCAGTTTTTGAACCCGAAATTTCCCGGAAATTTTCTCGTGGGGTCACCTCATTTAAAAGGGTGGTCGCTTTTTTCTGTGGCGAGGCGGATACCCTCACCAAAATTCCTGTTCAGATCGCACCAATGACGGTTATGAGGAGGGGACTGGGGAGTGACAGGGATATAGAAAGGGCTTTTTGGTACGGTTAACAGTGCGTTCTGGTACCTATACTTGCTCAGTAATTTGCGTAAATTCAAGCTTCCCGACTCTAAAAGCTTGTCTTACTTGTGGAATCCTAGTGCGGGCTGCATCCTAATGACAACCAACCGATTTGATCATTAACCTGCCTTACTAAGCGATGAAACAGCCTCTACGTCTTGCCATCCCACAGCCTTGCACCGAGTCCTGGGACCTGATGGTCCCGGATGCTGACGGGCGCTTCTGCCTGTCGTGCCAGAAGCAGGTAATCGACTTCTCCACCTGGGACGAGGAGCGGCTGAAACGCTTCTTCCGGGAGCACCCAGGCAAGGTTTGCGGACGGCTCCGGCCCGATCAGCTCAAGCGGTACCCGCTTGCCAAGGGTGGCCCCGGACTGGCAGTCAGGATGGCCTTGTTCTCACTGGCCGGACTGGCGGCTACGGCATCGCTTGGCCAGGGGCAAAACTTACCGGAGTGGAATCCGGTTCACGTGGCCAACCAGCGCTGTCACGATGCCTCTGCGGCTTCTGAGCAGGCAGAAAACGGGCCTGTCTCCTCGGAAGTTATTATCCGGGGCCAAGTCTGGGAGGCGGGTGACGTGAACAGCGCTTTTCCTGGAGCTAACATCGTTGTTAAGGGAAGCCAACTGGGGACGATTACAGACACGACAGGAAGATTCGAACTCCGATTGCATCAACGGAGCCCGCAGCCTCTGGTACTGGTCTTTTCCTTTATCGGGTATGAAACGCTGGAGAAGACGGTGGAATGGAGCGAAGGAACCGTGATTGATTTAGGCAGGGTGCATTTGGAGCCGGATATGACCATGCTGTCGGGGGAGGTAATCATCGTTGGGGGCATAGTCCCCGTCTCCCCACTCAAACGTCTGTGGTTGAAGATCAAATCGATTTTCTAGGAACCGATGCAAGCACAGTCGAAACTATACATTCCCCGGCGACATACCCGGAAACTGCTCTTCCCTCTGGGGATGGTAAGTCTGATTGTCTTACCAGTGTTGGGTCTGTGGCACATTCAGCAACACTACCTTTTAAAGATACCTAGGGTCATGGAAGTAAATTGGTGGAATCCTTGGGTGCAAAACCACTTTCCGGATGTAAAAAGCTGGCCGCTCTCCCAACCTTACTTGGAAAGGCAGTATTTGGATATCCAACTCACTGGTCATGAGTCGGAGGACAAGACCTGCCTCGCCTTTGCACAACTGGAAATCCGCCGCTTGGTCACCAGTCATGATATGGCAAAAGGAGTCCATATTCGATTCGGAGAAAAGGCAAAGTACTGGGAATTGGTCCGGGCATTGGACCTTTGCCGGATCGAGAACGCAGCTACATACATACCAGACCAAGATGACCTCTGGATTTTCAATACGCCTCCTACTAAGCCTGGTCTTGCTGACTCCATAATACGACCATTTTTTTGCGGAACAAGCATTCCGGGTCGCCACCCAGAAACGTTGGAGCAACTGAATCAAGAGAAGAAAGCAAGAATCAGTTTTTGGACCAAGACCGCAAAGAATTTCTGGGTATCGGAGATTTTATTGGCAGTTTTGTTGGGAGCAGCGTTTATTCGGGTTCGAGCAGCTTTTTCTTATTAAACAACTTGACATCAAACAGTATGAAGATCGCTCTGGCAGGTTGTATTTTAATTAGTCTCTCATTAGCGGCCTTGGGTCAGCAAAAGCACATTTCAATTCCTTTACACCGGGACGGAGACACTACGTTTTGGTATACTTGGCACAGTGGGAATGCCAGGAAAATGGGCTTGGTCGATCTAACTGCCTCGCAAAAAGTCTTTTATTGGCGCTTCTGGACGGAAACCGAAGCCGTGGAGATTTGGACGGATGACCAAAATACTTTCCAGGGAAAGCTTTCCGTGTTCACTACCCGCTCCATCGTTGGGACAAATGAGAAGAAAGACCCCTTACAAGGAAAATTTTATTTCACGTCAAACCCCATTTCTTCAGAGAAAGCCGGGCGCATCCACACACTGATTCAAACTTTGGGCGTGTTGTCGATTCCTACTGAGGATTCGATATCTGACTGGCAGGCTGGACTCGATGGAATCACATACATCGTCGAGACCTCCACACCCACCACTTACTCCTTTAAAACCTACTGGACTCCGGAAGTGTACAAGGAAAGCGTCAGGGAAGCCGCCGTTATTGATACCTTGGCCAAGCAACTGAATACGCTTGCATCCATGGGCGTACACTTCTCCAAATTTGTCCGAACTTTGCCACCTGGTTGCTATCACGCTGGCGGAATGATGCTCTGGTGTTCGGAGCTCAACAAACGAAGAACACGCCGGAAAAGATAGCCTGCCTGAGAAAGTTCATCGATATTTAGCACTTAACCTGGGGAGTAACTCATTCAGCTCCTCCTCTTCCCAGCGTTCACCAGTTGGCTCATCGGGAGGGATAAGAGCCGCAAACGAAGGGGAAGTGGCATCGTAAGGAATTTCATCCTCGCCAGTCAACGCCCGATAGGCGTCGGTGGCGCAATAGTGGTACCCCTCCCAGTACGCCCCGTTAATGGACTCTAGCTCCGCCAGACTGTCCGGATCGGCCAGCACCTTTTCGTATACTTGCCTGCCTTGGGCAATGAGCCAGCCCCGGAAGTCCATAAAACAATCATCCGAGCAACCGCCGTCAATGATGTAGGCTGCCGCCCATAGCTTCCAGTTGTAGGCCTGATTGGTCTTGAGGGTCAACAGATCGTCAAAGTCGCTGATGGCTTGCGGAGGCAATTGCATTAGTCTCTGTGTGATGAGTTGTTGTTGCAATTCATCATCATTGCCAGCCTGCGCTTTGGTTTCTTCGATCAGGGTCCAGAATTCTTCTTCGTTCATCGGGTTTGGCAGTAGCATAGTCGAAAAGGAACTTTTAAAAGTTGAGATGTTTGGCATATTTGCCTATCTTCAACAATAAAAAATTTTTGTTAAAGACTTCATTGTAATTCATTGTATCATTCCCGGTAAAGGTACTGAAGAGGGTACTGGATAAGGCACTAACACAAAAAAGCCCCTGGTGGCGTCCAGAGGCTAATTTTTAGTGATTCCGTTTGGATTCGAACCAAAGACCTACTGCTTAGAAGGCAGTTGCTCTATCCAGCTGAGCTACGGAACCGGTACCAATAAACAATGATCAACTAGCAGTCATCAAAACGGGTTTGATATTTCCTGCTCATTGATCATTGCTTCCTTTGATGTCGGGGTGGCAGGATTCGAACCTACGACCTCTTGGTCCCAAACCAAGCGCGATACCGGGCTACGCTACACCCCGAAACGGTATCCCTTCACGGAATTCAGACTGCGGAGAGGGCGGGATTCGAACCCGCGGTACCGTTGCCAGTACGACAGTTTAGCAAACTGTTCCTTTCGGCCTCTCAGGCACCTCTCCAATACTTCCTGTCCGTTGAAGTGGTGCAAAGATAGCCGAAACGCGTTTAATAAAACAAGCACGCATCAAAATTTCTTATTCTTTTACTAAAACGCTCTCCACTCCCACCGGGTAGCGCAGTACAATTTGTTTCCCTTTCCGCCGTTTGTTTTGAAGGCTTTCCTATATTTGAAACCCCAATGAAAACCAAACCCGTTTACCCCATTATAGACCGATTCTCATGACCTGGTATCAATCGCTGTCTTTTTCCGAATACCTGTTCATTGGCCTTTTCCTCCTGCTCTACCTCTCTTACATTACGCGTACCATTCAACTGGCCAAGCGGCTGCAAACCTCTGCCCGCTCCGTTACGCTGAAGTTTCTGCTCCGCTCCTTCTACTTCGCCCTCATCGTCACTGCGCTGCTGGGTCCGTCATTCGGGGCGTCCAAGAAGGAGATCAAAGCCGTGGGAAAGGACATCTACATCGCCGTCGATCTTTCGCAGTCCATGGATGCCACCGATATCCAGCCTTCGCGGCTGGAGAGAATTAAGTTCGAACTGCAAAACCTGATCAGCGCCTTTCATTCGGACCGGATCGGGCTGATCATTTTCTCATCGGAAGCCTTTATGCAGTGCCCGCTCACCTACGACCAGAGCGCCCTGTCGCTGTTTATCCAGACGCTGAGTACCAAGCTGGTACCCAACGGCGGTACGGATTTCGGACCTCCGCTGCAAATGGCGCTGGATCGCCACCTGGACGAAGAAAATACGTCCTCACAGAACCACGCCAAAATCATTCTGCTTATCAGCGATGGGGAAGATTTCGGCGAAGAAACCGGCGACGTCATCAGCGACATAGAAAACAATGGCATTCGCCTGTTTACGTTGGGCGTGGGAACGACCGAAGGCAGCCGCATCCCGATCGCCAAAGGTGGGTTTAAAAAAGACCGCGAAGGGATGACAGTGGTAAGCCGGCTGAATAACACCGATCTGCAAAAGCTGGCCAAAAAAGCGGAGGGAGATTATTTTGAAATCAACAACCGAAAAAGCGATATTCCCCGTCTCATCAATTCGATTGCTTCCATTGAGGGGCAGCTGAGAGACAAAAGAGAAATCGACGTATCGGCCAACAAGTATTACTATTTTCTGATCGTAGCGCTGGGTCTGATCGTACTGGATACGCTCATTACCGTTCGCACGATGCAAATTTGATGGTGACTTAGTTCATTCAACGCTCCAAGGACGGTCGCGGTGCCCCGCCGGGGCCGCTGCCGTTTCAATCGCAGTGGCGACCTGCCCCTTGGAGCGTTTACTGGCTCTAATTAATATATGGAAACGCTTGTACTGCACCTCATTTTCTGGATGGTCAACCAGGGCCCACTGAACCGGAGTAGCCGGGTCAACGAAAGCATTTCCCGGGCAGAAGCGGCCATTGGGAAGAAAGATTATACCACTGCCAGCGGACAATTGCGTTATATGATGGATTCGCTCCGCGTCTGGAACCCGGAGGTTAGACTGAACCTGGCGCATGCCTACTTCAATGGCAAAGACTCTCTCAAGGCCCGTGAGCAGTACGACCGGCTCGACAGCGTGGCCGATGTGTCAATCCGGTCGGTCGCCCTTCAGCAATTGGGCGTACTGGCGGGCAACCGGAAAGAAACCGAAGCTGCACTGGCCTATTTCAAAACCGCGCTGAAAACCGATCCGGGCAACGAAGAGGCCCGTTACAATTATGAATTGCTGAAGAAAAAGAGTGAAGAGAAAAAAGAAGAGCAGGAGCAAAAGAATCCCAACGACCTGAAGCCCTCCGAATTTGCCAAACGGCTGAAAGCCCAGGCCGAAGCGCTGGTACAGGAGAAGAAGTACCGGGAGGCCTACGATCTGATGAACAGCGGATTGAAGAAAGACAAAACGGTGGCAGCCTTCAACGATTTTACCAAACGGATCAAAACCGTGGCGCAGATTGATAAGTAATTGAAGGACTGAGGTATTGAATGTATTAATGGGTTAATGTGCTGACTGCTGATAGCTAACTGCTAAAAGCCAATTGATTATATGATGCGAAAAAAGAACGTGAACAGAATCAAACAGTGGCTTGCCCTCATGGGGCTGTTGCTGGGCACGCCGGCCTTACAGCCCGTACGGGCGCAGGATGCCGACAGCTACTTCCACAACGGAGCGGGCTTGTTCATCAAGGGAAACACCCAGGCGGCCCGCCGTACCCTGCAGCAGGGTCTGGCCCGTTTTCCCAACGATCCGAAACTGTCTTCTCTGCTGAAGGAAATCAAAGACGAAGAGCAGAAAAAACAGGATCAGGAGAAAGAGAAGCAGGAACAGGAAAAACAGCAACAACAGCAGCAAAAAGAGGAAGAGGAACGCCAGAAGGAGCAACAGCAGCAGAAGGAACAGCAACAACGCGAAGAGCAGCAGAAAAAAGAACAGCAGCAGGCGCAGAACCAGCCGGGCGAACAACCTGAACAACCAAAAGAGGAAAAGAACCAGGAGGGCAAAGAAACCCAGGAAAAAGAACAGCGGGCGCAGAAACTGAAGAAGATGAACCTCTCAGAAGAAAAAGCCCGCATGATTCTAGAAGCAATGAAAAACAGCGAAATCCAGTATCTGCAGCAGAAAAGAAGGGAAAAATCGCAGAAAGCTGACAAAAGCAAACCCGACTGGTAGCTGGCTCTACAAAGGCTGAATGCCCTAGCCGAAATACTTCACGATCACCTTATCCAGTTCGGTCAGGGCATTCATATCTTTTACAATGTAGTCCTCCACGTTCTCCCTGCGCATTTCGGGCATCATCTGGTCTTTCTCCCTTCCGCTCAGCACGGCAATTTTCGCCTTCGGATTGGCCTGACGCACCGCCCGAAGCAGTTCCGCTCCCTGCAAGGACTGCGTCCGGCTGTGCAGATGATAATCCAGCACCAGCAGGTCGGGCTGCTGCGATTGCAGCAGCTGAAGGCATTCCTCTCCCGACTTGCAGGTTTGTACGCGGTATCCGGGGTGTTGAATTTGAAAATATTTACTCAGTACTTTCAGAAATATCTCGTCATCGTCTACAAACAAGACAAAGAGGTCTTTTTTCATGGATTCAATTTCTTTTCTGTTTAACGGGTTCTCCGGAGATAAATTTTCCTGATGCATTTATCGCCAAAGGTTATTGTTTCATTCCTGCCAACAGATACAAGATGGCCATCCGGATGGCGACTCCATTTTCCACCTGATTCAATATAATCGACTGGGATGAATCGGCGGCATCACTGGCCAGTTCCACGCCCCGGTTGATGGGCCCGGGGTGCATCACCGTAATTTCTTTGCCCAGCGAATCCAGCATCTGCCGGTTGATGCCATAATAAATGGAATATTCGCGAAGGGATGGAAAATACTTGATCTGCTGCCTTTCCAATTGAATGCGCAGCACGTTGGCTACGTCACACCATTGCAAAGCCCGACGCACGTCCGTCTCTACTTTTACGCCCAACTCTCCGATGTACTTGGGGATCAGCGTGACCGGACCGCACACCATTACTTCCGCCCCCAGTTTCCGCAGGGTAAAGATATTGGATAAGGCGACCCGCGAATGCAGGATGTCACCGATAATGGCTACTTTTTTTCCCGCTACCTCTCCGTATTTTTCCCGGATGGAATACGCATCCAGCAAACCCTGGGTCGGGTGTTCGTGCGTTCCGTCGCCCGCATTTACGATATTGGCGCTGATGTGTTTGGCCAGAAAGTGAGGCGCACCGGCACTGGCGTGACGCATCACGATCATATCTACCTTCATGGCCAGGATGTTATTGACCGTATCGAGCAGGGTTTCGCCTTTCTTCACTGAACTGGAAGAGGAAGAGAAATTGATCACGTCGGCGGAAAGCCGCTTTTCGGCTAGCTCAAACGAAAGCCGGGTACGCGTGGAGTTTTCAAAAAAAACGTTGGCAACGGTAATATCCCGCAACGAAGGCACTTTTTTAATGGGACGGTTCAATACCTCTTTAAAATTATCAGCCGTTTCAAAAATGAGTTGAATGTCATTTTCCGTTAGGTTCTTGATCCCAAGCAAATGCCTGACGCTGAGATGTTGCATATTAGGGGTTGAAAATTTATTCTTTTATATGTTGAGTGCGACTACGAAAAATCATTCGAAGCCGCGCTAGTTGATCAGCCAGATCCGGTCTTGTTCGGCTCCCTGGTCTGTCCATTCGACCAGTACCCGCTGTGAATGGACCGTATTGACGTGCATCCCCACGTAATTGGGCTCAATGGGAAGATCCCGGCTATACTTCCGGTCGATGAGCACCAGCAGTTCCACCCGCGAAGGGCGGCCAAAAGCGTTCATTGCATCCATCGCCGCCCTGACGGTCCGTCCGGTAAACAGTACGTCGTCGATCAGAATGACTTTTTTTCCTTCGATGATGAACGGCACTTTGTTAGCGCTGGCCTTCAGTGGCGTTTCCCGGTGGCGGAAATCATCGCGGTAAAAGGTGGCATCCAGGTAGCCGATGGGCAATGCCTGCCCCGTCATTTCGCGCAATTGCTGATGAATGCGCTCCGCAAAAAAGATCCCTCTGGGCTGCATGCCCAGGATGACCGAATCGCCAAAATCCTGGTGATTTTCAATCAGTTGCTGACACAGCCGGCTGATTGTGATTTCTAAGAGCGGGCTGCTTAGTATGAGTCGTTGCTGCATCGGGGCAAATATAAAAGCTTTTGGCAGCTTTAGCCGTCAGCTTCCAGCTTTCAGTTTTAAAAAAATAAAAAAAGTAAACACCTGCCTTTCGGAAAGCACCGGATACCATAACTTTAGCCGGTTTGATTTACTTTTACACCTTTATAAACATCCTTGAAAAGCCGACAGCTGAACACTGAAAGCTCACTGCTACCCATGAAATACCTCATTGCCGGCCTGGGCAACATTGGCCCGGAATACGAACTGACCCGTCACAACATCGGATTTCTGACCCTGGATCAACTGGCCGATAAGCACGGCACCGACTTTGCCAGCAACCGGCTGGCTTACACGGCCGACTTTAAATACAAAGGCAAGCACCTGCACCTGATCAAACCCACTACCTTTATGAACCTGAGCGGAAAAGCCGTTAATTACTGGCTCAAGGAATGGAAAATCCCCCAGGAAAACCTGGTGGTCGTGACCGACGACATTGCCCTGCCCTACGGCAAACTGCGCCTGCGTCCCAAAGGCTCGCACGGCGGCCACAACGGACTCCGGAACATCGAAGAAACCCTGCAGACCCAGGAGTACGCCCGCCTGCGCTTCGGAGTCGGCGGCGACTTTCCCAAAGGCCGGCAGGTAGATTACGTGCTCGGCCCTTTCGACAAGAATGAATTCGCTGAACTGCCGCTCCACATCGACAAAGCCTGCGAAATGCTCCTCTCCTTCTGCACCGCCGGCATTCAAATCACCATGAGCCAGTTTAACAGTTAACAATGAATAGTTTACTGTTTACTGTCAATTCACCGTCCCGCCGTTCCAGATTAGTTTTTCCGGGTTGACGAACGACAGGCTGCCGTCTTTGTCTTCGGCCATCAGGATCATTCCCTGCGAACGGATGCCTTTGATATCACGCGGGGCCAGGTTGGCCAGCAGACAGACCTGCTTACCAATAATTTCTTCCGGCTGGTAGTGCTCGGCAATACCGCTGACTACGGTGCGGGTATCCAGGCCGGTTTCCAGCGTGAGTTCCAGCAGTTTTTTGGTCTTGGGCACCGGTTTGGCTGCCTTGATGGTAGCTATCCGGATGTCCAGTTTGGTAAAATCATCGAAAGTGACTTCGGGTTTGGCTACCGAAACGGCTTTGCCCGCCAGTTCATTGGCTTTTTTGGTATCGGCCAGTTTCTGCACCTGCGCCTCTACCACCGAATCTTCAATTTTTTCAAACAACAGTCCGTCATTTTCAACTGGTTGCCCGGTGGAAAGCAGGTCGCTCCTGCCGGCGTCCTGCCAGGTCATTTGGGGCAGGTGTAGCATATTGGCAATTCGTTGAGCGGTGAAAGGCAGAAAAGGTTGCCCCACGATGGCCAGGTTGGCCGAAATCTGCAAGCCAATGTTCAGAATGGTCTTCACCCTTTCCGCATCGGTTTTGATCAGCTTCCAGGGTTCGGTATCCGCCAGGTACTTATTACCCAGGCGGGACAGATCCATCAGGTGCGCCAGGGCTTCGCGGAACCGATACGTATCGATGGAAGCGGCAATCCGGGCCGGAAACTCCCGCAACTTTTCCAGTACTTCCCGGTCCAGTGCGGTCAGTTCACCACTAGCCGGCACTTTGCCGTCGAAGTATTTCTGGGTCAGCACTACCGCCCGGTTTACAAAGTTGCCCAGCACCGCCACCAGCTCGTTGTTGTTGCGGGCTTGGAAATCCTTCCAGGTAAAATCGTTGTCCTTGGTTTCGGGCGCATTGGCCGTCAGCACGTAACGCAATACGTCCTGCTTGCCCGGGAATTCCTGCAGGTATTCGTGCAGCCAAACGGCCCAGTTGCGGTTTGTAGAGATTTTAGCGCCTTCCAGGTTCAGAAATTCATTGGCCGGCACGTTTTCGGGCAGAATGTACCCACCGTGGGCTTTCAGCATCACCGGGAAGATGATGCAGTGAAACACAATGTTGTCCTTGCCGATGAAATGCACCAACTGGGTGTCTTCCTTCTTCCAATAGTCTTCCCAAGTGCCGGTCTTTTTTTCCGGGTTCTGCTCAAAATAGTCTTTCGTCGCCGAAATGTAGCCGATGGGGGCATCGAACCAGACGTAGAGCACCTTGCCTTTCGTGTCGGGAATGGGCAGTGGCACACCCCACTCCAGGTCACGGGTCACCGCCCGGGGTTGCAGGCCCTGATCGATCCAGGATTTGCATTGCCCGTACACGTTGGACTTCCATTCTTTATGTCCTTCCAGAATCCATTCGCGCAACCAGCCTTCGTACTGATCCAGGGGCAAATACCAGTGTTTGGTTTCTTTCAGCACGGGCTTTTCCCCGCTCAGTTTAGAGACCGGGTTGATCAGTTCGGACGGACTGAGCGTAGAGCCACAGTTTTCGCACTGATCGCCGTACGCCCGCGGAAAACTACAGACCGGACAGGTGCCCTCAATGTAGCGGTCGGACAGGAATTGCTGATTCTTCTCATCGTAATACTGTTCACTGACCTGCTCTACAAAGTCTCCCTGTTCGTACATTACCTTGAAAAAGTCGGAAGCCGTCCGGTGATGGGTCGCATTGGAAGTACGGGAGTAGATATCGAAGGCAATGCCAAAATCGCGAAAAGAATCCTTCATGAGGTGGTGATACTTATCTACAGCCTGCTGCGGCGTAATGCCTTCCTTCTGCGCCCGGATCGTGACGGGCACGCCGTGCTCATCGGACCCGCAAACGAACAGCACATCCTCTCCTTTCAGGCGGAGGTAACGGGCGTAAATGTCGGCGGGAACGTACACGCCCGCCAGGTGCCCGATGTGAACGGGCCCGTTGGCGTAGGGCAGGGCCGCCGTAATGGTGTAGCGATTGAATTTCTGATTGTTCATAAATGATGATGGTATGCCTTCTCCTTCCGGACAAGGGTTCGTCGAATCAGGCTAAGTAGGCTGAAATAAAAGATGGCTGCGAACAGCCCGGCAAAAATAGGAAAAGAAGCGAAGAGGACCGACCCGAAGCGGCCAGTCCCTGAAAAATATTGAAAAGAATGGAATTTATTGCCGCACTGAATCGGCCGGCTGCCACCAGTTGTGGCTCGTAAAACTGTCCAATGTGACCTTCTCCCCGACTCCGGGCGTTATAATGGACACCCCCTGCCGGGCAGATTCAAGGAGCAGTTCTTCCATAGGCTCACTCCAGGCGTGCAGGGCAAGGTCAAACGTACCCCAGTGTACGGGCAGGAGTTGCTTGCCGCGAAGGATACGGTGCGCCTCCACGGCTTCGGTCGGACTGGTATGAATGTCCTTCCAGGATTCGTTGGCAGCCCCAATGCCCATCAGGGTCAGGTCGAAAGGTCCCAGCCTCCGGCCAATTTCTTCGTATTCGGGCATCATACCCGAATCACCGCTGAAGTACACCCGGTGCTGACTGTTAAGGATGGCCCAGGAACACCAGAGCGTTTGGTTCCGGTCGAACAACCCACGCCCGGTAAAGTGCCGGGCGGGAGCCGCCACCAGTTGGTTTTCTCCGTCCGTCACCGTGTCCCACCACTTCAGCTCTACTACTTGCTCCGGCCGGTAGCCCCAGAACAGCAGGGTTTCCCGCACGCCCAGCGGTACGTAGATCTTCTTCACCCGCTCCTTGATGGTAACCATGGTTTCGTAGTCCAGGTGATCGTAGTGGTTATGGGAAATGATGACGCCATCTACTTCACCGATGTCTTGCATCTTTAAAGGAGCCGGATGAAAGCGTTTGGGACCGAACCATTGCACCATCGAAGCGCGTTCGCTCAGTACCGGGTCGATCAGGTATCGCTTCCCGCCCATTTCCAGCAATAGCGAAGAGTGCCCCATCCAGTACACTTCCACGTCCGAAGCCGGGGCCTGGGTAAAGAGGGAAGCCGGCATCGACCGAACGGGAATGGGCAACCTGGGTTCGCGGTCTTTGCTGTTGCTCTGTAGATACGTTTTCAGAATTCCCCACATTTTACCCGTGGGCGTTACCTCCGTGGGTACACTATTGACGAATTTCCCGTCCTGGTAATAGGGCAGTTTTTCAAAGGCCCGCACCGCTTCAGGGCCAGGCTTTTTTCCGATTGAATCCATTTGAAGAGTGATAAAAGCACCCATCACCAACAAACCGATGATGACTGCCACGAACCATAAAATTCCTTTGACAATGCGCATGAAGAGGTTTTATATACCAGTCGGATAAACAGCAGTCCGTATTGTAATTGAGGGATTGAAGGATTGGACGAATACTGAGTCAAGTTCACTGAGCACAGCCAGAGTCAGTGAGTGATGATGAATAGTGAACAAGTAGCTCCAAGAAACGTTGAGTTAACTGAACGGACGGGGTCGCCCTTGCGGTCGAAGTGCCCTCAACGTTTCTTGGAGCGGCAGTCGATGCGACCGGCGTGCTTTCTGGACCGTTGCCGAAATACGGTTGCTAAGCACAAGCTGATTACTGTGCACAGTAGAAGCAATGAGTGATCACTGTTTACTGTTTACTGTTTACTGTTTACTGTTTACTGTTATCGGGGCAGTTTGACTTCGAAGAGCGTTTCGCCGCGGGCTTTGTTTTTCAGCGTGATGGTTCCGTTCAGCTTTTCCGTGGCAATTTTCGCAATGTACAGGCCCAGTCCGGCCCCGTGCGACACTTCGTTGCCACGGAAGAACATATCAAACACCCTTCCTGCCGTTTTATCATTGATGCCCACCCCATTGTCCTTGATGTGAATGATAACGTTGCGCACTTCGTCTTCGGCCACTTTTACCTGCACACAGGACTCCTGCCGGGAAAAATTGGTGCTGTAATACAGGGCATTTTCCAGCAGGTTTTGCAGAATGATTCGCAGCAGACCTTCGTCGGAACTGAAATCCAGGTCGGGCTGAATGCGCACGTAGACCAGGGTTTGCTTGGGTTCTGTTTTGGGCATCAGCGTCTGCAGGGTATTGTTGACGATGTTTTCGAAGTTGATCTTTTTCTTTACTACGTTGCCCAGGCGAATGTCGTTGATGCTCAGCAGGCGCATCAGGATGCGGTCCATGCTACGGGCGGTAGATTCCACCTTATTGAAATAGTCCAGGGCCGCCTGCTCCTTTACGTCCAGCATCGCAATGTTGCAAAGGCCAATGAGCGTAGCCAGCGGCCCTTTGATGTCGTGCGAAGCCCGGTAAATCAGCGTGTCCAGGTCCTGATTGACGGTGAGCAGATCCACGTAGGCTTGGGTAAGCTGCCGGGTACGTTCGTCCACCTTTACTTCCAGTTCGTTGTTGATCTTTCGCAGGGTATTGTTCTGCTCCTCAATGATTCCCCGGGCGTTTTCCAGCTTTTGGTTGTTATCCTGGATCTCCGCGTTGCGGGCTTCAATCTCTTCTTTCTGCACCTTGATTTCCGCGTTTTGCGCCTGTAGCAGTTGATTATCCCTCCGAATGATGCGGTAACCAACAAATACCAATACGATCAGTAGGGAAACCAGCGCAAAACAGGCGGCCCAGAAGGTAATGGTTGACTGATTTTGCTTCAGCATGACCTCCTGCAGCTTTTTGTGCTCACGCAATACGGCAATCTCTTTCTGTTGATTGATGGATTCGATGCTCAACTGTGTCTGAGCCAACTGCTTCAGTTTTTCTTCATCAAAGATTTCACTCTTCAGCCGGCTGTGCTCTTCCAGGTTTTCGTACGCTTTGTTCAAGTCACCTTTTCGCTTGAAAAGATCGGCCAGTAACAGGTGCGTGTGTGCCGACACGTCCATCAGGTGGTGTTCACCGGCAATCTGTAAAGCCCGGTCACAGTATTTTTTGGCAATGTCATAATCGTCCAGCTGGATATGAAGCGCACCGATATTGGCCAAAGTACGAGCCACGTCCGTTTGGTTGCCCATCTTTTCCTTGATTCGAAGCGCCTTCTCATAATTATCCAGTGCGCGGCCGTAATTCCCCCTCAGTTTTTCCAACGAGCCGATGTCGTCCAGCACAAAGGCCAGTCCGGGCGCATCGTTGATATCCTGCATAATGCGGAGCGACAGCCGGTAGTACTCCATGGCTTTTTCTTCGTTACTGAGCCTTTGCTGCAGATTGCCCAGCCGCCGGTAGGAAATGCCGATGCCCCGCTGATTACGGAGTTGTCTGAATATGGACAATCCTTGCTGCAGGTAGTTCTGTCCCAGTTTGGTATCGCCCAGGCTGGCGTAGGAATATCCGATGCTGCTCAGGGCATGAGCCCGCGAAAGTTCATTCTCCTGTTTTCCTTCCAGCTTCAGCGAATTCAGCAGGTTTTCGAGGGCTTTGGTGTGATTTCCCTGGAGGGCGTATACGTTACCAATCCGGCGAAGGGCGTACATCATTCCATTGCGGTAACTGATTTTTGATGCAATTTCAAAGGCCTGATTGGCGTATTGGAAAGACTTTTCGGGCTCTGACCAGTAATGCAGGTAAGAAAGCTGATTCAGCATGTCGACCCTGGTAGTGCCAGTCGCCGTTTTTAACTCATTCTGAAGACTATCAATCTCATCGTTGGCCCACGTAGTGCACAAGGCCAACCAGAAAAATGACAGAGTGAGTAAAAATCTCATAAGCGCCTTCAACGTGATAAATAGTTAGACTTTTCGGGCTGCGCTTTTTTATAACTTAAGCAATTGCCCAGGTATTCCTTTTGCAGGCGCTGCCGATGGGCGTACCGAAAAGAATCTAATCGGGCAGCGAACACTCGAAAAGTCAGTATAAAATGTGATTATTTTAAATATGAAATTTAATGTTATCCCTTCTAAACGCCCAAACCACAAATATAGATACAAAGAATATTAATTATTCAAGAAACCCAAAACCCCTGAAGTCAGAATTTATTTATTCTTTCCCCTAACTGCCTTCTCTATTTCGATCCAGGCGCTTTCGGGCACCTGATCCAGCATAGAAAATTCACCTGCCCCGTACAGCCACTCACCTCCGTCAATGGTCACGACTTCTCCGTTTACGAAAGAAGAATAATCGGACATCAGATAAGCCGCCAGGTTGGCCAGTTCCTGGTGCTCTCCTACCCGTTTCAAAGGGATGCGATGGACCGGGTTCATCTTGTCAGCCAGGCCTTTGGGCATGGCTTCTTCCGGAAAGAGGCGTTGCCAGGCACCTTCGGTAGGAAAAGGTCCGGGTGCAATGGCATTGGATCGGATTCCGTACTTGGCCCACTCTACGGCCAACGACCGCGTGAGTGCCAGCACCCCCGCTTTGGCGCAAGCGGAAGGTACCACGTAGCCCGACCCGGTCCAGGCGTAGGTGGTAACAATATTCAGAATGGTACCTTTTTGTTGTTTCTCAATCCATTCTTTGCCGAAAGCCAGGGTAAAATTATACGACCCCCGCAACACAATGTCTACGATCACGTCGAAAGCTTTGGCGGAGAGGCGCTCCGTGGGACTGATGAAGTTTCCGGCGGCATTGTTTACCAGCCCGTCCACCCTACCGAAGGTATCTACGGCGGCTTTCAGTACGTTTTCCACTTCCAGATAATTGCGGGCATCACAAGCCAGCGGCAGCACTTTCCCCCCGGTCTCTGCCTGTAGCTCCTGCGCTGTCTTTTCCAGTACGGGCAGCTTTCGGCTGGCGATTACCAGATTGGCCCCCAATTGCAGGAAATATTTCCCCATTGATCGCCCTAAGCCAGTACCTCCTCCCGTCACTACAATGGTACGATCTTTCAGGGCATTGTCTCTGAGCATGGGCTGATTGTACATCATACAAATTGGGTTAAGTGCTTAAAAGTAAATCAAATTTGCGAAAATCAATCGGCAAAATTGATAAGCTTGCGCTGAATCAGCAACCAGCACACCATTTTCTTTTTCTGTTCCGCCTAAAAAGATCCGGGATGAGCAAAAACTGATCAAAATACCCCGGAAAAACTTTTAGAAATTGTTACTGTAACTTAAATTATGTTAATCCATAAACCTACCGCCTCTATCGGCTTATAAGCAAAAAGCCACTGCCGTAGGGCAGTGGCTTTTATTGCAACCGGTTTCTTATTTACCGGCTACCAACTTCAGGTCCATGGTGAAGTTATCATAAATGATCTTGTCAGCAGCGGTTCCAATCAGGCCAGAACCGTATTTGATGTCCCATTTGGTACGGTCCACGTCAAACTTAGCGGCCGCTTCGGCTTTGTTACCCGCAATTTTTACGGTAGCCGGGAAGCTGATCGAATTGGTGATACCTTTGATGGTCAGATCGCCAGTTACCGTATAATTGGGCTCTCCGGCTTTGGCTCCGGCAATGGGTTCTACCTTGGTGATCTTGAAAGTAGAGGTCGGATATTTTTCAACCGCAAAAAAATCATCCGACTTCATGTGGCCGATCAGTTTGGCATTGTAAGAAGCATCGGTCAGGTCGGTATTGGTAATACTGGTCATATCGATGTCAAAAGTGCCACCCACCAGTTTGTTGGCTTCTACGTTCAGCACCCCTTTGGCGATTTTTACGTTACCCACGTGCTCACCGGAAACTTTTTTTCCCTGCCAGTTCAGCGTGCTTTTAGCAGGATCTACACTCAACGCGGTGGTTGCCTTGGTTTCGGTTTTCTTCCCGGGTTTGTCATCGGCAACGGAAGCGGTGACATTGAACAGAACGGCAAAAGCCAGGGCACTCAGGGCAATACGAATTGTTTTCATTTTGATTGTTTTTGGATTAGTGAAAAAATAGTGAATGAATAAGAATGAAATAATTGAAGTTGATCACTGTTTACTGTTTACTGATAACCGTTTACTGCACCATCGGTACTTCGATAACCAGCACTTCGGTAGCGGGCGAAACGGCGGTGAGTGTAAGAGCGGAAGCGTCCCATATGCCGATGGCGTCACGCTTGCCCAAACGGGTATCGGCTACTTCCACCGCTCCTTCCAGGACGAACAAGTATACCCCGTTCCCGTTTTTCCTGAGCTGATAGGACAGATTCAAACCCGGCTCCAGCGTAGCCAGCGACAGATAAGCATCCTGATTGATCCAGACGCCACCGTCTTCGGCCTGGGGCGATACCACGGTGAGAAAACGATTGTGCCGGCTTTCGGGGGCAAAGGTCTTTTGTTCGTAGCGGGGCTTTATATTTTTCTCTTTGGGTAGAATCCAGATCTGCAGAAACTGCACGTCTTCACTTTCTGAATGATTGATCTCAGAGTGGGTCAGACCGGAACCGGCCGACATAATCTGTACGTCATTGGTGCGGATGACAAATTCGTTTCCCGTGCTGTCGCGGTGGCGGAGTGCCCCTTTCAACGGAATCGAAATGATTTCCATGTTGGCGTGCGGATGGGTGCCAAATCCCATTCCCGGCGCTACGACGTCATCGTTGAGTACCCGAAGCGTGCCGAAACCCATTTTTTTCGGATCGTAGTACTGAGAGAAGCTAAAACTATGCTGACTGTTGAGCCACCCGTGCTGGGCTTTCCCGCGACTGGCTGATGGATGTACGATGGTTTTCATAGCTCAAAAAAATTTACTGCGCGTAATTACATTAAATGTTCATACATTGAATAGGTGAATTAAAAAACCGGAAGGTTATTGCCACCGGCTATCCCCTCATTTTATCGAGAAGATCACTCAATTGAAGCGCTTCATCCGGACTCAGTCCCGAAAAAGTCTTTTCCCATTCAGCCTGCAAAACATCGATTTTCGCCAATAGGTTCAATCCTTCTTCAGTGATCAGCACATCCACTGCCCGACGGTCCTGCGGACATACCCGACGTTCAACCAATTTCTTGGTCAACAACTTGTCAACCAGACGGGAAGCATTGGACATTTTATCAATCATCCGTTCGATAATCAGATTGACGGTAGCCGGACGCGGATGCTGACCACGTAAAATGCGTAGCACATTGTACTGCTGAACCGTAAGTCCAAATGGCTTCAGGCGCCTTGCCTGGTGGCCAGTCAGCCAGCTGTGCGTATACATTAAGTTGATGATCACTTTCTGATACGGATTTTTAAAGGTCTTTTGCTGAATATCATTTTCAATTGACATATTCTTATGCGATAACGAGTGCAAATATATGTATATACATTTAATGTACAAACATTTTCATCAAATTATTTTTCAGATGCTGAATAAAGAAGAAAAAGTAAGCCCGCTTCTGCAGATAATGATGCATGGCAATCCAATCGCTATTTCACTATAAACGGCTGCTTTACCAGCGAAAAGGCACTACGTCAGGAGCAGTGATGGCCATATCGGAGAGGCGCAGGCTAGGAAACCCGGCCGTGTCGCCCCGAAACAAGGTAGAATTGTCCGGGATGTTTGCGTAGTATCCGATGCGTAGCTGGAAAGTATTAAACGCCAGGTGTTCGTTTCTGATCCTGATTCCGATTCCATACCCCTGCAGGGGTGCTCTGCTGAGCAATTGGTTATCAGGACGTGCTACATAGCCAATATCAGCGTACCCAAAAAAGGCAAACCGGAATCCCAGCAAATTTCCTGGCATAAAGAAAACAGTTTCCAGGTTAAGTACCAAACTTTCAATTCCCCTGATTCCCTCGTTGTTACTGATATCAATTCCTTCGTTATAAAACCGATTAATGCCTTTGCGGTAACGGGCGTTTACGAATTGCCGGATTTTCAATTTCCTCTGCCCCATCAGCGGGCTGAAATACTTGACGTTGAAATCAATGGCACCCTGTTCCCACTGATCATTTCTGCGGTAAGAACCAATATTGAAATTGCTGTACAGATAGCCAAAATGCGGATAGTACTGGGCGTACACCCAATTGACACCGCTGTACAGCCGGTTGCCGATGAACTGGGTCTTTTCGATGCCAAAGGTCAGGTTAAACAGACTTCCGTACGGCACGTCTTCGGTGCGACCAAAACCGTAGATGTACACATCGCGGAAGTAATTGCGCCGGTTGAACCCCACGCTGAACAGGCCGGTGGTTCGTCCCTGGTACTGATTGGTGTCGGGTTTGATTTCCGGACCCTGGTAGAAATCGTAGTGAACCAGGCGGCCTGCCAGTATAAAACGGGCACTCTTCTGGAAGTTTTCCGTTCCCCGGTAAAAGCGGAAAGCCCGCCCCAGCCAGAAATCGGCCAGCTTGTATTTAACCGGTATACCCAGATTGACGGTGTCGATGGGAAAGAATACCGGAAAAGTGATTTTATTGTAGCTCAGCTCTATTCCACCACCGTATTTGATGGAAGGAGCCAGAAATGGTTTTCTCAAACGAAGTGCGTACACCCGATTGCCCCAATCGCTGATGTATTCGCCTTCCGCGCTGATGTAGGTACGACCAATGTAGGGCACGGTGTACCTTCCCCGGTATCCCCAGGGCTGATTCCGGTTTTTTAGGTAGGAGAATCCCTGGCGAAAGGTATGACCGAGCCCCAGGATGTTTTTGTCTTCAATATTCAGATTCCCCGATTCCAGGCTGCCAAAACTGCCATCTACGGATATGGACCACACATCCTGCGTCACGACGAGAATATCCACAGTGTCTTTGTTGTCGGCCCGTGGCACCACGTAGATACGGGCATCGAGCAGGTTGGGCAGGGCCGTGCGCAGGATCCGTTCGTTGTTCTGAATCACCTGGTGATCTACGGTGCTTCCCGGACCAAAAAGCAGGTAATTGTTCCGAATCAGAAAACCCCGGGTATTGACGTGCAGGTTGTTGCCGGTTCGTTCCAGCCAGTTTTGCGGAAGTCTTAGCGTGTCGTTCACGTTGGGGCCAAACACCTCAATGCGCTTTACTTCTACCTTTCCGACAATTTTGCCGTCGTATTTCTTGTGCGGATCAACTGATTTCACCCGGTTTTCTTCCGTAGCATCCGGCCCTTTGCCAGGCTCTCTGAAAAGCCAGCTGTACATGCCGCGCAGCAGTTTGGTCTTGGAAAAAAAACGCTTTACTCCCTGATAGAACTGCTTATCGCGGTTGGACTGATTCTGGACGGAGTTGCCTTCCAGAATATCGTTTTGGGTCTTGATGTCCTTTGCCCTGATCTCCTCCAGTCGAATCGAATCGGTTTGCTGAGCCCAAACGCCGGAATGGGACAATGCGATTGCAAGCATCGTCCAGACTGCCATCAGACACAAGCGAAGTAAGCGCTTCAAAAGAGTGGGTTGAAAAATGAAAAAGATTTACCTGATGAATAAATATAACACGCTAATTACTAAAAAACGCACGATGGATGCCTGCCTCCGTACGTAACAGCGGCTAAGCGGGTTGCGTGGCTCACCTATGCGTCGATGATCAGAACAATAACGCCGCCGCAGCCCGGTCCGTGTACGTATACCCGATGGCACACTCCCTGATTGCTCTGATCATTTAACGAAAAAAAATTCCTAAGGATTAGATTGGTCATGATTTGATATCAGCCATTAGGCAGCCGTCACCATTGCTGGTTACCCGCATTGACTAAAGATAGTCGATTCCTTGCTAAAACCGGCGTCTCCGTACCTATCTGTTTACAGAAATGCCCAAAATGATGTCTTATTTTCATCAGAAACCATTGATAGAAAACCCACCATCGACCGGGATGCACTGGCCGGTGATGTAGGCTGCGGCGGGCATACACAAAAACGCCACGGCGGCGGCCACTTCTTCCGGCCGACCGATTCTTCCCATGGGTGTCCGATCCAGCACCGATTGCCGGTAGCTCTCATTGGACAGCACCGTTTCGGCCAGGGGTGTCTGAATGTACCAGGGTGCTACGGTATTGACCCGGATGCGGTCAGGAGCCCACTCTACCGCCAGGTTGCGCGTGAGCTGATTGAGTGCCGCCTTGGTCATTCCGTAAATGGCACCCGTCCGCAGGTGCGTCAGCCCAGCTACCGATGAAACGTTGACGATGCTGGCGTCGCCCGCCTGCTGAAGCAGCGGATGGCACAACTGGCAAAGCGTAAAAGCTGACTTCAGGTTGGTTTCCATCAGCCAGTCGTATTCGCTTTCCGGATAGTCAGGCGTTTTTTTCCGGATGTTGGTGCCCACGTTATTGACCAGAATATCCAGTTGGCCCCATTGTCTGGCTACTTCTGCTACCAGTCGCGTGCGGTCTTCGCGGCGGCTCAGGTCGGCCGCCAGACCACTCACCCGGGCTCCGCTTTCCAGCCAGTCAGTCAGGCATTGCGCTACCTCCGCTTCTTTGCGGGCCACGATCATCACTTCGGCGCCCAACGCCAGCAGTTCCGCAGCAATGGCCGCACCAATCCCCTTGGTGCTGCCCGTCACCAGCGCCCTTTTGCCTTTCAGAGTCCAACGGTTCATCCGGATTGATTTAGGTTAATGTGCTAATGTGCTAATGTGCTAATGTGCTAATGTGCTAATGTGCTAATTATTTATTTTAATGATATTATTTTCTGTTAAATGGCGTTACGGGTAACGCCACTACTCACTGTTGCAACCGCGTTCAGCTAATCACTTCATTACTCATTACTCACTGTTCAACCAGCCATTTACGGAACAGCAGGTCGGTCTGGTCTTCGTCGCCGAAGTGGAAAATATACGAACTGAACGGCTCAAAGCCCCATTTTTTGTAAAAAGCGATGGCATGGGGATTGTGCTCCCAGACGCCCAGCCACACCATCTCATAGCCCTGTTCGCGGGCCGTTTCCAGACAGGTCTGCATCAGGCATTTACCTATCTTTTTGCCCTTCATTCGCTCCAATACGTAAATGCGCTGGATTTCCACTGCCCGGTGGCCTTCCAGGGCAGTTTGCTTTTTACTGCTGCGCAATTTGGCGTAACCAACTGGTTGAGATGCCGCTTCGTTGTCGGCATACACCAGAAAGAACTGGGAGTCCGGATCGTGGAGTTCGGACCGGAGTTGCGTTTCGTTGAAAGCCTCATTCATATAGGCCGCCATGTTCTGAGGCGTGTTTTGCGCCCCAAAAGCTTCCCAAAAGGTCTGTCTGCTCAATAACAGGAGCGGTTGCAGGTCTTCGATGGTGGCTCTCCGGATGGATAATTCTTCGCTTATCATGGGTGATCGGATCTGGATTTATGGTTTGAAGGGTATCGGCGTTGTTTTGAGGCAGTCGGTATCATAAGTAAAAAAGGCGAACGGCTGACCAAAGCGCCCTGATTTACCCCGAACAGGCTTGTTTGACTTTCATAATTCGTTCTGAAGAAATTGCATATGTAATGGGTTTGGCAGACATTTGCGACCGATCGGAATAAATTCTGCCAGAACTCCAACATATTCACGCCGAAGTTACGTATCAACTTGCTATCGAGAAACTGATTACAGAAATAGTCTGAACAAGGTAAACGACCCAATTAGAGAGACGCTACATATGCAAGACCCACTGAGGTGCCAACCAAACCCAGCAGCCAATAAATACCCCCTTTTATCGGCTTCCCGGTTCACTTTCCTTCGGTTTCCGGTCTGCCTTTTCAGACAACTAAACCCCAACGAATGGCCGAAATAAAACCCATCCGGGCATGGCGATACAACCGTGCATTATCACAACGCATTGAGGAACTCACTTCTCCCCTCTTCGATGTGGTTTCGGATAAGCAACGGGAAGCCTTATACAAGGAGCCTTATAACAGCATTCATTTGTCGGTACCGCGTACCCATCACGGGGAAGTACAGAAGCTACTCAACCGCTGGAAATACGAGAAAGTGCTAGAACAGGACCCGTTGCCGGGCATTTACGTCTACTACCAGCATTTTTCGCTGGCCGGCAGCCCCCGCGAATACGTGCGCAAAGGATTCATTTGCCACATCAAAGCCTACGACTGGAACGAAGGTGTGATTTTGCGGCACGAAAACACCATACCAGGGTCAGTCAATGACCGCACCGAACTGCTGGAGAAAACCCTACTGAACGTAAGTCCCACGCACGGATTGTATACGGACCCCGATTTTGACCTGGAGCCCTACATGGACGAAAGCATGCGCAGCCCGATCTACGAAGTAGAAGACTACCAGGGCGTGCGCGATGTGCTGAGCGTAATCCACGATGCGGAAGTAATACGGAAGTTTATGGCCAAGGTAGCGGATAAGCAGATCATCCTGGCCGACGGGCACCACCGCTACGAAGGGTCACTGACTTACCGCAAGCAGCAAATAGCGAAAAATCCGCACCATACCGGTGAGGAAGCCTATAACTTCCACCTGATGTACCTGACCAACAGCGAAGCCCACGACCTGCGGATTTTGCCCATCCACCGGCTTATCAACGGGTTGCCGGAACTGGACACGCAGGAACTGCTCAAGAAGCTGGCATCTTTTTTTACGATTCGCGAAATGGAAGATCCGTACGACCTGAACGAAGTCATTACCGGTAAAAAGTGGGCATTTGGCCTACTGCTGAAGGAGAGCGCCTGGAAAATCCGCCTGAAGCCGGAAGTACACCCTTCGCTGAACTGGCCCTTCCCGGCGGAAGTAAAAGAACTGGATCTGACGGTACTGCATTATTTTGTGCTGGAACAGGTACTGGGTATTCCCGGTCGCGAACAGCGCCACAGTCCGCACATCCGCTACGTCCGCAATTTTACGGAATGTCTGAACCAGGTCCAACAAGGATCCGCTCAGTGTGCGCTCATTACCCACGAAGTAAGTATGGAAGAAGTAAAGCAGGTATGTGCTAGCGGTTACACGATGCCACCCAAATCCACTTATTTTTATCCGAAAGTCATTTGTGGCTTGTTATTCAGCTCCATCCAACCCGATGAATTTAGCGCGTCCCCTTATTCTGGCTTCTAATTCGCCCCGTCGGCAGCAGTTGCTGCGCGATATGGGGCTGGACTTTACCATCCGGGTGAAAGATACCGCCGAAGACTTTCCAGCAAATATGCCCCTGGCCGAAGTGCCGGAATACCTGGCCCGAAAAAAAGCACTGGCCTTCGCCGGTGAACTACAGGAGGAACTGCTGCTGACTGCCGATACGGTGGTCATTGTGGATGATCAGATCCTCAATAAGCCCGGCGATACCGCCGAAGCCTTCCGCATGCTTCGTCGGTTGTCCGGACGCCCGCACGAAGTCATAACGGGCGTTTGCCTGCTCACCCGGGAGTCGACGAATGTGTTTTCGGATCGGGTGCGGGTTGTTTTTGCGGAGTTGAGCGATGCGGAAATCGACTACTACATCACCCACTACCGCCCCTTCGACAAAGCCGGCGCGTACGGGGCACAGGATTGGCTGGGACTGGTTGGAATCGAACGGATTGAAGGATCTTACTTTACCGTGATGGGGCTTCCCACGCACCGGGTGTATGAAGCATTGCGGGGCTATCTGGTATAAAATCAAAATCCCGCATAAAGATTTGAGCTTTATACGGGATTTTTAGGTGATCACTTTCAACGATGTGGCTAACCGTATCAATGACCTACTTGATAACTTTCACGGATAAGTAAAGAGAAAGTTACGGGAAGGTTAATTATTTTTTAACAAAAAACAGAAAGATCTGAAAATCAGGCAGAAAAATTTTCAGATATCCCTCCTGATACCTCGCCCGATCAATTACGCCGTTGTCATCAGCACCGCATCGGCGCACCGATCAACCCATGAGGGTATTCAGGCACGGTAGTTCAATGGAAAGGAGGCGGTTTTTCCCAAGGCTTTTTTCAGGAGACGCATGTATTCTTCGCGGGGGATTTCGATGGCACCGAAACGACGTACATTGTCGTTGATGAACTGGGTGTCGAGCAGTTCGTACCCCTGGGCATTGAGTATCTGAATGAGGTGGTGAAAAGCCACTTTAGAGGCATTGGGTTGTTTGAAAAACATCGACTCTCCGAAGAAGGCCGCTCCCAGGGAAACGCCGTATAGGCCACCCGCCAGACAACCCCGATCGTACGCTTCTACGCTGTGGGCATACCCCAGGCGAAACAGGTCGGTATAGGCCGCAATGATTTCCTCCGAAATCCAGGTGCCTTCACTGTCGGGGCGGGGATTGGCGCACCCCCGCATCACTTGTTCAAACGCCGTATCCACCCGAACTTCAAACACCCGCTGATTGAGCACCGGCCGCAGGGAGCGGGAGGGCCGGTACGTATCCAGGGGAATGATGGCACGGGGATCGGGCGCATACCAGTACAGTTCCCCTTCCTCACTATCAGCCATGGGAAAAATGCCGTTGCTATACCCGTAGATCAGATCTATGGCAGTCAGAGAAGCTTTTTCCTGCATATGAAACTCTTTCGCGTGAAGTTCTACTGAGTTAAACCATTTATTTCACTTCTGGTTTTCAAAACCCGAAAACAGGTAAATGCCTGATTGATCAACAAAAACCCAGCTTGGTAGCCAACATAAGTACGAAATTCGTAAAGCCCGGGATTTAAGCAATGATGCGTATTTCCGACACCTGTCAAGTGAGTAAATAGTATAAAGTAAAAGGTATATGAGCGTAAATAATTGTATAATAATTATTTACATAATAAGACTGATCACTAATTTCCATTCAAGTAATTTATTTCCAAGCTGATAGCCGCTGATTGAGATCATCCTTACCGCAAGCGGCCTTTCAACACGCCTACTTCCGTTGCCGGTGACTTTTTTTCGTACAGGATATTGTAAACCGCTTCGATGATGGGCATGTCTACCTGAAAATGCTGATTCATTTCGTGCACGCTTTTTACGGCATAATACCCTTCGGCAATCATATTCATTTCCACCTGCGCCGACTTTACGCTGTAGCCCCTTCCGATCATATTACCAAACGTCCGGTTGCGGCTGAACTGGGAATAGGCGGTCACCAGTAAGTCGCCCAGGTAGGCAGAGCCGCTCAGATCGCGGTAATGCGGGTACACCATGTCCAGGAAGCGCTGCATTTCCTGCATGGCATTGGAGACCAGTACGGCCTGAAAGTTGTCGCCGTAGCCCAGTCCGTGCGCAATGCCACAGGCCAGCGCCACAATATTTTTCATGACGGCGCAGTATTCTACCCCGTACAGATCGTGGAGCGGAGAGGCCTGGACGTAGCGGCAGGTCATAAGTTGGGCAAAATCGGCGGCGCAGGGCAGGCTGTTGGAAGCAATGGTCAGGTAAGACTGCTTTTCCAGCGCTACCTCTTCGGCGTGGCAGGGGCCGCCAATGACGCAGGTATTTTCCTGAGTTACCCCGAATTTTTTCTCCACCCAGTCGGTCACCAGTACGTTTTCGCCCGGTATCATCCCTTTGATGGCCGACACCACCCTTTTGCCTGCAAAATGCGCGGGGGTCAATTGGCTCAGGGGCTCCTGAATAAAGGCGGCCGGCACCGCCAGGATCAGATACGTGGCTTTGTCTACCGCTTCGGCAATGCCCGGACACACTTTTACCTTCCGCGGATTGATATGGACGTCGCTGAGATAATGCGGATTGTGGTGGTATTTTCGGATAAAATCAATATCTTCCTTATTGCGGAGCCACCACCTGATTTTTACGTCATTTTCAGAGAGGATCTTAATGATGGCCGTAGCCCAACTGCCTCCTCCGATGACGGCAATCTGGGTAGGTTCGTGCGTATTGGCTGACTTCAAGGGTGAATGAGGTTTCGGGCAAATATAAACAAGAATGCGAGAGCGGAAATGGCTTTTTCATTTCTGAAGTTGTGCTGCTGCGCCGGGGTCCTGAAATGAAGCGGAGACATCGGTACCCGCCGGGACGTTACAACCATACCGCACCAAAATGGGCTTGCATCAACTTGCACCAACTTGAACAAGTACTGATCAACCATCGGATCAATAAAATGACGAATATTGCTTTTCAACACCCTAAACAATCTCAAATCCATGAAAAAACGAGCCCAAAAATCATTTACCCTCCTCATTGCCCTGTTGTTCTGCACCTTTCTGGTGAATGCACAAGATGACAAATCGAAGCGTCCCAGTCCACCCGCTCAGGCCTCTGGCAAAGCGGGCGCTGCCAACATCAAGATTGAATACAGCCAGCCTTCGGTAAAGGGGCGGAAAGTATGGGGAGAACTGGTGCCTTACGGGCAGGTATGGCGGACGGGAGCCAATGAAGCCACTACCTTTGAGGTAGATCAGGATGTGAAAGTACAAGGACAAACCCTTCCAGCCGGCAAGTACGCCTTGTTTACCATTCCCGGCGAAAAAGAGTGGACCATCGTTTTCAACAAAACCGCCCAGCAGTGGGGTGCCTTCAAATACGACGAAGCCCAGGATGCCTTGCGGGTGAAAGCCACTCCCAAGAAAGCTCCTCAAGCCATGGAGAAGCTTACTTTCAAAGTAGATCAGAAGGGCAAGGTAAGTCTGTTCTGGGAAAATATGGAGGTAGACTTCCAGGTCAGTTCGGCCGGTAAAGCCAAGTCTTAAGCCGGATTTGATCATGAAAACGAAATATCCGTAGCGCAGGTCTGAAGGCTTGCGTTACGGATATTTCGTTTTCGGGTAATCCAACTAAAAGTTCGCGGAAACTCAGGGGAATTTCGGGAATTTGGAAAAGTCGGGCTGGCGTTTTTCCAGGAAGGCATTCTTTCCCTCCTTGGCCTCTTCGGTGAGGTAATACAGCAAGGTAGCGTTTCCGGCCAGTTCCTGAATGCCCGCCTGTCCGTCCAGTTCGGCATTGAACGAACACTTGAGCATACGCAGGGCCAGCGGACTCTTCTGCAGTATTTTACGGCACCAGGCAATGGTCGTAGCCTCCAGTTGGTCGAGCGGTACTACTTTGTTAACCAGGCCCATCTCCAGGGCCTCCCGGGCATCGTACTGGTCGCAGAGGTACCAGATCTCACGGGCTTTTTTCTGCCCCACGATGCGGGCCAGGTAAGAAGCGCCAAACCCGCCGTCGAAGCTGCCTACGATGGGGCCGGTCTGGCCGAAGCGGGCGTTTTCGGCGGCAATGGTCAGGTCACAGACCACGTGCAACACGTGACCACCGCCAATGGCCCAGCCGGCTACCATGGCTATGACGGGCTTGGGAATGGAACGGATCTGCTTCTGTAGGTCCAGCACGTTGAGCCGCGGCACTTTGTCTTCGCCGATGTACCCGCCGTCGCCCCGTACGGACTGATCACCACCACTGCAGAAAGCCCGGCCGCCTTCGCCGGTCAGAATCACGACTCCTACCCTTTCGTCCTGTCGGGCCAGTTCCATGGCTTCACTCATCTCTCTGACGGTCAGCGGGGTAAAGGCGTTGTGCTTGTGGGGGCGATTGATGCTGATTTTGGCAATTCCTTCGTAATACTGAAACAATATTTCCTGGTACTCCCGGATGGTTTCCCACTGAATGAGTTCGGTTGCTTGGGCTGTTTCCATAAATGACTTAAGATGTAGAGGTGGCAAAAGTAATGAATGACGCTGGTAAAACCCGAAAACTCATTCAATGGTTTGGAGGGGAAAACGATACGTGTCCCAGTGGGAAAAATGCGCTTCCACCGATTGGATCTTTCCATTGTACTCCTGCGCGTAATCGTACTGCAGGTCTTCGTGCAGTTTGAGGATGAGGCCGCGGCATTTCCGCAGTGAGCGAAAAGCCAAACCCAGCAGGGGCGGATAGCGCGTTTCCGGACTCACAATTTCCAGGTAGGAGTCGATGAAATGGAGGAGCAACTCTACTTCACCCGGTTTGTGCTTGGTAAACCGGTTGTACTGGGTAACCAGTTGCAGGGCCTTCCGGAGCACTTTGGCCCCTCCGTACTGGTTGCGCGGACAGTTGACCAGCAGGGCATCCATCTTTTCCTTTACTACCTGCGCGTACGCCATCGGATTATCGGCATCGAAAAGCAGATAAGCCAGCATCTGCTTGTTTTCCGTCTTCAGCTTGGCCAGTCCCAGGCAGATCTGTACCAGTTCCGGTTGCGACCGGGTAACCAATTCCTTTTTGAGGTTAGATAAACTATCGGGTTGCAAGGAGGAAATGCGTTGAGGTTCAAAAAGTCATTTACCAGACGCAAGTTAAGGGAATTTTGGCTGGTTAAAACCTTTGATAACTCTCAATGGGTTTGAATTGCAACGGTGATCCGGCCCTTGGAGGGTTGGTTTGAGTGGCTGGAGCAAAAAAAAAGAGTCACCGATAACAGTGACCCATTTTTAAAGGTGGGCAGCGACCTTACGCGACCACACCATACTTTTTCCAAACAAAACTTTTTAACCTTATCTTTTCGGTGAACAGTTAACAATGATCAGTAAACAGTGAGTATTGAATATTGTTAACTGTTAACTGATTACTGTTTTTCCACCTGATATCGAATGCTGGCGTATTCATTGCCCTGAGAGATCACTCCGTAGCGTACGCCCATATCATCTACCTTCTTGTCGAAATTACCTTGTACGTACAGCAACTGGCCGTTTCCGGCGGGATTGATGGTACGGGCAGCCAGGTTGAGCACAATGTCGGCGGCTACCCGGATCAGGCTGGCCGAAGGCGGTGCTACCCTGGCTACATTGGCCAGTATATCCCGTACGCTGATGTACTTGGGTGCCGTGATGATCTTCTGGTACACCGATACCAGGTCATTCATCCCCGTCTTGCCTTCGATGACCAGAATCCGGTAATCCATGAAGGAAGGCAGGTGGTTGGGCTGTTGCCGATAGGCCAGCAGACCCGACGCCGGCAGCGCCAGATATTGATTGGCGTGTACATTGCCAAATGAATGTACCCGTAGCCGGACCGGCTCAATGGCCCGATTATCGGTCACGACCGTGACCACAAATACGTCGGAAACCGGCCCCGTCTCTTTGCTGCCGGATATCAATACTTCTTTTATGCTCAGTTGCAGGCACCGGGTTGCCGGATGCGGAAGCGCTCCGGAATGGCTCCGAACCGTGGAGAACTCCGAAATATCCCCCAGTGAATCATTTCGGATACCCGCAGAGGGATTGAATGAAATATCGGGAACGAGCATAGCTAGCCTTGTATGGGTACACACTGAAGATGTTGCGGCCAAAAGCAGCAATTCTCCTTTTAAGTATGTTCAAAGCTATTTGGAAATATCGAAGGATAACAGGAAACTTTCAGCTTTCAGATAACATGGCATTAAAGGTTCCCAATACGGCCACAAAGCGCACCTGTTTACTTTTCGAAGGAATTACAGAAAAATATTCATCAAAAATATAAGTAAATCATCTTCTTAAAATAACATGCGACTTCTGATTTTGCAGGGTTAGCAGGATCCAATCCCATAGGTGTTCGTATGGAATGATCTCAATTTCCGCGAAGGCATCACCGGGCGGCAGGGTGGTCTGAAGCCGGGTGTGCAGGTAGCGGGACTTCTGCCGGCAGCGGGCGGCGTGATAGTCCTCTTTCACCACCATTTCGAGCAGTTTGAAGAAGGCTTTGCTACGGGCACTGGCGTTTTCTTTCAGGTGCAGCTGCGCGTACTTCCGCAGGCTCTCAATGCGGTAGAGCAGGGCATCGGTCTGCATGGTTTTCAGAAAGTGCAGAAACTGCAGGATGAGGATGGCGACGTTGAAGCCCTGCTTGTCTTTGCTGTACTCCGGCACCGCTTGAATGAATTGCTGGTAATCGAAGTGGTGGAGCAATTCTTCGCTGGGCTGCATAAAGTACAGGTAGGCTCGGTAAAGTGTCCACTTTTCCTTCGATCGTTTGGTGATTTTTCTAAAAGCCGGATTAGCATCTACCTGTTTCATTAACTCCACTGCCTGTTCATAGCGCTGAGCATGAATGGCTAGCAGCACGTAGTTTTCCATGTAGGCAAACCAGTTGTTGGTAGCAGGATGAAAAGAGGGCAGATACTTAGCAGCCAAATTCAAACCTTTTTCGAAGTCTTTTACGCGAAGGTAGGCGTATACTTGCATAAATTTATTGAATAGCCCCTCAAAACGAATTGGATGAATCACGTGATCTTTGAGTAGTTGTTCCGATTCAGATGTAATTCTAATAATTTCTTTAAAATCCCCTATTAACTCATGATACCAAATATTTAACTTATAATAAAAGTTAAAAACATTTGGGGAATGATAGAGCTTCCATAATTCGCGGAATCTAGGTAAAGTCTGAAGTAATTGAGGAAGGTATTTCTTACGAGCATCCACAGGCTTATTCATTTCGAGCCTTGACCTAAAATAAATATCTTCAGCTTCCTGTTCGTGCTGAGCAAGTGTACGAAAATGAGCAAGCCGATTCTGATTTTTCTGAAAAGCATCTGACCGAACATGCCGTATATATATATATCGCCACTGCTCTAAACAAGCTATACTAATCTGTGTAAAACCTAACTCTTCTGAGATTTTAAGGCATCGCTTTAACATGTCCTCGGCTATCTCATAATGACCCGTATTAATTACCATACGTGCTTGATGCAATAGATCGTAGCACTCTTGCTCATATTGAAGATAAGGTTGAAAACGAGGCTTAGTAAAATCGAGGAAGAATAAATGATTGTGCATTTTTCTTTTCAAACGTGATTTTAGCATAGGAAAGCGCGGGTCACCAGCTTTTCCATAAATTGCCTCAGATGCTTGGCTGTCATCTTCGCATTTTCCTTGCTGAAGTTCAAAAAACAGAGCCGCTTCCTTACTGGTATGGCGATCTTTGACGTCCAACAAAGGATAAGCATTTTGGCGATTATTTGTTATAATTAAAGCTAATTCCTTCATTTCTTTCATAATCAATATGCTTTTCACACCAAATTACTGATAAAAATAAGTAAAGACGCGCATATATATCAAGTTATCCTATGCAGGAAAATTTCCTTTTTCTTATAACAATTGAGCCATAGCTTTGAAAATTAAAATGAAATCTATGGCATAACTGTTATAATCAATCCATATTATCCTTATTTTCTACTGAGCGAAAATGCCAAATCATTCAAAAAATGGCTATTTTCCGTCCAGATAAGATTTTTTTTGCCAAAAAAACAACGTTATATAATGTAGAGAACTTTCCTTTTATGGCCTGATACTTATCCTCAATTTTGGTGTGTATAAATACTTAACCCATTCACCATCAAATATTTATGGCCATGACTACGATTGTTACGTTGCTCGTTATTCAATTCAATATACTAGTTGGCAGTCCAAATGATACTAAATCAGATGTCAACTCTCAGCAGATTCAAACGGCTACTACATGCGGAGGAACAGGGACTTTTGAAGATAGATAACAATTCCTCAACAGAGGCATAAATTAACCTCTTAATAAAATAGCAGATTCATTCTTTACTGTTCAGCTTTGCAAGCACCCAATCCCACAAGTGCTCATAGGGAACAATTTCAATCTCAGCGTAAGCATCACCCGGTGAAGGAGTAGCCACTAACTGAGTGAGCAACTTCTCCCCTTTCCGGCGGCAGACTTCGGCATTATCCCAATGCTGAGGAATCAACGCCAGCAGGCGAATAAACAAACGGCTGCGTTGGGCGGTTCGGTCCGACAGGTGTCGTTTGGCGTATTGTTTCAGGCTTTCTATCCGGGAGATGAGCAATTCAACATCTCCGGTTTTTATAACCTGTAAAAATTGCAGAATCAGGATGGCTACGTTGAAACCCTGCTTGTCTTTGGTAAATTGGGTTGGTACCGTGCCGGGAGATCGAAACATCTGGTAGTCCGTGCTGTTTCCTACGGGACTGAGCAGGGAAAAATACGCAAAGTACAGGTCCCATTTTTCCCTGGCCCAAGCTGTCAGCTTGAATTGAGCCGGATTGTCATTTATCTGCCGGAGTAGACGCTCAGCCAATGGGTAGGATTGGGCATGAACCGCCAGCAGAAAGTAGTTTTCCACAAAGGCAAACCAATTAAGTGTTGAAGGCAGGAATGATTTGATACTATCCTGAGCGATCAATAGACCCTTTTGGTAGTCCTTAAATCGCAAACATGCATACACTATCGTGTATTTCCGTAAGCGTTGATCAAATCGAAGCGGATGAACCCGTCTTTGTTGAATCAATTGCTGTACTTCCTCACACATTTGAATGACTGATTGAAAATCGCCTATCTGCTCATAATAAAAAATTTGTAGCAAAAACTTGTAACTATATACATTGGCTGAATAATGCTTTTGCCACCAGATTTCCATTCTCGCAATCGCCAGGGGGAGTTCAGTCAAGAATTTCTTCCGATTGTGTACCGGATTCCGCATCTCCAAGCGGAAAGCCTGGTACAAATCTTCCGCCTCCTTTTCGTATTGGGCGATCTTCCGGTAGTGAATCAGCCGTTCGTGGTTTTTCTGAAAGGCATCCACCAGATCGTGCCGAACGTAATAATACCGCCAACATTCCAGGCACTCAATGCAGATTGTAGTAAGACCCAATTCCTCTGCTATCGCATACGCACCTTTCAATAAATCATTTATCAAGTTCACGTCCCCCGAATTGATTAACATTTTAGCCTGATACAGCAGTCCCAGGCTCTCCCTTTCCTTCGCAGCATAGGGCAAAAATCGCGGATCATCGAAATCCAGGAAAAACAGGTGGTTGAGCAGTTTGTCGTAGAGTCGGCTTTTGAGCATGGCGTAACTCTTACCCGGAGTGACCTGCCCGTACAAGTCGGCAGCGGCCTGCTCGTCGCTGCGGTAATTGCCTTTCCCAATGTTCTCAAACAAAGTACTTTCCTTTCCCGGCTGTCGCTCCAGACGGCCTAAAAGCGGCAGGGGCTGCTGGCTGTGTTCGCTGATGAGTGTGATCAGGGTGTGGAGTTCTTCAAAAGTAGGCATGGGCAGTTATCAGTAAACAGTTATCAGTGAACAGTAAACCACGATGGATCGGGAAGCTATCAGGGCGCTGAGTCTATCACTGATGCTCTGTGATGATTTTCGGCAAGATATTTCTTTTCGGCATATCTGGGCCTGCGGCCAGCCGCCGATGTGGAAAACAGGGGCGAAATCGGGGTGGTTTGGCTGAGCAAAAGGGCTTATACTGGTTGCAAATGGGGTTATTGGGTAAGGAAAGGGGTAAAAGCCGATGTGGATTTTGAGGCGAAAGTATCCCTTGTTTTGGGCATTATTTCACCTTATTCTTGTATGTAAGCAGGCAAGTCAATGATCTCTGGACGAAATGTATTCTACAGTCATTCGAATTTGAGGAATAATATACCCCATTGAAAAAGGTATTAGGATATTAAGTAGGCGTTATCTGATTGCTGAAAATCGATCGTTATCAATCCCACAAGGTTTTTGAAACCTTGTGGGATGCAAGGATTAGCTGAGAAGGTTGTTGCTAGGGTAATCAATGAGCATCTGAAAATTACTTTCTCTTGGGTATAACTAAAAAAAGCAGTCTTAAGGGGCGCACAGTGTTCCTGATCTACGAGTTGTTGATTACTGATATTCTATTCCAACGGTTCCCATTTGATTTATGTGATTTATGAAAACGTTTTACTCCTCCTTCTTCCTCAATGCTTCGATTTGCCTGCTGCTAATGGGCTGCTGCAAGAAGGAAACGCCCCAGCCTTTGGACCAGCTTCCTGCTGCCACCCAAACCGGAGCCAACACCTTCGGCTGTCTGCTCAACGGACAGCCCTGGACACCCAAAGGTTATGATGGCACCTCTAATTATAGTGTATATTATGATCCAGGATATGCCGATGGAACGTTAAATATATCAGTTTACCGCATTTCTAATAAAGATGAGAATGATATACAGGATATCACTCTCTTTTCCGACAGTTTAACAACCACTGGCATTTATCCTTTAACAATTATCAATCGCCAGGAAGCTCTTTTCTCAGATAGAAAGACGAATTGTTATTTTCGGCAAGGACAGCCCCATTTTCGGGCTGGTAGCTTAACCATCACCCGGCTCGATCTGAGCAAAGGCATATCTCTGGCACTTTTGAGTTCACCCTGGCCAAGCCCGGCTGCGATACCATCAAAGTCACCAACGGCCGCTTCGACAAGCAACTGTAACTTTTTCTTTGACAACTTACGTGTTCTCTAAAATTCTACTCATTGGCACGCTCCTTTTCGGATGGGCGTGCCGATTTACCGCTTATGCGCAACCGATTCCGGTTAAACATTCCATCGGACTGGTGGCCGCACCGGTGCTGTACAGTACCGGCGACCGCTGGGGAAAATCACTGGGGATTCAGTACGAGGCAACCTTCGGTCCAAAGGAAACGGTATCGCTAGTGTCCTCGCTGGCTTTCCTGCAAAAATCCATTAGCAGCGTGAGCTTTAGAATCGATCCTCCTACCATGTCGGCCCACTACGCTTTCGATCTTGGAGCCAAGCTCAACGTGCGGATATTGGGTGGAAGGTTGTCGTTCCTGGCGGGGTACGGTGTGATGACTGGTTACGAAATCCTGAGTGGCAGCACTTACCTCACTACGTACAGTGCGGCATCGCCAGTCCCCCGGTTTTATATTCTGAACGCGATGCCCACCTCATCCGGAGTGGACAGCCCCACCCTACGAAGCGCCATCTACCATGGGGCGGTCACGCAGTTGCAGTATGAATACGAACTTAGCCGCAAACTGGCACTGGGCGGCCAGGTCAAAATCCGATTAATGAGCCGAAACAGGCCTACTGAAAACAACCAGGTAAATACTTTCGGACTTTTACTCAAATACCGACTTAACTAGCTATGAATTCTAAAACACTTGCCTGGCTTGCCGCTTTCTGCTGCCTAATGGGCCATACCGTTACGGGACAAAGCTTTACGGCCCACGCTACCTATTCCCTCAATTACTTATCCGACTACCGAAAAGTAGCCCGGGAAGTGGCTTTTGGCCTTCGCTACCAGCATCCGAACCGCTGGGGACTGGAACTGGAAGGCGGACAAACTGCCTACGCCCATTACCAGCCCGACTTCAGCTGGGGATTGGAAAACCAGATGCACCAGAGTTGGAATGCCCGCCTGGGCTTTGCCTACGCGCTTCTCAACAGAGACCGACTGAAACTGATCGGTGCTGTCGGCCTGGCTTACCGGGCAACTACCGATTTTGTTCCGGTCGCCATTTACTTTGAACAAGCCCCCAATCCGCAATCGCCGGAAGAGCCCATCAAACTGGATAAAGGGCTCTACGTGCTGCAATACGACGTCCGGAAAGGGCAACAGTTAGGTGCCTATGCGGGCCTCACGGGGTCCTACTTCATCGGCCGGACGTGGGGCGTTCAAATCCGGGCTTCCTTTGAAAAGCTGGCTTCAGTACAAGTAATTCGCGGTGGTACCGGGTTGTTTATTCAGTTGTAAAAGAAGTGAATGCATATAAGTTGAGAAGAGGATCATTCGCGTTGAACGTGCTTCCCGGACTTAACTGAATATCCGTTCTGCAAGCTATTTTTTCCAGAACGCCGGCGTCTCAAATGTGATCCGAGGTGATAAACGGGTTTAAAATGAGCGAATGGGCAGTGATACAACAACATCCATCAGGTTCTTTCTGAGAAGTTCTTGATTCACTATATTACGTCAACAACTACATCCCTGTGTGTTTTACACCCTTAACCCATTAGTCGGTTTAATCTTTTGCCTCCTGCTGGCCGGGCCGGTTTGGGCCCAGAAAGAAGGGAACATCTGGTATTTCGGGGAAGAAGGGCAGGGAATGGATTTCAACCGGCAACCGCCGGCTTTGCTTACCGATGGCAAACTGTCTTCGCCCAACGGTGGTGGCTACGTGAGTGTCAGTGTCATGGCGGACCCCTGTGGCCAGTTGCTCTTTTACAGCAACGGGCAAACCGTATGGAATGCGAGCCACCAGGTGATGGACAACGGGAAAGACCTTTACGGTCTGACCTCCCGTTCGGTGATGGCCCTGCCGTATCCCGGTCGCGATTCGCTCTACCTGCTCATCACTTCCCTGTCGGACCCCAAAGACACCATTCCCGATGGCATATACTATTCGGTGATTGATATGCGGCCAGAGGGGGGAAAGGGCCGGGTGGTGCAGAAAAACCAGTTGGTAGCCAGGGATCCTTCCAGGATGGGCTTGGGCATCAATGCGGTGAAACACGCCAATGAACGTAACTTCTGGGTTTTAACGGTTGGTTTTCAACCGCCGGGTGTAACCGCTAACCGGATATGGGCTTTCTTGGTGGACGAAAACGGAATTCGAACTTCACCCGTGGAAACCCCCATTGGACGGGAAATGGCTTCGACTAATTTGAGGGCCTCTCCGGACGGAAAAAAACTATTGAATTCTACCAACGATCCTCTTTCCTTTGCTCAGATTACTATTTCTTTATTTGATCCCAGTAGTGGACGAGTCACCAAGACCATTGCTTTACCTAATCCTACAAGGGTATCCGGATTTTGGCTGGGGGAGTTCTCTCCCGATAGCAAAAATATTTATGTCCAGTGGCTGGAAAGCACGAACAATCCCCAAACCGTTTTCGCTCAGTACCGCTTAGTGAGTGAGGATCCCAATGAGATCCTGAAAACGGAATACCGTTATCCTTCCGATCTGGTAAGAACGCTCGGTGATATGCGCCTGGCCCCCGATGGAAAAATATACCTGACTCATACCCCACGCACTGCCAAACAGTTGGATGTGATCCAAAACCCCAACGCCGCTGGAGCAGCGAGCCAATACCAGAAAGGCGCTTTTCCGCTCCAAGGAGCCAGTGGACTCTTTCTGCCCGATAATATAGCCGGCTTCGTGTTGGGCAAACAAACCCGTTTCCAGGCCGATGCCCCCTGCCTGGGCCAGGAAGTGCGCTTTTCGCCTCAGACCAATTATCCGGTCAAACAACATTATTGGGACTTTGACGATCCGGCCTCCGGAGTAGCCAACCAATCCACCCAGGCGACGCCCCGCCACCGCTTTTCAGCCGAAGGCACTTACCGGGTGCGGCTGGTCACGCTCAACCGGTGTGAGGAATACGACACGGTCTGGAACCAAGTCACCCTCTACCCCGATCCCATTGTCAATTTCGATACCGATACCCTGACCGTATGCTACACGGAGGCACCGGTCAGTCTGTCGGTTCGGAATTACCCCAACACGACTTACCAATGGAACACCCAGCAGGCCGCCAGTCGCATTGAGGCCGGTAAAAGTGGTTGGTATACCGTAACGGCTACCAACGCCTGCGCTACCCGCAGCGACAGCATATACGTAGAGATCATCCCACCGGTGGAAGCCCGCCTGGCCAACGATACGGTGGTGTGCAAGGGAAGACCGGCACTACTGGATGCGGGTAACCCTGGAGCAACCTACCGCTGGAGTACCGGCCATACGGATCGGGTAATGGAAACCGACGAACCGGGCCTCTACTGGGTCGAGATCACCAACGCCTGTTCTTCCGTTGTTGATACCGTGCAGGTCGTTTATGTACCCCAGGAAGTGAGCGCCCGGACACACAACGTGTTCACACCCAACGGAGACGGATGGAACGACCGTTTCGTCAACTACGTCATCAATGCGCCGGACTTCGCCATGCGCATCGTGAACCGATGGGGCAGAACGGTGTTTGAAACCCGCCAGGCCACTGACTACTGGGACGGTACCTGGCAGGGAGAGGTGCTGCCCAACGGCGTGTATTTCTGGTCCATTCAGACCCGTGATTGCCGCGGTGCTCCCCTTTCACTGAAAGGCATTGTCAATTTGCTGCGTTGAAAAACACGATCCTCTCTACTTACTTCATCCATCCCTTTTGCTTTATGAAACGTCTCTTTATCCTGAGCATTCTGCTTTTCCCTTTGCTGCTGCGGGCCCAAAACTATACGCCGGGCAAATGGTCCGCTTCCATCCAAATCGACGTGCTTCCCTATTCGGTAGATTTCAGCAACACCGCCCTGGGGGGCCGGGTAGGCTATCGGCTAACGCCCCGCCTGTGGCTGCAAACCGGTTTGAGCGTGAGCAACCTGCGCAGTATCAAATATCCCACCTATCCGCCACCGCAGGTGCTGGAGGGCTATTTTGAAGGCTATTCCGGCAACTTGAGTACGCCGCAATACCGGCCCGGCTGGTTCGTACCGCTGACCCTACGGTACGCCTTTGCCAAGCCTTACCGCCGTTTCCAGCCTTACGTCCTGCTGGGGGTGCATTTCTACCTGGGCAGTTTGCAAAACAATATGTATCGGTACGAAAACGGTCTGTTCCAGGAGATCGCAGAAGGTGCCGTTCACTACAACCGTTCGGGCCTGGGTGCGGCAACCGGAGGGGGCTTGCGGCTGCGGGTCGTACATCGGTTCTGGCTCAGCGGGGAAATCACCCTGAATTATGGCCATCAGAAAAATAGGTATTGGCAGCCCGTCCTTTCCACTACGACTTCTTATTCGTTTGACCGCACTTTCTTTACCGGAGGGGGTAGCATCGGGCTAACTTATGAATTTAAGTAAGGGATACCATTATTCGACTAACAGTCGCTTATCCTGGCACCGCAAATTGCCTGTGAGACAGCACCCACTCCCACAAGTGCTCATAGGGAACGATCTCAATCTCGGCGAAGGCATCTCCCGGTGAGGGAGTAGTGATCAACTGGTTGAGCAACTTCTTCCCTTTTGCGCGGCAGACTTCGGCATTGCCCCAGTACAGGGGAATCAACGCCAGCATGCGAATAAACAAACGACTGCGCTGGGCGGTTCGGTCCGACAGGTGTCGTTTGGCGTATTGCTTCAGGCTTTCTGATTGCGAGACCAGTAATTCAACATCCCCGGTTTTCAAGTTCTGTAAAAACTGCAGGATGAGAATAGCTACGTTGAAGCCTTGTTTGTCTTTACTGTGTTCCGGTACTGATTGAATAATCTCTTGGTAATCGAAGTGCTGAAACAACGCCTCAGACGGCTGCATTAAGTACAGATAAGCCCGATAGAGCGTCCACTTTTCCTTCGCCCGTTTGGTGATTTTATAGAAGGCCGGATTGGCATCCACCTGCTTCATTAATTCTACAGCCTGCTTATATTGCTGAGCGTGCATGGCTAGCAATAGGTAATTCTCCATATAAGCAAACCAGTTGTTGGTTGAAGGGTGAATGATTGGCAAATATCTTTCAGCAAGTTGAAGGCCTTTATCGTATTCTTTAATCCGCAGGTAAGCATATACTTGTGTAAACTTATTATAACGAACATCAAACCGTAAAGGATGAATCAATTTTTCTTGAAGCAACTTATCGGTTTCTTGAGTTATTGAAATGATTTTTTCAAAGTCCCCCAATAGTTCGTGGTACCAAATATTGAGACGATAATAATATCCGAACACTGACAATATCTGATATTCCTCCCACAAGGACTTTAATTGTATCAAAATGGAAGGCATCTTCATTAAATAACGGCTTCGAGTATTTACGGGCCTATTTAACTCTAACCAAGATTGATAAAATACCTCTGCTGCTTCCTGTTCCTTCTTTGCTAGGTTATAATAGTAGTCAAGCAGTTTTTTATTTTTATAAAACTGATCAATTCTACCATTTAACGTATTTAAATACCTTAACATTTCTAAACAGGATAAACATATTGAAATAAACCCAAGTTCTTTGGCAATTTTAAATGACCTCTTAACGAGTTCTTCAGCCATGTCAAAATGAGCCGAATTCATCAGCATTTTTGCTTGGTGAAGAAGACTTAAACTTTCTTATTCGAATTCTAAATGCAGCGGAAATTGTGGATTTGTGAAATCCAGGAAAAACAGGTGGTTGAGCAGTTTGTCGTAGAGGCGGGTTTTGAGCATGGCATAACTCTTGCCCGGAGTGGCCTGCCCGTACAAGTCGGCAGCGGCCTCTTCGTCGCTGCAGTAATTGCCTTTCCCAATGTTGTCAAACAAAGTACTTTCCTTTCCCGGCAGTCGCTCCAGACGGCCTAAAAGCGGCAGGGGCTGCTGGCTGTGTTCACTTACTAAGGTAACCAGGGTGTGGAGTTCTTCAAAAGTGGGCATGGGCAGTTATCAGTAAACAGTTATCGGTAAACAGTTATCGGTAAACAGTAATTGATCGGGAAGCTATCAGGGTGGTGGATGTATCACCGATTTGATGCGATGATCTTTTCGGCAAGATATTTTTTTTCGGCATATCTGCGCTTATGGCCAGCTGCCGATGTGGAAAATGGGGGCAAAACCGGGGTGGTTTGGCCGAGCAAAAGGGCTTATAATGGCTGCAAATGGGGTAGGCAGGCACGAAAAAGACAAAAAACCGATGTGGATTTAAAGGCAAAAGTGTCCCTTGTTTTGGGCATTATTTCACCTTATTCTTGTACGCAAGCAGGCAAGCTAAAGCTTTCTATGAAATTTATTTTTAGCCTTCTATCCCACCAGGTGGTGAAAGAATTCCCAGGAAGATGCATACGCGGACGTACCGATTACCTAACTTTTTTTTCAGAATAAAATGGATCATACAAAGCAAGAGCCTCGCGCGATCAAACAACAGCTGGAAACGGGTGCCAGTTTTAATCTCACCGCGTAGAACCAAGCAATGACTTGTTCATGCAATTGATACGCCTCGATTCCTTGGTTCTTTTTGACAATACCTTCATCCGTCTGTAAGCCTGCTTGTAAAGGACATTTCCTGGTGTACATCGCCAGGCTTGCCGGCGGCACCCATTGCAATGAAGTGCCTTACTTTTACTCCCATTGAAGATGAAATTCACGATCAACCTGCAGCGAAGAGACGCAAGTGTGGAAGCACCAAACGTACTGATGGTACTCTCCTACCCGATGGATTATGATATGAGCCGGACGTATTCTGCTTCGAAGCTGGCCCACTATCAATTTGTCAGCGACGCAACTTCAGCGAGTGCCAGCCCATTGGCTATACAAAGCTTCTACCAAAGTACCGGGCACCAGAAGGCGACCGGGCGCATTTCTTTTACCAAAGAAACGGAGATGATGTGGTGTTTGCAGGTAATTTCTCACCCGTCCGGTAACCAATTGACGGTACAATACCGACTGGGTCAGGCCGGTCACGTACAGTTGATCCTGACCGATATGATGGGAAAAGCAGTAGCCATACTGGTCGACGGAGGGCACGAAGCGGGTGTCTACGACAGAACGTTTGCGACCAGCATGCTGAAAGCCGGGATGTATTTGTGTCAACTGAAGTTTGACCAGCATCCGGTTACGAAGAAAATAGTGGCAGTCAAGTCAGCACTTGTCTGAGACAAATCCCGTGCTGGCAGCCAGTAACCTATGAGCTCATTAAAATCAGTCTGCACTACCAGCATACAAACGCGATATTGGCAAGAAAATAAAAAATAAGGGCAAATACTTAAATATTGCCCATTACTCAGGGAATTTACCCGACGGATTTACCCCGGAAAAATTGCCTTGCCTCCTAATTTTACTAATTTGGTCGCAGCGTCCCTGTTTTATGAACAAGCCATTTTTCTACCCATCCTCCGCGTCTTTACTGCTCGTCTTTCTTTGCCTGTTTACTGTCTGCTCCCCTTCGCGGCAGCCGGAAAACGAAGTACGCATCCGCTTTCCCGCCGATCCGGGGTCGCTCAACCCGATCAGTTACCAGACAGTACAGGCCACTCAGATGGTGAACCTGCTGTTTCAGAGCCTGCTCACGGTAGACCTGGCCGACAATACGCTCCAGCCCTTGCTGGCCGCCAGCATGCCGGAAGTAGAAAAAGGGGATTCGCTCAGCCGGTTTACGTATACGCTCCGCCCGGAAGCCACCTGGGACGACGGGAAGCCCGTTACCGCGCAGGATGTGGTATTCAGCATGAAAGTGATTCAGTGCCCATTGGTCAACAACGAACGCATCCGGCCCCGGTACGAAATCATCCGCGACATCACCCCGGATACGGGCAACTCCCGGAAGTTTACCATCGTCTGCCAGGGCTACACGCCCGAAATGCTGCTGCTGACGGGTGACTTTTTCATCCTCCCCCAAGCCACCTTCGACCCGGAGCAACGGTTATCGGGCTTCAGCATTCCCCAACTGATGATCCAATTCGATTCGCTGACCCAGAACGAACAGATCAAGGCTTTTGCGGAACGCTTCAACAGCAGCTCCTTCGCCCGCGATGAGGCATTACTGAGGGGCAGCGGTGGTTATGCGCTGCAAGAATGGAAAACCGGTCAGTACCTGCAACTGACAAAGAAACCCGGCTGGTGGGCCGAAAAACTGGGCATTGGCTACCTGACTGCCCGCCCCGACCGGATTCGCGCGGCCATCATTCCCGACAATACCACCGCCCTGCAGCAGCTGAAGAGTGGCCAGTTGGACGTGCTGGATAACATTGCGGCCAGCGAATTTACCCGAATGCAAAACGATCCGGACATTACCCAAAAATATGCCCTGTTGACTCCCGATACCTACGACGTGACGATGATGGGTCTGAACGCCCGTTCGGAGAAACTGGCCGACCGGCGGACCCGGCAGGCGCTGGCCCACCTGCTGGACGTAGATGCCATTATCGGGGCTACGCAAAATGGATACGCCAGCCCCGCCATCGGAATGATCAGCCCCAAAGACAGCCTCAATTTCCACCGTACACTGCGCCCCTACCCCTACGACCCCGATCGGGCGGTGCAGTTGCTGAAAGAAGCCGGTTGGCAGCAGGTGAACGGTCGATGGGAAAAAGGAGTTCGAGAAAACCGGATTCCCCTGACCTTGCAACTGAGTTACCGTACCGGGAATGCAGCCCTGGAAAACCTGGGAACGATCTTCCAGCAGGCGGCGGAAAAGGTGGGCATCCCCGTGGAACTGCTCCCTATGGAGGGAAGGCTCCTGCTGGAAAAACGGAAAAACCACGACTTTGAACTTTACCTCCGAATCCTGGGTGGAAATCCATTGACGACCAATTTTAAACCCCTTTTCCATACGGAGAATGCTGTCCGGAATGGCGGGAATGACACGGATTTTGGTACGGCAGAAAGCGATTCGCTGATCGACGCCATCAACCAGATGGAAGACAGGAGCCGGAAAGCCCTGATGTTGCAGCGTTTGCAGGAAATTATGCACGAAGAGGCCAACGTCTTGTTTTTGTACGTGAGCAAAGAGCGGTTGGCGGTCAGCAAGCGTTTTACCAACCTCAAAGTCTCCGGACTCATGCCGGGTTATGACGTAAGTGCATTTCAATTGAAAAATGATTAGAGGATAGGCAGCTTGAGACAGATCGTGCGAGGCTCCTGCCTCGTGTGTCGTATTTTCGGGCCTCTGGCCTGTTGTAAAGATTTCGTGCAGGCCAGAGGCCTGGGCATCATTTCACCGGGGGCGCCCCGCCCGAGGCAGGAGCCTCGGGCGATCAAACGACTTTATTCAAACGCGCATCTACCCATGAGCCGTTACCTGGGCCAAAGGCTGTTGATTCTGCTTCCGTCCCTGTGGGTCATTACTTCGTTGGTGTTTGTCTTCAACAAAGCCGCTTTTGAGCAAACGGCGTTTTCAATTGAAGAAGAGCCCACCCTCCGTTACGGAACGGTCAGGGCTACGGCCAGCGAAAGGGCGCTCCGCCAATATCTGCACCGCACCGGACAGGATTTGCCGGTGTTCTACCTGAGCCTGGCCACCTGGGCCGAACCCGATACGCTGCACCGGATTCTCTCTTTGCGTGACCGTACTTTTTTGCAAAAAATGCTCCTTGCGTACGGAAACTGGCTCCCAATCAGCGCATACTACCAACGATTGCGGCGCCTGGAAAACGCTCCACCTCCGGGCATCACTCCTCCGCTCAGAAAGCAGTGGAATCAGCACGTAGCTGCCCTGTTTCGTACTACAAAAGCAAAAGAAACCAGGCAGCACCTGGACGCACTGAGTCGGCTGGCCGCTTCCCAGCGGGAGGAAACAGCCGCCCTTTCCGCGCAGTTGGATGAAGCGATACAGACCCAACAGCCCTGGAAGAGCCGGATTCCGGTGGTTCGCTGGAATGGGCTGGAAAATCAGTACCACCGCTGGCTGAGTGGGCTGCTGCGGGGCGACCTGGGCCATTCCACGCGCGATTCAGAGGCGGTGACACACATCATTGGGGAAGCACTGAATAATACCTGGTTGCTGATTTGTGCCGGCCTGGTCGGATCTTTCGGGCTGGCTTTGGTGCTGGGACTGGGGCTGTCTTTACCAGCGGGCAAAAAGTGGCAGTCTGCCGTACTGAACGGGCTCTATCTGGTCGACACGGTTCCGCTATTCCTGCTCTCTCTGTTGATTGTATTGCTGCTGATCAGCACTGGCCTATCCGATTACCTTCCGACGTCGATCTCTCACGCCCAACCGGAAGAAAACCTTTTCATCCGCTTCTTTTCTACGCTTTACCATCAGGCGGTTCCCATTGTCTGTCTGATTATTGCCGCTCTTCCCTACCTCACCCGTCAAGTGCACCAGGCGATCGGGCAGGTACTTCCCCGGGATTACATCCGGACGGCCAGGGCCAAAGGCTTACCGGAGTCGGTGGTGGTGGGCCGGCACGCCCTGCGCAATGCCCTGCTGCCCCTAATTACGCTGCTGACGGGCTTTTTGCCCGCATTTATTGGCGGGGTACTGGTGGTCGAAGTGATTTTTTCGATTCCCGGCATGGGACGGCTGCTGGCCGATTCGGTACTGGCCAGGGACTATCCGGTGATTATGGGTATTGTACTTTGCCTGGCGCTGGTCAAGATGCTTTCGTTGCTGCTGGCCGATGCCTTGTACTACTTGGCCGATCCGCGCATCCGTTTCCGGTAATGGTCTTTGGGCTGGCAGCACATGCATTTAAGTAAATGAGGATTAATGTGAACCATGGATTAGGTTTAATATAAATACCTGTCTATAAGCGATTAATTTCAAAAAAAAGACACATAATAACAAGAAAAAGGCGGGCTGGCCTCTTTGCCCAGCGAGAGGCGCGTAAGCCTTGAGCGAGGAAGCATTGGGCAAAGTGCCCTTTTTGGTTACTTTTTGGGCAAGCAAAAAGTAACAAACGCTACAGTAATAGATTAACAAAATGCTGCAAAGATTAAAAGTTGTGTCTTTGCAATCCATAGTTCACCTGATTACTTTTATTCAGCGGCTCCGCTGACGCCATCAGTCAGGATTAACCCACTTTCCTATCAACCCGAAGCCACTGCGGAGCAATCCGATTCTATCTCTAATTTGAGGTTGCCGTGCCGCAATCTGCGCAATCTGCTTAAATTAGCCGCGAAGCCCTTTCGTATGCCTGCCCAAGTCCTGCCTCCGGCACCCGTTCGAAGCAAACCCTCCGGGAGCTACCGTCTTTCGGTTGCTTTCCTGGTCTTGTTTGCGACGCTGGCGTTGCTGGCCAACGTGCTTCCGCTCCCCTTCGGACCCGCCGAACTGGATTTGGGAAACCTGTATCAGCCGCCCTTTCAATGGGATTTGTACGCAACTCAACAACCTTTTCACTGGCTGGGAACGGATCAGTTGGGACGGGATGTGCTCTCCAATCTGGTCTTCGGTTGCCGGACGGCTTTGCTGGTCAGCTTTCCGGCCATGGTTTTGGCGGTATCCATCGGGCTGCTGCTGGGCGGGATGGCGGGCTACTTCGGCGACCGATCCCTGCGGATCAGCCGGGCTGGGTGGCTGGCAGGGCCGCCGGTGCTTTTCCTGAGTTATTTTTACGCTTTTTACCTGCGGCATATTGATTTGCGGGAAGCTTTGGGGCAAAGCACATGGTCAGGGCTGAAGGAGTTTCTGCTAAGCCTGGTGCTTTTTCTAACGATCAGCCTGCTCTTTTATCCGCTGAAGCAGCTATTCAAACGATGGCCTGCGTTGCGCGTTTCTACACCCTTCCCGGCCGACACGCTGGTATTGAAGGCAGTGGAATTGCTGGCTTCGGTGCCCAACCTGGTGCTCATCCTAGCGCTGGCGTCCCTGTTCAAGCCTTCCATTGGGCTGCTGATTGCCATTACCGGGCTTACTTTCTGGCCGGAACCCGCGCGGCTCATCCGGGCGGAGGTGCTGAGCATCCGGAGCCAGGCATTCATCGAAAGTGCCAGGGCGATGGGTGCCGGCCATTGGTACATTTTATTTCGCCATGCCCTGCCCAATGCCTTCTCACCGGTACTGGTCGCTTTTTCTTTTGGCGTGGGCCGACTCATGGCTCTGGAGTCTACCCTTTCCTTTCTGGGATTCGGCGTCCCTCCCGATACGCCCAGTTGGGGCCGGCTGGTGAATGGGATGCGGGCCAACCCGGAGGCCTGGTGGCTGGTGGTGCTGCCCGGACTGGTACTGTGCCTGACGGTGCTTTCGATTCATCGGATCACGGCTGCACTAAGCCGTCCGCCTGGCAGGAAGGGTTAAAATGCGGTTCTCACCCCCATTGAAGATGGCGCACCATTGCTTCAACCTTACTTTCGATTTTTCGTTACAGAAAACAGCGGAAACCTGCGGTAAATTCAATTTTGTCCGTTTCCTTTGCCGCGTATTCCCGGATGATGAAGACCCTTCTCTCACTGATCTTAGCTGGCTGCCTGCTGCTGCAAAGTATGAGCGGACTAGTGACCTACGCCGGATTTGAAATGAATCGGGATTACATCAGCCAGGTGCTTTGCGTGAACCGGGCTAAACCGAAGCTGCACTGCAACGGTAAATGCTACCTGGCTAAAAAGCTGAAGGAGAGCGAAAAGCAACAAAAAACGCCGGCGGGTGGAGTACACGGTAAATTTGAGTACTTTTTTCAGTCCATGTATTCGCTGGCTGTTCCCCCGTTTTCACTGCAGGCCATCCGCACAATTCCAACGCCTTATCAAAACGCTTATTCCCTGATCACCGCTTCCGGCATTTTTCACCCGCCGTCCGGTTAGATATTCCTTTTTTTCCTGAACAACCCTTTGAGCACTGGCTTCCCTGCGCAGAGCATTGCCTTTGGTCCGGATCTGAAAATGGTCTGGACTGCTCACTCCTGGCTTACCGACTTACCAAATCCCCCGAAAGCCAATTCGATTGGGCTGGTTCCGGTGAGCTGTTAGGAAACTGGTTCAGGCGTTTTTCTCATTTTCAAAATCTACCTCATCAAGCAGTTGATCATGTTCCGGCTATATCTACTTTTTCTCGCTTTCACGTTCGCCACGCTCCCTGTCCAAGCCCAATCGGTCGCCCGGTGCCAGGTGATCGACGCCCAGACCCGGGAACCCCTGGCAGGCGTAAGCGTATTTCTTTCCGGCTCCGTTCCGGTGGCTACCACCCGGCCCGACGGCCGTTTCCAACTGACCAGCCTAAGTGCTTCAGACAGTCTTTCTTTTTCCTTCATTGGCTACCAGACCCAATCTTTTCCGGCCAATGCTTTACCTTCCCTGATCCGTTTGCAACCTTCGGCTACACAACTGAACGGCATTATTGTGTCGGCCAACCGGGAGGCACAGGCACGCAAGGATGCACCCATTGCCATCAGCAGCCTTTCGAACCTGGTGCTGCGCGAAACGAAGGCCGTTTCGCTGGAGCAGGTGCTCAACAAAGTGAGTGGCGTATACATGGTGAACCTGGGCAATGAGCAGCACACCATGGCCATCCGGCAGCCCATTGGCTACAGCAGCCTGTTCCTGTACCTGGAAGACGGCATTCCCATCCGCACGTCGGGCGATTTTAACCACAACGCGCTGATTGAAATCAACATGGCGGCGCTGAAGAATATAGAAGTGATCCGGGGTCCGTCTTCATCGCTCTACGGAAGCGAAGCGGTGGGCGGTGCGGTCAACTTTATTACCCAGGCTGCATCAGCCGTTCCCACCGCGCGGGTACAACTGGAAGCGGGCAGTCGGGGCTATCGCCGTACCGATTTTCAACTGTCCAACACCTTCGGGAAAGTAGGCTTTTTTCTGGGTGGCTACGTGGCAGCCCAGCGCAATGGCTACTATTCGCACAGCGATTTTGACAAACTGGCCCTGACACTCCGTACTGATTACCTCATCAGTTCCAAGACCAAGCTCACCACAGCGGCTACGCTCATTCGCTACCAGACCGACCAGACCGGCGGACTGGACAGCAGTTTCTTCTTCAGCCGCCGCACCACCAGTCAGCAGACTTTTACCTACCGCAAGGTGAATGCGCTGCGCATCCGGAGTACGCTGGAGCACCAGTGGAATGCTGCCAACCGGACCCAGGTGACGGCATTCTTTCGCGACAACCTGATCGGACAGAACCCTTTCTACGCCATCCGGAGCGTAACGGGAAATCCGGCGAAGGCCCGGGGCGAAATCAATGAAGACACCTTCCGGAGTCTGGGGCTCATTGCCCAGCACCGGAAGTCATTTTCATTTCTGGGAGCCAGCCTCATTACCGGCTTCAGCCTGGACTACAGTCCGGCCAGCTATACCGCCCGCTTTATCAGCGTAGACCGCAGTGCGGAAGGCATTTACACGGGTTACACAACCAGCGATTCATTGCTCACGCGCTACGACGTAGATCTGGTCAACGTGGCTGCGTACACCCAACTGGAAGTTTCTCCCACCGAAAAGCTTCGGCTGGTAGGCGCTTTGCGCTACGATCGGATGAATTACCGCTTCGACAATCACCTGCCGCCGGGAGCTTTTACCGGAGCGCCCGACGAAAAGAATGCCTTTTCCAACTGGAGCCCGAAAGTGGGGGCCACCTATAGCCTGGCCAAAGATGCCGGCACTTACGCCAACTACAGTGTGGGCTTTGCGCCACCCCAGATCACCGAACTGTACCGGGGCGTGCAGGTGCCTACCCTGCGGCCGGCCGCTTACTCTAATTACGAAGTAGGTGGCTGGTGGAGCTTTGCCCACAACAAAGGTTATCTGGACCTGAGCCTGTACCGGATGGAAGGCACCAACGAAATTATTTCGGTGCGCCTGCCCGATGGCTCGTACCAGAACCAGAACGCCGGAAAAACCACTCACCAGGGCGTAGAAGCCACGTTCAAGCTGGCTCCCATCGAAGCGTTGACCCTGCGCATCAGCAGCACCTACGCGCTGCATCGCTTCGTCGACTTCGTAGCCAGCGGCAGCGACTTTGGCGGCAACGAAATGGCCACGGCACCGCGCCTCATCAGCAATTCGGAACTGACGTATCGACCGGCTTTCCTGAAAGGCTTCCGGATCAGTGCCGAATGGCAGGCGCTGGGCCGGTATTTTATGGACCCGGCCAATACGGAATACTACGGTGGTTACAACCTGCTCAACCTGCGGGCGGCGTATCAGATCAAGGGTTTCGAAGTGTGGCTGAACGCCCTGAATGCCACCGATGCTCTCTACGCTACCACGGCCGACAAGTATTCCTACGGCAAGAGCTACCGGCCGGGTCCACCCCGGGCTTTCCACCTGGGAATTGCTTATTCCATTCAAGGGAAAAACCATTGAGAGGTAGCCATCAGCAATTAGCGGTCTGCGATTCGTTTTGAAAACCACGCATTTTGTTTGTTTGCTTTTTTATTTTCTTTCACCATGAAAAAAAGCGTATTCTTCCTCTTATTCCTGGGTATTGCATTGCTATCCAGCCGGTTTCCGTTTTCCAACGAAGACCAACCGGCGCAGGCGGTGCGCGTATCGCCGGCGCTGCAGAAGGCTTCGGGTCCTTACTTCACGACTGACCACCAAAACCGACCGGTGCTGAGCTGGATCGGTCAGACGGGTCCCGAATCGTACCGACTGTTCTATGCCCTATCCAAAGACGGCGGTCAAACCTTCGGCAAACCCCAATCCGTCCCTACATCCGTGGGCGTGTATCCGCACGACGAAAACCTGTCGAAGCTGATCTGGAAGAAAAACGGGGATATGCTGGCGGTATTTGCGGTGAGCAACCCCAACGAACAGAATGCCTACGCCGGTCTGCTCTACTACACGCAGTCGTTCGACGGGGGCAAAACCTGGACACCGCGCAGGCAACTGTCACCGGCCAAAGCCAGCAGCATCGACGAACGCTACTTCGACCTTTCCCGGCTGCCAGACGGGGAAATCGGAGCCGTATGGCTGGATTCGCGAAAATCGGTTCCCTCCCACCACGGAGCGCACCACAGCCACGAAGGTTCTTCGCTGTATTTCTCCCGCACCGAAGGGCGCAATGGTTTTGTAAAGGAGAAAAGCCTGGCCGGTTCCGTCTGTCAGTGCTGCCGCACCCGATTGTACAAGGATGACAACAACCAACTGCACCTCACGTACCGGGCCATCCTCAACGACAGCATCCGCGATATGATGCACATGGTGTCTACCGACCAGGGCCAAACCTTTTCCGAACCGAAGCGCATCAGTTTCGACAACTGGATAATCCGGGGCTGTCCGCATACCGGCCCCACCATGGTTGCCGACCAACAAGGACTGCATTTTGCCTGGTATACGTTGGGAAACGGAGCCGGCGTATTCTATTGCCAATCAAAAGACGGGGGAAAAACCTTTACCGAACGGGAAAACGTCAGCGGGCAGGCTTCGGCCAAACACCCGCAACTGGCTGCTCTGAAGGACGGAAAGCTGGCACTGCTCTGGGATGAACGCAGTGAGAAGGAAGACCAGACCAACTTCCGCGTTGGCATGCAAATCCGCGCAGCCAATGGACAAATCCTGCGTCGGGAATTCATCACGCCCAATGCAGTGAGCGCCTCCTATCCGGTGGTGCTGGCTATGCCCACCCATCTGCTGGTGGCTTACACGCAGAAAGCGGGCGGTCAGGAAGAGGTGTATTTTCAGCGGGTAGTGTTGGGTCCACCCTGATTGTGAGTTCTTAAAGATTCCATCTTTTTGAAAGATGGAATCTTTAACTCCGGATAGGGCAATAATGCCAGGACTACGATGGCAGCGGCGCCGGTACGGGTTGCCCCTTTTTCGGACCAAATAGACGCTGGATGTGCGGTTTTTCGAAGAGGAAATAAAACAAATACATTGTCAGTTGATTGAGCAGACTGGCCGCCAATCCCCACACCGAACCAGCCAGCAATGCAATCCCATAAGCATTCCCCTGGCCGATGCCGTACATCGGATTACTTAACCAGGCAAAGGGGCCACGCTTCTCAAAATGCCCGGTGGCACGCTCCACAAACATATCCTTATAGTAGTACACGTCAACCCCGACGATCCAGGTAGACCAGATGTTAACGACCGTTGCTACCAGCACCAGGCACCAACCAATTACCTTGAGCCAATCCGGCACCGGCATCCAATCACCGGTCTGTTCGACCAGCAGCGTGAAACTGGTACCCCGGAAGAAGAAAAGCAGAGCCGTCAGGTTTTCGTAGCGTTCGTAAGCGCGTTGCTCACCCATCCGCCTGATCCACTTGCGGGCCAGTCCGTGAGGACCAAACGAAGCAAACAGCAGTCCATACCTCACGACGAACATCATCACGAAAAAGCCAACTATAAACGATGCCGACAGGGCCGACCTGTAGAAAGTAGTCATGAGCAAATTCAGTGCAATGAGTAGCCAGACGGCCACCCGATTGGGACTGACTTTGTCAATCAGAATGCCAGCCATCGCCAGCACCAGGCAAATCAAATGCCGCAACCAGGAAATTACCGGCACTCTGACGAAGGCCGTAAAGGAAGCAGAATTACTAAGGGTTTCAGAAACTGGTTTCATTGTGTAGCTGGTCATGAAATACACGTGCCGGGAATGACCGATGGAAAGGGTCTGTCCGATTAAATAGCTACGTGCCTGGAAGGGTGGGGTTATTAAGCCAGGGCTATCCTTTTGTAAAGAAATAGTCACTATTCAGCGGCAACAAGGTTTTGCCCTAAGCTAAAAATACATCACCCGTATTTTATACCTACTAAGGCGGTTGAATATGGAGAGGCGTCTCTTGGCCGGGCTACAGATAAGCGATGTCGAGCGGGTGAGAACAGTAAGCTTTATGGATCGAAATTCGAATCTATGTAAGGAGGTTGAGGGCCATTCCTCCAGAAAAAGTTGTCTTGTAAACCCACATTCGGGCTGAAACAAATTTGCTACAACCTAAAAGCAGCAACCAGCCGTATTTTTAAGATGCTGACTTCCGGAGAATAAGCAATCTTCAAGCGGTCTTATTTTCCCAGGAATCGATCACGATACGCCTTGGGAGTGGTTCCTTCGTGCTTCTTGAAAAGGATGTGGAAGTAATTGGTGCTGTTGAAGCCCGAACGGTAGCAGACATCGTACAGACTCAGCCGCGGATCGGTCAGTAGCTTTTTGGCCAGCTTCAGGCGCTCCAGGTTGATGTAATCTACCGGCGTCAGGCCCAATTCGCGCTTGAAGCTCCGGAAAAAGCTGGGTTTGCTCATGCAGGCCAGATTGCTCAGCTTGTCGATGTTCAGGTTTTCTGACAGGTTATTTTGAATGTATTGCACCACGGCCGCAAAACGGTGGGTATTGGCGTGGGCCTGACAATTATCGAACAGCAGGCGACGGGCCTGGGTTTGCATCAAGCGAATCAGCAATTCCTGCAGCGTAAAATCGGCCAGCAGGTCCTTTTCCCCGTTGTCTTCCATCATCACCTTCACCAGCCGGTCTACCGTATCGCTGATTTCGCGGGTGTTGGTAAGGTGGCAGTTGTCGGGGCGAAGTTGCCAGGTATCGTTTTTCTCCACTTTGGCGTACCGCTCGTTGAGGCGTTCCATCATCTGTCCGATGGTTTCCGTCCGGATGGCCAGGGCCAGGCACTGCGTGGGATTCTTTCGCTCCGCTTCGGGGAAATCAATGCGCATCACTTCGTTGGCTGGCACAATCACCGACTCTCCGGGCAGGTAGTCGAACGCGGGCTGATCGGGCAGGTGCATTACCTTTTTGCCCCGCAGCATCGTGGTGAACACCAGGCTGTTGAAACAAAGACTCACGTTTTCGCTGCGCTGGTGGGTTTCAAAAATGTTCAGCTCAAAGTTTTCCAGCGAATACACCGAACGGTTTTCCACCAGGGTTTTCAGTTCGGCCTCCTGTTTCAGAGCAGGGGGTACGGGCGTGTAGCTGCGGTTCATATTTCGGCTTGATGAGTGAAGGGGTGTCAGCGGACAATTTGATACGATCGTCAAATGATCTGATATAATGTTAAACAAAACTGATGAAGAAAGGAAATAGTTTTACTCCACACCAATCAACAAAACCCAAATAAAACCATGGAAGCCGTTTTGCAAAAACCCAAGAATCTGGTAGCCCGTCCCGAATTTCGGAGCCATTACGACAACTTTATCGGCGGCCAGTGGGTCGCCCCGGTGAAAGGACAATACTTCGAAAACGTATCCCCCATCGACGGCAAGACTTTCACCCGGGTAGCCCGCTCCACCAAGGAAGACATCGACCTGGCACTGGATGCCGCGCACAAAGCTTTTCCCAGCTGGTCTAAAACTTCGGCTACGACCCGCAGCAATATCCTGCTCAAAATTGCCGACATCATGGAGCAGAACCTGGCTTACCTGGCGGCCGTGGAAACGGTAGACAACGGCAAAGCCATCCGCGAAACCATGGCCGCTGACCTGCCGCTGTGCGTCGATCATTTCCGCTACTTTGCCGGGGTCATCCGCTCCGAAGAGAGCACCGTGGCTGAACTGGACGAATTTACTGTATCGCTCAACATTTACGAACCCATTGGCGTGGTGGGCCAGATCATTCCCTGGAACTTCCCCCTGCTGATGGCCACCTGGAAGATTGCGCCGGCCCTGGCTGCAGGTTGTACAGTGGTAGTAAAGCCCGCTGAACAGACGCCCGTGGGCATTATGGCACTCATGGAACTGATCAAAGACGTATTGCCCGCCGGGGTGCTCAACGTGGTGAACGGCTTCGGTCTGGAAGCCGGCAAACCGCTGGCCTCTTCGCCCCGCGTCAATAAAATCGCTTTTACCGGCGAAACAACCACCGGCCGTCTGATTATGCAGTACGCTTCGGAAAACATCATTCCGGTGACGATGGAGCTGGGTGGCAAATCGCCCAACATTTTCTTCCCCAGCGTCATGGATGCCGACGACGAATTCCTGGATAAGTGCGTGGAAGGGGCCGTGATGTTTGCGTTGAATCAGGGTGAAATCTGTACCTGCCCTTCGCGGATGCTGGTGCACGAAGACATTTACGAACCCTTTATGAAGCGCGTCATTGCCCGCACCAAGCAGATCAAGCTGGGCAATCCGCTCGATCCGGACACGATGATGGGTGCCCAGGCATCGAACGATCAGTACGAGAAGATTCTTTCCTACCTGGAAATCGGTAAGCAGGAAGGGGCCGAAGTGCTGACGGGTGGCGAAGCGTTCCACCAGAACAGCGGCCTGGAAGACGGCTACTACATCCAGCCCACCATTTTCCGCGGTCACAACAAGATGCGGATCTTCCAGGAAGAAATCTTCGGTCCGGTCGTATCGGTAACCACCTTCAAGACGACTGAAGAAGCCATTCAGATTGCCAACGACACCTTGTACGGATTGGGTGCCGGGGTCTGGACGCGCAACGCCCACGAAATGTACCAGGTGCCGCGGGCGATCCAGGCGGGTCGGGTGTGGGTGAACTGCTACCATGCTTACCCGGCGCACGCTCCCTTCGGCGGCTACAAGAAGTCGGGCTTCGGTCGGGAAACGCACAAGGTGATGCTGAATCACTACCGGCTCAACAAGAACATGCTGATTTCCTACGATCAGAACAAACTGGGCTTCTTTTAGAAAGGAGAACGTAAACCGGAGGAAGGGAGACGGAACAGGAAAGGGATGCGAATCCTTTTCCTGTTTCCGGTCTCCCTTTCTCCGGCCACCGGTATCCAATAGTAAACTATGGAAAAAGTAAAAAGAGTATTGGTGACGGAAGCCGCCTGCGAAGTGATTGACCAGTTGCGGAAAGAACACGGCCCCCTGATGTTCCACCAGAGTGGCGGCTGCTGCGACGGTTCCGCCCCGATGTGTTATCCCGCCGGGGAGTTTCGCGTGGGCGGCAGCGACGTGTGGCTGGGTAGTATCGATGGCTGCGACTTCTTTATGAACGCCGATCAGTTTGAATATTGGCAGCACACCCAGCTCACCATCGACGTAACCAAGGGCCGGGGTGCCAGCTTTTCACTGGAAATTCCCCTGGGCATCCGCTTCCTGACCCGCTCCCGTATGTTTACCGACGAAGAAAGGGAAAACCTGGAGCCGGTTTTTACCGGTGAAGATTATCCGAAGCAAGCATCCAATCCGGTGTCGTAGATCACCATACGCTCACTAAGCAGAACGTGCGGTAACTTCTTACCTGACTGTGATGACCACATTCCCTTTTTTATGACCCAGGTCCACGTACCGGTGTGCCTCCACGATCTGATCCAGGGTATAATTCCGATCAATCACCGGCTTGAGTACGCCAGTTTCCACTAACCCAGCCAGATAGGTTAAGTTTTCCGGAGAGGATGGAGGGCTCCCTCCCACGTAGAATTTCTTGTGGCTGGTCAGGGATGTCCAGAGCATAGGCAGATTTCTGATGGGCGCCGTGACATTTAAGTAAGTGCCCTTCTCCTTCAGAAATCGGTTACAGATGGAAAAGGGCCACTTATCGATCGTTACCAGAATGGCGTCATACTTATCCAGCTGATGCGTAAAATCGCCTTGGGTGTAATCGACCACTTTGTCTGCCCCCAGCGATCTGACCAGGTCCAGGTTTGATTTACTGCACACGCCCGTCACTTCTGCACCGAAGCATTTGGCCAGTTGTACAGCGTAGGTACCTACACTTCCCGAAGCTCCGTAAATCAGGATCTTATGTCCCTGCTGAATATTTCCCTGCTTCAGGTAATGCAGCGCCGTTTGGGCACCCACGGGGAGAGCGGCCGCCTCTTCGTACGTACATGCATCGGGTTTGATGGCAATGTTCCCATTTTCGGGTAAACAGGCATATTCCGCATAGGCACCAAACTGGTGATGGGTACTTGCCAATATCGCATCTCCTTGCTTAAATCGCCTCACTTTTTGACCGACCGCCTCCACTTCACCAGCCAGTTCCAGTCCCAGAATGGGTTTTCTGGGCCTTCGGATGCCAAGTATCAGCCGGCCGGGCAGCCAGAATGAAAGCGGAACCGTAAAGCTCCGCACCCTGAAATCGGCAGCCGTCACGGTGGCGGCTCTTATTCTTACCAGAATTTCGTTGCCTTTGGGTACCGGTTTTTTGACTTCACTGAGTTGCAGTACTTCGGGTGGACCGTACTGGCGACAAATGACTGCTTTCATCTTTAATATCATATCAGGTTTGTGTTTGCAACGGGGGCGTCTGCAGTCCACGGGTGTTGTTCAGCCAAGCCAGGCTGAGGCTCAATACTGGAGCGGGTTTTCCTGGGGAGTAAGCGTAGCCCGCTTTCTGCCAAAAGTCAGTGGCTTGGTTCCCAGAATGATGAGCCATAAACAGATGCCGAATTCACCAAGCGTAGCCGGCACGCCCATCAGGGTTAGTAAGATAGAATTTGAATAGGACGGAAAAAGAAAGCGCCCCACAAAATCCACTAAGTAGCTGCCCCCTCCCAGCACCAGGAGAATGCCTAGTATTTTCGGAAGAAAGCCGGATTGAAACACCAGCAGGCCGAACGGGAATAACCATAAGCCCCAAAAAACATTGGAGAGCAGCACCCCGTGGTTAAAGCTTTCCAGGTGTATCATCACTTCCTCCTGAAGCCGGACGGCATCCCATTTCTGCAGATAACCGGGCTGGCTGATGAGGCTGAGTACCGAAAAATGGTGAAGCATATGGGAGAAGGTAAGCGGAATGCTCACCAGGACAAACACCAGCAGAAGCCAGGCAAGGGCGGTATTGATGTGCCGGAGTAATTTGAATAATGCCAGCGACATTAACAGGAAAGCCAGAAAGGACACGATACCGCTTACCACGCCCCACCGGAATAACTGTTCGGCGTTTCTTATATTTTCGACGGTCGTGGCGGCGTTTTCCCAGACAATCAGTTTGGAAGGAATATACACCAGGTAAAAGACACCGCAGATGATAAGCGTGAGGTAAAGCCAGCCAGCCACGCGGGCGGTTTGTTGCTGGCTCAGGTGATTGAGAAACGGGGTGGCAGGGCGGTTGTTTGTCATGGCGTTTGTTTTAAGAGAAGGTTCTTCTAAAACAAAGGTCCACGAAGGGGTGAGCAATCTCAACTCAACTATGCAAAGGGCCGGAAGATATCTGCATCCGGGTGATTTTGATCTGCAAAAGCAAAAGCGGGATGAATTACACGCGGTTGTTGATGAGGCCAAAGAAATGCTCTTTGTAGGTGTCGGAAATGGGAATCATCTGGTTGGCAATTTTTATCCGTCCGCGCTCGATGGATTCAATTTTATTCAAGGCCACCATATAGGACTTATGAACCCGACAAACCTGTCCCGCCGGAATTAGCTTTTCAAACTCGCTGAAATTCTGCAGGGTCATAATCTTTTTGTTCAGGGTGTGGATGCGCCGGTAATCGCGCATGCCTTCAATGTACACGATTTCGTGGATCATGATTTTCTCCAACCGGTTTTCTGTCTTCACAAACAGAAAGTCAGGAGTAGCATCCGGCACCCGCCTGGCCAGGTTGTCCTGCGCTTTGTTGACGGCCTGTACAAACCGGTTGAAGGTGAAGGGTTTCAGCAGATAATCGGTTACCTGCAATTCATACCCTTTGAGTGCGTATTCCTGGTAGGCCGTAGTCAGGATCACCTGGCTGGTAATCCGGGAGCTTTCGAGTAGCTCAATGCCCGAAAGCTCATCCATGTTGATGTCTAAAAACAGGAGGTCTACTTCGTGCTGCTTCAGGTAGGCCAGCCCGTCCAGGGCATTGTCAAAAGTAGCTTCCAGGACCAGAAACGGCACCTTCGACACAAATTCTCTGGTACGATCAAGCGCCAGGGGCTCGTCTTCAATGATGATACAGCTGTACTTAGGCATGTTGAATGGTTAAATGCACGCTGTACAAATCGTCCTGCTTACTGATGTTTAACTGGTGCTTGCCGGAGTAGATCAGGTTCAGCCTTTTTTGAATCAGATCATTGCCGAGCCCGTTACTATGGGTCTGCTTTTTGACCAGCGCCTGATATCGGTTCCGGCATTCGAATACAATGGTTTCCGGATTAACCTGAATACGGATGGCAATGGCTTTTTCCAGCTTTTTATTGGTGGTGTGTTTGAAAGCGTTTTCAATAAAAGGAATAAATACCATGGGGGCAATAGTTTTAGAACAGGTAGAGCCATTTACCTCAAAGTCGATATAGCTTTCATTAGCCGTCCGTATTTTCTGAAGCTCAATGTATTTTTCTATGTACTCGATTTCCTTGCAGAGTGAAATGGTATCGGTTTTGGTTTCGTACAGCATAAAGCGCATCATATTCGAAAGCTTGTTCAGGTAATCAGAAGCCAGCTCCGGATCTTTTACAATCAGTATATCGATGTTATTGATTGTATTGAATAAAAAATGGGGGTCCAGCTGAGATTTGACCAGGGCCAGTTCCATCTCCTGGTTTTTCTGTTTCAATATTTCCTTCTGTCTGATTTCGCGGAACCAGGTAATACAACCCCGCATCAATGAAGCAATCACACCATTGACCAGGGCAATGAAAGAAATAAAAAGCATAACGATGATGTGTTCCCCCAGCGTAGTTTCGATTTCACTCGAGCAGTTGAATCCCACCTGGTTGTTCAGCAAGGTGTAGCCTGCCAAACCAGCGCCCAAGGACAGCAACGCCCCGTAGACAACCGCACGGAATTTCTTTTTCTGAGGATAGTGAGGAAATACCCAGAAATAAAAACCGTAAAATGAGATCAGTGAGGGTAACAAGGAAAAATAAAAAATGATCATCACGGCCTGCTGAACTTCCTCTTCCGGCACATTTTTCCTGGGTCCGAATAAGACCGCCAGAATTACTATGACCAGCATCAGGTAACAGAACCAGAATCCGATGTGGAATAAAATAACGAGTGATTTTTTCACAGTAAACGAGCAAGTGAAGAATGACCTATCAAGATCGGAAGCTTACAGGGCAGCTGAAACTCTGTTCTGCAACATGGCATAAAATGTCGGCAAAATCCAGTAGCAACGATTCTTAATCCGGTACAACTAAGGGAAATGCAATTGAATACTGATGACCGTAGCTTACAGGGCTGTAAATTGCTTCGTTGTGCTTTCGCTCTTTCCCTGGCGGCGCTTCGTTTGGACACCTCAGTGTTGGGCTGAAGCAAGCAACAGCGTATTTTCTCTGAATGAAATATTATTCCGATGGGCAACAGAAAGTCCTCATGCCAGTCATACCTGGCTGATGATTACATACAGTAATTTTAGAAGAAAAATCCGGCTTTGACCAGCGGCAGGCGCTCTTCGCGGGAAATGCCGTACATTCCAGTAAGCACAATCTGTCGGGTGAGGGCCAGCCAGACGCCGCCGCCGTAGCCCTGGTGCCAGGCTCTGGAATTTTCTCCCTCCTGCCATACCCTTCCCACGTCGAAAAAGCCCAATGCACCCACCTGCATGGGATAGTGATACGACGGAATGCTCAACAGCCGGAGGCGGAGTTCGGTATTGTTATAGAAACTATTCGTACCGGCAAAACGGGTCCGACGGAAACCACGCAGGTTTTCGGTTCCACCCAGGGTAGCCGCCTGATAAAATTCGTAAGACCCGAAATTGAGCGCCGTACCGACCCGATTGGCCACAGTAAAGCGGGCGGGCAAACGGAAGGTCATGAAAAAAGACAGCTCCGAAGTCAGCCGGGTCTGGTTGCGCGTGTCTCCGTTGATGGCTTGCAGGGCCATTAGTTCAGTATAAAAATGGGTTCCCCGCGTGGTCAGAGTTTTGCTGTCACGGTTGTCGAAAATATATCCCAGCTTTACACCGGCGTGGTACTTCGGAAAGAACAAATCCCAGGGGCGGATTCGCGGATCGCGGGTCTGTCCGATCAGCCGATCTTCCGAACGATCTACCTGGGCCGCCTGGTAAGTAGGCCCTGCGTAAAAGCGCTGGTAATTGCCAGTCCGGCGCACGAACAAAGCAGTCAGGTCCGTAAAAAAGAATTTCACCCGGTAATAGTCAATTCCTTGTTCCTGGTTAAAAAGGGTCTGGTTGCCCAGACCGAAAAAGTTGCGCAGGTAGTTCGGGCCCTGCACGTTGGCCTTCAGTTGCAGATCGAATAGCCCCACTGCCCGGGTAAAGAAGCCATCGTAATCGAAACTGAGCGCCCGGGTACCCAGCGCAATCTGCCCCGTCAATCGGTGGGTAGCGGAATAAGGTAATTTCCCAAAACCGGGGCGGCGAATCAATACCCCAGCTCCGACCACTACGCCATCGTCGGCATTGTAACCTACAGGAAGCAGTGGTGCCGTATGCGGATACCGAAATGATTCGCGGTGGTAGGCGTACCCTTCCGGGTCGTCAGAAGCACGCAGATCGGCTTCGGTGCCCAGCAACAGGCGGGTGTTTTCAGGATTATCGTACACCAGCGTTTGGTTAGAGGCCCCCTTCACCTGAGACCGATCGAACACCTGGTCTTCTCCCCGGCCGCCAATGATCCGGATTTTGATTCCCTGCTCTACTTCCCCGCTCAGATTAAATTCATCGTCCCCTTCCAAACCGTACAAACGTACTTCCCGGGTTTCTGACCGCTCAAAAATGCGCTGGTAGATTGCCTTCCCTTTCACCCCAAACCGTTTTGAATCGTAAACCGTCACGCGGGTGCGTTGATCATCCAGCCGTTGTACTTCAAAATAGTCTTTTTCACTGCTTCCCACTACATCCACTTCCTTGGAAAGGAAAAGGTAGTACTGTTGGGCATAAGCCGACAATTGATCACGCCGGGCTTTCAATCGGCCTATCACTTCCGATCCGGAAAGACGAAAGACAGAATCGGGCCACTGGCGGATGGCGTTTTCAATGGCCGCATCGGTAAGGCTGAGCCGGAGGGAGTCAGCCAGCGTTTGCCAATCCCGGATAGATAGCTGGTTGAGGAAAGACCGGTCGAAATGGCGTCCGGTGTACATAAAACTGTTCACATTGCGCACCCGGCCGTTGAAGCCCTGAAACTGCGGAGCAGCCCACTCCCGGCTGGCCAATTTGGATAACAAACCTTCGTTGACAAAAAAAGCCTGTTCCCGGTTGCGCGGAAGCGGCCGGAACAGGGTACCGTTTTCCTGAGGGTAAGCCAGCCAGCGCCACTGATCGTCGTGCCGGTCCCAGTCGCCAATCAAGATGTCGAAAAGCCGGGCACGGAGCACTTCGCGCTGGTCTACCTGGTAAGTCCCGTTCTGCTCCAACAGCTCCAGCACCCGATGGGTACTGTACATTGCTTCGGCGGGTTGACCGGAAAAGGAGGCGGGCGTTTGGGCTTTGCTCTCTTCCAGCCAGGCCAGGGTATTGGCAAAAGAATCCTGATAAGCGCCCAGCTTCGGGGCATTGGGCACCCATACCAGCCGGTTGTTCGTGTGGGCCACTCCTGCCGCCTCTGCCAGTGCCGGTACGACCAGCGGCGCATAGGGATGAGCTGCCGAAAGTTGATCCCTGGACGCTTCCGCTGCCATTACCCGCCTCAGTCGGGCAGGCAAAGCCGGATCGACTTGTTTCCCGACCGCACGGAGTTCGTAGGTATTTCCGTCGGCCCCCCGTAGTCTCAGCCATTTGCTCTGGTAGCCTCCTCCCCGGCTCACCGGAATCAGACCTCCTTTTTCAGTTTGTAAGTCCAGCACGGGAACGCGAATGGGTTGCTGCCACTCCGCGCGATAATTGCTACCGAGCAGACCTTTTCTGAACGCTCCCGCTTTGAATCGATTGCTGGCCACCGCGATGGTCGTCTGGCCGGTCAGGTTGGAGGTTCCTACAGGCTCATTCGTGGCAACTGGCTGAGCCGTGGGTTGGGTCCAGACGTTCGTGTAGGTAGGCTGGCTTCCACTTCCTGCTTCAGGAACCCAGAAAGAGAGACTTACTTTTCCGTCTGAACCAAAATCCATCCGGGTAATGCCATTCCTGGGATCGGCATATTGTGAACCGGGGCCTTTTCTCACCGCCGATGACTTAGAGCCGGACCCGCTTACGATAAAGTGCAGGTTGTCTTTTTCAATGTATTGTAATGCGTGGTCGTGGCCATCGACGTAGATCAGACCGGGGTGCTTTCGAAAAGCACTCATCAGCGACTCCCGCATCAGCCGGTTCAGCGGATGGGGAATGTCCTGCGCGTCGCCCAGCAACTGCCGATAGAGCGGGTAGATCGAACCAATCACGGGCAGGGGAATGTAGAGGTTCTTATTGATGTCGGCCAGGGGAAACAGGTGCTGCTTCCAGGTATTGTACCCGCCGTGCTGGCTGTAGCTATACATGGGGTGGTGGGCCGCCACCACGATCTGCTTGTCCCGGTTGCGGCGGAGCACGTCTTCTAGCTGCAGCACGATGGCCGCCGGGTCTTTGGCGTCGCAGTCCGACTCTACGCCAGGTTTGTCCCACGGATGCAGCCACCACTGCGTGTCCAGTATCACCAACGTGACGTCTTTCGACAGCGCTACTTCGATGGGACCCGGACAACCGCCCCGGGGCAGAAATACGTTGGGCTGGTTGAGAAACGATTCGACAAACTTTTGCTGGTTGACAATGTACTGCCAGCCCCGCTGTCCGCTGCGTTCCCAGTCGTGGTTGCCAGGCACGAAGAACACCTGCCCGGGATAGTCTTTCACCGCCCGTAGTTGTTCAGTAATGCGCTGCTGGGCTTCCTGGCGGGTAGCGTGCTCTTCGTTGGGCAAGCCCTTTGGGTAAATGTTGTCGCCCAGGAAAATCACTGCGCTGTTTTTGCCGGCCTGCATCAGCTGCTGGCGCAACAGGTTCAGCGTCGGATCCTGTCCGTCGGGCAGGGGCTGTCCGGCATCACCGATGAGAAACACGCTGAAGGTGGAATCGGCGGGTGGGTTTGGATGGAAGTGGGAAAAGGCAGAAGCAGAGAGACAGTAGAGAGTACAGGCAATAATCAGCAGTTTAGATACAAAAGACATAGAAACATCTGGTTTACGCAGGATGACCCGACCCGTAGCATTTTCGGATGAAGTTTTACTGCCTGGACGCACACCGGTCTGAATCAGTAGATGTGAAACATTTCCGGAAGGCGCAACAAATTAAGGTAAAAACGCGCAGTTTTACTGGAATACGTGGAAAAATCCAAATGCAAACTGGCTCACCCCTGTTGTAATGAAGCCAAGGTGAGCCAGTTTGCATTTGGATTTTTATCGGCCGTCAAGTAAGGGGTGTCTAACCCACCTATTCCCCTGCCTTCAATCTGATACTTAAAGGATTGAAACCGAAGTCTTGAAGCGCAAACAACGCATACACCTTTTCTCCATTGGCAATCTTCTTGTTTATCAGGTTGTTGTAAACTAACTCTGTCTTAAACCGGGTGTTGGCCGTACCAGCCATCGCTATATTGCCAATCTCATGGAAAGAGCAGCCCTATATCATCATTCTTCAATTACGGTCACTGTGACCCAGCGGACGATCAGGCGCAATGCGGTCTCTGACCAGTTGTTTCAGTTCCTTGGATTCCGGGAAGCGTCCGGCTTCTTTGCGGGAGTAAATCAGTTCACCGTCCAGCTTTACGTCGAAAATGCCACCCGTCCCCGGCACCAGGGCTACTTCCCCCAACTCCGTTTCGAAGGTAACCAGCAGTTCCTGGGCCATCCAGGCCGCCCGCATCAGCCAGCGGCACTGCGTACAATAGTGGATTTCAATTCTTGGGGACATAGGTTGAGGGATTGAAAATGGGAAAATTATAAGATTGAAAAATTGGTTTATTGCTTAAATCTGGCTGTGTTTCGGCCACCAAGCGACACGGCTTTACCTTGTAACGCCATTACTCAATATTCCAACCAATTCACTCAACTATCAACTAAAACAACATTACTGATTACTGATTTCCCGAACCATTCCTTTCGGTCCAATTCCTTCGATATCGGGAATGCCTTTGGGATAAGTGCGGTAGGTGCTGTTTTCGATCAGGGTGGGGTACGGCTTGAAGGTAATCCAGCGGAGGGGCCATTTGCGGAGCCGAAAGGAGCAGTTGAGCAACCCTACAAACCAGGCAGCCGGGCGTTGATAACCGAATGCCCGCAACAACGAATCGTGGATGAGTGCCGCAAACACGGGTTTCACGGCCGGTCTCAGGAAAAAAGGAAACCAGCCCTCCACAATTCGCACGGTCGAATCCGCGATGCGGCGGTTGCTTTCCTGGCAGCGGAAATGCCGGGCTTCGTATGCATCGGTAAAAGCACGGAGTTCTTCCACCGTAGCCGGCAATTCCTGCATTCCCATTTGCAGACCTACTTCCCTGAAAAACAGGAACCAAGCTCTTTCTTCCGCCGGAATTAATCGTCGCCAGCCGTAGCGGTTGACCCATTCGATGGGATAGAACACAAAAGTGGACAGAACGAACACAAAATCTTCGTTGGGAATGCGATAGTGGCCGTGAATTCGGTTCATATGCAGGATGGCCCGCTGTCCGGTTTCGCTCTCCAGCCCGTCCTGCATAAAGCGCGAAATGAGCAGGCTGGTGTCATCGTAGCGCTTCTGTCCGTGGCGTTCAAACTGCCCGGTTCGGGCCAGTAAGGCCGATACACTGGGACTGGCGAAAGTATGGAACAGGGCCAGTTCCAACGCCCGGGTGATGTCGAAAGGAAATTCGTACCCTACCAGCAGTTGCACCATACGCTGAAAATCACGTTCCGGGTCCAGCCGGCTCAGTTCTGCCTGCACAGCCGGATTTCTGAACAGCCCCAGTTTTCTCCGATACACAATAGGCTCCATAAACAACTGTTTATCCATTTACCGATCGCAGCCGAAGCACGGTCAACTTGAGAACATTACGCAATCTGCTAATCTCTAAATCATATAGCCCATCAATCCCTCAGTCCTTTCATCTTTATATATTCCGTTGGCTTCGGTCAATATTTCCGGAGTAGAATCGGTAATGAGAATGGTATGTTCGTGCTGCGCTACGTAACTGCCATCTTTGGCGACCAATGTCCAGCCATCGCCCTTTTCGTGGGCGTAAGCAGCCCGGGTGGAAATAAAAGTCTCAATGGCAACCACCGACTTTTTCTTGAAACGCTGGTGATTATATGGATCGAAGTAACAGGGAATCTCCCGGGGCGCTTCGTGCAGGCTCCTTCCGATTCCGTGTCCTACCAGGTTACGGATCACCCGGTAGCCCGACTTTTTGGCTTCGGTCTCAATCAGCCGTCCGATTTCAGCAATGCGGACGCCACCCTTGATCTGTGAAATGGCTTTCAACAAGATACGTTGAGAGGTGTCCACCAACGATTGATGCTGAAAAACATCTTGCCCCAACACAAACGAGCCACCGTTGTCCGACCAGTAGCCGTCCAGTTCGGCCGATACGTCGATGTTGATCAGGTCGCCTTCCTTCAACACAGTTTCGTGCGAAGGAATGCCGTGGGCAATTTCTTGATTGACACTGATGCAGGTCCAGCCGGGAAAGCCGTAAGTAAGTTGTGGAGCCGAACGGGCACCAAACTGGTTAAGCAACTGCTGACCGTATTCGTCTAACTGGCGGGTGGTCATGCCTGGCTGGGCGTATTCGCGCATCATACGGAGGGTTGTGCCTACCGCCTGACTCACTTTCCGGATGCCCATCAGGTCCTGGGTATTTTCTATCGACATAGTTTTTTTATCAATTTACGATGATACACAAGAAAAACGAATTTGGTAATAGATCAAGCTGCATGACTTACTACTCTGAAAAATAAAACCCTCCGGCAGACCAGGCTACCGGAGGGTAATTTTTCTATTTATTCAGTGTTCTTACTTGACAATACCGGCAAACCGCTGGTAAAGTGCAGTAGGCGTTTTTTCGTCTTTGGGGGCGTACTTACCCGCAATGATCGGAATATATATCACCCGGCGACGGCTGGCTTCTCCAGTCACTGAAGACAGTGCTACGCGGTGCCAGAGGCGTCCGTCGTGAACCGTCAGGTCACCCGCATTTGGAATAATGGCAATTTCGTTGGGGTCGGGCGTATGGTCCATAAAGTGCCGCTTGCGGAACAGCAGGTTGTACAGGTTTTGCTTATGGGTGCCGGGAATAATACGCAAGCCACCGTTTTCGGGCTTCAGATTGCTCAGGTGGATACCTACGTTGAGCATCGGATTGAGCTTGATGCCGTGGAAAATGTCACGGAGACCGTCTACGTGCCAGCCCATCTGGGTAAACTTACTGTTGGGTCCGTTTACGTAATGATTGAACACCATCCCGTCTTTTTCATTTTCACCCAGTCGGGCACCAGGTCCGATCAGGTTGAGTAACGTCTTGAAGCGGGGATCTTGTAAGAATTCGGTGAATACAGCGTGATGTTGGTTAATAAAAGCAAAACGTTGAACAATGGGCTCTCCATTAAGGTCTTTTCCGTATTTGATCGGCACCCCATTGACTTTGGTTACCTCATTTTCAACCCATTTCTTCTCTACCTCTTTGGAGGAATCAATCAACAGCTGTACTGTCTCGGGCTTAATGAAGTTCTTGAAATGAATAAATCCGTGCTCCTCAAAAAATTGAATTTGTTCTTTGGTAAGGCTTTCAGAGAGGGAAAATTTAGGATATGTATTTTCCATGATCATTGAATAAGTTGATTATAAAACAGAGACTATGTGAATTCCGATCACGTGGGATCAGAGATACTAAATAATAAGTTCAGGGAAATCTAACGGCAACAACAGCGACCACTATTATCGGTATAAGGTCCGGGTGGAAAACAGCAGAAATGTGGAGTAATAATCATCTTAAACTCTATTAATCCTATAGACATACGCAAAAATAAGATTATAGTTTAAATTGTTGCTATGATTTTAAACAAAGGCTTAACAATTGAATAACGTCGCAAAGTTAATGAAGCGAACATGATAAACAAGCCTCTTTGATGACCGGGGAATACGTATGACGATTGGTAAGGCATCGGGATAAGTAGGTTTATTCACCAAACAAGCATTTATACAATCTAATGAATGAAATCCGATCCAATAAGAATCAAATATATAGTATATTTTTAATAAAAAATAAGAAAAAATGATTAAAATCTAAGAAAGCATTTCCACTGATTTTAAATGTTCCGTGTGCTTTATTCTTAATTTTTATATGACAAGTTTGGATGATCCAAAGAAAATATCAAACTATCTCAATTGGATGCAAATTTCCTCAAAAAGCATACCAGGAACCAATTCGATTGGTTATGTAATTTCCTTATTGAAAAATCACTTTCCCGTTTTTATTCAGCCATTCCGGTGTTCATGGGTGTAAACATATCAGCAGGACCTGAAACACAAAAATCCATTTACACATTCCAAATTGGTGATAAATAAGCACAATCTCTAATAATTATCCAATTTTATTATTAAATCTTCTGAATAGACAAAAATCTCCTGGTCAATAAAAAAGGCTATCTCCTGCGGAATTAAAAATGGAAGTCAGGTAAATTTTAATTAATCGTAAAAAAGGTTTCCCGATTCAAAAAAAATTTCAAAAAAGAGATTTTACTCATTCTCTGCGCCGCCATCTTGTGCGTAACATACTGGAAAGAGTACCAGTATTAACACCCAGGCGGTCTATCATCCTCCAACTGGAATGATTTGCTTCCCTTACTCTTTATCCAAATCAAACATTTCACAGCTATGAAAAACGGACTTATACCCGGCTTGCTGCTGCTTTTTGCGTTGCAGACTCAGTTGCTGGCACAAGGTATAACGGTTTCAGGAACCGTTATTGATGAAACAGGCGGGGGCTTGCCAGGAGCCAGTGTAGTGGTAAAAGGTACAACCAACGGCACGCAAACCGACGTGACGGGAAACTATCAGCTGACGGTTCCGGGTTCCGAAGCCGTCCTGGTATTTAGCTACCTGGGGTATCTGACCAAGGAAATTCCGGTAGGAAACCAAACGCAGATCAACGTAGATTTGCAACCTGACGTCACTACGCTGGAACAAGTAGTGGTAGTGGGTTACGGAGTGCAGCGAAAAGCCGACGTGACGGGCTCCATCTCCTCCATCAAAGCCGAAGAAATTTCGGATCGCCCGGTGATCAACCCGGAACAGGCATTGCAGGGCAAAGCCTCGGGCGTGCTCATCACTTCCAACCAGGGAACGCCTGGCGCCGCGCCTTCCGTACGGATCAGGGGGGTCAGCACGGTAGGCAACAGTAATCCGCTCTTTGTGGTCGATGGCATGTTCGTGGATAACATCACGTACCTGAGCAATGCCGACATTGCTTCGGTGGAAGTGTTGAAGGATGCTTCTTCGCTGGCCATTTACGGGGTGCGGGGTGCCAACGGGGTGATTATCGTCACGACCAAAGGCGGCAAAAGCGGCTCTCCTTCCGTCACGTACGATGGATTCGCCGGGTTCTCCCAGGTGCAGAACCAGATCCAGATGGCCAACGCCCAGGAATACGTTACGCTCAACAACGAAGCCCGCACCAACCAGGGCGTCACCGACCTGATTCCGGCACCCACCGCCAACACCAACTGGTTTGACCAGGTTTTCCAGCAGGGCCCCATTCAAAGCCATCAGCTGACGGTAGCGGGCGGAAGCGAAAAAACCACCTTCAACGTCAGCGCCAGCTACTTCAAACAGGCCGGTATTATCAAAAATTCGGACTTTGAACGGATCACCCTGCGTTTCAACAATACCTACCAGGCCACCAAGTTTCTGAAGCTGGGTAATAACATCGCCTTTTCGCGCACGTCGTCGGACAATGTACCGGGAAGCATTGCCCAGAATGCGTACCTGATGCCGCCTAACGTGCCGGTAAGGGATGAAAACGGAAATTTCGGCACGGCGCTCCCCTTCAGCACGGTGGCCAACCCGGTGGCGCAACTGGCCTTCAATAACAGCCAGACCACGGGTGGCCGCCTGGTAGGAAACATGTTTGCAGAGGTAAACTTTCTGAAGAACTTTACTTTCCGAACCAGCTTCGGTGTTGATCTGGCCCTCAACCAGGCCTTTGATTACGTGCCGGTATACCGGGTTTCTTCCTCCCAGTTCAACGAACGCAGCAGCCTGACCATCCGGCAGGATGTGCCTACCAACTGGTTGCTGGAAAACACACTCACGTACAATACCTCTTTCAACGACATTCATAACGTAACGGTGCTGGCCGGTTATACTACCCAGGAAATCCGCAGTTCGGTGCTGACTGGCCGGCGACTGGACGTACCCAGCTACAGCCGCGACGTACAATACCTGAACCTGGGCAATACGGTAGGACAAACGAATACCCAGGAAGGTTCGGTCTTTACCTACCTGTCTTACTTGCTGCGGGTCAATTACAACCTGATGGACCGCTACCTGCTCACACTAAGCTTCCGCCGCGACGGTTCTTCCCGCTTTCCGGCGAACAACCGCTACGGAAACTTCCCGGCCGTTGGCATTGGCTGGCGCATTAGTGAGGAAGACTTTATGAAAGACCAGACCCTTTTTACCAATCTGAAACTCCGCGCCAGCTACGGGCGGTTAGGCAACACCAACATTCGGGACTACGAATTTTTCACCCGGATCACGCCCAACCTGGATGCCGTATTCGGACAGGGACAAACGCTGCAACAAGGAGCCACGGCGGTCAACCTGACGACTTCCGACCTGAGATGGGAGAGTGTAACGCAGACCGACATCGGACTGGAAATCGGGGTGTTGAACAACCAACTAACTTTTGAAGCTGACTACTATCGCCGCCTGACCTCCGATATGGCCATTCAAGTCACGCGTCCCAATGGTGACGCGATCTTTGAAAATGCCGCCAGTGCCCGCAACCAGGGATTTGAGTTTTCTGCCCGCTGGAGCGCCAAAGCCGGGGAATTCAGCTACGACATTGGAGCCAACCTCACTACGGTAGACAACGAAGTAACCAGCTTGGGCAACGGGGGCATTCCGATCATCGGAGCCGGCCTGGGCAATGGACAGAATGCCGGGCTCACCGACGTAGGCCGTCCAATCGGCGCTTTTTACGGATACCAGGCCATCGGCGTGTTCCAGACCGAAGACCAGGTAACCAACAGTGCCCAGCCCAGCGCGCAGCCGGGTGATCTGATCTTCCGCGACGTAAATAACGATGGACAGATCAACGGAGAAGACCGGGTGTTTATCGGTTCGCCCATTCCCAAGGTCTTCTGGGGATTCAACACCAATTTTGCGTTCATGGGCTTCGACCTGAGTGTAGACCTGCAGGGAACGCACGGCAACAAGATCTACAACGGCAAACAGGCGGTACGTTTCGGTAACGAAAACTACGAAGCCGTTTTTCTCAACCGCTGGACGGGTCCCAATACCTCCAATACCTTTCCGCGTGCTACCAGCGGAACGGCCGGCAATTACCAGGTATCAGACTTCTTCATTGAGAGCGGCTCATTCGTACGCATCCGGAACATTCAACTGGGATACCGTTTGCCCAAGCCAGTGCTGGATCGGGTGAGACTGAAAACTGCCCGGATATACCTGAATGCCCTCAATCCCCTTACGTTCACGAGCTACTCCGGCTTTTCTCCGGAAGTGGGCAGCAACAGCACAGACCAAGCCAATGGTTCGGATTTAAGCCGAGGCTTAGATCTGTCGATCATACCCGTATATGCTACCTATACCGTGGGCGTCAACATCGGATTATAACCGTTCGACTCTGAAGCCTGCCAGGCACCAATGCCCGGAGCAGCTTTTGCATTGCCAGAAAATACCTTCATTTCAAAACCAGCATTTATGAAACCTATCTTTCACATACGACTTGCAGCCACCCTGCTCATTGTGCTGCTGGGCGCCCAAGCCTGCAACCACAGTAAATTTCTGGACCAACGGCCCCAGGCCCTGGAAGTCACCGAAGATTTCTTCCAAACCGAAGAAGGAGCCCGCAAAGCCACCAATGCCATTTACTGGCAATTGCGCCAATGGCCAACCCACGTATTTGCCTTCATCGCCCTGACCAGCATCGCCTCTGACAATGCCGATAAGGGAAGCGATCCGGGTGACGCCGGTTTCTTGAATGAGTTTGATCAGTTCTCTACGCTTAACATCAATAACGGAGCACTCAACGATTTCTGGAACGGACAGTACCTGGGAATTTCAAAAGCCAACCAGGTGATTGAACGGGTGCCGGCCATTGAAATGGATGAGGAACTTCGTGCCCGCCTCATTGGAGAAGCCCGGTTTCTGCGGGCTTATTTCTACTTCAATCTGGTTCGGGCTTTTGGAGGTGTACCCCGCATCATCCAGATCCGCCGCGATACCGACCCACCCGTACCACGCGCCACCGCCCAGGAAATCTATCAGCAAATTGTAGAAGACCTGAATGCTGCCATCGCAGTACTGCCGGAGAAAAGTGCGTATCCGCTGAGCGAACTGGGACGCGCAACCAAGGGTGCGGCCAAGGGTTTTCTGGCCAAAGCCAACATGTACCAGGGAAATTGGCCGGAGGTGCTGCGACTGACCAACGAAATTATGGCTTCTGGTGAGTACGACCTGAGTCAAAACTTCGAACAGATCTTTACCGAAGCGGGCGAAAACGGACGGGAATCGCTGTTTGAAGTGCAGGCCGCCGCTCTGCCCCAAGGGGGAGGTGGCTCCCAGTACGCCGAAGTACAGGGCGTGCGCGGGCAATTGGGCTGGGGATTCAATACGCCCTCCGAAGACCTCGACAACTTTTTTGAGCCGGGCGATCCGCGTCGGGATGCCACCATTCTGTACCGGGGCGAAACACTTCCCGATGGGTTTACCGTAGCCACCACGGCTCCCAATCCGCGCTACAACCAGAAAGCCTACGTACGGCAGGACGAAAGCCGTTCTCCCAACGGCCTGGGTGATGCCGGCAAGAACATCCGCCTGCTGCGCTACGCCGACATCGTGCTGATGAACGCCGAAGCCGCGCTCCAGACCGGAAGTCCGGGGCTGGCCGTGATTTCGCTCAACATGGTTCGCCAGCGGGCCAGAAGAAGCGGTACCAATCCCGCCGTTTTGCCTGACGTGACTTCTACGGATGCCGAAACCCTGCGCAATGCCATCTGGTACGAGAGAAGAGCGGAACTGGCGATGGAACATGACCGCTTCTGGGACCTGGTGCGCCAGGGCAGAGCCGCTGAAGTGCTCCGGGCAGCGGGTAAAAACTTCACGGCCGGCAGAAATGAACTGATGCCCATTCCCCAGCAGCAAATCGACGCCAGCGGCGGAGTGCTGACTCAAAATCCGGGCTACTAAGCCATTCGTTTACCACAGGAAAGCCGGGCGGTACGTCGCCAACCGGTTTTCCTTTTTCCACATAGCACTCAAGGTAACCTATGAGATACACCGTTGCTTTTCTTTCCTTGTGGATGACGTGCCTGACAACCGCATGCTCTCAGCGGGAGTCATCAAAAGAGGCTACCCAAGCCCGTTCGTCGGAGGCGTCTTCGGAGGAGGCCTTTCTGGATAGTTTGCAGAAAGATACCTTTGGCTACTTCTGGGAAACGACCAACGCCGCCAACGGCCTGATTCCCGACCGGGCACCCAGCCCTTCATTTTCCAGTATTGCCGCCATTGGCTTTGGCCTCAGTGCTTACCTGGTGGGCGTAGAGAGAGGCTACATTTCCCGCGATCAGGCCACCCAACGGGTGCTGACGACGCTTCGCTTTCTCTGGAAAGCCCCTCAGAATACCGATCCGGTGCGTACTTCGGGCTACCAGGGCTTCTTCTACCATTTTCTGGACATGCAGACGGGCGAACGATTCAAACAGGTAGAACTTTCTACCATTGACACCGTCCTGCTACTGGGTGGCGTCCTGAGTTGCCAGACCTACTTCGACCGCGACAGCGCCGAAGAACGGGAGATCCGGCAACTGGCCGACGACTTGTACAAGCGGGTCAACTGGCCCTGGTTTCAGGTCAGAAAGCCCGTACTCAGCATGGGCTGGCACCCGGAAAGCGGCTTCATACCCTCCGACTGGAAAGGCTACAACGAAGCAATGCTGCTGTACGTGCTGGCGCTGGCCTCTCCTACGCATCCCGTCGAGCCGGATGCCTGGAATGCCTGGACCCAAACCTACGACTGGATGAATTACCGCGAACAGGAACACGTCAACTTTGCCCCACTTTTCGGACACCAGTACTCCCACCTCTGGATCGATTTCAGGGGTATTCAGGACGGTTTTATGCGGAGTAAGGGAATTGATTATTTTGAAAACTCCCGCCGGGCTACGCTGGCCAACCGGGCTTACTGCGTGGCCAATCCGATGAAGTGGAAAGATTACGGCCCCACTATCTGGGGGCTGACGGCTTGCGACGGTCCCAAGGATACGACCTGGGTCAGCGACGGAACTACCCGGCAGTTTTTTTCTTACCGGGCCAGGGGAGCCAGCGGACAGGAAGAAGTAGATGACGGCACCCTAACCCCCACGGCCGCGGGCGGTTCGGTTCCTTTTGCGCCCGAAGTGTGCATTCCGGCGCTACGGGCAATGAAATCGAAGTACGGAGATCGGCTGTACGGCCAATATGGCTTCTACGATGCTTTCAATCCCAGCTTCCCTCCCAGCGGCTGGTTCGACGTAGACTACCTGGGCATTGATCAGGGGCCCATTTTGCTGATGATTGAAAATCACCGGAGCGGTTTTCTCTGGAAGTTGATGCAAAAGAACCCCTATATTCAAACGGGTCTGAGAAAAGCGGGGTTTGAGGGCGGCTGGCTGGATAAGAAACAATAAAAAGAGGCTGGAATCACAGCTTCCGCACGTTGTATGATGCAGAAGCCGGCGTATTAATAATCCTGTTCCAGCATCATCTGTCCGTCTTCATCGTAGAACTTCCACTTGCCTTTTTCGTGGTCTTTTTCGTAAACGCCTTCTCCAGCCACTTTCCCGTTGGCGTGGTACAGCTTCCAAGGGCCTTCTTTCAGTCCATTTATGTACCCGCCTTCGGTCTGTAGTTTCCCGTCATCGTAAAAACACTTCCAGGAACCCGTTCTTTTCCCGTCTTTGATTTCACCTTTGCAGTTTTCCTGCGGAGGATCAACCGGAGATGGGGAAGTAAAAGCAAGCAGAGAACAAATCAGGACCAGAAGCATACGATCAATGGTTAAATTGATAAACAGTTATTCATTCACGGCATAAAGGAGACGACATGAATGCCCGCTCTCATCAGGAAAGTCAACCGGGCGAATAAACCAGGTGCTGCACCCGATGTAAGATTTACCAGATAAGTTGCGTCAATACATCGTAGCCACCCCAGCGCAACGCATTGTATACCACCCTCAGCATTTGATAAGCCAGGCTGAGCAGGGCCAGTACTGACAGGAACCACCTGGCATATTTGGGCGTCTGATCACTGCACTTTGCCAGGGCATAAAAGACCAAAAAATAAAAAACGGGAAGCACTACGGACAGATAACGGCTCACTTCATCGGCATTGGGAAGCATAATCAGCCAGGTAGTGAGGTACGAAATCAAGGTAATCCACAGCAGCCGGACGAAGGAATGATCCCTTTGATCGAAGAATGCAATAAAACCGGTAAAAATCAAAAGTGTGCCCGATATCAGATAGATCAGCACCGGGTTCAGCATACGGGGAACCCAGGTGCTGCTCAGTTCATACAGAATCAGCGACAGGTTGGTAGCGGGGCTCATCCACTCCAATACATTCCAGATCACATCCGGACGATTACCGATCACAATCCGACTGATATTCCAAACCGCAAATCCGGATCCCACCAACAGACAGTGAATCACAAACCATTGGGTCGGCCTGGTTTCCTTTCCGAAACGAAAGCCGTTCAGCAGCCAACCCAGACCAATTCCCGTGAACAAAAAAATACCCGCGTTTCGTTGCAGTAGCAGCAGGAAGCCGCAAAGGGTTGCCAGCCAAAAGTCAGAGCGGCGGTCATTTCGGGAAAACCCGTACAGATGAAGCAGATACAGAGAGAAAAGCAGCAGAAAAACCATTTCGGACCAGACAAAGACCGAAATCATCATCAGGGGAGTAGAAAGCGTCAGCGTCAGTCCAAACCACCAACGATAAGTGGCTTTCTCAATGAACGCTTCACTCATCCGGATCCACACTCCAATGACAACCCAGGCACTGATCAGGTGGAGCCAGAAAACGTACCGGTCTACCCGGGGCAGCCCCAGGGACAAGAGCAAAGGATACAGGGGAGAAAGGTGTGCCAGGGGCTCTTTCTCCGATACATTTATCCGTCCTGCCTCCCGGATGTTTCGGGCCACCGATTGATACAACCGGGAGTCAAAAGTCTTTAAATTCCCGTGGTTGGTAGCAATCAGGTAAGAGCCCGAGAACAGCACACCCAGCAAAAAAAAGAAGCCATATTTTCGGAATACGTTGGTCACATTCAGGATCATGCCGGCCGCAAAGCTAAAAAAGTTCGGCGCTATTAAGTGATGGGCAACCAAGGTCAGGCATATTTTTGTATCTTCAACCCTCCGTATTTTTCCCTCTATGGTTGTCTCTCCCCAACAGATTCTCAAAAAATATTTCGGCTATGACCGCTTCCGACCCATGCAGGAAGCCATTATTCAAACTGTACTGGCCAAAAAAGATGCGGTTGTTCTGATGCCCACCGGCGGCGGTAAATCGGTTTGCTATCAGGTGCCCGCCCTTACGATGGAAGGCACCTGCGTGGTCGTTTCCCCGCTCATTGCCCTGATGAAAGACCAGGTAGAAGCACTGCGGGTCAATGGCGTGGAGGCGGCCTTCCTCAACAGTTCCCAGAATTCTTCTCAGCAACGGGCCATTGAAGAAAAATGCCGGAGAGGGAGCCTGAAACTGCTGTACGTATCGCCGGAGAAACTCCTGTCGGAAGGCTTTTTTCAGTTTATGCACGAACTGAACGTCAACCTGTTTGCCATTGACGAAGCGCACTGTATTTCTGCCTGGGGCCACGACTTCCGGCCGGAATATACCCAGCTCAAAACCCTGAAAACGCACTTTCCCGAAGTACCCGTCATTGCCCTCACGGCCACGGCCGACAAACTGACGCGGAAGGACATTGTGGAACAGTTGCACCTGAGCGAACCGGAAGTATTCATATCTTCTTTCGACCGGAAAAACCTGAGCCTGAGTGTACTGCCTGCCAACGGCCGTACCCAGCAGATTTTGCGCTTTCTGCACAACAACCCCGACAGCTCCGGCATCATTTACTGCCTGAGTCGGAAATCGACCGAAGGGTTGGCCGAAAAGCTGCGGAAAGAGGGCTTCGATGCCATGTGCTACCACGCGGGAATGGGGGCTGATGAACGCTCCGGCGTACAGGAAGCCTTCCTGCGCGATGACATCCGGATCGTGTGCGCCACCATTGCCTTTGGCATGGGCATCGACAAATCGAATGTCCGCTGGGTAATTCATTACAACCTGCCCAAAAACATTGAAAGTTATTACCAGGAAATCGGACGGGCCGGCAGGGATGGACTGGATTCGCAGACGATCCTTTTCTACTCCTACGCCGACGTGATGAACCTGAAGGAGATGATGTCGGAAAGCAGCGGCGAACGCAGAGAACTTCAGTACGCCAAACTGGATCGCATGCAGCAGTACGCCGAAGCCCACACCTGCCGCCGGCGCATTTTGCTCAGCTACTTTTCAGAAGACCTGCCCCAGGACTGCCGCAACTGCGACGTCTGCCGCAATCCGCGCGTATCGTTCGATGCTACCACCCTGGCCCAGAAAGCCCTTTCGGCCGTGGTTCGCCTCAAGGAAAGTGTGCCGATGAACGTACTGATCGACGTGCTGCGCGGTTCCCGCAACCAGCTCATTCTGAGCAAAGGCTACGACCAGATCAAGACTTACGGGGCCGGTAGCGACCTGCGTTTCGATGAGTGGAAGAATTACCTCATGCAGATGATCAATACCGGCGTGCTGGAAGTGGCTTACGACCAGCACCACGCCCTGAAAAAAGGCGTGCTGGCCGACGACATTCTATTCCACAACCGGCAGGTGCACCTGGTGAAGCCGGAAAATGCCCTGAAGCCGGCTCCGATCGAAAAGGAAAAGTCCAAAACCGAAACACTGAGCGACGAACTGTTCGAAAGGTTGCGCCGACTCAGAAAGCAACTGGCCGATGAGCAGAACGTGCCTCCCTACATCGTTTTCAGTGATGCTACGCTGAAGGAAATGGCAAAAAGCAAGCCTGCCCGTCGCAGCCAGATGATGGACATTTCGGGGGTGGGCCAACGCAAGATGGATTTGTACGGCGACCTGTTCCTGAATGAAATCCTGCTTTTCATCAAAGAACAGGCACAGGAGGGAGCAAAAATAAAGGGAGCTACGCATTTGCTGACCCTGGAGCACTACCAGGCCGGCAAAAGTCCGGAAGAAATTGCCCAAATCCGGCAGTTGAATATAGTCACGATCTACTCACATTTGTGCACCCTGTACCTGCAGGGCTATGAGGTGGACCTACACCAGTACGTCAGCCGCCGGGAGTTGGACCACATCCGGGAAGCCTTCCGGCTCAGTGGCAGCTCATTCACAGCCCTCAAGCCGGTTTTCGACTACCTGGAAGGGCAATACGAATACGGTAAATTGAGAATCGCCGCCGCTATTTTATCCAAAGAACAGTGAAAGGTCGTTGAACAGTAAACTATTAGCACATCAGCACATTACCTCTGCTTTTCCCGCCATTCTTTCAACCGCTGGTTCAACCGGGCAGAGAGCAGGTCGAAATTTTCCCAGGTATCCGATACATGGTACACGGATGGCAAATCTTTCACCAGTACTTCCTGGTAATCTTTCTGGTACTGCCCTCCCCGATAATAGTCCGCGGTAAATTCATTCCCTTCCTCACTAAACAAATCGTGCCCCAGATATCCATCCCATATCTCGCTCAGAATGGTACAGGGCGTTTCTCTTCTTTTGAACCGAATGATCTGGGAGCCGGACTCTTCCTCAAAAAACTCACTGTATAAGTCCTGGGTAATGATCCAGCCCAGGTACATCCCTATGTGCACATAGGCCTGTTCAATGGGAAGGATTTCCGGAAAATTTCCCTGAAAATGGTGTTTGGCTTTGTCGTAGACGAATTGCTTTTTTTCTGATTCAGATCCTGCCATAGAGGTTATTCGGGTATTAATTGATACATCGCTTCTCTTCTGTTTATTGTCGGTACGCGCGGCTATACATGGCGCGTTTCCCCATAAAATTCATCTAATATGTGAATTTTAATTCATATTCCTAATTTTGTTGCAACAGTTAAACAAATACTTTTCTTTCCCTTCCTGAAGACTCTCAATTGTTAAATTTTAATCATAGCCTCTTACCTGGCATTAACCATTTCGCCTTTTTAAACCCCATTTATCAGGAAGATGAAACAACTACTTCTGATCAGGCACGCCGAAGCGGAGCAGGCTACCCATTTCGGGAAAGATTTTGATCGCGAACTCAATACCACTGGTTACGCAGATGCGTCACGGATGGGCAAATTGCTGTCGTCCAAAGTATCCGGCGGAGTTCCTTTGCGGATACAGGCGGTGTACGCAAGCCCGGCAAGACGAACCCGCACCACCGCTCAGCTGATTTGCGAACAAATCGGATTCGATGCTGAACACATTGTTTTCGATCCGGAAATCTATCAGACTTCCGTTCGTAAACTGATGCTGATTATCAATGGCCTGGACGAACAATATGACACGGTCATGGTGATCGGGCACAATCCGCACCTGACCTATCTGGCGGAGATGCTTTCTCACGCGGAGATTGGCTCTCTGCTGCCCTGCGGAGTCGTTTGCCTGGTTTTTGAAGACCAAACCTGGGCGGAAATTTCGGCTTCTACCGGCAAAATCGCCTGGTACGTGCATCCGTAAATGGGCACCGGCTCCGTCGATAAAAAAATGCGGCGAATGAAAACCCAATAAAAGCAAAAAGCCCCCATTCAGGAAATGAGGGCTTTTTCAATCAAACTTACTACTAACTGCTTTTATTGAGGACGGCCCTCCCCTTTCTTCCCGTCTTTTCCGGCATCTTTTCCTTTGATTACGTCACCGTCTTTCAATTGCTTAGACACCACCAGGAAAGGTCCCGAAACCACTTCATCTCCTTCTTTCAGGCCGGAAACAATCTCTATGTTTTCAAAATCGCTGATCCCCGTTTTTACTTCACGCATCACGGCCTTTCCGGCATTGTGCACAAATATCACCTCTTTGGGTGCGGCTTTGATGGCTGGCTTTTTCTCTTCGGTTTGGGCCGGTGCCGAAGTTCCTCCCTCCGATCCGGGTCCACCGGCGGCTCCTGCCGGTGCCGCGTTGGGGTCACGGGTAGTAACCGCGGCAATCGGCACGGAAAGCACATCATCTTTGCGATCGGTAATAATTTCAACGGAGGCGGTCATACCAGGGCGAAACGGAGAAAGCTTGGTCTTCTTGTCCACCAGGTCCTGATAGGAAGAAGGAAGAATCTTGATTTTTACCTCAAATTCCGTAACGGCATCCGTACTGCTCGAACCCGCCGCACTGCTGGCTGCTCCGTTGGCCGTATTGGCAATGGAGGTGACCACTCCCGTAAATTTTTTGTTCAGGCTGGTAAAAGCATCTACGTCAATAATGGCCGTATCGCCCATCTGCACCCGCACGATGTCATTTTCGTTGACGTTTACCCGCACCTCCATATTGTTCAGATCGGCAATGCGCATAATTTCCGTACCGGCCATTTGCGAAGTACCCACCACCCTTTCGCCCTGTTCGACGTTGAGCAGCGAAACTGTACCGTTTTCGGGCGCAAAAATCTGGGTTTTCCGCAGGTTTTCATTGGCATCGCGCAGACTGGCTTCGGCACTTTGTACGCTGAAACGGGCGGCTTCTACATTGGCTTTGGCGGCTTCCATATCCTGACTGGCTACGGTATAGTCGGCCCGGAACTGTTCGAAATCAGCCTGTGAAATCACTTTGTCCTTGAAAAGCTTTTCGTTTCTTTCAAAATTCAGCTTCGCGCGCGTGTACCTGGCTTCAGATTGGGCCAGGGCTGCCCTCGACTGGGCGTACATGGCTTTGTTGTTGTTGACCGTGGCCCGGGCACGGTCCAGCAGTGACTCGTAATTGTCGGGACGGATTTTCAGCAACAGTTGTCCTTTCCTGACTGAATCGCCTTCTTTTACGTTCAGGGCAATGATTTCACCGGGGACATCCGGGCTGATTTTCACCTCCACCACCGGCTGCACTTTTCCCGAAGCACTTACTTTTTCAATGATATCGACCTTTTTGGCTTTGGCAAATACCACCTCGGTAGCTGGCTCCTTTCCGATCCAGCCGGCCTTCTTGGCGATGAATGCGCCCGCCGTCAGACCGACCACGATCACACCCAGAATAATAAAAATCCTTTTAGAACTGTTCCTGGCCATTTTAAAAACTTTTTATGATTGATGTTAAGGTTAGGGCAATGAAAGGATGCCTTACGGGGCATTCGCCTTTAAACTTCTAATTGATTAAAAATTCAAAGGCTTGTTCTGATAGAAGTCCAGTACCTTGGTTCTGAACACAAAATTGTATTTGGCCTGCACCAGATTGGCCTGCGCCCGGTTAAAGTTATTCTTGGCCAGCGTATAATCCAGGGAGTTGAGCGCCCCTACGTCGAAACGGGCCTGGGCGGCCTTGAAGGAAAGCTCCAGTGCCTGCACCTGATCGCGGAAAGCCACGTACTGCTGCTGCGCCAGCGTCATGTTGGTATAGGCCTGTTCAATGTTCTGACGCAACTGAATACGGGCATTCTGAGCGGCGTATTCGAAACTCTTCTGCCGGATAACGGCATTGGCTACTAAGGTGCGCTGTTGCCAGCCATTAAAAATGGGAATGTTCAGGGTAATGCGGAAGCCCTTGTTCTGGGTATTTCTCAACTGATCGAAGTAAGGGGTAATGACATCTGAACCGGTTAGGGTGGTACGGGTCACCATCACGGGCAACTGCGTACCGTTATTATTCACGTATACCGCTGAACCGGGGCCAGCACTCAGGGGCTCGGTAGTTGTCCGGGAACCACCATCCGGACTGAACTGCGTAAATGCCGTGGAATAGTTACCCCCGATAAAAGCGCCCAGGCTCAACGAAGGATATAAACCACCCTTGGCGGCGGCAACGCCCCTTCTGGCACTCTGAATAAACAGATCCGCGCTCTTGACATTGGGCTGGCTGTTTTCAGCTATTTCGTAAATCTGCTGGGCATTGGCGTCGTAAGGAGTCAGTGCCGGGTCGCCTACCTGAATGAGTTCCACATCAAAATTCTGATTGGCAGGCAGGTTCATTGTCTGCATCAGGTTGAGGCGGGCAATCTGCAAGTTGTTTTCGGCGGTCACCAAAGCTACCTGGTCGTTGGCCAGCTGCGCTTTCAGATCGAGCAGGTTGTTTAGAGGAAGCGCACCGGCATTCACCAGTTTTTCGGTTCGCTCTACTTGTGCCTGTGAACTGGCCACCTGTAACTGAGCTACCTGCACCAGTTCCTTGTTTTGCACCGTCTGCAGATAATTGAGCGCCACGTTGAGCGAAGTAATGTTCTTGTTTTGCTCTACCGTCAATTGATTAGCCTGGCGAGCCAGCATAAACTGCCGGATGGTATTGATCTGCTGAAAGCCACTGAACAGGTTCATATTGGCGCTCAGGTTCAGGGGATTAGACTGAATCACCTGGTCTTCGTAGGTATTGGTGTACGGGTTGAGTGAACGACCAGAACTGTACTGATACGACGCGGAAGCATTGATACTGGGCAGTATACCGGCTTTGGACTGATTGAGCGATGCCTGACTGGACAACACATCGAGCTGGCTCTGTTTGATGGTAATGTTGTACACCAGCGCGTAGTCCACGCACTCCTGCAGCGACCATACGCCATCGGCAGGGATGGACGGCTGGTTGGCGGCTTTTACGGTTGGATTGACCGCCCGGGTGGTATCGGCGGTATTGGCCGTACGTACGGTGTCTTTGAGCGGATTTTGGGCGTAGGCTCCTTCGGCAACAAAAAAGGCAAGCACACAAAAAGATAAGCGTTTGAAAGTTGGCATGGTTAGTAGAAAGTAGAAACTCACATTCAATTTATCGCTAAGGTAGAATCCGATTGTCAGTGACAGTTAAAAGTAAACAGTGATCAATTAATAACTAAACTCTTAAACTTCAATATCCGGGATGTAGATCACTTCGTAGATCCAGTTCAGACTTTGCAGGTATTGCAGGGTAATGGGCCGGATGGGCGAATCCGTTTCAATGCAATGGCAAGCCAGGTCGTTTTTGCCTTTTCTCGACACGTACATGGTAGCAATGTTGCAGTCGTCGTGAAAAAGTACGTCGGCAATGAAGGCGATACTGCCCTTGGTATCGCTGGCAGTAATGATGAGCGTATGCAAACGAGCCGAAAAACCCGCCCGAAACCCGTTGACCTGCGTAATGTTGATCAGTCCCCCCCCGCGGCTTTCACCAACTATTTCCACTTCCCGGTCATCCGCAAAGAGTTGCAACTTCAGGGTATTGGGATGTAAAGTAGAAGCATTTCCCACTGATTTAAAAGTATATTGCAAGCCTTGTTCGGCGGCAAAGTCGAAAGCCGTCTTGATCCGCTTGTCGTCGGTCTGAAAGTCCAGCAGTCCGGCGATGGCTGCCCGGTCGCTGCCGTGGCCTTCGTAGGTAGTAGCAAAAGAATTGTAAAAGGTAATCAGTGCCTTCTGCGGCTCCTTACCCAGAATTTTGCGGGCTACCCGTGCAATGCGAACTACGCCGGCGGTATGCGAACTGGAAGGGCCGATCATAATCGGACCAATCATATCGAAAATGCTGCTTCGCTCCGTCATGGGAAATGGGATCAAACTTAACCTGATCAATGATAGGCACTATTTTCAAAGCTTGAAAAGAATTTAGTACAAACGGCGAAATGCTTACATGAATATTGTATTCAATTCCACCTTCCTGAAAGCGGATGAATTGTCACTGCCCCTCAATGACCGCGCTTTCTGTTATGGCGATGGGCTTTTTGAGACGTTACTTTGTTTCAAAGGACAGATTCTTCATTGGTCTGACCATTTCAGGCGACTAAAGGAAGGTATGGAAGCCTTGTCAATGGCTTTCCCCGAAGAATTTACCGAACAAAGGCTTGGTAATCAAATCAGTAAGCTACTCAGCGCCAACCAGTTGAACGGATGGGCCCGTATTCGCCTCCAGGTATGGCGGCAAGCCGGCGGACTCTACACACCGGCAGTTTTTGAAATCCATTACGTGATTACGGCGCAGGCCAGTGCGCCGCCAACAGTATCGCTTAAATCAAAGGTATTCTTTTACGAAGATACAAGACTTTTTTTTTCCGCCATATCCCGCTTCAAAACCTGCAATGCCCTTCCCTACGTGTTGGCCGGCATTGCCCGGCAGAAAGCCGCCGCAGAGGAAATGATCCTGCTCGATGTATTTGGTAATCTGGCGGAATGCATTGCTTCTAACCTGTTTTGGGTGAGTGACAATACAGTCTATACCCCCGCTCTGCAATCGGGCTGCATTGAAGGCATCATGCGCAAACAACTCATCCATCTCTTCAGACAGGCCGGTTTTTCTCTGGTGGAAGGCCTGTATCCGAAAGAAAGGCTGCTGGGTGCTGACAGTGCTTTTTGTTGTAACGTGGCGGGCATTCAGTGGCTGGAACAGGTGGAAGGCCATCGGTTTCCGGAAAAACGGCATCCGGAATTGGAGAATCGGCTTCGGGCCTGGATCGCGCACGTATAGTATTAAGTATGTCTTTGTTGACAGCCAGATTGCAAAAGTGTTGTGATAAAGATGGAGAGGTTTATGGATTAAACACAGAACAGTCATTCCGACGCTGTTCTCCATCAACTACTTGGAGGACAAGATAGAGCTAAAAGGATTGTAGTTTGTAGAGCAAGTTAGGGCAATTGCCCTTCGTTACAATGGATAGATTACCTTAACTAGGTATTACTACTTTTTGGTTTATTGACAGTCTACTTGCCTAAAAAGATTTGTAGTCCTACTTTGAAGTAAAGTCCGGAGGTCTTATTGAATCTGGTACTATAAATGCCTTCCGGAGTTTCTATCCGATTTAGTTGGTAGAGGAGATTGCCTTGCAAACCGACATGAGGAGACAAAAAATAAGTTAACCCAGGACCAACTGAAAAGGTGGCTGTATTGCTTTGATTGGAAAAGGAGATCCATGTATATCCGGAATTGGGATCAGATGGATAGTTGGGATCAAAAAAACCATTTGGAATCAAGATACCTTCCGATCCAGATTGCCTGCCCCAAACAAAGGAGCTTTGTAACTGAAGCGCCAGTTTGTCTTCTATCTGATAAAAATATTGGACACTTGGTCCTATCGACAATTGATTAGTGCTTGTTTTTGCATCTCCGCTGAAAGAAGTATTTGGATACGTGTTATGGGTATTCTCATAGGAGAGAACTGCACCTAAGGCCAATCCTTTGGTTACAAAGTAGCTGATATTGGGAGACAAATTATAAGAAAAGGTTTTCTTCGAATAAGCATCATTGTTATTCAATGCGCTGCTGCTAAGAGAAAAACCGGCAACCCCACCCACTAAAAAGTTACCTTTCTCCAACTGAGCAAAAGCTTTCCGGGGAACACTTAACAGTGCAATCAAACAGATACAATAAACATACTTCATAATTAATGAGGGAAATAATGTTGGATGGTTAGATTAAAAATCCAAAATTAAGAATAATTAATTAAATATTAAATTTAAATATTTATAAACTATTATTTTATAAAATTAAACAACCAGAATTCTCTGTCTAGGAAAGGCCACCATAAACTCAATCTCTTGAATCAGAAAAAGCCGAACAAGATCCTCTTATTTCCTATCTACTCCAATCACCTATGCTGATCCGCATTGTACGAATGACTTTCCGGGAAGAGCAGACAGAAGCTTTTCTTTCCATTTTCAGCCAATCCAGGGATAAAATCCGGCAGTTTCCGGGCTGCCGGCACCTGGAACTGTGGCAGGACATACATCAACCACAGATTTACTCTACTTATAGCCACTGGGAGTCGGAAGAAGCCCTGAATGCCTACCGGCAGTCGGAACTGTTCACGGTCACCTGGGCGCAGACCAAAGTCCTGTTCAGCGACAAACCTCAGGTATTCTCGATGCAACCAACCGGAAAGTGAATGGCTATGAATTGTCGAACTAAAATCGTACATTCATTCTAATACATCCTAAACAATGGGATCCTGGATATGGACGACTTCAAAATCGGCGACTACGTGAGCCTGACTTTTATCGAAAACCGAATGATTATCACCCGGATTACGCAGGAAGGGGATTTGGTATGTAACTGGAAAACCAGAGAGCCGTACCTGAGTCCGGCGCTACTGCCCGGAGCAGAGCCCCGCTTTGTAAAGTCGCGAACAGGCGTTTTCAGGAAAGACATGCTGGTCAAACTGGAAGGATGACCCACGGAGGGCCAGTAAATCCTGAACCGGCTCCTTTATTTCTATTCGGCAGGCAGTCCAAAAATGGATTTCAATTCAATGGCATCGTTGGCCTGCATCCGGCCGGCCAGAATCAGTCTTAACTGACGGCGGCGCAGGGCGCTTTCATACAGGTCCTTCTCTTCTTCCGTTTCGGCAATCACCGCGGGCACATCAATGGGCTTTCCTCCCTGGTCGACGGCCACAAAGGTAAAAAATGCCTTGTTGGACATGACCTTTTTCTGCGCCGGCACATCTTCGGCCCATACCTCAATGTACACTTCCATGGATGAGCTAAAGGCACGGGTGACCTTTGCCTGCAGCGTAACTACATTGCCTAACTTGATGGGTTGGGCAAAAGACACGTTGTCGACAGAGGCAGTTACCACCGTTCGTCCGGAATGCTTTTGGGCTGCAATGGCAGAAACAATGTCCATCCAGTGCATCATGCGTCCGCCCATCAGGTTGTGCAGGGTGTTGGTATCATTGGGCAATACCAATTCCGTTTTGGTAGTGAGAGATTCGCGGGCGTACCTGGCTTTGGACATACGAAGGGATGGGATAATTGAAGGATTGAAGGACTGAGGGATTGAATTACTAAATGCTCAAATGGATATATGACTGCCTAATTTGGACTTCGCTTAACTATCGATTAAGGAATCTCATTACTCATTACTCATTACTCATTACTCATTACTCATTACTCATTACTCATTACTCATTCTTTTTCTGCCAGCCGTGTTTGCCCAGCAAAGGGACGAAGCTGAAAAAGTCAAATTCCTCTTTCGTCACTTTCTGGCTTCCGGTCCGGGTAATTCGCAGCATCGTCTGCTTTTCGGTATCGCCTACGGGTATCACCAACACGCCCATCAGCTTCAACTGCTCTACCAGCGCTTTGGGAACCAGTGGTGCCCCGGCCGTTACAATGATTTTGTCGTAAGGCGAGTAGGTAGGCAGCCCCTGGGAGCCGTCTCCGTGGAAAAGGTTTGGTCGGTAACCCATCTGGGAAAGCAAGCGGTTGGCCCTCAGAAAAAGTGCGTGATTGTACTCAATGGAAAACACCCGGGCCCCCAGTTCCATCAGTATACTGCACTGATAGCCGGAACCCGTACCAATCTCCAGCACCGTGTCTCCTTTCTTTACGTCAAGCAGTTGCGATTGGAATGCCACTGTATACGGCTGGGAAATCGTCTGACCTTCGCCGATGGGAAAGGCTTTGTCCTGGTAGGCGTGTTCGAGAAAAGCTTTTTCCAGGAAAAAGTGTCTGGGTACCTTTTCGATGGCTGCCAGTACGGCGGCATTGGATATACCTTTCTCCCGCAACTGATTGACCAGCGCCCGCCGCATGCCTTTATGTCGGTAGGTATCTTCCACAGATGGCGAATGTTGAATGAAGGGGTAAAGCTACAAAGAAAAGCCTAAGGCCGGAAAAACCGCTCAAAATTCCGGTTTGATAGCTTGAGCCACCCCACTCCATGCACGAAAGAATGCACCAGGAAGAATTCGGCCACCAGACCAAATGAATGAAATCTGGTTGCTTTCGTAAAGAAAAAGCCTGCGTCCGTTCATCACGGGCACAGGCTTTTTAAGCACTACTTCTCTAATCAAGATTACTCTTTACTTACTGAACTTGCTCCGGAGCTGTCGTTGCTGAAGTTCTTTGGATCTCCCCGGTAACGGATATTGCTCGCTCCGCTGGCATCTGCCCGTAACGTTTGGTCAGCCGACACCCGTACGGTACTGGCCCCCGACGCCTCTACGTCTACCTGATTGGCTGCCATTTCAAAGGCGTCAACGGTAGATGCGCCGGAAACACTGAGGTCCAGGCGTTCGCTGTGTCCCCTTACATTTACCTTGGAAGCCCCCGATACTTCCATTTCCAGGCGGATAGCCCGCAGGTGAATATCCGATTGGGAAGCCCCGGAAATATCGATGGAAACGGGCTGGTCTACGTCAAAACCTTCGATGACCGACTGGGAAGCCCCACCGAATTCGACGGCACGGAGCGTGGGCATGGTGATGAAGATTTTCACTCTTTTGTGGCGATGCATCCGAAAGAAGCGGCCATTCTCATACCCCATGTGCAGGGTGCCACTTCTAACATCCACTTCCAGGTCATCAACGTCCTTGCGTTCACCACGGGCTTCCACGTGGTACTGGCTACCCTGCCTTACCTGAATCTGAAAAGCACTGCCCATGTCCAGTTTATCAAAGTTGCGGATGCTAAAGGTCTTGCGGTATTCATCCTCGTCGGTTTCCCCATCCTCCGTATCCACTGAGGCAGAGAAGCTGTCTTCGTCCTGATACGCACCGCTCTCCTCCTGATTATAACGCCGGGGGCCTTCCTTGCAGGTGATGCACACCAGGGAGCTGTCTTTGGTAAACTTCCACAGGTTGCCTTTGATCTGGTCTTCGTCGTAGCCATTGGCGTAGATGGTATTCCGCAAAATTTCCCGGATGTCTTCATCCATCTTAAATTTCTTTTCATACGGAATCTGCAAGACCATATCCAGTTCCTGCCCCCGAAACAGGGCATTTTCCCGGAAAGCAAAGTTGGAGTCGAACGTAAGGACGGAATCGTTCTGGCTTACCTGATAGGTGACCATTTCGGCGTGTACCGCCGCCTGTTCCCGATTGCGCCCCCTGGCCCAGAAGTTCTGGGTCAGCTTCAGTTGGGTACCTTCGTATCCTTCCAGCGTGAGGCTGGTTTCGCGGTAATCTTCTTCTCCGGCATCGCGCAGGTTCAGAAACAGGGTTTTATTTCCCACGTCAAAAGTCATCACTTTCTCTACCGAACCCCTGGACCGGAAGCTGCTGGCGAATGCAGGAACCGTAGTACCCACCCCGATGAGCCCGATGATCCAGATGCTGAACAAGCCCCACCCCACTGCCGACGGAAACAACCGTTGCCGGGCGATCATCATCAATCCCAGGATGCCAACGGCCAGAAAAGGAATCACTATCGCAATAAAAGCGAAGATGAAACCAGCCGTCGGGAAGCTGCGGCGCATCAACTCCACCGGAATGTCGCCGAAATGCACCAATCCGTAGAAATCGCTGCTCCAGCCCAGGCTTACGCCCAGCGCAATGAAGAGGACCACCATCACAAACAGCGATAGACAGGCCAGAAAGGCACCGACTACGATTCGGATGGCATCTATTCCAAAACCCAGAATGGGACCGAGCATCTGGCTCAGGCCGCTGAAAATGGCGGCGATCACGCGGAACGGGAACAGCAGAACTCTCACCAGGGTGCTTTCCCTTTCGTTTTCATTGACGTAAAGGCTTTTTTTTATATTCGTCTCAATGTTCGAAAGGGTAACCGGCTCCCCCTGCATCTGCATTTTATCGGTGAGGGTTTTGGCTTCGGGCGTAATCGCCCAAAGCACCAGATAGATAATCAGTCCCTGTCCGAACAGAAAGATGCCCAGCACAAACACCAGTCGAATCACCGTTTCATCCACTCCGAAGTAGGAAGCCAGACCCGAAGCCACCCCACCGATGACACGGCGGTCAGGGTCACGGAACAGTTTCTTGATCTTCTGATCTTCTACCAGTTCCACCGAACCGGGCACCACAATCCAGAGGATGATGTACGCAATGAGGACAAAGCCGCTGGCGGGTGGAATAAAAAACAGGCCGAAGAAGAATGCCAGAAAGGCCAGTCGAATCCAGAGCGGGTCGGCCCGGAAGTAGTGGGCAATACCCGCTGCCACCCCGCCGATCAGTTTGCGACGGATATCCCGGTACAACCTTTTCGGAGCAGTACGCTCTCCGTACGGGTAAGGCTCACTGGGATCGAACGTAGCCTGATCGTAGGCCGAAGACGCGTTGCGGGGTCCGTAGCCACTGCCCGCCTCCTGATTGGCCCGGAAAGTACGCCCCTGCAGATCTTCTTCTTCTTCAATGGCCTCAAAATCGGCCACGTTGCCCATCGTAGCGATGAGCTTTTCCACGTCTTCCGACGTGATGACCTGCTTGGCAGGATTGAGTTTGGAAAGAAAGATTTCCGCAATCCGGCCTTCAATGTCAGCAATGATTTCGATGCTGTCTTCGTAAGCTGAAAAATAACGTTGAATGGAGGCAAGGTAGCTCTTCAGCTTATCGTAACCATCTTCCTCAATGTGGAAGACAATTCCGCTTATGTTGATACTGATGGTCTTTTTCATAAGTTGCCCTGATTAGAGGTTGGGTTAGAAGATTCTTCGGAAGGAGGAATTGAAACATCGGTAACGGAGGGCTGAGACTCGGCTATTGGCGACACCCCATTGACAACCGGACTTCCATTGGTCGTCGACTTCAGGGTAATCAGCTGGGTAGAAGCAACCAGTTCGTCCCAGGTAAGCTGCAACTCAGTCAGGAAGTCACGCCCCGCCTGGGTAAGTACGTAATATTTGCGCGGTGGCCCCGATAACGATTCTACCCACTTGTATTCCACCAGGCCGGCGTTTTTGAGTCTGGTGAGGAGCGGATACAAGGTGCCTTCTACCACCATAATCCGGGCCGAAGTTAGTTCTTCCAGCATATCCGAAGCATACACTTCCCCACGCGAAATAATATGAAGGATGCAAAATTCCAGAATTCCCTTCCGCATTTGCACCTGCGTGTTTTCTACGTTCATAAGGCATTGTTTTTTCAGTTAAAATCTGATGGTTCAAAAGTAATAGAAGGTACTATGCAAAACAAGGTACTTTAGGTATTTATTACTTTTTCTTCGATGAATGGTTTTTTGGAATGCATGAATGGCAAACAGTCATTGGAAGAACGGCAGTAATCCGGTAGGATCGGCTGACAAGCAGGAGATTGCTTCTGTCTTTACAAAAGTTTTACTTGATCACCGGGAGATTTAAAACAAAAAAGCTAATTTCAGTACATACTAGGTGAAACCCCTCGCTCCGAAGGACATTATTCTATTCTTGTCCTTAATTTTACTTTTCAACCCGAATGCTGATTTCTCCTACATGAGACACCTTTTACTGTTTATCATCCTGCTCCTGCTGATTGTTCCGGTTGCGCAGGCTCAGGTGAGGGCACCTAAGTACGCCAACGAGTTTTTGTCTATCGGCATTGGTGCCCGGGCATTGGGAATGGCCAATACCCAGGTGGCGCTGACCAACGATGTAACGGCTGCTTACTGGAATCCGGCTGGCCTGCTGCTGTCGCCGCACAAGTACGAGGTGTCACTGATGCACAACGAAATGTTTGCCGGAGGAGCCCAGTACGATTACGCCGGGTTCAGTACGCCCATCGACTCCGTAAGCCACCTGGCCTTTTCCGTCGTTCGGTTTGGTACCGACAACATTGCCAATACGCTCAATCTGTTCGACGCCAACGGGGCCATTGATTATACGCGCATCAGCTTTTTTTCCGTAGCCGACTACGCCTTTCTGGCTTCCTACGCCCGTAAGGTTTCCTGGATGCCCGGTTTGAGATTAGGTGGAAGCGTGAAAGTTATTCACCGGAACGCGGGTGGTTTTGCCAGCGGATGGGGATTCGGATTGGACCTGGGTGCCCAATTGGAAAGAGGACCCTGGAAGTTCGGCCTCGCCGCCCGTGACGTAACGGGTACGTTTACCGTCTTTTCCATCAATACCGAACAGCTCTACCAGGTTTATCAGCAGACCGGCAACACGCTGGTTCAAAACTCCACCGAAGTTGCCCTGCCCCGCCTCATTGCGGGTACAGCCCGCCGGTTTACCTGGGGTAGCAACCGGGCTTTCGGTGCCCTGGCCGCCCTCGACTTCGACATTACGTTCGACGGCAAACGCAACGTGCCCATTCGTACCAGCCTGGTCTCCGTCGATCCGCACGTAGGTCTGGAGTTGGACTACCGGCAACTGGTTTTTGTGCGGGCGGGAGCCGGCAGCATCCAGCAACTCAAAAACTTTGACCAAAGCACTTATACTACCTTCCAACCCAACTTTGGCCTTGGCTTCCGAATCAGCAAATTTTCGGTGGATTATGCGCTCACCAACATCGGAAACCAGTCTGAAGCATTGTACTCTAATGTATTTTCGGTCAAGCTGGGCTTTTAGAAACGAAAGTCTGTTCACCAAAGCAGGTCTTTTATCCCTATAAGCCGAAAGATGGAAAGGGTTTTGGAATTAAGAAAATGATCTATGTTTGAAAAACTGATACGTACCTGTTATCCACCCATGCCACAGATCCTGGGAGAACAACCGACTTTCCATTGGCCAATCCTTGATCAAGGCGCAGCAGTGGGATATTCGGCTTTCTCCGCGAAGACACTCAGCTACTGGCTGCCTTTGACCATCATCCTTTTTTTTCTGATGGGCCTCTCTCCAACCCGGGCGCAGACTTTCGGCAACGAATGGATCAATTACAACCAGAGCTACTATAAAATTCCCGTCGTAGATAAAGGCGTTTACCAGATTCGGGTGAGTGACCTGCAGGCAGCAGGATTTCCGGTCAATGCGGTCAATCCGCAGACCCTGCAACTGTACCACCGGGGAAAGGAACAGGCCATCGTGGTAAGCGGAGAAGAAGACGGCCGGCTGGATGAGAGCGACTACGTAGAGTTTTATGGCAAAGGCAATGATGGCACCCAGGATTCGCTGCTTTACCTGCCAAACAGCGCACAACCGCACAAATATTACAACCTCTATTCCGATACCACCGCTTACTTTCTGACCTGGCGCAACGACAACCAGAACGGCAAGCGGATGGCCCGTTTCATCCAGGCCAACGTGCTCAATTTCGCAGCCGAAACCCACCACCGGGAGGAGGTCCTGCGCGTGTATACTGACCAGTTTTCGGGCGGGCAGATTTATCCGCTGGGCACCAACCAGGAAACCGTGCTCAGCCAGTGGGACAACGGGGAAGGCTGGACCGGTACGCTTTTCAACAAGGCCAGCAATATGGACCTGACTTTCAGCCTGCCCAGACTGGCTAATGTAACCGGCGTAAAACCCCGGCTGGAAATGCTGCTGGTAGGCAGAAACAACAAGGATCACAACGTGGAAGTCTTTGCAGGAGCCTCTACGGCCAGTCTGCGCTCTTTGGGAAGCGTGGAATACAAGTACTTCGGCAAACAGTTGGTCAGCTACGCGCTGGAAACTTCCGACCTCTCCGTTTCCGGCAACCTGGTGATTCGGGTACGGCCCAACGGATACGCCAATGAGCCTAACGACCGCAACTCCATCTGTTACGTGCGAATCGTCTACCCGCAAACCTGGGACATGACGACCGGCAACGGTGGCAGCGTTTCCCAGAAATATTTTTACCTGGCCCCCAACGCTTCCAACCGTTCATATATAGAAATCGCCAATCCGCCGGCTGGTATCCGTCTTTACGACATTACCGATCCGAACACCGTGCGCACCATTGGCGGTAGCCTGAACAACGGAAAATTCACGGCCATGGTCAACAATACCCTGGAAGGCCGCGTGCTGTTTGCCACCACCTCCGCCCAAGCCATTCTGCCCATGAGAAAGGCCGGTTTCCGCCCCATCAATCCAGCGGCCCACAACTACCTGGTCATTTCCCACAAAGCCCTGATGAAACCGGCGGGCGGTTTTCCCGATGCGGTACGTGCCTACGCCGGTTACCGGGCTTCTCCGACGGGAGGCGGCTACGATACGCTGGTAGTGGATACGGATCTGCTTTGCAATCAATTTAATTACGGGGAATTCAGCCCCCTGGCCATCCGGCGCTTTGCCGATTATATGCTCCGCAATGGAAAACCCCAGTTTCTGTTTCTGATCGGCCGGTCCTGGTATCCGCATTTCGGGCGCAAAAATCCCTACCGCTACCTCATCGACCTGGTACCTACGGGTGGTTATCCGGGCTCTGACATTATGCTTACTGCCGGACTGAACGGCACCTCACCCAACGTACCGGCGCTGGCTACCGGTCGCCTCAACGTTCCTTCGGGCGTAACACCCAACTTTCCGGTCGACAACAACTTCAATCAGCCTGACCCGGCGGAAGTAATCAGTTATCTCAACAAGGTAAAAGAGCACGAAGCCAGCCCGCGGGAACTATGGCAAAAAAACCTGCTCCACCTAAGCGGCGGGAAAACGCCCAATGAACTGAACGTGTTCCGGCAATTCGTTGACGGCTTCAAACAGATTGCCGAAAGCAGTTACCTGGGCGGCAAAGTGGCCACCATCTCCAAAAAGACCGACAATGCTGTCGAGTTTATCAACGTAGTAGAAGAAGTGAACAAAGGCCTGGGCGTGCTTACTTTCTTCGGGCATTCGGGTTCCGGCATCACCGACATCGACATCGGCTACGTGAGCAACGATTTGCTGGGGTACCGAAACAAGGGCAGATACCCCTTCATTATGGTCAATGGTTGCGAAGCCGGGGACATTTTCTACGGAACGCCTTCGTTCGGCAGCGACTGGATCAAAACGCCCAACAAGGGAGCCGTACTGTTCATGGCCCATAGCCACGTCGGGTATTCAGTGCCGCTCAAGCGCTATTCGGACCAGTTGTACGCGACCGCTTTTGGCGATAGCTCTTACATTTACAAACCCATCGGAATGGTGCAGAAAGAGAGCATCAAAAGATACATCAACGACAACCAGAGCGAATACGACATCTCCAACGCCCAGCAATATACCCTGCAGGGCGACCCGGCCATTGCCCTTTTCCGGGCCAATAAACCGGATTTTGTCATCGACCAGACGCGCGTGTTCGTCCAGCCCTTTGGTACGGCCAATATCACGGCGGCGACCGATTCTTTTCGGGTAGGTATCATCGTAGCCAATTACGGCATTACCAGCAATCAACCGCTGGAGGTGACGATCCGGCGCACCCTGAACAACGGAACCTTCATCCAATACGACACGCTGAGCTATCCATCCGTCTCCTACCAGGACACGCTGTATTTTACCATCCGCAACCGATCTACGACCGGGGTTTCGCTGGGAGGCAACAACCGTTTTGAGGTGAAGGTAGATCCGGCGGATGCCATTGCGGAACTGAACGAAAACAACAACCAGGCGACGCTGGAATACTTTATGCCCACTCAGGGCGTGCTGGCGTTGTTTCCGCGCGAATACAGCATTGTCAATACCCAGACCAATCAGGTGCCTTCCGTCTCATTGATTGCCCAGAATGCCGACGGCATCAGTGTGGGAGGCACGCAGAGCCGCAGCTATCTTTTTGAAATAGACACCACCCATACGTTCAATAGTCCGGGCAAGCGTACACAGACCATTAACGGCGATTTTCTGGCCAAATGGGAGACATCCCTGCTGGGTTCCGGAACGGCCCACGACAGCACCGTTTATTATTGGCGGGTTCGTTTTGCCGACAAACCGGAAGGTCAGGACAATATATGGGCGGAACGATCTTTCATTTATATTACCAACAGTCCGGAAGGATGGTCGCAAAGCCGTTTCCCCCAGTTTTCCAAAAGTGGCATCGCTCAGGTGCAGCGAAACACCAGCAACAACCGCTGGGAGTTCAACGAAATTCTGACTAAAATAAACGTAGAGACATCAGGTAGCAAAGAGGCGAATGCGTATCTGCAAACCCGGCTGCTGCTGAACGATTTTCCGGTGCTGTCGGCCGGAAAGTGCGGTACCAATGCCCTGGTTGGTGTGGCTTTTCACGGGGCTACGGCTTTGCCCTATTCCGTCAATAACAACCTGCTTTGTAACAACAGCGTGCCGTACGTGGCCAACTTCATGTACGATGGAAATATCCTGAATGCCAACGACCAGTTCAACAAATACCTGGAAGGCGTGCAGGACGGCGATTACGTGCTGCTGTTTACCCTGGGCTCCGTCAGCTTCAGCAACTGGACACCCGAACTGAAGCAGCAACTGGTCAACCTGGGTGCCAACGAAACCCAACTGGCCAACCTGCAAACCGGTCATCCCTACATCATTCTGGGAAAAAAGGGAGCCGGCCCCGGTTCGGCCCTGCTAGAAGTATTGCCCAACTACAGTGACAATGCCCCTACTCCCACTTCCCAAGCCCTTCAGCTGTCGCGTACCCTGACCGGGCGAAACACCACCGGCACCATTACCTCTTCCTCCATCGGACCGGCTACCGAATGGGGTACCCTGTTCAGAAACGTAGTGAATGAAAACAGCTCCGACAACTGGTCGCTGGACGTAATCGGACTGGACGCGCAGGGAACGGAAACCCTCCTGGAATCGGCCGTGCCGACGGATCAGTTTTCTCTGGCGGGTATCAATGCGCAACAGTATCCGTACCTGAAGCTGCGCCTCCGCACCGAAGACCCCACTAACCAGACACCTCCGCAACTCAGGCGCTGGCAGGTCATTTACAAGGGTGTTCCCGAAGGACTGGTGAACCCGGCGCTGGTGAGCCAGACGGAGTACAGCATTCCCGATAAGCAGGAAGGCGAAACCTTCCAGGTAAACGTGGCCTTTCAGAACATTTCCAACCGCAGCTTCGCAGATTCCCTTACGCTCCGATACACCTTGCTCAACAAGGATACCCGGAAGCAGACCGTGAAAGATTTAAAAGTAAAAGTACTGGCCGCCGGCGATACGGTCAAAGTAACTTTACCCATTCAGACCCTGGGACACGCGGGCGACAACCTAGTGACCGCCTTCTTCAACCCGCGTTTGCAGGCCGAAGAATATTACGAGAACAACGTGCTGGAAATCCCCTTCAAAGTCAAGAAAGACCGCACCCACCCCATTCTGGATGTGGCCTTTGATGGAGTAAGAATTATGAACGGCGACATTGTTTCGCCCAGCCCGCTGATTTCGGTTAGTCTGAAGGACGAAAACAAGTTTCTGATCCGGAAAGATACCGTAGGTCTGGAGCTGTTCCTGAAAAGGCCGGGAGCCAACAGTATCCTGGAAAAAATCAGCTTCAACAATCCGGAAGTCCGCTACTTTCAGGCCCAGGAAGGAAAAAATGATTTCCGGATCGAATACCATCCACGCAACCTGAGCGACGGCATCTACAGTCTGCGGGTGCAGGGAACCGATGTGTCGGGCAACGTGTCTGGGGTGGAGCCTTATCAGGTTAGTTTTGAAGTCATTACCGAATCGAAAATCACGCATTTCTACCCGTATCCCAATCCTTTCTCTTCCAAAACCCGCTTTGTCTTTACGCTCACCGGGGCGGAGATACCCGATCAGATCAAAATTCAGGTGATGACCGTAACCGGCCGGGTAGTGAGAGAAATTACCCAGAATGAACTGGGACCCATCCACATCGGTAACAACGTAAGCGAATATGCCTGGGACGGCACCGATGAATTCGGCGATCAGCTGGCCAATGGGGTATACCTGTACCGGGTCATTGTGAAAAGCAACGGACAGGATATGGATCGCCGATCGACTGCTGCCGACAAATCCTTCCACAAAGACTTCGGCAAAATGTACATCCTGAGGTAAGGGATGGATTGAAGGACTGAAGGATTGAGATTCTTCATAAATAGCTACCGATCCCGGCTGCGGCTTGGTTATACGGCGTTACTGGGTAATGCCGTATCGCAGTGAAAAGACGCGATGAATCGGGTCTCTACTGTTTCATTGTTTACTGTTCACTGATAACTGTTTACTGACAAACCTGATCCTTTTTGAAGCAGATACGTAAGCTTTATACATATTCAATCATTTTTCATCTACCTAAATCCCAAAGTTATGGAACTCAACAATCTGAGAGACCTGATGATTGATCAGTTGCGCGATCTGTACAGCGCCGAAACCCAATTAATCAAAGCCCTGCCCAAAATGCGCGACAAAGCGACTCACCCACAATTGAAACAGGCATTTGAACAGCACCTGCGCGAGACGGAAATTCAGGCACAGAAGCTGGAAGATTTGTTCCGGTCCATCAACGAGAAGATTAGCGGACATACCTGCAAGGCGATGAAAGGCATTATTGATGAAGCCGAAGAAATGATGGAAAATAGTGCGCCGGCTGCGGTTATGGATGCCGGGCTGATTGCCTGCGCCCAGCGCGTAGAACATTACGAAATCGCGGGCTACGGCACCGTAAGGGAGTTTGCCGACGAACTGGGTGCCCATGAAGTAGCGGCGATGCTGGGAGAAATTCTGCGGGAAGAAAAGGCCACGGACAAAAAGCTGACGATACGGGCAGTCACATCGATCAACGATCAGGCCGACACCTCCGGACGGGCAACTATGTAACACGAATGGAAGTAGTCATTCAGTTAATTCCTCAATCCCTCTCCTATTCGATAATGAGAGGGATTTTCGCATCAATTCAGCCGATATCCGGTGAAGCACCGCTGCATCATCTTTTTAATTTTGTCCTCCGTCAGGGGTTTTACCAGGTAATAATCCGCCTTCAATTCTGCCGCCTTCGTCAGGTCATCGGGATGAATCGATGAGGTAAGCAGTACGACCGGGCATTCGTGATAGTGATTTTGTGCTTCCATAGAATGCAGGGTTTCCAGAAATTCCAGCCCATTCATCACCGGCATATTGATATCGAGCAGGATGAGGCCCGGCCACTCCTGTTTGATCAACTGAAGCGCTTCCTGCGCACTGGCACAGATGGTTATCTCTTCGGCCAGTTGCATCTGGTCCAGCAGTTGTTTATTCAGGTAATTGTCTACGAAATCGTCATCAATCAACAGTATTTTTTTCAACATAACCCTATCCCATTTTTATACAGTATTGAATCCGCACCCTTAGTACTTTGTCTACGAAAAAACGCTTACAAAAGGCGATGGGTAAAACAAAACTTCTGAAGAATTTTTACTAAGGAAGCCATTCCGCGGGTCTACCGCCTGCGCATCAAAAAATTTCCTGGCCTTCCGTTTGCCATCCCGGCAATCCATCGATTTTTTTTATACCTTTTGGTCACTATGCAAGAATCTTTTCTCCACTTCCTGTGGCGTTTTCAGTATTTTGATAGGAAAAACCTGTGCACTACCTCCGGAGAGTCGGTTGAGACCATCCGTACCGGAACCCCGCATACCCACGCGGGGCCTGACTTCCATCAGGCACACATCCGGATTGGCAAAATAGACTGGGTCGGGCACGTAGAAATTCACCTGCGCTCTTCGGACTGGGATGCCCACGCCCACCAGCACGACCCGGCCTACAACAACGTGATTTTGCACGTAGTCTGGCAGGATGACCGCCCCATTCTCCGTTCCGACGGTACCCCAATACCTACCCTTGAACTACACAACCGGGCCGATCAACGATTGCTTGCCAGGTATCAGAACCTGCTGCAAAACCAGGAGCCGGTTCCCTGCGCCCGTAGTTTCGGACAGGTAAGCCCCCTGAAAAAGCTTTCGATGCTGGACAAAGCGCTGATGCGCAGGCTGGAACAAAAAGCGGCGGTGGTAGAGGAATTATGGAAAAACAACCACCAGGATTGGGAGGAAACCACTTACCAGTTGCTGGCCCGAAATTTTGGCTTCAAAACCAACGGCGATGCCTTTCTGCGACTCAGCCAATCGCTGCCACTCAAACCACTGCACAAGCACCGCGACAACCTGATGCAGGTAGAAGCCCTGCTGTTTGGTCAGTCTGGCCTGCTGGCTACCGAAAGCCCGGGTTCCGATCCGTACGCACTATCCCTGCCGCGCGAATATGAATTTCTGAGCCATAAGTACCGCCTGAAAGAAAGGGCCCTGGATGGCCACGAGTGGAAATTTATGCGGCTGCGACCCGCCAACTTCCCGACCGTACGGCTGGCTCAGTTTGCCCAACTGTTAGTGCAGGAGCCCAGCCTCTTCAACCTCTTCACCCAGACGGAATCCATCAAAGAACTGAGCCAGCGGCTGCAGGTGCTGCAATCGGCCTATTGGCAGGAGCATTACGTATGGAACAAGCCGGCCCAGGGAAAAGTACCGGGATTGGGAAAGTCGGCCGCCGAAAACCTCATCATCAATACGGCCATTCCCTTGCTGGTGGCTTACGCCCGTCAGCACGAACGCCGGGGATACCTGGACCGGGCGGTAGCCTGGCTGGAGCAACTCCCCGCCGAACACAACCACCTGACCCGCATGTGGGAGGAACTGGGCCTGAAAGTGAGCCACGCTTTCGATTCCCAGGCCAGTATCGAACTATATAACCACTATTGCGCTCCCAGACAGTGCCTACAATGCAACATCGGAGTATCTTTGCTGAAAGACTGAAGGACTGAAGGATTGAATGGAGGAGTGAGAAAACGAATCACCCATACTCTTCATCATCGGCGAACCAATCAGCCGCCTAAAAATTCCATCTTTTATTGTCTGTTGGAAGAAAGCAGGAGCAAGATCAGAAAGATGGAATCTTTTCAATTAACAGTGAACCTCCTATTTTCAATCCTTCAATCCATCAGCATATTAGCATATTGATTCATTAGCACATTATCCCCTCTACCTTTTGAATGAACTTCTCTCCTATCTGATTCATCTGCCGCTGCTGGGTCTGCTGGCTTATTATTTTTACCGGCAATCAGAAGAGTCCACCCTGCAATCGTACTTTTTCCCGGCGCTGGGGCTGAAACTGCTGGCGGGGATATTGTTGGGGCTGCTGTATACTTATTATTATCCTTACGGAGGCGATACGCTGGTTTTCTTCGACGACGCCCGGCTGCTGGCGGAGTTGCACAGCCGGTCAGTAACCGACTACTGGCGGGTGCTGCTCTTCGACCAGTTTCCCGATGAACAACTGCCGGACTTGTTGGTGTACGAACAGGAAGCCCGTTCCTTTTTCCTGATTAAGATATTGAGTGTACTCAGCCTCCTTACCTTTCAGAACTACTGGGTGTGTTCGCTGTACTTTTCGCTTTTCAGCTTCCGGGGAATGTGGTTACTGACCAATGCGCTGGCCGAAGCCTTTCCCGGCAGCAAAGGTCCCGCCGCCCTGGCATTCCTCTTTTTTCCATCGGTGGTATTCTGGAGTGCGGGGGTGATAAAAGAAAGCCTGGTGATGGGCATTATCGGGTGGGTAACGGCCTGGTGGGTACAAACCCTGCTGCTCCAGCGGCAAGGAAAAACCGGAGAGCTGTTCTTCAAAGCCTGCTTTTTCCTCCTGTTGCTCCTGGCCCTGTGGAAGCTGAAATACCACTACTTCGCAGTGTATCTGCCCTGCCTGCTGGCGGCTACGCTGCTCATCATCGTCAGCAGAAAAATAAATCGCGTGCGTCCCTGGCTTTGGGCTGCTCTGGTTCCGGTATTGTTTGCGGGCATGGCAGTCATTGTTTCGCGTTTGCACCCCAACCTGGACCTGAATCAGTTCACGGCGGTGATGGTCCACAACCACGACACCATTTACGCACTCTCCGAACCTGGCAAGCGCATTGAATTCGATCAACTGCACCCCGGCTTTTTCAGCATCCTTCACAGCCTGCCACTGGCACTGGTGTCGGGCTTGTTTCGCCCGCAGGCCTGGGAGTGGGCCAGCCTGCTGCAAGGATTAAACGGGCTGGAAAATGGATTTCTGTTGGTATTGTTTCTGTTGGCCCTGTTTCGCTTGCCCAAAGTGGAATGGCATCGGCGCTCACCGGAAGAAACCATTCTGTTCGTCACCGTCCTCCTCTATATCTTCCTGCTGGCTTCGCTGCTGGCCTTTTCAACGCCCAATTTCGGCACGCTGTCGCGGTATAAGGTGGCTTTCCTTCCGTTTCTGGTGTATCTGCTTTTGTATACCGTTGGGATGCAAAAGCCAGCTAAAAGTGGAACGGTTACTGATGTCCGTAAATCTTGAAAACGGGTTCGTCCAACTGCTGAGCTGCTGGTGAACACGCAAAAACGATTACGTCCGCAATCTCCTCCGGCTTTACCCAGGTATCAAAGTTGGCCTTGGGCATATCCGCCCGGTTCTGGGGCGTGTCGATGATATTGGGTACAATGACCGAAGTGACGACTCCGTGCGCCTTCCCCTCTACGTTGAACAGATCCGCCAGCTTGACAATCATCGTTTTGGCCAGGGAATACGCCAGTACGCCCTTTCCGGAATTGGCTTCCACGGCCGTCCGGGCACCCACCAGTACGATGCGTCCGCCTCCCTTTTCTTTCATCTCCAGAAACAGCGGTCTGGCCAACAGATAGGCCGATTTGAAATTGAGCCCGATCATCCGATCAATCAGGGCTTCATCGGTTTCGGCAATGCCTCCCATGGCAAAGCCGCCTACCAGCAGCACTGCAGCATCTATTTTGGAATGAGTAGCAGTCAACTCATCTACAAACTGGCGGGTTGGAGCTTCCTGCGCCACGTCCAGCTCCTGAATGCGGATTTGATCGGATGCCCCCGCCAACTGGCGCAGCGTTTCGGTCTGGTTGGTATGTCCGGGCTGGGTAACGGCTACGACCTGGTAATCTTCCTGCAAAAACCGACGGGTAACGGCCTGTCCCAGGTTACCGGCGGCCCCCGTAATGACCACTGTTTTTTTCATGCGTATTAATGAATAGAATCAGGTTTGGATGAATGAGCTTGTTGCGATTACCAGGCAATATGGTAAAAAGCAGGCAAAGTGCTTCTTCAGAGCAACTTTTTACTGTACCTCTTTACTCATCCCAATGGATAAACTGCGCTCTTTTTCTTTTTCACAGAAGTACAGGGCTGATAACCTCCCCGGAATAGCCGACCGGGTTTCACCAGGATCTTTTCTTCCATTTCCGTTTCCGCTTCCAATCCCTGCCGTTCAAAAGCGCGAAGGGCAATGTGGGCGCAGGCAATGGCATCGGATAAAGCCCGGTGATGATTGAGGGGAATGTCCAGCAGAGTGGCCAGCGCATTGAGTCGATAAGAAGGTTGCCTCAGCCACACTTTCTTGGCCATCAATAAGCTGCACGAATACTGCAGATCAGGGTAAGGAATGGCGTAATAATCCATCAGGCTGCGCAACACACTCATATCAAAACCGGCATTATGGGCCAGTACCAGTTGTCCGGCCAGGTACGGCTCCAACTCCTTCCACAGCCCATCAAACTCCGGCTCTGCGGCTACGTCTTTGGCCGATATGCCGTGCAGATAGGTATTGAAACTGTTGAATCTCAACTCCGGTGGGCGGATCAGCCAGGCTTTGCTTTCCACGACCTGATTGTTGCGAACTACGCAGATGCCTATTTCACAGGCACTATTGCGCTGCTCATTGGCCGTTTCAAAATCTATTGCAATAAAATTCATGGGATGCTTGGCTATGGCTGAGCGATCAGGCATCATTCAGCAACGTTAAAATTAACCAACCCTTCACTGATATTCCTATCTCTCGGTATGATTTTTCACGCTGAATTTGCAACAGCCGCTTTACACAAATGGCTGCTGTCATTCAGGCGTAAGGTATTCGTCCTTTACAAACATCTTTGAATCAAAGCCTTCTCTACCTTGCGCACACTTTAGAAAGGGATCGTCCAAACCTGGAATTGCAACCAGCTCATATAATTTACCGTTGAACTTCCCATGAGTGAGTAATGTACTCGCTGCCGGTTTGGCACGCCTTTTGAAAAAGTGCCGCTTGAGTTTGATCGTTACCATTTTAAAAAAAATGAATAACCTTGCTTTGAATTAAATCGTAAATCAGTCATTCTTTCAATTAACCCCAATTAATTATTAAAATTATGTTACAGATTATCAGAAAACAAAGTGCTATTCTTTCGCTCGTTGTAGCCCTTTTTATTGTGGGTGGATGCGCACAGAATAGTACGCCTACTTCCTCTGAAAACAAAGGAATGAACAAGACCACCAAAGGCGGTCTGATCGGAGCCGGCAGTGGTGCCGTAGTGGGTGGAGTAATTGGAGCAGTGGCCGGTAATACGGCCGCAGGTGCCATCATCGGCGCTACGGTGGGTGGTGCTACGGGTGCCATCATCGGACGGAAGATGGATAAGCAGGCAGAAAAACTGGATAAGGAAGTAGAAGGCGCTACCGTTGAGCGCGTAGGCGAAGGCATCAAGCTTACCTTCGATTCCGGAATTCTTTTCGCTACGGGTTCGGCTGATCTGACCCCGGCTGCCAAAGCCAACATCGATAAGATGGCTAAAATTGTAGCGGAGCCCGAAAACGCTGAGACCAACATTCTGCTGGAAGGTCATACGGACATCACCGGTTCTGATGCGGTTAACCAGCCTTTGTCAGAGCGCCGCGCCAAGGCCGTAGCTGATTATTTGAAAACGCACGGTGTAAAAGCCAGCCGGTTGGAAACCAAAGGTTACGGTTCTACCCAGCCGGTGGCCAGCAACGATACGCCCGATGGCAAGCGCCAAAACCGCCGCGTGGAAGTAGCCATTTTCGCGAACGACAAAATGGTGAAAGAAGCCGAAAAAGAAGCCGAAAAATAATCATCCGGCCTCAGGCCATTCATTACCAAGCCCGTCTGCCCACGCAGGCGGGCTTTTTGTTGTCTCTACATGTATCATTAGCCCTTCTGTCCTTCAATCCCTCAGTCTAGCACGGAAAATTAAAAATTTGAAATCGACCATTCTTTTCCCGATGTTTTTATCTTTGCCGCCGTCACTTTTACCCAATTACATATCTCTAAACTATGAGTGAGCAAAAAATAACCATCCAAAACGGCGTATTGCAGGTGCCCGATATGCCTACCCTTCCCTTCATCGAGGGTGATGGCACTGGTCCGGACATCTGGGCTGCTTCCGTAAGGGTTTTCGATGCCGCAGTTGCCAAAGCCTACGGTGGAAAGAAAAAAATCGTTTGGAAAGAAGTGCTGGCCGGAGAAAAGTCGTTCAACCAGACTGGTAACTGGCTTCCCGAAGAAACGCTGGCGGCTTTCCGTGAATACCTGGTTGGCATCAAGGGTCCGCTGACGACTCCGGTAGGAGGTGGTATCCGCTCACTGAACGTGGCCCTTCGTCAGGAACTGGATCTGTACGCCTGCCTGCGTCCCGTGCGTTGGTTTCAGGGCGTACCTTCACCGGTAAAACAACCGAACCTGGTAGATATGGTGATTTTCCGGGAAAACACCGAAGACATTTACGCCGGTATTGAATTCAAGGAAGGTTCTCCCGAAGTAGAGAAATTCAAGCAGTTGTTCCAGGAGGCGTTTCCTCAGTTGTATAAGAAAATCCGTTTCCCCAATACGGCCGGCATTGGCATCAAGCCGGTATCGAAAGAAGGAACGGAAAGGCTGGTCCGCTCGGCCATTGAATACGCCGTCCGTACCAATAAGCCATCGGTGACGCTGGTACACAAAGGCAATATCATGAAGTTTACCGAAGGCGGCTTCCGCGACTGGGGTTACGAACTGGCCAAGCGCGAATTCGGTGCCGTAGAAATCGACGGTGGCCCCTGGTGTAAACTGCCCAACGGAACCATCATCAAGGATTCCATCGCCGACGCTTTCCTGCAACAAATTCTGTTGCGCCCGGCGGAATATTCAGTTATTGCCACGTTGAACCTGAATGGTGACTATATCTCCGATGCGCTGGCAGCCGAAGTAGGCGGAATCGGGATTGCTCCGGGTGCTAACATCAACTACGTAACCGGTCACGCCATTTTTGAGGCAACGCACGGTACGGCTCCCAAGTATGCGGGTCAGGACAAAGTAAACCCCGGTTCCGTGATTCTGTCCGGTGCCATGATGCTGGAGTTTATGGGCTGGCAGGAAGCCGCCGACCTCATCTACAAAGGCCTGGAAGCCGCCATCGCCGCCAAGCGGGTGACTTACGACTTCGAAAGATTGATGGAAGGTGCGACGCTGCTGAAGTGTTCGGAGTTCGGTGACGAAATCATCAACCGGATGTAATCAGCCGAAAGGTAAAATCATAGTAAGGCCGTACGAATGAGGTTCGTACGGCCTTTTTTATGCTGCCTGTTTAACAGGGAAGAGAATTGAATTAAATCGCTGGCAGTTCGGGACCCGTGTATTGCGGGCTTTTGCCGCTGGGGCCTTGATACTGGGAATCACCGAAAGCCAGAATGGGTAAGAAAATGAAAGGCAGTAAAATCACGCCAACAGTAAATCCTTCACTTTTACCAAAACTCTTCACCAGAAGATTAACCGTCCAGATGCTCCAAATAATGCCTACATACGGGATGAACATTAACAGCAACCACCACCAGGGCTTTCCAACAATTTCCAGTTCCACAATCACATTGTAGATAGGCACAATCCCGGTCCAGCCTGGTTTTCCGGCTTTTTCGTGAATCTTCCAGAGAGAGATCAATATGATCCCAACGAAAACGAGCATAACTATGCCAAATGTGGCAAAAAATGAAGCGTAAGAATCCATACAATAAAAGGGTGAAATGCTGTTCCTACTCTTTAGTTTTTCGGATACCACTCCCTACTCTGTCCAGGATTTTCGGGTCCCTCCTTATGCTGATTATGAATCAAAAAGACCGAATGATTGTAAATGAAGTAGTTAACGTTGGAGAAATCCGGTCTGTAAGACCTTTGGGATAGATATAGCTGGCTGGAGCAGAAATTCAATATTGATCTATTTTACTTTAAACCCGTGAGTAAGGGCCTAAACGAAAAATCGGTCAACGCTGGAATATCCGGCTTCAAGATGCAAAATATTTCGAATATATATAATTATATAGTCAAAAAATTATCTTATACTAATTGAGCTACCCATCCAAAGCATTCAAATAAGGCGTGTTCCAAATACTACCGGAAATCATCTGCAAATAGCCCCCATTTGGCACTGATGTTGATTTTTCCGAAAAAGCGAAACAACGAAGCCCATATACCAGCAGATTTTTCAACAATCAACTGACATACGCCCAGGTTGGATCTGTTAACGAATGATTCCTTTACCCTTCCGACCTCCGGTCTCTCTTGCTCCATTCCTCCTTTTTCTCATTTATCAACTGGCTGATCTGTGCTGCTTTATTCAGAATCATAAAATGCCCGCCGCCTTCGACAGGGATGCAATCGCGGATGGACTGGATGGGAAAAATGCGATCGCGGGTGCCGTGGAGGTGAAGCGGCTGAGGAACTGTCGGTCCACCTTCCCACTGTATAATGGCACGGATGGCCCAGATAAGGAAATCATCGGGCGTTTCGCGGATAATCGTTTGCAGCAAAGCAGATTCTTCCGGAGAATGGACACCAAAGAAGTAATCGGTCAGAAAAGCCGGCGCCTTTTTAAGCAATCCCGGTGGCGCAAGCGCATACAGTTGTGTCCACTTGACCAGTTTGAGCGGCAGGGAGTATTCCGAAGGAGATTTTACGCTGGAAATGATAATTACCTGCCGGCAGCGCACGATCCGGGAGAGTTCCTGGGCTACAATGCCACCGAAAGACACGCCGATTAACACCACTTCCTGGCCCGTGTCGATCTGCTCACTCAGTCTCCTAACGTAATGCGCTAATGGTTCGCGCTTAGAAGCAGGTGGCAACCAGACAATATGGGTGAAAGAAACGCCGGGCAGATGCAAGCGCTGGAAAACCCGCTCGTCGGCACCCAGTCCGCTGATAAGGTAAGTTAATGTGCTAATGTGCTAATAAAAAATAATACTGTTTACTGTTCTTATCAATTACCCCAATTGGAATCCGATGACCAGCATATCGTCGGTTTGGGGCTGATCGGCCCTCCAGCTTTCGATGGTTTGGTCCAGGGTATTTTTCTGCTCTTCAAAGCTAAGGGATTGCATATCCAACAACAACTGCTTCAGGTTCTTGAGCATAAACTTCCTTCTGACCGCTCCGCCAAACTGGTCGGCGTACCCATCGGTAAACAGGTAGAAAGTGGTCGGATGCTCAATCCGCAACGTTTCCTGAGTAAATACCCCTTCTCCTTCCATCAGCAGCCCACCAATGGAGGCACCGGTAGGCTTTAACTCTGCCAGCCGGCCCTGGCTTAAGTAGAAAAGCGGGCGGTTGGCTCCGGCAAATTCCACTACCCGGCGGCAGGGTTGAATGGCACAAATGGCAATGTCCATGCCATCGGGCGTATTGTCATCCGATTCTTCCTGTTTCAGGGCCTTTCTTACTCCCTGGTGGAGTTGTCTTAGTATTTCGGCCGGGTTGGTGATCTGCTGCTCGTTCACCAGCTGATTGAGCAGGCTATTGCCAATCATCGACATAAAAGCGCCCGGTACCCCGTGACCGGTACAATCGATGGCGGCGATCAGCAAACAATCATTCTTTTTGGCAAACCAGTAAAAGTCGCCACTGACAATGTCGCGGGGTTTGAAAAGGATAAACGATTGAGGAAGGGCTTGCCGGATTTCGTCCTTCATGGGCAGAATGGCTTCCTGAATGCGTTTGGCGTAGTTGATGCTGCTGGTAATGTGCGTGCTTTTGCGCTGCAACTCTTCTTTTTGCAGGTTAATTTCTCCGTAAGCCTGCTCCAGGTTTTCTTTTTGAAGACTGATTTTCTGGTACGCATCTTCCACCTTCGCCTTTTCCTCCTGCAGGTCGGCCGTGCGTTCGGCCACCTGCACTTCCAACACCGTCTTTTGTTGCTCTACAATCCGGATACGGTGCCGGTAATACGACCAGCCCGCTCCTATGATGCTGAGCGCCACCAGCGTGCGGAACCACCAGGTATGGTACCAGGCCGGGTGGATAATCAGGCGGATGGAAGTGCCGGCTTCATTCCAGATGCCACGCTTGTCGGCGGCTTTTACCCGAAACACGTATTCACCCGCGTCCAGGTTGGTATAAGAGGCAAAGCGCCGGTTGCCGATGTAATTCCAGTCTTTGTCGAAGCCGTCCATCCGGTAGGCGTACTGGTTCTTCTCCGGGTCCAGAAAATTCAACAGCACAAACTCAAAGGAAAAGAAATTGTCATCGTAATTCAATTCGATCACTTCCATCTCCGAAAGGGCTTGGGAAAAAGACTGGGGTTTGTCAAAGAGCCGAAAACTGGAAAGGTACACCGGCGCCACATAGGCTTTCTCCTGCAGGTCGGCTGGCCGGAAAGCCACGAAGTGATCGGCACCTCCGAAGAAAAGCTCTCCGCTTCGGCTTTGGTGATATGACCACTGTACGAACTCATTACCGTACAGCCCTTCGCTGACCGTAAAGTGGGTTACGTGGCCCGTCGTGCCACCGATTCGTGAAAGGCCTTTGGTGGTGCTCATCCAGATATCACCCCAGTTGTCGGCCATCAGTCCGCAGATGACCTGATCGGGCAGCCCGTCCTGGGTAGTAAGGGTACTGAACTTCTGGGTACGCCGATTGAAACGGCTGATGCCTCCACCGAAAGTGCCGATCCAGACGGTACTGTCTTTGCCCTCTACAACGGCCGTTATCGAATTACTGCTCAGGCTTTCGCTGCTTCCTTCCAGGTGACGGTAGTTGACAAAGGTTTTCCGGGCAGGATCAAATACCGAAAGGCCGGTTTCCTTGTTCCCAATCCAGAGCAAGCCAGATGCGTCTTCGTAAATCACCTTTACGGCATTGCCACTGATGCTCTTCGGGTTATTGGGGTCGTTCCGATAACTGGTGAACGCGTTGGTAATGTGGCTGTAACTGCACAAGCCACCGCCATAGGTGCCAATCCAGAGGTTCCCTTTCCGGTCCAGATAAAGCGTTTCGACCGAATTGCTGCTCAGGCTGCCGGCATCGCCGGGATCATGGACGTATTTTTTTAAGGTCCGGCCGTCGGGATCGAACAGAAACAGGCCGTTGTCGCCGGTGCCAAACCACATGCGGCCCTGCTTGTCTTCGCAGATCGCCGTTATTACGTCTTCGCTCAGTTCGGTCGCGCCGGGAAAATAGGTACTGAAAGACACAAACTGCTTGCGGTCGGGGCTGAACTGGTACAACCCGTCATTGAAGGTGCCAATCCATACGTTTTTACGGCTGTCTTCGTACAAGGCCGTGACGGAATGGGCTTCAAACTGGCCGGTGCCGCTTACATAAGAGTGAAAAGCCAGGTGGCTGGTTTCAAACCGGCTTACGCCACCGCCGTCGGTGCCGATCCAGAGGCTACCCGAACGGTCGGTCATCAATACGTTGATATCGTTGTGGGGAATGCCTTTTGGCTGAGCCGGACTGTGCTGAAAGGACGTGAATAGGTCCTTTGCGGGATCGAACCGGCACAGGCCACCGCCCCGGGTGCCCACCCAGAGCATGCCCAGGTCATCTTCCTGCACCGATAACACGTAGTTGCTGCTGATGGAGGCCGGGTTTGCCGGATCGTGCTGATAAGTAGTAAAGCGCCCCGTTGCACGGTCGAAGACCGACAAGCCTTTTCCACTGGTACCCATCCACAGCCTACCTGCCCGGTCTTCGTACACACAGTAGATATCGTTGCCGGGAAGGCTGTAAGGTTCTTCCGGATGATGCACATACGCAGTGAATTTTTCCGTTTCTGCGTCAAAATGTGCCAGGCCACCGCCAAAAGTTCCCAACCACAAACGGCCAGCCTGGTCTTCGTGAACGGAGAATACGGAATTGTTAGCCAGACTGCCGGGTTTGGCGGGATTCTCTTTATACGTCTGAAAAGACTGCGTGGCGGGCTTGAAAAGGCTGAGTCCACCGCCAAAGGTACCGATCCACAAACGGCCTTTCTTATCCTGATGAATGGCGTAGACGTTGTTGGACTGCAGGGTTCGGGCGTCTCTGGGATCGTGGCGGTAACACACAAAATTGCCGGTTTGGCGGTCGAAGCGGCAAAGGCCACCGTCGTACGTGCCGATCCAGAGCATGCCTTCCCGGTCTTCGTACAAAGCCTGGATGTGGTTGCTGGAAAGACCATCCTTTTTCCGATAGACGCGCAAGGTATACCCATCGTACACGTTCAGGCCATCTTTCGTACCCATCCAGAGGTACCCTTTGCTATCCTGCAAAAGACTCAGCACGTAGGGATTGGAAAGGCCCTGGTTCAAGCCCAGGTTCCAGAACTGCACATCGGGTACTTGGGCCGATACACGGGTAGCCGCCACCAGGCAGGTCAGGATGATGAGTATAGATAACTGTCGGCAGGTACGTAACATCCTTTTTCAGAAATGTGCTTCTGCAGCATGGGCCTGAATCCAAAGATCAGGTCTGAAAGATACCGTAACGAATCGGCCTATTCATGCGCATCTTTCGCCAAAATCACCGGGCGTAATAAAGCGCCCAAGATTCTTTATTGCGCTCTGCTCAGAGCCGGAAACCGACCACCAGCATGTCGTCAATCTGCGGAGAGTCGCCCTTCCAGTTTTCAATTACCTGCTCAAGCACTTCTTTTTGAAAATCAAAATCGTACATCTGCACATCGAGCAGTTGCTGTTTGAAGTTCTTGAGCATAAACTTCCGCTTCTTTTCACTGCCGAACTGATCGGCGTAGCCATCGCTGAACAGATAAAAACTGGTAGGTTGCTCTACCTCCATAAAGTGGTAAGTATACACGCCTTCACTTTCGCTCATCAGTCCGCCGATAGAGCCGCCGGTGGGTTTTACCTCTTCGATGCTATCCGAAGTTATGTACCACAGCGGCCGGTTGGCTCCCGCAAACTCCACGATGCGCTGCGCCGGATTGATGACACAGAGGGCAATATCCATGCCGTCGGGTGTAGCGCCTTCGTTGTCGTCCTGTTTCAAAGCCTCCCGCACGCCGTGGTGCAGTCGCCTCAGTATTTCCGAAGGGCGAATAATGTTCAGTTCCTTGACCACCTGATTGAGCAGGCTATTGCCTACCATCGACATAAAAGCGCCCGGTACCCCGTGGCCGGTACAATCTACCACGGCCAGCACCAGCACCTCTCCTTTTCGGGCAAACCAATAAAAGTCACCGCTGACCGTATCGCGGGGCTTGTAAAGAATAAATGAGTCGGGCAATACCTGTTTGATCTCTTCCTGCAGCGGCAGCATGGCTTCCTGAATGCGTTTGGCATAATTGATACTGCTGGTGATGTGGTAGCTTTGCCGCTGCAGCTCTTCTTTCTGGGCGTTGATTTCGTCGTAAGCCTGCTCCAGCTTGGCTTTTTCTTCGTGCAGATCGGCCGTACGTTCCGCTACCTGCACTTCCAGTTCTGCCTTCTGCTTCTCAATGGTACGGATGCGGTAACGGTAATACGACCAGCCCGCTCCGATGACGCTGAACGCCACCAGCGTGCGGAACCACCAGGTATGGTACCAGGCCGGATGGATAATAATTCGGATCGAAGTGCCCGTTTCATTCCAGATGCCGTTTTTTCCGGCTGCTTTTACCCGAAAAACGTACTGACCGGGGTCCAGGTTGGTATAAGAGGCAAAGCGCCGGTTGCCGATGTAGTTCCAGCCCTTGTCGAAGCCCTCCATTTTGTAGGTATAGCGGTTCTGCTCCGGGTCTAGGTAGTCGAGCAGGGCAAATTCGAAGGAGAAAAAGTTGTCATTGTACGCCAGTTCAATCACCTCCACTTCCGACAGCAGCTTATTGAACTCCTTCTTTTCATCGAAAAGCCTGAACGCCGTCAGGTACACGGGTGCCTGATATGGGTTTTTGGTCAGATCAGGAGGTTGGAAATAGATAAAATTTTCGCGGCCTCCGAAATACAGTTCTCCATTTCCACTTCTGAAACAGGCTTGCTGCGTAAACTCATTGCCGGGAAGCCCTTGTTCTACTTTATAATGTCGCAAATGCCGGGTAGTGCCGTGGTAGCACGACAAGCCTTTGGGCGTACTGATCCAGATGCTGTTCTGATTGTCCTTCAGCAAGCCGCAAATCACGTTGTCGAGCAGACCGATGTTGCTGGTCAGGTTATTGAAAGCGCGCGTGCGCGGGTCAAACTTACTGATGCCCCCTCCTACCGTACCCACCCACACCTGTCCGTCTTTTGCCTCTACGATGGAGGTGATGGCATTGCTGCTCAGGCTCCCTGATGTACCGGGCTGGTGTTGGAACTGCTCAAAAGTATAGGTTTTGGGATCGAACACGGACAGCCCGGCACTCCGGTCACCAATCCACAAATGGCCCGACTGCGCTTCGTAGATGGTCCGGGGCGCATTGCCAACAATCGAACGGGGATTGGCCGGATCGTGGGTGTACACGACAAAACGACGGGTAGCGGCATCGAAACGGCAGAGTCCGGCGGTGGTTCCGACCCACATATTTCCGTTGCGATCCTTGAAAACGTTCAGAATGGAATCGCTGGGAAGCTGATGAATCTGAGAAGGGCCCTTTTTGTAGACAGAGAGCAGGCGGCGGCTTTGCCGGTCATACCTGACCAGGCCCCGGCTGGCCGTACCGATCCAGATGGCCCCCTCGTTGTCTTCACAAATTCCGGTAATGGCGTCCGTGCGCCCAATCGGAAGGGTATCGTTTCGGAAAACATTGAACCGTCTTTCTTTTCGATCGAACAGATACAAGCCCTGCGCCTGCGTGCCGATCCAGAGGTCTTTTTGCCCGTCTTCGAAGAGTGCCGTCACGGAGTGAGCCACGAAACTGCTGCTGTCGTCACTGACAACGGCATTGAATACCTGCTGCGAACGCGATTCGAAACGGCATACGCCGCCGCCGTCGGTCGTGATCCACAATATGCCTGCCTTGTCGAGCATCAGGTTGGTTACGTCATTGTGGCTGAGGCTGGTCAGGTCAGCCGGGTTTCGGAGGAAGGTGGTGAAAAATTCCTTGCGGACGTCCATCCGGCAAAGCCCGCCTCCCTTGGTCGCGACCCAGAGCATGCCCAACGCATCTTCCTGCACGTCGAGCACAAAATCGCTGCTCAGCGAATTGGGGTTGGCTGCTTCGTGCGCATACGTCTTGAATGCATTTTTGCTCCGGTCGAACCGGGCCATTCCCTGCCCGCCGGTACCTACCCACAGGTTACCCATTCGGTCCTGGTACAGGGCATATACGTCATCGCCGGGCAGACTGCCGGCGTCGCCCGGCTGGTTGCGGTAGCAGGTAAAAGTCTTTTTTCGGGGATCGAAATTAATCAACCCGTTTCCCATCGTACCTAGCCAGAGCGTGCTGTCCCGTTCGGGCAGCATCGTCAGAATCGTATGGGCGGGAAGGCCGGCCGCATTCCGGGAAAGGTTCTCAAAGCTTTGCTCATTCGCATCGAACCGGCTCAAGCCACCCCCGCGGGTTCCTACCCATACCTGCCCCTCCCGGTCCTGGCCGATCGTGAGCACATCGTCGGAGGGAAGGCTTTGCGGATTGTTCGGGTCGTGGCGAAAAGCCTGGAACAAGCCCGTCCGGCGGTCGAACCGGCTCAAACCGCCGTCACGGGTTCCCACCCAGATCAGGCCATCGCGGTCTTCGAACAAGGCCTGGATGTGGTTGCCGGAAAGGCCCGGGTTAGGTTGTGCTTTATAAGACCGGAAAGAATAGCCGTCGTAAAAGTCAAGCCCGTTTTTGGTACCAAACCAGAGAAAACCTTTGCTGTCCTGTAAAACACAAAACACCTTGGGATAGGCAAGGCCATCACGGGTTCCCAGGTTTCTGAACTGAATATCCTGCGTTTTTACCTGCCCCCAGCTGAGCTTTGAGCCCATCAGAACCAGCCAAAGAACGCAGAAAAATTTTCCGAATACGCGCATTTTTGCAACGGGTAGAATCAAATACTGGTCTTTGAAAAATAATACCAGCAATGGGATAAAGATAAATTGCTATTTTTCACTGTGAAATACACAAGGTGATAAAAAGTCAACCAGGTAAGATATAAAGGGCTTACTTCAATTTAGTGCGCCTCACATCAGGGTTTACCCGAAATAAAACCAATTCCGGCGATGCCGAAAAAAGAAGGGGGGTCGCTCCTCTGCCACCTGACCGTTCCCTTTCCCCCACCCTGTTTGGTTTATTTTCGGCCATAAGGAGTTTCCCAAATATTCAACAGGTGTAAGGTAAGCACTCAGAATAGTGGGCAAGTCACGTTTTCATCTTTCATCTTTACGGCTGTGGAGTAGCATTCTGTGTGCGAAGCATCCTGAACCTCAAGGACTAACCATGCCGCAAGTGTATCAGAAATATCGGAAGCTGCAGGAAGACTGTGAGGTCTTTTCTTATAGTGGGCCCTTAAATATGGACCTGATCGTGCACCTGATGAAGTTGTCCGATATGGTACTGACCGTGTACGGGGTGAAAACCGGGCAAAAGAAGAGCATTGTCAATGTTTTCATTGAAGTGCTGCAGAATATCCTGTACCATGCCGAGCAGGAGAAAGCTTCAGAAGACTACCGGGATTGCATTGTTACGATTCGCAGAGAAAACGCCAGCTTCCGGATATGCACGGGAAATTACATTCCGAACGGTCAGATACCGGGACTGCGGAAACGACTGGACGTACTCACCCCAATGACCCTGGAGGAGCTGAATTCGCACTATCTGCAAACGCTGGATAAAGGTGAAATTTCGCACAAAGGCGGGGCGGGCTTGGGACTGATGCGCATTCTGATGGCATCTAAGACCCAGACCTCCTTTCATTTTGAATCCATCGACGATCAGTACTCCTTTTTTAGCATGAATATCCTTATTCCCGGATAAACGGGTTGATATGCATAGACATCAATGATTTCGGTGTCTAAGTTGAATAAAATTGAAATAAAACAAGAATAAATCACCTCTGTGAAATGGAAAGTCTGGTCATAACCTCTACGAGTATTACTCCGGAGATTCATTTTGACAATACCCGTGGGTACTTCGAACTCTCGGGCATGTCACTCCCCGAAGATTCATTCAACTTCTATAAGCCCGTTATGGATTGGATGTGCAATTACGGTCAGAATCCGGCACCCCAGACCGAACTGGTTTTCAAGATGGAGTATTTTAATACCAGTTCTACGGCTTACATCCTGAAGCTGATCAAGGAAGTAGCCCGAATGACCCAGAAGGGCAGCCAGGTCACCGTAAAATGGTACCACGACTACGAAGACGACGACATGAGTGAGGCGGGCAGGGGCTTAGGCATGCTGGCCAATATTCCCATCGAACTGATCGGGTACCAGGCCAGCGAAGACTGATGGCTGTTGCCGGTTGAGTTTGCATTTGCGCCCACCTACGGGTGCGTTGTTCAACACTGAAATAATCCGCTTTTTTCCGGCTACGCCGACAGAGCGGATTATTTTTTCCCATTGATCCAGGCCTGGGGATCGGTCACCAGTGGCGTAGACACGACCTCCGCGGCATTTCTTACCCGGATGGGCCGGTAAGCGTCCAATACCTCTTCTTCCGTCCCGTTCAATTCCTTTAATTCTTCGGTGGTAAGGCCAAACGCCCGGGCCACCTCAGCAAGATCCGATTTCGATTGCATCAGGTAGGTCCGGTACTTCCAGGTATAGTTGGCCGGCCCTCCTTTTATCCTGATTTCTACCCGGCGGTTGGCCTGTCGGGCGTACAAACTATCAGCAGCGTCACGGGTAATTTGTTCTCCCTCCGCTCTCATCCGCATACGACCAGCGGCAAGCCCTTTGTCTTTCAGATAGTTTACCACCACTTTGCCCCGCTTTTCGCTCAGCAGTCGGTTATAACTTTCGGTGCCCAGGTCATCCGCAAAAGAGCGGATGTCGAGCCGGACACCGGGAAACTGCAGACAGAACGTAGCCAGTTCATCCAAGGCTTTCCGGGCTTCGCGGCGCAGTTGATGTTGGTCGAAGTCGAAAAAAAGTGGTTCGAAGAAAACAGCCACGGTATTGTTCTCAGCAACGGTCGCTTGGGCGGTTCCATTGGGTGTGTCAGCGCGCGCGCTCAAATCGGCCAGCCGATACCCGCGCTTTTTCTCCCGCAAAGCAGCCAGCCGATCCAGTCGTGCCTTTTCTATTTCGGAGAGCTTTTCGAAGTAATGCGCATCGTCCTTGTTCAATGCCAAAGCATTACCGGTGCGTTTTGCCAATACCTTGGCCTCAATGATCCGGTTCATGCGCATTTTCTCTTTTTCGGGCAGTGAGGCATAATACCGTTTGTCTTCCTCTAACTGTCCGGAGAGGGTGAGCACGGTCTTTTCCGGCAGCATGTCTACCAGGCGGGCGATGCGGGCTTTTTCCGCTTCGGAAAGCTTTGCGTAGTAGCGGGCGTCTTCTTCGCTCAGGGCCATCTCATTGCCGCTTCTTTTTGCCAGCCATTGGGCCTGTACCAGCCGGTCGATGCGTTTCTTTTCGTCCTCAGGCAGGCTCAGGTAGTAGCGCTTATCTTCTTCCAGTTGTCCGGCCAGGGTCAGTTCCGCCTTTTCCGGTAGTAGATCGGTCAGGCGATCGATGCGGAATTTTTCTAACTCCGAAAGCTTTTCGTAGAAGAAGCGGTCCTCGGTACCCAGCAGGGGTTCGGCACCCGTGCGATTGGCCACCCGGGTGGCCTGCACCAGGCGATCAAGCCGGGGCTTCTCATGCTCCGGAAGTTGCTGATAATACCGGAAAGCCTCGGCCCGAATCTGGGCTTCGGGCAAGGAAAGGTAAGCGGCCTGGGGGTCTACCTGCGCCGACAACTGAGGACTTTCTTCGTCTTCCGAATATTCCTCCTGTCGTAACTTCTTGTTCTTGTACCGGGCCAACTGTGAGTTGGTGACTTCGTGCATCTGATACGCGACAATCCGATCGAACCGGATTTTTTCACTCCGGCTAAGCCAGCTGTACCAGGTATCATCTTCTTCGCCGAGAATGACCCGCTCGTTTCGGTTGACTGCCCGGCGATAGGCAACGGCAAAACGATTGACCCGTGCCCGTGCCGTATCCGATAGTTGCGCATAGTCATTTTTATCCGCTAACCGGAAGGCTTCCATCTGCGCCTTGCTCAGGTTTTCCAGTCCATTGGCAGTGATTTTAGCGACTTTGTTGCGTTGTGACTGGGAAAGTTGCAGGTTATAAAAATAGGCATCTTCTCCGTACAGCGGCATCTCTTCTTTGTGAAGGCGGCCGGCTTCTTTGCGGCAGACAATTTTGTCGGCTTTGATCCGGTATTCCGGGCTGAGTTCGGCCAGCTTGAAGCGATCAAAGTAAGTCAGATCGGGCGGGCTTTCGCGCAGAACGGCCTGACAATGTTCGTTTTCGCGCCTGGCTCTTACTGCGTATTCGTTCAGTGCAATGCGGGTCGGATCGGTCCCATTCGACCACTGCTGAATAAATGACGTGAAATGCCGGGTTGCTTCTTCGTACCTCCGGTTGCGTTTCAGCATCAGGGCGTGGTAGAAGAGCGCCAGCGGATAGTCGGTCGGGCGGGCGTCGTACACTTTCCGATAAGCATCCTGGGCGGCCTCATAGTCAAAAGTATACCGCTGGCATTCGGCCAGGCGATAGGCCGCAAAAAGATGATCCGGCTCTGACTGGAGGATTTCGGCGTATTGTTGCCCGGCTTCAAAATATTGCCCCATCCTCCAGTACTGATTGCCAGCCGCCAGCTTCTTATCCACCCCCTGAAAAGACCTCGTTTCCGTACCCGTCTGCTGCGCCTTTAACTTATAGCCACCACCCCCAAGGGCGAACAGACCAGGCAGACAAAGGGAGAATATATATTTTGTAAAACGTTTCAAGACATTCATCTGAATAGCGTTCAGGGATGGCAGCCAAGTAACGAAAGTCTGCGGGGATGCCCCGAAAAATCTGACTGGGATTGGTACGGGCGTAAGGAAAGGACTATAAAGTAAAATAGCACACCTTGTATTACCGATAGGGGCAATCCGGAATGAAAGGGTAATGGGTGAGGGAGTTCAGTGCAGGCAGGCAGCACGAGCAGAAAATGGAAAGGGCAATGCGCTTTCTGGCCGCTTCGGAAATCATCCCCGGGAGCCGTCGAGTACCATGACGTACCCATCCAGAAAAAGATCGAGCACAAAATGTTCGGCAGAATCAGTCCGGATGGGAAAGTTGCTGATCTGCTTATAGCTGAGGGAAAAGTCTTCCATAAAGTCATCGAGTGACATATGACTGCAATCAACGCTGTCGCGCAGAGCGGTGGCAATGCCCTGATACTTTTCTATCAGGGCATGGTCTACCAGTAGCGTGGTTCCGTTTTTTAAACGATAAACAGCCATTCACCAGAACGTTTTAACAAATATATTCAATGCCTCCAAATATCTGCTTGCTACCATAGCAAGCAGCGATAAGCGGTCGGCTCTCAGTGGGGCTGCCCAGCTTTCAGATAAGCTCATTTTGCTTGTTTACTCAACCTGAGTGCAGGGCTCCTTTTCTACTGGCACCGGCGTGCAGTACCCCACTACAGGAAGATCCTCTTTTTTCGTAATCAATGGATCTTTTCCGGGCTTATCCTGATTTTTAGCGGCTCACCGGTGAAGGTTGGGCTCCCGATATTACATCCGTAACTTACCCTGTCTGCTGTTTATTTGACGATAGCCAGGGATCGTCTTAAATTGAAATAAATTCAATAGAATACCAACCGAAAAGCGAAATAATTTACTGATTCAGTGGGTTGGCCCGGGTTATATGTATCATTGGCCAAGAAAAACGAATTAGTAACCAACCTCCGCATATTTTCACTTTAAAAAAGGGAAGAACTTGATTACTCAACTACAACAATGGGTCGATGCACCGGAGAACCCGATTTCGTATCCCAGTCAAAAGGCTTTGCCACCACCTGATGGAAAAATCATTCGCCTGCGGTTTTTGTGTAACCTGACCCAAGGAAAAACACATCTGATCAAATCGCTGCTGAAGGACTTTCTCCTTATAGAACAGGAGTTTGTTCATTCCATTGACCAATGGCTACTTTTCGAAGACTGCAGCCAGCTGGCAGGAGTTACCCATAAATTTATGGGAAGTATCAGCCTGGTAGGTCTGGAAAACCTGGAGCCTACCTTGCGGCAACTGGAACAGCAACTCAAATCGGATAAAAATACGAGCAAAATTACCGAACTGTGCCGCAGCTTAAAGCAATTCTGCCACAACTTTGAGAAAGAACTGGCAGAGGAAATCTCCTGGCTTTGACAAACCGGCTCTACCGGGCATCGGATCGACGGCGGAAGGCAATCTGCCCAAGCACTTCCCTTCCGTTGGCCGCCATTGGGTGCTATTGAGAAGCCGGTACCTGATTTTTTACCCGGACGTACTTCTCAACATTTAGTCGGTCGACCCCGATTTCTTCTATTTTTTCTATCCCACGCTGCACCAGCGTATCGGCCTGGATGGTGACGGTAAACTGAAAAGTATTGTCTTCCCATTCGCGAAAATTACAGTATTCCAGGTGTTCCGTATACTGATCGCCGGTCAGGGAGTAAGAACCGCCACCGGCTACAAAAACGGCGGATGAGTCCTTCCCTTTCTTATAATCGTGGGTCAGGAAGGCAAAATGACTATCGTTGATGATCTTAATGGTTTTCTGCTTTTGGCGATGGTCATTGACGGTGGTATCCCCTTTTTCGACGATCGTAGCCGAAACCAGTTCCCAGGTTCCTGTAATGGGCAATCCTTCCGCTGCAATACGTTTTTCATCGTTCGATTTACAAGATGTAAAGAGGGCGGCCATCGCGACCAGTCTGATAATACATTTCATGGAAAGTTTTGAGTAAGCGTGAAAGTAACTGCCTTTTATTGGTTTGTTTTAAAGGATTGGCTATTTCGTCATTTTCAGGAGAAATTCAGGTAATACAGATCCGTTTTTTTGAATTTAAAATACCCATTCCCTCCTGAATTACCGCGCCAGATGCATTTATCACCACTTCAATGGCTTTCCGGAAACGATCGGCCACCTGGGTAAACGTGAAAGATACGCCCCTGCTCCTTTTCAGCGGAGTTGAATAAGTCGGCGGAAACCCAGGGCTGTATGTATCAATGATGAGGCCGCATGAGACCAAACGGAGGCCATTCAGTTCTCTTTTTCAGTGCATTTATTCAGCAGAAATGCCGGGTCGGAAGCGCTTTGCTCCGATTGGAATGCAAATTATTTTGAAACCCTGAGAATGAGTATCCGTAGACATACCCAAGTTAATCCTATTTTCAATCAGGGTCTTGTGAAAGCACTTCCTGAAGAATAAATCTAATCATCCTAAATTAACAACAAGAGCTATGAAAAAAGTAAGTTCATCACAGTTGAATACCCGGAACGCGCGTATCAACAAACAATCATTTGGCACGGGTAAAATGTTGGCATCTGTGGTATTCTCATTGATGGTGTCTCTGGGCATATTTGCTTGTACTTCTACAACGGGAACCTCAGGTTCATCTACGGGTGGAACCTACGATACCTCCGGCTCGACCACCGGCACTACTACCGATGGAGCCACCACCAGCGGTACGACTTCCGGAACTACCGACGGTACCACGACCGGCACTACTTCTGGAACGACTACTTCTGGCACCACGACCAGCGGAACCACCAGTGGTACTACTTATGGCACTACCAGCGGTACTACTACTTCTGGTACCACCAGCGGAACGACTGGTACGACTTCCGGAACTACTGATGGTACCACGACCGGCACTACTTCCGGAACGACTACTTCAGGCACAACTGATGGCACCACGACCAGCGGAACCACCAGTGGTACTACTTATGGCACTACCAGCGGTACCACTACTTCTGGTACCACCAGCGGAACGACTGGTACCACTAGCGGAACGACGGCTGGAACTACTATGGGCACGACCAGTGGAACTACCTCCGGCACAACTGCTGGAACCACTAGCGGCACTACCACTTCAGGTGGCGGAATGACCGGCGGCACAACTGCTGGCGGTACTACTTCCGGTCGCTAATCAGTTTCTTTGAGACAGGTGCTTTTATATCCGTTCGTTAACTGATAAATAAGGCCAAAAAATAAGGGCATCCGGATAATCCGGATGCCCTTATTTTTTGGCCAACCCTCTTCTGTTTTCAGTAAGCTTCCGTATCCGGTATTTCACCTACCTATCTTTCTCTTAAAACAGCATTGCTCCCGCTTTTCCTCCGCGCCATTCAGTATTTTCCCCTAAACTGAGTACATGCTGAATAACGTCGACACGGCGTAACGACGCTAAGAGAGTAAAGACTTCCATCTCATTCCAATAATCACTCTTACGTTTGCCAATTAGATTATTGTTACTGGCACGAAGCTGCCGGAATGAAAACTGGAAAGCGGAAGAAGAAAAGCAGACGTGTGCGGAATGGTGATCTTTGAGAAAAAGAGTCAGGTAAAATCAGGGCAGTTCCGTATTGCATTCGAACAGTACTTCCTTTTTGATGGGTGCTACCTGGTAGTCGGGCAGGGACACCTCTTTCATGTAAATGATTTTCAGGTTGGGAATCCGGTTGTCGGGTTGCCGCTGCTTTTTGTTCCACTGATTGGTCAGGTAGGCGCAGTAATAAATCCGGAAGTGGTTGTTGCGAACCAGCAACATGTTTTCGTGAAATTTCCTCCAGCGATCGTTTTTAAAAAAGTCAGACACCACGGCGGGCTTTTCGTAAGAAACCGGCTCATCCGGGTGGGCAATATCGACTTCTTTTCCACTTACCGTTCGTCCCAGCAACACGAACCAGCCATCGTCTTTGAATACAGAGGGGGCGAACATACCCCAGTGCTGATCGACCCGCAGCAGGTTACCGATCCAGCGGACGGGCTCCAGCACGCCTACCCGATTGCCCAAGGTACCAATGTTCCAAAAAAGGGTATAAGCCACAAAAAACAGCATCAGTGCCGAAACCCAGGGCTTTTCCTGGGGCACGTACGAATAGCGGTAAGCCGATCCGGTTTCCTGTATCCGTCGGCGATCCCGCCAGGCAGCCCAGCGCTCAAGCAGGCGGCTGGGAAAAGCGTTTAATCTTTCCAGCCAGGCTTTTCTTTTTGGTAGCAACCGGTCGTGTACCACTATGGGCAGCAACCCGACCACCGAAGAAATGCTGATGAGCGGAAACAGGCCGACGTACAAGGTCATGCTGATCCCAATGTGAAACATACAGATCACCAAAACGAAAGCCAGCCGGCAATAGGCGTTGAAAAAAGGTACGAAGAGCAAAAAGGGCAGCACTAGTTCAGTATAGTAGGTGATCATGGTAATCCATTTCAACAGGTCACCAAACTGGTAAATGTAATGGCCGAAAGGCGTTACGATCTGCTCCAGGCTGAGGGCATAGTACAAGGCCGTAAAGTCGGCATTCCACTCTGGCGAAGACTTGAGCAATGCCGAAAAAAAGTAGACGTAAAAGATCTGGCAGACGTAACCAAACCCGGCAATGGAAAGGTACGCCTGCGAAGGCAATTCACTTTTGTCGTACCGGCGGGAGTCTACCGAAAAATGATAGCCCCAAGGCAGGAATATGCCCCAGAACAGCAGGAGCCGCAGCAGATCGTCGCCTCCCTGCTGAATCAGGGGATTCCGGTTGTGTAGTGAAAGCAGAAAGATCCAGCAGAGGACCGTAAACAGCCGGGTGCGATACCCGGCCAGCAGACAAAGAATGCACACCAGGTTAAGGGCGAAAATCATGGTCTGCATGGCCCAACTGCTGGCCATGGTGTATACCGACAGGTAAACCGGATTCCACAGGAAGCGGAAAAGCGCCTCCAGCGGGAGCACGCCCTGATCGGTATAATGCGCTTCCAGGTCGGAGAACCGGATGATCAGGTCCATCAGCAGCACCAGCGCTACCGCAATGCGCATGTAGCACAGCGACCGCAGATCGAGCGTAAAAACGGAATAGAACGACTGCCAGAATTTCCCTTCCCTGGGTTCTCCGTCTTCGCTCACCCACAACGCTTCTTCCTGCCGGGTTAAGCTGTGATCCGTAGTATCCGTATCGGGGATTTGCGCCATCCCAACCCGTCCGGACGGCAACCATCGCCTTAGCAGAGAGGAGAAGTAGTGGTGTGCCATGAACGCTTTCACCATTTCAGGAAATAATGCCTTTGACCAGGGCAAACTTGATCAGCGCCGCCGTATTTTTTACCCGGGTTTTTTCCATCAGATTCTGCCGGTGCGAATCGATGGTGCGCTTGCTCACGCACAGTTTTTCCGCGATTTCGTGGTTGCTGTAGCCTTCCGATATCAGTTCCAGCACTTCTACTTCGCGCTTGGACAAGTCGACGGGCATGCCGCCGGCATCACTTTCCACGCGAACGGCTTTGGGCTGGGTACGCTTCAGTAGGCTCATCGTGATGTCCGTTCCGATGTAAACCTGTCCGTTGGCCACTTTACGAATGGCGTGAACCAGTTCATCCTTACCAACCGTTTTGAGTACGTATCCCAAAGCGCCCATTTCCATCAGCCGTACAATGTGCTTCTCGGGTGCAACCATGGACAATACCAATACCCGCACCGACGGAAACAGGCCGTGCAGATGCTCCAGGGTCTGAAATCCGTCCATCGCCGGCATATTCAGGTCCAACAACACCAGGTCAGCTGGCGTATGGGGCAGCATCTGGAGCAGTTCTTCTCCGTTGGATACCTGCCCTACTATTTCAATGCCGGGCTCGTCCTGTAGCAGATACTTGATTCCATCACGCAGAATCTGATGATCATCCGCTAAAATGATTTTGATATTATTCATTATTGAGTTTCAACAAGTTTACAATCAGGTTTAGGAATTCGAATTACAGCAGGCGACCGGAATACAGTTTCGGCAGCACTTCCGCTATAAAGAAACTATCAGGGATTTCGGAGACCGGCCGTATCGCTGGCAGTGCTATCGCCGGTTTCTACGCGCTGAGGCCCCTCCTGCTCATATCCCTGTCCGTTATTGCCAACTCCTGAGCCGCCCGTCCTGGCATTGGTAGTACTGTCAGAGACCGACACCTTACCGGAATCCTGTAAATCCTCTCTTCTTTCGCCTCCGCAGGCACTCAAACCCAACAACAACATTCCAACTATGACCCAGTTTCTTACTGGTCGCACCGATTCCCGCGTGGCTTGCTTGTTCATCTGGTCAATGTTCATGGAAAAAATTGAATAATCGATCAAGGAATTAGTCGCTTAGGTAAAATGCAGAAGAATTATTGCTCTGCCCAAGCGGTTTGAATGTGGTTTTATACGCATAAAAACTCAAATAGATGCTGTATTTGGAGGAAAAAACGCAACCACTCAAATGAATGAAGTGCAAAATTCGAGAAGCAAAACCGAGGTTGATCGGTCGGACAAGCCATTGCGCAGCCATTCGGTACCGGGGACCAACCTACCCGGCCCACGTTCGAACCGACTGCCAATACCTGCGACGCCTCTCTACTACGGCAATTGATTGCCTCCGGTACGCCTGACAAGCCTATAAAATCAGGTGTAGGTAATCAATAAAACAGAGTCGTTTTTAAATCTTTTTTACAAAATAAGGCCAACAGAACCCATTTTAAAACGTATTAAGTAAATCCTATTATCTATTTTATTCATTTCTATCATTTCGGGAACAACAATTCATTTTTTCTCATCAAAAGATATCAGCATGGAATTAGTCAATGGTCCCTGGACAATCAAAAGTTCAACCTCAATTTATAAAGACAACTTTTTTGAAGTCAACCAGGATGAAGTAATTCGCCCCGACGGACAGCCTGGCACTTACGCAACCATCCAGATGAAGCCGGGCGTAGCCATTCTTCCCCTTGACTCTGATGGGCAGACTGTATACCTGACCAGTCAATTTCGGTACGCAGTGGGCCAGTACAGCATCGAAGTGATTTGCAGAGGAGTGGAAGAAGGGGAAACTCCGCTGCAAACGGCACAAAAAGAGGCCCGGGAAGAAGCGGGCATCCGGGCGGAAGACTGGACCCACCTGGGACAATTCGACCTGGACACGTCCATTGTACAGAATCCGGTGGATTTGTTTATCTGCCGCAAGCTGCACTTCACGGAAAACCAGCCGGAAGGAACCGAAACCGTACAGACGCTGAAAACTTCCTTATCGGAAGCAGTCAATATGGTGATGGACGGCCGCATCACCCACGGCATAAGTTGCGTGCTGATTATGAAAGCTTATCTGTACCTGGAAGCCCAGCAAAACAATCAGGCACTCACTGCCCCCAGCGCCCAATCCATTTAACTGGCAATGCCGGACAGAATAAGTGAGTGAAGTCCCCATCCCGATGAAAACGTGGAGCACAGGCAAACTAAAGGTACTGAATGGCGGAAGATACGTGAGGGCAGAAAAACGGATTTTCGGAAATACGTATTTGTACTGAATCAGCCGAAAAGGTTCATTCCTAAAAACACAACATTTTGATAATCAAGACAAAATATACATTTCCTAAATGCTTCCTGCTTTCGGTTTGACTCCGCCCGCTTTCCCCCCTTTTCGCCCATAAACATTCCGGCTACTGATTCGTTCTGACCAGTGGGCAGATACGCACCAGCCGATGCAGATTGTCATTTTTAGCGACCGAATACCTATCGGCTGGTGCGCCGATGCCCGTTTTTATTATCCGCTCATTCCCTGTTTTCATGGCCAAACGCCCCTACATTGCCCGGCACCCCTTTCTGACCTTATTGTGGTTGTTTCTGTTCCTGCTGCTGGTCACGGTGGGCTACGGCTTCTACCTGTACAAATCGAACGAAGGCGCCTGGCTCAAACCCGACCTGCAGAAGATGACCACCACGGTAAAGTCAATCACCAAGGACTCCCTGAAAATGGACGTAAAAATGACAGTAAAAAATAGTTTACCCATGACGATCCGCATCGACAGTATGTCTTATCGGGTGGCCGTGGAAGGCGATACACTCATTCAGGGCGCTCAGCACGAAACTACGCAGGTAGCGGCCTCTTCAACCGGAGAATTTAAAATGCCGATGAACCTCAATGTCAAAAAATACATCGACAAACTAAAGGAGAGCCAGCGCGATTGCGTGGATGTGTATATGCTGGCTACCATGTACAGCCAGTTTCCAGTGGTGGGCTCCCGGTCGGTACCCATTGAAGTCAACAAGAAAATTTACATTCCGAAGCTGCCCAAGATTGAAGTGGAAAAAGTCAGAATTGCCCACTTGAACCTGAAAGGCGGCCAATTGGTCACTACCCTGAAAATTACCAACTACGAATCGTCTCCCTTCACCATCGAAAGCTTCGCCTACCGCTTCCGCCTCAGCGACGACATTGACGTGAAAGGAAAGGAGACGGAAAACATCGAATTCAGGAAAAAGGGTGTGGAAACCGTCGACGTACCAGTGGATTTGAAACTGGACGAAATCGGGGAAGCGGCCTTCAAACTGCTGTTCAAAAGCAAAACCACGCCTTACCGCATGGATGGCACGATGCAGATCAGCAGCGACCAGAACTTTGTGGGCAACATGGAAATGGCTTTCAACAGCGAAGGAACAATTCAGGAAATGAAAGATCTGATCAAGCAGGCCAGCGGTAAAGAGGAGAAAGAAGATCAGAAGAAGAAAGAAAAAGAGAAGAAAAAAAAGCAAAAAGAAAAGGAGAAAGCAGAAAAGAAAGCGAAAAAAGAGGACAAAAAATGATCCCTGACCATTCCGGAAATCGTATGAAAAAAATTGCGCTGATTGCCCACGATGCCCGAAAGCAGGATATGATGGAGTTCGTACATCAGCACCTGAACATCTTGAAAAAGGTGGAGCTGGTAGCTACGGGTAGTACGGGCGACAAAGTGCAGGAAGCCGGTCTGGAAGTGGAAAGAAAGTTATCCGGTCCGATGGGTGGCGACGCACAGATTGCCGCTATGGTAGCCGAAAAGCAACTGGACGCCGTGGTCTTTTTCCGCGATCCGCTGGGCAAAAATCCGCACGAACCCGACGTGCAGATGCTCATGCGCATCTGTGACCTGCACCAGGTAACACTGGCCACCAACCCTTCCACGGCCTACTACCTCATTCAGGGACTGACATCGGAGAAAAAGGGTGTGGCTTGAGCCTCAGTCCGAAAAACCTTTGGCTGCATTTCAATCATTCAGGCAAAATAGCCAAGCGTTCGCCAGGTAGATCCTGGCGAACGCTTGGCTATTCAGGGTTAAGCTATTAGACCTACTATTCGATCACCACTTTGGAATAATCAGCGGAAGTACCGCTGTTTACTTTCAGAATATACATTCCCTTCGGTAGCGTACTGACATCCACCTGGGTCTGGCTGGTGGAGAGCTTTCTCATCATTTTTGCTCTTCCGGCCAGGTCATAGAGGTGCAGTTGTCCGGCATCGCTGTTTTTCAGCAACACAGTCAGCGAATGGCTGGCCGGATTGGGATACACGATGAATCCCCCCTCCTGACTTTCGGTTGCGTGCGCCGGTTCCTCAGCCAAACGGGCATGTTGAGGAATGGAACCGTCTATATTGGAAACCGTGACAAAAATCGGCGTTTCACTCACGTTCACCGTCACTTTATTGCCGGTAATGGTAAGCGACGTTTCCACCCCGGAGGCATTGCCCGGAGTCAGGGTTACTCTTTTGGCAGAAGAAGGGTTGGCCAGCATGCTCAACTGGTAGTTATTGACCGTAGTGCCATTGCTGGTCGGACACCAGATGGCGTAAACACCATTGGTACCGGTTTTATTTTTGAACTTATAAATCAGCACGTTGGGGTTTCCTGAGGCCTGCTCACCCACGCAGACCATGCCCTTCAGCCGTTGCCGCATGGTAGCTACGTAGTACCAGGATTTCCGCTTGGTGCCGTTGTAAGTAATCATTCCACTGGTGGCGTATTGTCCCCAACCGCCCGCATCACCGATTGTATAAGCGTGCATCCGGTCAATTCCCGCCTTCGCTCCGATCAGGAAACCCCGGATGAGCCACATAGCCTGTAAATCTTCGGAAGTATATCCGGCACCGGGCCATAGGGTATGGCCGTTGGCCTGCTGAGTGGAGCCTCCTTCCACATCCCAGCCAAATTCGCTCAGCCACAGTTCTTTTCCGGGAAGATACACGTTGCGGTAATCCACCAGCTTTTGCAGTAATCCCAGCAAATCACCGGCCTCCGGACTAATGCCTTTTCCGGTGGCTACGTCCTGGGTGTAGTGGTGAAAATTGAGCACATCGGCCGGGAAAGAGCCGCCCCGGTTGGCATCGGACCACAGTTTCATGGCCTTCACAAAGTCCAGGTGAGGTCCGGCCAGACCGCCCATGGCCAGTTTCATTGTGGGGTCGGCATTTTTGATGCCCACGGTGTTGCCCATGGTGCCCAGGTGTCCGTCGTAGTCGGCACTGGACATGGCGGCAAATTCATACGGATTGAAGTGAGCGGCGCTGCCGTGCCACCACTGGTTCGGTTCGTTCCAGTTTTCGATGTATTTGAGGTAGCCCAAACCTACTTTTTTGGTTTGCCAGTGCAGCACCCTCATCAGGTTGGGGTTGATGCTGGTGTTACGGCCGTAGCGGGCAGCCCACTGCCACATATTGTCGGCGTGCACGCGGTACGTTTCGGGCAACAGAGAATTGCCGCCGTAAGTGGGCTTATTTACGGTTCCGTCCGCGTTGCCTTGCAGACACGGAAATATCTCATAGCTGGCGGTCAAATTCCGGCCGTAAAAAGCATCGTAGTCTTCAATGTTGAGCGGGTCCGTCAGGTTGACCGAACCACTCCGCAACAGATCGTGGTACGCCCGGACGTGACCGACGGCGCCGAACGTCGTGGTATCGCCGTACCACCAGGAATTACCGCCCATGAATTGATCGACTGTGATATTCAGTGGAGTATGCTGGCTAACCGGCGGCGGAGGCGGCGTGCCCACTGGCGTGCCGTAAATCACCATCTCCATCAGCGGGGCATCGGCCGTGAAGGGACCGTACGTTTGCCACATATACGTGGCCGTAGAGTGCTTTTTGATGTGCAAATAACGGGTCCGGAAGGTAGTGGCGTTGTTGTGCCAGGCGTCGTTGTTGGCCAGCACCTGCTCATACCTCAGGGTCCAGTTAAACGGAGCGCCCGATTCAATACCGATTTTTCCGCCCTTTACCTCCGTGTCTACACCGTTGTACGCCATGGGCACGCCGTCGAACCAGTAGATGTTGCTGATGTCATACTCCTGTCCCAGGTCAATGATTAAACTGGCCGGATAATACACGGCATCTCCCCCAACCCGCCAGTGCGTAACCGGCTTGCCCGTGGGTGCCTGGTTGGTAATGGAAGCCTGTTCGTCGAAAAGGTTGGTGAAATCGCCCCGGTCATCCCGGATTCCCACTTCGTTGGTCACCATAGCTTCGGTAATGGGTATGCGCGGGGCCAGCGTTCCACCACCGGGATTGGTAGTGACCGATACGGCATTGCTGGCAGCGGAGGTGTTACCTGCCGCATCCCTGGCTTTTACGGTAAAGGTGTAGGCGGTAGACGCGGTCAGTCCGGTGGCCGTGTAGCTGGTACCGGTTATATTGGCGGCATTTACTTTGGTGGCTCCCCGGTAAACGTCGTACCCGGCTACCCCCACGTTGTCCGTCGAAGCCGTCCAGGCCAGACTGACGGAGGTCGCAGTCTTGCCGGTCACCTGCAAAGAAGCCGGCGCAGTGGGTGCCTGGGTATCGGTAACGAACCGGCTCAGTACGCTGCCCGGTACGACTTCCGCCGGACTGGTACCGTTGCCATCGCTGGGTTTCCGCCAGCCTGCAGCCAGGTTGTCGCCCCCAATCCCTTCTTTTACCAAAGCTTCTACGTAGTATTTAGTCCCCGCGGTCAGGTTGATGCCGGCCGATTTCTGGGTGGTAAACTTGTTCCATTCCCGGGAGTTGGTCCAGCTGGTATGCGACGCGATCTTTACTTTGTTGGCGGCCGAAGCAGTGGTACTCAGCCACAATTCCACGTTGTCGTCACCGGCTACCCAGAAGTAGTACGTTCCCGACTGAGGCGCCGTCAGGTAGCCCACGATCCGGGCGCCGTAGTTATCGTCCACATCGGTGGGTGCTTCCAGGGAGGTGAGGTCGCTGGTGGCGGAAGGACTGCCCGGGAAAGCAGGGTTGCCCGTCAGGTCCGTGACCGCATTTCCCGAAATCCCGTTCCACTTCTGGTACGTAATGACCCCATCGGTCGTCGGTGGCGTGCCTGTACAGCCATAAATAACTACTTCCGATACGTTAGCTCCCCCGTCGCGCGTAAACCGCAGGTAGCGGGTAGTCACGCTGACGTTGTGTTGCTTCCAGTTCAGATAGGTGCCGCAATCATCGGTAAACAGCGGCGTCCAGTTGCCGGGGCTGCCCGCCGATACCGTAAAGTTGCCCACGTTGTTGACGTCTCTCAGATAAATGGCGGTCAGGTTCGTCGACGCACCCAAATCAATGTAAGCGCTTCCCGGATTGGTCGCTGGCTCCCACACCGTAGTTGGGCCGCCGCCCGTACCCTGGGCCGGATTTCCCGATATGGATTGTTCATCTACCAGCAGACCCGCATTGCCCCCATTTTCACTGGTCACCATAGCAGGAGACAAGACCAGCTTCGCCGGGCTGGTACAAGGGCTCTGCGCCCAACTTTTTGCGGCCAGCATACTGAGGCACGCTAGGAGATATACATATTTTTTCATCTTTTTCACGTTTAGTTTGTCAATGAATAAGGGGTATTTTGCCAGGCTGGCATACTGGGTACGCCGATTGAATGAAGCGTTAAGGTCTTTCCGTTTGGCCCGTAAAAGAGGCACCCGGAACGGGAATGAGCTCAAAAAAAGGCATTACCTCAGTGAATAAAAGCCGGCTGTATTAGGAATGGGTCCAGGCATTTTTCCTGATTGGGTTCAAGACGGTGCCTGAATTTGGCAAACGCTGAAGTAGAATGGGTGTGGATTTTCCATACGGTCGTGGGTTGGTTGATGATGAAATGATTGGATTGTATGCTGAAAATGGGTGTTAGTCTGCTCACTACTTCAAGTGCAGATACCGAAAAAATCGCGTAATTCAGTCAAAGCCCCGGCAATAAGCGTTCACCAAAAGGCACATCGGTGCCGTCAGGCTTTTGGGAAGCACGATGATGATCGGAGAACGTTCCGCGTGTCACCGGCAGATCCCTTTCCTTGCGGAAAGCGGCCCCACCCGTGTGTACGGCTCAGAAAGTGAAAAATGAATGCGGATTATTGGCCCAGATTGGGATTGATGCTGGCGTCGTTGAGCGGAATCGGATACCAATAGTCCTCTTTGGTGATGGAGCCGATGGGGACCAGATCTTCCACGTCCTTCAGGGCCGGGTTATTGGCTTCCTCTACCTTTTCCAGCCGCTGCAAATCGAACCAGCGGGTAAACTCCCCGGCAAACTCCCAGGCCCGTTCGTCAACCACAGCGTTGACAAATGCTTCATTCGACAAGCCGGACAGCGCGGTCAGGCCCGCCCGCTCCCGCACTGCGTTGAGGGCCGCGTAGGCTTCGGGGCTGGGCGTTCCCGCCGAACGGGCCTGCGCTTCGGCATACGTCAGCAGCACGTGGGCGTAGCGGATCATGTGCACGGGCATGGAAGAAATGTAGTTGGGACTGTTCAGCTTGTACTTTTTGTAATAAGGATGCTTGGCGTTGCTGTTTTGCCAGGCTATTTTGGTTCCGTCACCTTTGGTAAACTCCGTATAAAAAGTCGCCTCTTTCCGTTTGCCCGCCGGAAATTTATTGAAGAAGTGAATTTCCGCCAGAAAGTCATCCCAGCCCCCTTCTTCTCCGGGTTGGGCCGAATTGCCCCAGAAAGCGTTGGCCGAACCTCCGAACTGGTCGGACGTGTGGAAGGCCATCACCTCCTCCTTGGTGCCAATGGAAGCCGCCCCGCCTGACCACAGCGTTTCGAGCGCCACCAGATCAAATCCGTACGTCGCTTTGCTATCGATCACCTCTTTGGCCTTAGCCGCGGCCAGTGCGTATTTGGTGGCATCTTTAATGGGCCAGCCGGCTTCGGTGAGGTATACGTCGGCCAGTAGCGCTTTCACGGAGCCTTTGTTGGGCCGACCCGGATCGCGTTTGGTGTCGCCGATCAGACTTTCTGCCTGTTTCAGGTCTTCTTCGATGAGCGCATAAATGGCGGCGGGTTCTGCTTTACCCACCGTCAGCAGATCGGGCGTGTAGTCGGCCGTGGTGATCAGCGGCACTTTTCCGTAACCCCGCACCAGCCAGTAGTACGACAAAGCCCGCAGAAAATGCGCTTCTCCCACAATCTGACTGACGCTGGCCGCATCGCCCGGTACTTGCTGGTAATTATTGAGAATGTTGTTGGCTCCCTGAATGCTTTTGTAACACCCGCTCCAGATCTGCACCAGCCGGTCGTTGCCGGCTGACACGTCGAACTGGTCGATTTGCCGGAAAGCCTGCTTGTTACCGGCTTTGATGGTGGTGAGGTCGTCGCCGCCCATCACGTAGCCCTGAATGGCCGCGGTGAGAAAGCCCCTGGACCAGGTGCGCAGCAGGCCTTTGTACGTGCCGGTGAGGGCCGCCTCCAATCCTTCCACACTGTTGATGGCATTGACCCCGACAATCGCCCCCTTGGGATCTTCATCCAGGAAGTTTTTACAGCCCGTAACGGACGCGAACGTAAGCAGCGATAGTATGATGATCTTTTTCATATCGATGAAGAAAGTAAGGTTTTTAGAAAGAGAAATTGATACCTGCCGTATAGGTCTTTGAGTTCGGGTAAGAGCCGTAATCCAGGCCCTGCTGCACGTCTGTACCGAAATTCTGCCAGGTCAGTCCACTCACGGCACTGGAGTTGGATTCCGGATCGATGCCCCGGTAATTCGTGAAGGTGAGCAGGTTGGTCGCACTGACGAACACCCGGATATCGGCAATGTTTTTCAGGAAGGATTTGGGCAAGGTATACGCCAGGCTTACGTTTTTCAGGCGCAGAAAATCGCCTTTTTCCACGAAGCGGGAGGTTTGCACGAAGGCATTGCTGCCGGCTCCCGAAAAAGCCGGGATGTCGGAGGTTTCGTTGACGCCCGGAATGTAGCGGTTCCGGATATCGGAAAGAATGATTTCCTTAGCGTCGGTGCTGCCCACCATCCCGTAGGCGTAGGTGTAGTTGAATTTGTCAAATCCGTACAAGCCCTGTAGGAAGATGTTCAGCGCCAACCCCTTATAGGTGAAGGTGTTGTTCCAGCCAATGGAGGTTTTCGGCATCCCGTTTCCGATAATCTGGTAATCTTTTTCGTCGAAACGACCGTCGTTGTTCACGTCTTCGTAGCGGGCATCTCCCGGACGAAGGTTGTAGCGTAGGGCTTCGTCGGCCTGGTTGGGTTTCCAGGTGCCCAGGTAGCGGTATCCGTAGAAAGAATTCATCGGCTGACCGGTGATGAGCACGTTTTCGTTCAGCGGAATGGTATCCCGTCGTCCGTCCAGGCTGATCACGCGGTTCTCCAGCAGGGAAAGGTTGACGGAACTGCTCCAGGTAAAGTCGCCTTTCTGAATGGGCACCACGTTCAGTCCGAACTCCCAGCCCTTGTTCTGAATCTTGCCGATGTTGGAATAAATGCTGTAAGAGCCAACGTAATCGGGCAGGCCGCGCAGCATCAGCAGATCGCGGGTATTCTTCACGAAATAATCTACCACCAACGACACCCGTTCGTTGAACAGCCCCAGCTCCGCTCCTACATTGACCTGCTCCGTGGTTTCCCACTTCAGCGTCGGGTTGCCCGGGTTGCCCAGCAGGATGCCCGCCGTGATACTTTTGTTGTTCCCGTCGAACACCACACCGGCGTCGTCCAGGTTGGTTACGTACGTCGACATGGTGCCGTAGGGGCCGATGGCCTGGCTACCGGTAAGTCCCCAGCTACCGCGGATTTTCAGGTTGCTGACAGCAGCGATGTCCTTCATAAAACCTTCTTCCGATACCCGCCAGCCCAGCGCTACGGAGGGAAACACGCTGAACTTGTTGTCTCCCTGGAATTTGGAGGAACCGTCTCTCCGCACCGTCGCCGACAGGAGGTAGCGGTCTTTAAACGAATAGTTGACGCGGCCCAGCAGCGACAGCAGGCTCCAGCGCTGGTAGCCGGAATTGATGTTGCTGGAAGCCGACAGGGCCAGGTTGTCGTACTTCTGACTGGGGTAGGTCAGGTTGGTGACGTTGACGTTGAAGCCCGTGCCGGTAAACTGCTGGGTTTCAAACACCGCCGTAAAATCCAGGCTGTGTACGTTGTTGAAGGTCTTCTTGTAGTTCAGCGTGTTAATGTTCTGCCAGGTAATGTTTTCGCCCGAAGAACGACCGGCGTAGGAAAGTCCCCGGGTAGCCGGCACGCCCTGAAAAGACTTGGACTGGCTGTTGAGGTAGTTCAGACCTAATTGCACGTCCAGACTCAGGCCGGGCACGAATTCGTAACGAAAACCACTGACCAGGTTGGCATTGGTATTTTGGGCCAGGTATTCGCTTTCGTTGGTAATGGCCACCGGATTGGCAAAGAGCGAACTGGTGGGGTCGAAGAGCGTGTAATTGCCGTTGGCATCCCTTACCGGCGTGGTGGGTGCCCAGGCCAGCGCCTGAGAAAGTGCGCCGCTGCGCTGTCCGGTGCCGCCGGTATTGAGGTTTTCCTTCCGGGTGCCCGTCAGGTTCAGGCGGACCGAAAATTTCTGAGAAATCTGGGAAGCGATGTTGGTGCGGAACGAATACCGTTTGAAGCCCGAATTGTTGATGATGCCCTGCTGATCCAGAAAGTTGGCGGAAATCAGGTAGCTGGTTTTTTCATTGCCGCCCGACAAGCCCAGCTGGTATTCCTGTCCGGGTGCGGTGCGGAAAATTTCCTCCTGCCAGTCGGTGCCGCCGTTGGCACGGAACGCCTGAATCTGCGCGTCGGTGAAGCGGGGCGTATAGGTTTGTCCGGGAGCCGTCAGGGCCAAGTCGCGGGCATTGACGGTTTCGGCAAATTCCGCCGCGTCCATCGTATTGTACCGCTTGATGAGTTCGGAAGAATACACCCGGGCTCCTACGTCCACGCGCATTTCGCCTTTCCGGCCCCCTTTGGTCGTAATAATGATGACGCCGTTGGCACCCCGGCTACCGTAAATGGCCGTGGCCGAAGCGTCTTTCAGCACCTCAATGGAAGCAATGTCCTGCGGGTTGATGGTGGTGAAGTCAGCGCCGACGAAACCATCTACTACGTAGAGCGGGTCGTTGTCGCCACTGAGGGAGTTGGCACCCCGAATCCGGATGCGCACGTCGCCACCGGGAGCTCCCCCGGCATTGGTCACCTGCACGCCCGGCACCCGTCCCTGCAAGGCCTGATCGACGCGGGTGACGGGTTGTTCCTTGAAGTCTTTCTCCGACACCGATGACAGCGCCCCCGTTACGTCACTCCGTTTCTGGGTACCATAGCCCACAACCACCACTTCGCTCAGGGCTTTTACGTCGGGCAGCAGCGTCACGTCAATCACTGTGCGGTTGTTGATGGCTACCTCTTCGGTAGTATAGCCAATGAAAGAAAACACCAACGTGGTGGCTTCGTCGGACAGGTTAAGGCTATATCTGCCTTCGCTGTCGGTGGCCGTACCGATGGTCGTACCTTTCACCACGACACTCACCCCCGGTAAAGCTTCTCCCTTGTCGCTGCTTACCCTTCCGCGGATGGCTTGCGCAAATAGCGTTTCCGTGGCTTGCGATCCGGCTGACAGCTTGCCTCCTGCGGCGGAAGGTACGCCCGAAGTCGGGTCCAGCCGCGCTTCCGACTTCCGTTGGACCGGACGACTGCCTTTTTCAGGCGCAATGGTGTAGATGTTCTTCCCGATTTTCTTGTGCTTCAGTCCATAAGGTTTCAGCAGTTGGTTCAGGGTTTCCGGCAATTTGGATTGGGTATCGTAAGGAAGATCCACAAACTTGTTGTCGATCACGTCAATTTCGTACACAAAAGAGACGTGGTACGCACTTTCCAGATCGCTCAGCACCTGGCTCAGGGCTTTCTTCTGGCTTTGCTGAAGCGTGTGGGTGTCCGACTGCAGGGGAGCCAGGGAGGCTACGTGCTGAGCAACGGCGATTTGACAACCGCCCAGCCACAGTCCCAGTAATACCAGTTTTTTCAGCGGGTAGATCAGTTTTTTCATAGGTTTGTTGTTGAAGATTTTAGGTAAAGCCATAAGCGTTCAGCCCTCAGCTCATCAATTGAAATGGTTGATTAGTTTGAATTCCGTTAAATTTTGGGGTCCGTTTTTACACGAATCGAAATCGGCTTGCTTTAAAGTGAATGGGCACTCCCCTACTGGCTTTCGATAATGATCTGCCCGCCGTCTTTTCTGAAGTTGAGGTTGAAGGTGCTGGACAGAGCCGCCAGTAGAATGTCGATGTCTTCGCGGGGAATAATGCCACGAATGCGGCGCTGGGACTGGGTAGGGTCCTCAAATAGCACTTTCAGTCCGTAGGTGTCTTCGATGAGCGTGGCTACTTCGGCCAGCGTTGTGTTCTCGAAAATGAACTGATTGTCTTTCCAGGAAGAATACACCCGCGGATTTGCTTCCCGCTTGGTAATCCTTTTTTCCGTTTCCGACACTTCCACTACCTCACCCGGCTGCATAAATACCGGCTGAACCGCCCGGATGGATTTGATGTCCAGCTGTACTTTTCCCGAAGCGAGCACCACCTGGGTTTTTCCCCGCCGATCGTTCACGTTGAATTCCGTTCCCACCACGTTCACGTCCAGGTCGCGGGTGTGCACCGTGAATTTGATCAGCTGCGGCGCCGACTGCATGGGTACGCTCTTTTTACGAACGCTGAAAAAAGCTTCCCCTTCGAGCCATACTTCACGCGGAACGCTCGGGTCCCATTCGGAAGAAAACCGGAGCTGAGAATTGGCATTGAGCGTCACTACCGAACTATCGGGGAGCACGATGGTGCGGGTTTCACCGTAGGCCGTCTGGTAGCGACTGTTCTGCAGGTTGAGAGCAATCAGGAAATAGGCCATACCAGCCAGCAGAAGCAAACTGGCCGCTGCGGCCACCTTTTGCCAGGCAGTAAAAGGCCGTGCCCAAAGCGGAATCCGTCTGCCTGGAGCAGCCATTTCCTTCCGGTTCGCCACGATGGTCTCCCACATCTGCTGCGAATCGGACAGGGAGAGCGCAGGCTGCTCGAAGTGAATCAGACCGGCCAGCTGACGGGCTTCGTTCACCACTTCCGCCTTTTCCGGGTGCTGTTTCAGCCAGTTTTCCCAGTGTTCGCGATCGGCCGGATCGTTTTGCAGCAGCCAGCGCCGAAACGATTCATCCATCAGGAAATCCTCCGGCTGATAATTCTCATAGTCCATGGGTGGTCGGTTTAAGAATGGTCTCCTCCGGGTAAAGCGTCCTTCAACCCGGCAGATGAATGTACTCGAGACGTTTAATAGCCAAAGGAAAACCCCGACCCATTCTCACTGATTTTTTCAGCCTATTTTAGAAGATTTATCATGTAGTCAGCCGATTGGACTTATTATTTAAAAGCATCCAACAAAAAATAGCTTATTCTGAAAGAATGGCAACTGAGAGGTGTCAATAAAAAAAATGGTTGGGTGTCAGCACGTGCCCGTTCCGTTGGAAGCAACGCCGCTAAGCGCGTTCTAGTAAATAAAAAACTGCGTGAGCAGCAGGTAGGGAGAAACCTTGCTCAGGGTTTTTCGCAGGGTGACCAGGGCCTGATACACCAGGTTGTAAACGGCTGTTACCTTGAGCGACATCATCGAAGCCACTTCCTGGTGCGAAAGATTGTTGTAATACAGCAGGTAAATGGCTTCTTTCTGCCGCTTAGTGAGCTGATTGATGCCTTTCGTCAATCGCTCTTTCTGCTCCGAAGCCGTCTGGTCATCCAGCATTACCCCTTCAGCAGAAGGCGTCATTTCAAAATCATAGCCTTCAATCACTTCTTCGATGCTGGCGTATTTGTTGGCGGCCACCAGTTCATCTACCAGACTTCGTTTCAGGCTCCGGAACAGGTAAAAGCGAATGGAATCCGTGTCACTGAGTCGTTCGCGGCTGTTCCAGAGTTGAATGAATAAGTTCTGAATGCAGTCCTTGACCAGATCGGCATCCCGCGCAATGTGCATGCCGTAGCTGTACAAAGCGCCCGAATGGACCCCGTACAGATGGGCAAACGCTTCGTGGCTACCTTGTTTGAAGGCCCTCCAAACGTCAATGTCTTTCCAATTGGTAAAATCTTCTTTCATGGCTTGGCACGCACGAATCAAGCGACAAGGATCAGCGGAAATTTACTTCGCCAGCCGGTTGGACCAGGGCGCATCACTGTAGAGCAGCACTTCCCAGGCTTTCAGTTCGTGTTCGGGGCTTGGGTTCAGCAGTTTGATCCGCACAGTGTGTTTTCCTTTCGGAAGCTGGTATTTCCAGAACAGTTCGTGGCGGCGGGTCGTAAAACTCACGGGCAGTTCGGCCGTTTCGACCAGTTGGTTATCCAGGTACAACTCCGTCTTGAATGCGTAATCTGATTTCGAATTCCAGTGGCCAGTTACGCCGCGCAGTGCAAAGCCCGTTCCTTCAAAGTCGAATGCATATTCGTCCTTGATGACTTTCTCCAAACTCCGCTTTTCGATGGGATGCAGGCCGGCAAAGCTCTGCTCCAGCCGGACGGGCTTCGGTGTCTGCAACTGAATGGTGACCTGCTCACCGTTGATTTTGCCACCGTTGCGCTCAATTACCTGCAGGGCATGCTTGAAACCCACGTCGTACACATCGTTCAATGACATAGTCGTGTATCTGAAATCAATGCTTTCGGCTTCGGCCAGTCCCATTTTCCAATACGCCGGAATCTGGTCGTAACCCAGCACGGTGCCCAGAATCCCTCCGGCGGTAGAGGGATTGCAGTCGGCATCCTGCCCGCAGCGGGTGGCGATGTCGATGGTTTTCGCGAAATCGCCCTGGCCGTACAGCAAGCCGATTACCACGTAAGCAGAGTTGACCGTGGCATCGATGTTGAACGGGTAAAACACGCCTTCCGGGCAGCTGATGTCCGAAGACCATTTCTTTTCCACCTCAAACCAGGTCTGCTTCCAGTCGTTGGGGTACTGGGCGTGCCAGCGGATCACGTCGCTGATGCACTGGTGGTACTTGCTCTCTTTGGGAATGGTTTTGAGGGCTTCTTTTACGATGAACGGAATGTCGTTGGTGGTAAAAGCCAGCGTATACATGGCACCCACGTACACGCCACCGTACCAGCCGTCGCCGTAGTTCATAATGTGGCCAATCTTATCGCTGATTTCCGAAGCCGTGTTGGGCATGCCCGGCGACATGAGCCCGGCAAAGTCGGCTTCGATCTGGTAGTCGATGCAGTCGGCGTGCGGATTGTTGAGCCAGTGGCCCGATTGGGGCGCTCCGATGCCGTGCAGAATGTTGTACCGCGCGGCCTGGTTGGCGTGCCAGAGCATATAGTCGGCGTTGGCAAAGGCCCTGGCAAAGGAACCCACCGGTGCGTCCAGTCCCTCCTTCTCGAAAATGTCCACGAAGGTCAGGTCCATGTAGATGTCGTCGTACAGGCCGGGGTTGTCCGTCATGGTTTTCTTCAGGTAACCGTCGTACCAGGGAATGGGCTGGTATTCCTGAATCATCGTGCCGTTGAATTTGAACTCCACGGGTCCGCCGTAGGTCACGCCGATGGTCTGCCCGGCCCAGCCACCCTTGATTTTATTCCGGAGCGCTGCTTTGCTGAGGGTCATGGTTTTGCCCTGGCCGGCCGGGCTACTGGCTTTCCGGGTCGGCTGGGCAAAAAGCAAATTGCTAACCAACAGAAAGAAGATACAAAGCCAATGTTTCATATTAGTTTGAAAAGAAGTGTACGGTTTCAGGATAAAAAACCTGCTGACGCAGCCCTGAGCCGGGCTGACAGCGGGGTTTGCATTGGCTGGTGGCGCACTGTTTGGAAACAACACTCAAAGCCAGTATAAATGTAATTGAAAAAGTGACTTAAACCATCCTGTAGTATGGGCGTTTACATCCACTATTTCGCTGCTCAGTAAATGATTCTCCTACAATCATCATCCGAAAAGATGGGAAGGCTCTATTAGATGGGAACAGAAAGTAAAAACAAAAAAGAGGGAGTCCTTTCAGATCAAATGCTTGCGTACAGGTCAGCGCCGTTCCGATATCAAGACGCTACGGCATATCCGGCAACGGTTTCGCCTCTGGCACCCGTAGCAGTAGGTGGCCTCCCCGAGACGGAGTTCAGTCGTATACCCAGGCCTCAGCATTAATTAATCTTCATCAGACTCCTCATCTTCGATTCGGGCTGACTTTGCAACTTTGGTGCTGGCTTCGCCATTGGTCTTCGGGACTGGATAACCGGATTTAAATGGCTCGGTTTTCATTTTGAACTTCTTCTTCTTACCCTTCTTCTTTTTCTTCTTTTTTTCAGCCTTTTCGGGTATATCCAGCGCTTTTCCCGCTACCTGTGACCATACCACCACGGCCACGGCCAGCAAAGACACCGCAGCCCACAAATTATTCCGGTGTTTCTTTTTCATATATGGATGCGTATATTTTACAGGCTTCTTTACGAAGTGTCTGGCAGAAAGTTAGATACCCTGGTGAAGCTTTTTATCCACGGAGTTACCTATTCTCAATAACCCGCTAACCGCAGCAGGCCAGCCTCCACAGGCTTGTGGTAACCTGCAGAAGCTGGCCTGCTGTTCTCACTTCGTAATTGAATTGGTACCAGGCAGGAAACTGCCTTTTTAGTTGATATCGATTACGCGTGCCGGGCGCTGCCGGGCTTCTTCCCGCTTGGGAATGTTGATGGTCAGGATTCCATCCTGGTAATTAGCCTTGATCTTTTCCGAATCAACGGAGTTGGGCAAAGTAAACGAACGCTGAAAGGATTGATAACTGAACTCACGGCGGGAATACTGATTTTCTTCGCTTTCGTGCGTTTCCTCTTTTTCCGAACTAATGCTCAGCACGTTGTGGTCCAGTTTGATTTTAAAGTCTTCTTTTTTCATACCCGGCGCTGCTACTTCTACCCGAAAATTGTCGGCGGTCTCAGAAATGTTGACGGCAGGCATCGAACTGCCCGGGGCGGAATCATTGGTAAGGTCAAACAAATCCCTGGCCAGGCTGTCGAATAAGCCGGGAAGCGTAGCATTCCGTCCTTTATTGAATCGAACAAGTGCCATTTTTACCTCCTTTTTTATTGATGATTGAACAAAAAATTAAAATGATTCGTCCTTTTATACTTAGAAAAGAAAGCAAGGTTTCATAAAATAGGTAAAAAAAATCACAACCTTTTTACAGTTCCTGCGTTTAGCGATTGCCCGCCTCTGCGTGGGTCCGTCCGGATGGTTTAATGAGTGGGATGCGAAAAAAATAAAATATTTTTTTAACTGCGGCAACTCTTATCCGCACCCCGCGTATAATGGTTTATCCTAAGCTTCACCCTTTTAAATTTGATTCCCATGAGTGTACGTGTAATGGTGCCCAAGAGTGCCCTGCAACAATACAGCGACCTGGGTTTTCTGCTGACGCAACTTTCAGAAGATGTTCAGGAAAATACCCAGACCTTTGACTTCTCACTCAGATCCAATCACTACGAAAGGGCGCAGGATGTGCTGGAAGGTCTGGAAGTGAGCCACGGCATTTGGGTCAGCCCTGACCACTGCGAAGTAGCACACTGATCCGGTTTTGTCCGGTCCGCAGAGCCGTACCCGACTATCCACCCGGCCACTTACCAAATCATTTATCAGCATTTATCTCAGGATTGACACACCACTGCCGGCCATTTTGTCCGGCTTTTTTTTATGATGAATCCCAAGGCTTCTTCCGTCGTTTTATAGTATTAGTCCACTTTCTTTTTTTTCCATTCCGCCTGCGGCACCTGGGCATCGATAAGCACTTTTGGTTGATTGGCGTGTTTAGGCAACCGGATATAAAAAGTACTTCCGGCGTTTTCAGCGCTTTCAAACCATATTTCGCCACCGTGCAGATTCACAATGGTCCTGATGATCGACATGCCCAAGCCGGTAGACTTTTCTCCCCGTACGCCGGGACGCCGGGCTTTGGTGAATTTTTCAAAGAGATCTTTCTGAAGTTCCTTGGGTATGCCAATGCCATCGTCGGCAATCCGGAAAAGGACGTGATCGGGGTGTTCCTGGATATCGACAAATATGTTGCCTTGGTCGTGCGTAAATTTGATGGCATTGGAAAGCAGATTGTTGATGGCCTGTAAAAACTTCAGCTCATCCAGTTCAATGTAAATGATTTCGCTGCTGGTGTTGAGATGAAAGTGTTTGGAAATGTCTTTCCCGGCCGCTTTGTAATGATCGATGGCCTGTTTGACCTTCTCAACGATGTCCACCCTTTTTTTGAGCACGTCTACGTTGGTAGATTCCAGAAACTCCTGCGTGACAAAATCACGAATTAGATTGACACCCCTTTCGCAAACCTGCTGCATCAAGGCAGTAATCTCTTTCAATGAAGGATCGCCGTACTGCCGGGTCTTTTTATCGATCAGGGCCGCCATGCCCCGGAGGGTGTTCAACGGCCCGGCCAGATCGTGAGAAAGGATTTCCAGGATAGAATTCTTTTTGTTGGCGAACTTATGGGAAGTAAATTCATTCTCTTTTCTGGCCGTAATTTCCTGAATCAAACCGGCAATGAGTGCTTCTCCTTTTTCTGAAGCACCCAGGTAAGCGCTTATACTCAGCCAGGATATTTGGCCTTCCGCATTGAAAAACCGGCATTCGCGGCCCGACAGCACCTCTCCATCCAATAGTTTCCGATACAATTCTTCGATGTAAGTCCGATCATCCGGATGAAGCTGACCAATCACCTGAGGCAAATCCTGATTGACGTGGGAAGCCTGGCGGTTCGTGAGGCGCTCATAGGCCTGGTTCACGTAATCGACCTGCCCGGATTCCAGGTTGTAAATAAAAAACAGTTGATTTTCTTTTTCCAGTACTTGCTGAAAAACGGATAGGTAAGAAGGCAGACTATGGGGGTGCATATAAAACCTGTTCAGTCATTCCTATTCGCTTACGAAAATGCTGATCAGGAGTTGTTGATTCCGAAACGCTGAGTGAAGAAGGTCATTTTGCCGTATGTAGCCACAAGCGAATGGCTGGTCTCTCCTTCTGAACAAAGAAGTCTAGTAGAGTTCTTCCAATCGGATGGTGTTCACGTAAGGCTCAAGCAGCGAAGGCTCGTCGAAAGACCGAAACCAGATCGCAGGATTGGGGTGGTGATCCATGAATAATTCCACGTAAAATCCGGGCAAGCGATACAGATGCACCGTAAAATTTTCGGCTTGCCGGCTGATCAGGTACACCCCGTGCTCCAGCATATGCATCTTTTTGGAGTGATCATCCAATAAAGCAAATTCAAAGATGGAAAGACCGGTCATAATCAAGGAGAAACCCGTGCGATAAGAAACAGATGGATGAAGCCGCAGCCAGTGAAAAAGAAAACAGTCAACATTTGCCAACGTTTTCCATACGAGCGCATTATCAGGAAACAAACAAACGCCCGTAAAGACATTGCTACACAAAACTGTAAGTAATGTATGAAAAAGCAAGACGTATAAAGGCTTATTTTTGTCTTTCCGTATTTGTACGGTACTTCACTGAGACATACACACATTGACCGTATTTGGATAGCTGCTAAAAAGAGACAAATGTGAACGGAAAGCCCGTATGGAGGGAAATAACTAAAAAAATCAGTCAATAAAATTCACGCTAATATTTTGGAAATTAAACGCTTTTATTCTAATTTCAAACCCTTACAGCAGTAGTGGTCGCTCATTTTTCACATTCATCTCAAGCTATGAAAACAGAATTCAAAGTGATGCTGATTGATGACGATTACATCACAAACCTGATCAATTCCAGCATCTTTGAAAGCATGGAAGAAGTAAGTCAGGTCAGCTGCTTTACCAACCCGGCTACGGCCCTTCATTACCTGTACAACCGCTGCGCAGGAGGAGCTACCGGGCTTCCCATCGAACCGTTCCCTGATCTGCTGGTAGTAGACGTCAAGATGGTTCCCATCAATGGCTTTGATTTCATTACCGAGCTGAAGCGATGTGCCGGTGATTCGTACGAAAAAATGTGCGTAGCGCTGCTCACGACTTCCGACAATCCCCAGGACCGGTTTTCTTCCCTGGACCTCTGCATTTACAATTACCTCACCAAGCCCCTTACCGATACCAAAGCCCGCTGGCTGCTCAACCAACTGGCGACCGTTCATTCCTGAACCCGGGTTTATTGCTCAAGCGTCAATGCTTGGGTAAGTAAGCACTTGAAAATGATTTTGATGCCCTTCCGTTGTTTCGGGCTTTTTGTACAGCCCCTGCCGTTTGTTGCTCTGACCGCCAATACCCAACCCGACTCAGGAAACCGGTAGGCGAATACCCAACGCCATTTCTACTCTTTCTTCCAGCTCTTCGGATAGACAGGGAAGATCAATCCGGCTGTAATTCTTCAATATACTGGCAGACTGAAGGTAATTTACAAGGCTTCCGTCGTGGATCTTGAAAAAAATAACCGGGCACCCGGCTTTCAGAACCGCAGCAGAATGCTTCAGGTCCAGATTGGCCAGAATAAGCGAGGGCTTCAATCGGGCAATCTCATCACCCGACCCGCCACGGGCAGCTATGATCTTAACGGACTGAAAGCCCCATTTCATAAATTGAGCCATCAGGCTGGCGGCATAAACGGGCCGGTCTTCAATGATCAGGATATGGGAGGAGCTCATATGTTAAAAACTAAACCAATGGAACAAAATCCGCATCGCCACAACAAATTTACCCGATATAAAAACCTCAAAAAACAGCGATTTAACGGTTATTGATAAGTATTTATACAGAAAAAAAAATAAGAGGTAAGTTACTGTAAATGAGGCAGTAATTTTTTACATCTCTTCTATAGGCCCAGGAAAGGCGGAGTAGGTTAGGAAAGCCAGCGGTTCTTGATTTGCCATGTGCTACACCTTCTTTCCAATTCAATCCGCTCATTATCAAAATACTAGCCGATCGCTACTACTCTCCGTACGGATACGTTTCGGGCATCTGGTGACCATCGGGGTGCAGGTGCAGAGGAAAAAGCGCCCGGGTCTGGTCCAGGAAAAGGAAGGCGTCATAACGGGCATTGAGCACCGTAGGCACGTAATTGCCAAATCGCTCCCGCTCCGGATGATACACCACGCCAATGGCCCGGTGGGGTTTTACGTCGCCGAAGGGATTTTCCAGATCCGAGGGATCAAAGATCAGCAATTGGTTCTCCGGCTTTTCCCGGTGCAACGTTTCTTCTACGCTTCCCGGACGGGCGGGCGGAACGGGCATTTCCTTCATTTCGTCACCCCAGTCTTCCCCGGCAATAACGGTACCCTGGTAAGACCCGAATCCCACCAGCACTACGTCTTTTTCCGGATTCTGCTCCCTGACCAGTTGCCCTACGTTGACCATACCGTTGTTTTTCATATTGGTGTACCGGGCATCGCCGATGTGGGTATTGTGCTCCCATACGATGGCCTTGGCGGCCGGACCATGGAAATGCATGAGGCGGTTGAGCGTGTCTACCATGTGCGTATCACGGATGTTCCAGGATTCGGGGCCGAAGGAGGTCATCTGTTCGTAATACCGCTCAGCGTTTACGGCCACCATTGCGTTGATCTCCGTATTGAGTGGTGCTTCGCGGTCGTGATCGTAGCCAGCCGCTTTGCGCCGGATCTCCCGGAGCAGGCTTTTCACCTCGCTCCGGCATGGTTCGGCCAGCGCATTCGAATACCCATGCACTTCTTCTCCGTAAGGTTCAAAGCATTGAATGGCCTCCCTGACCAGGTGGGCGGCATCCGGGTCTTCCTTTCGCAGGTAATCGAGCAGACTTTCCAGCGACTCCCACAGGCTGTATACATCCAGTCCGTAGAAACCAATCTTCTTCTCCGGCGACCACCCTTCGTTATATCCCCGCAGCCAGTCCGTCAGGGAAGCAATTTCCCAGTTGGCCCACATCCAGGTTGGCCAGCGCCGGAAGTTCCGCAACACTGCTGCACTGTGGCTACCCGCATTGGGATAATCCTTGATGAAGCGATTGATCCGGTAACAGTCGGGCCAGTCGCCCTCTACCGCAATAAAAGAAAAGCCTTTTTCTTCAATCAGTCGCTTGCTGATGCGCGAGCGCCAGGCATAGTACTCATGGGTACCGTGCGAAGCCTCTCCGAGCAGCACAAAACGGGCCTCTCCGATCCTCTCCATCAGGGGATCGAGGTCGCGGCTTCCACACAGGGGAAATCTACCCGCCTGATATGACTGTTTTCTGTCCATAGATAAACTGAAGGATTGAAGGATTGAATAATAAACTTTCCCTTCTGCTCATCAAACCGTGCTTTGACCACCAGCCGGGCACTTAGTGGTCTGACATTTCGTGGTCCGACATTTCGTGGTCCGATACTTCGGCTGCGAGGGCAACCCCGTGCGCTCAGTGACCGGCATGGCGGCCTCATCCATTGGGCAACCGGCGGTGCTTCTATTGTACCCAGCCACCTAATCCCCCTCCGTGGCACACTCAGTTACCTACTCACTCAATCCTTCTCACTCCTTAACTCTCAAACTCCTCAACTTACTTGAGCGGTGCTTCCTGCTGGGGCCAGGCGTTGCTGCTGGTATCGGCTTGACCGGCGGTGTGCCAGGACGCTTCGGTTTCTTTCTCAAAATGGTCAAAAGCTTTGGTGAGGCTGCCCAGCACTTCGGCCGTCGTTCCGTAGAGCATTTGCGCTTTGGGGTGAGTGCTTTTGGTCTCTTCCTCTTTGATTTGATTCATCAACGCCTGCAAACGAAGTTTGGTCCGGCTGATTTGCTTGAGCATATCAAGCTCCGATTTATTGTGATTCATAGCTTAAAGAAGTATAAGGTGAATGATCTGGTTTACGTTTACAATCATTCACGAAAAGAGCACCGTAAGGTTGGGGTCTGGGCGTAAAAACGGATATCGATTGGGGGCCGGCACAAGGAAAAGTACCCATGCAGCAGAGACCGTCTTTCGGAGACAGTCTCTGCAGTTGACAGGAAGCATTGAGTCAGAATAACCAAGCAACACCCGTGCGGGGCCGAATTTACTGATCCATTCCTTTCCCAAGATGATCAGGTTCATTTTCGGATCCGGATTGGCCGCCTGCCAGTCATTTGCCGCACCGGTGTCGTTTGGAATGCTTTTCCTTTCCCAGGTCGACTAGTGCTTTCCCTGAGAATGGGTACGTAAATAACCCGTCCCGGTTTGGGGTTCAGGCGTAGTTTGGGTAACCAGAGAAGCAACAATCTCAAAAATACCCAGCAAAAGGTGTGGCAGGTACACCCGGTCACTGAATCCGAACAGCCAGGGAGAGGCAGCCAGGAAAACTCCGGAAAGGGCATCCAGCCACAAGTGCGTAGGCATAGAGAGCGTTTTTACAACGCCCAGCTCATAATTGGTAATCAGACTGTACAGGATGGCTCCGATCCCCAATAAGATGGGCACCCACCTGGCTGCCGGACTTACATCGGCAAAACCGAAGATCCAGGGTGCTGCTATCAGGAACAAACCCGTCGTGTAGTCTAATATCCCGTGTATTTTGGTTGGTAGAAACCGCATGATGTAGAGTTGATTATATGCATTGAATTAAAATGCTTCAGGTTACCGGACAATTTTACAAATGCCGTCGTGGGTGTTACCACCCACGACGGCACCCAAAGGCGACTACTCCGCCTCCAGGACACGAAACCGTCCCATTTTTGATACACTGGGTGAGAATTCGCGCGTGTCCAGTAATCAAGGAATATCTTACTTACTGTACAGCCCGAAGCCAGGCACTTAGTGCTTCAACTCTCCACCTTCCAGGGAACCGCCTTTAGCGGGTCCGACCATTTGCTCAACCTGTGCGTAGCCTTCGGGAGCCGGTTTACCCAGGACGGGCTCTCCCCCCTGCGGCTGTGCAGGCACCAGACTAAACTCCCCTTTTCCGTCGATAGACGGCCCTTGAGTCCAGCGACCATTGGAAGAAACCCCTTCAATGCTGGTAGACACAAAAGCATAGTTGAACTGCTGGTTCTCCTTTTCCTGCGGGAAGCTGTTCGGAATCGGATGTACGGCGCTGGGTCCGCCCAGTTCTTCCAGCACGGCCAGCCACTGGTTCTGGTGCATGGTGTCGCGGGCAATCAGAAACGAAAGCATGTCTTTCATTCCCGGATCGTCGGTCAGTTCGTACAAGCGGGTAGCCAGCACCCGGCCAGTCGATTCAGCCATGACGTTGGCGTACATATCGGCGGCAATGTTTCCGCTGCCTACGACCCAGGAACCGTTGAAAGGCACTCCGTTGGCGTCTACTGCCAGGGCTCCCATTCCGCTCGAAAGCACGTGACGGGGGTCCATACCGCCCATTACGGCTCCTACAATCGGGTTGTCGTGCACGATCTGGTCCTTGAGTTCATTGCTGGCTTTCTCCAGGTTGAGTGCTACAGCGGTGGCGAGCATTTCAATGTGTGCCATTTCTTCCGTTCCGGTTTCCAGCAGCATATCCTTGTACTTGGCCGGCCCCCGGCTATTCCAGGACTGAAACAAATACTGGAGACAGACGCGGATTTCGCCTTCGTTACCTCCAATGGCCTGCTGAAGCAGGCGGGCAAAACGGGGATTGGGATTGTCGACGCGCACTTTGTACTGAAGTTTCCTATCGTGATAGAACATAGCGGTTGGTTTTAGGTGTATTTAATTGATTGATACGCGTTCAGATTCCGCGCATTTGCGGTTCACACTTGAGTCTTGCTACGCGCCTTTTTGATCTGTGTTTACCACGCCGCTGTCTTTCCCGGCGGAATTCGCGTCTTTGTGTATAAGTAAATAATTTACCCCTACTTTCATCGAAGTCAATTAGCTCATTCACAATCTATTTTACTTTAAGCTTTCTGAATAAATGAGACATTTAGGCGAAAAAACGTATTTTTAAAATTCAGTGTTTTATCTCCGTCGCATATCCGAATTCCTAGATTGCTTATTTATTTTAAAATGCCTTTTTGTTGGGCATTGCGTACGTACCACTTCATTTCCAATCAAACCTTTTTACTTGAAACCGGCCGATAGTAAATATTCTTCTGATCTTTACCCAGCGGGGCACGGTTCATCGGGCAAATTTCGCGTAGCTGGGAAGGAATTCGTTTATTTGCGGTTTCGGCTAATACGCAACCCGTGGCTGGCCCTGTGCTTTCGGGTAGATGAAACTGGCTCTACCCGGCTCAGTACCGCCAGCACCCATTTATTTTTCTTATTGAACTTTTTCCCGGACCAACCTGGTACTGTCCTATCCGGGAGGAGGCGCTGATCAGATACGATATGACTTTATTCAAATTAAAGCGGCTGTTCAGGTATTATTATTTAGCCATCATTGCCTTTCTGCTGCTGGTTCTGCTCACCCAGATTGCGTACCGTGAAACCAGGAGACGAACCGAACAGCGCCAGGCCGCCTTGTTTACGGATCAGACCAATCAACTGAGGGCCGACATTGAAAGAAGACTGCATCATTACGTACAGATTCTCAAAGGCACGCAGGGCTTATTCGTTGCCAGTACGGAGGTATCCCGAAAAGACTGGAAGCGGTACGTAGAGACCATCGACGTCAATCAAAACTACCCGGGCATACAGGGAATTGGCTTTGCCCGATACATCCGGCCGGAAGCACTGCACCGGCACTTCGCCCAAATCCGGGCTGAAGGCTTTCCACATTACCGGGTGACGCCGGAAAATGCCCGTGCGGAATACACCGCCATTACTTACATCGAACCGTTCGACAAGCGGAACCAACGGGCTTTCGGTTTCGACATGTTCAGCGAACCCATTCGCAGAAAAGCCATGCAAAAGGCCCGCGACACCAATCAGCCGGTGATTTCGGGCAAAGTCACGCTGATGCAGGAAACAGAGACCGATGTGCAGTCCGGTTTTCTGCTTTACCTGCCCGTCTACGAAACCGAAACGCCTCCGGCTACCGTTTACGAAAGACGCCAAAAGCTGCTGGGCTACGTCTTCAGCCCTTTCCGGGCCAAAGACCTGATGAACAACATCATCGGCTCCGACTTTGAGGACATCGACGTAGAGGTATACGACGGAGATACCGTAACCCAACAAGGCCTGCTCTTCGACAAAGACAGCGTCCTTACTTATTTTCAGCCCAGGACAGCCAACCGGTACAGCCGGCTGATTCCGCTGTCGATTTACGGCCACACCTGGAATATTTATACCAGCTCACTTCCCAACTTCAATTCCTCCTCTGACCTGGATCTGGCGCACCTGATTCTGGGAGGGGGCTTAGTAATCAGCCTGCTGCTATTTGTAGTCCTTTGGAATTTAGCCAACGGTCAGAAGAACGCCGACCTCCGGCAAACCATTACCGACAATGCCACTGCGGCCCTGTTTATGATCGATGCCAGGGGCTACTGCACTTTCATGAACCCGGCGGCCCACGAAATGACGGGCTATTCCTTTGAAGAAATCCGGCAACAACCCTTGCAGCAGATGATTCACGCCTGGCCGGTTCAGCCGGAAAGGCCAGACGTTGCCTCTTCATGGCCCCTGCATCCGGTGTTGCGTCACCAGAAGGAAATCCGCGGCCACGAAGCCCTTTTTCACCGAAAAGACGGTTCCCGGTTTTACGTCACCTGTGCGGCCCGGCCCATCTACGAAAATCGCAGCCCCGTGTCGATCCTGATGGAGGTACGTGATATTACGGAAGAAAAACGCATCCGGCAGGAAATGCTGGAAAGCGGAGAGCGCCAGAAACTGATTCTGGAAGCCATGCCCCAGATTGCCTGGACGGCTACCCCAACCGGCGAAATCACCTACTACAACCAGCGCTGGTACGATTATACCGGATTGCCCAGGGAGCCCCTCAGCACCGAAAGCTGGAATGCGGTACGTCATCCGGATGAAGCGGGTATTTCGCTGCAAATGTTATTACAGGATGCCGGCAACCGTGAAATGGAAGGGGCCAAAATGCGGTTCCTATGCGCGGCCGACGGTACGTACCGCTGGCACCTGGTTCGGGCGACGCCCATCAAGAAGGAAGACGGCCAGATGCTGCTCTGGATTGGCACCTGTACCGATATTCACGATGAAATGCTTCGGGAAGCGTTCCTGCAGGACTATAATTACAAACTGGCCGACATCAATCAGGAACTGCAACAGAAGAACGCAGAGTTGCTCCGGATCAACACGGACCTGGACAACTTCGTGTACACGGCCTCCCACGACCTGAAGTCACCCGTGGTGAATATCGAAGGCTTTATTACGGTGCTGTCTAAAAAGTACGCCCAGCGGGAAGAAACGCCGGAGACCAAGATGCTGCATATGATCGGTGAAGCCGCCCGCAAACTAAAACGCACCATCAATGATCTGACGGAAATCACCAAGGTGCAGAAGAACCAGGAGCAGGCTCCTGCCCTGCTATTTTTCGAAGAAATCGTGGAAGATGTCAAGCAGGACCTTCACCTGCTCATTGAGCAGTCCGGTGGCACAATGATCACCCGCTTCGAAGTAAAATCGGTGGAGTATGCCCGCAAAAACCTTCGGAGTGTGATCTACAACCTGCTGTCGAATGCCATTAAATACCGTTCACCGGAACGCCCGTTGCGGGTGGAAATGACCACCCGGGAAATGCCGGAATACATCCTCTTTCAGATCCGGGACAATGGTCTGGGCATCAATGAACGGCAGAAGAGCAAGCTGTTTACGATGTTCAAGCGCTTCCATGCCCACGTAGAAGGCACCGGCATCGGACTGTACATTGTGAAGCGAATCATCGAAAATAACGGGGGCCGCATCGAAGTGGAATCCGAAGAAGGCCAGGGCACTACTTTCCGGGTCTGGTTTAAGGTCAGTAAACAGTTAACAGTTAACGGTAAACAATGAGTAATGAATGGTAGAGACGCCATTCATTGCATAATCGCAGTAAAGAGTGAACTCCCGGTCACTGAGCGGACGGAGCCGCTCCCCTGTTGGAACGCCCGTAGTGGAACGCCCGTACGGCAGAATAAACAGTTAAGTATGTGATTAGCGTGCTGACTTTTTGCAAAAATTATTGCTAAAAGTGTAACCACATTTATAAGACGACACTCACATACAATAGTTTACTGTTTACTGTTTACCGACTACTCTCCGAACAGCCAGAAACGCCTGGGCGGCTTTGCTTTGGTGAGTTTGAACTGTACGGCTGCGTGTTTTTGCAGGTGCACGATGGCTTCGTCGACGGAGTCGGTAAAGAGCAGCAGATCCAGGTCCTCCGGAGAAATCATCCCGAAATCGACCATGCGGCGCACGAAGGCGTACAGCGGTTCGTAATAATCCTTCCCCATGAGCACTACCGGGAAGTTGAGGATTTTTTTGGTTTGAATGAGGGTAATGGTTTCAAACAGCTCATCCATCGTGCCCATGCCGCCGGGCAGAATGACGAATCCGTAGGAATATTTGAACATCAGCACCTTCCGCACGAAGAAATACCGGCACTCAAACCACTTGTCGAGGTAGCGGTTGGGCTGTTGCTCAACGGGCAGAATGATGTTGCAGCCCACCGAACGGCCACCCGTTTCTTTGGCTCCGCGGTTAGCGGCTTCCATAATGCCCGGTCCTCCGCCCGTCATCACGGTAAAACCCAGGTTGCTTACCTCCGCACCCATTTTCCGGGCCAGTTCGTAATACGGGCTGCCCTCCGCTACCCGTGCCGATCCGAATAATGTAATGCAGGGACCGACAAAATGCAGGGCTCGGAACCCGCGAATGAATTCACGCAACACCCGTAAGGAAAAGAACAATTCTTTGGAACGGGACCTGGGACCTTCCAGAAAGCGTCTTTCCTCTTTGGCTTCCGGGGCCTGTGGTGGCGTGGTCGTTGGGGCTTCAATCATGAAGTGATACGGATGGATGAAGTGGATACAATGCTGAAATATAAGCGGCAGAAACCGGATTGGCAATCGACTGCTCTCTTTCCAATGCACTGTACCGGCTTTTCAGTCTACGGCTGGATCAAAAAATGAAAGCTGGACAATACGTGGTTCTCTCCAACTTCGATTTGTAAAATTGAACTACTGTCATTTCGACGCAGGAGAAATCTTTTAGAAACAACTAGAAAAGATTTCTCCTGCGTCGAAATGACAATTAAGACCAGATACGAGCGAAAACAGAGGCAAATCCAAGGGCAATATAGAGACTAACCGAACTGCTGCAGCTTCTTTCTCAATTTTATATTAACAAAAGCACCCGGCCACACAGACAAAATCCTGTGTTGGCCGGGTGGAATGATAAACGATTATAATCTAAACGAAAGCCTTATTTCCGCCTTAAATCCAACTCAGAGCAGATTAGGGTAATCGGTGATGATGCCGTCTACGCCTAAGCCCACTAACTGATCGATCTCTGGCTTGGTATTGACCGTCCAGGGCACAATCCGCAGGCCCTGCTCGTGGCACTGCTTCACGGTTGCTTCACTGACCGTTTTGTAGTACGGACTGTACGTAAGGGGTTTGAAGCCCAACGCTGCCAGGTTTTCGTCCAGTGATTTCGTATTGGCCGTCAGAAAGGACAGGGCAATGTCGGGGTGCTGCTGGTGGATCAGTTGCAGGGGTCGCACGTCGAAAGACTGAATGGTTAATCGCTTGCCCAGCTTCTTCTTCAGGCAAACGTCCATCACCAGTTTTACGAACTCCTTTGGTTCGGGATGGTATTGGCCATCGTACTTTTCCATCGACTTGATCTCAATGTTGTAGATGGGTAGCGGTAGCTTTTTCGCTTTGGCGTACGCCTCCACCGAATCGATCAGTTCCGAAAGCAGGGGTTTGTAAGCCCGGAAATTTTGCTGTTCGGCAAACTCCGCGTGCTTTTTACTGCCTACGTCGTACTTTTTGATTTCCGCATACGTCAGCTGATACAGATTGATGTTCTTTTCCTCATCGGCAGAAACCGGACTGCCGTCCGGTTTCAACGTGATGGAAGCGGCCATGTAGGGATCGTGGGAGACCACCACCTTTTTGTCTTTGGAAATCACTACGTCCAGTTCCAGCGTTTGCACGCCCAGGTCCATGGCTTTTTTCATGGCTGGAATGGTGTTTTCCGGCATCAGCCCGCGACAGCCCCGGTGGCCCTGCTTGTCCAGGGGAACTTGGGCCATCAGAAGCGGCGAACTCAACAACAGGCTAAATAATGCCAATGCAGCTTTCTTCATTTTCATATCAGGTTTTAATGATCAGAAACCGTAACGAATACCAATTTGCATCTGGAAAGGATCGCCCGAAGGATTGGGCACGCCGGCGGTATTGACCCGGTACACGAAGCGCTGGTTGTCGCGGTCGAAGTTGGGAACGGCTGGTGTAGTGGCCGTTGCCGGAATTCCCAGGGCGTACAGAGCCTGCGAACCCAATGAAAGGTTAGTACCCGAATTCCGGCTCAGCAGGTTGGCAAAGTTGAAAATGTCCAGCGACAGATCCAGCGTGTGGGTTTTGAACAGGTGGAATTTTTTGCTGGCCCGCACGTCAAAAACACCATAGAAGCCGTTAATACCGCCGTTGCGCTCGGCAATTTTGCCGGAATACTGCACAATGTAATCCTTGATGCTCTGGCTGGCGTTGGGATTGTCCAGAATGGCCTGCAGACCGTTTCTCACGTTGGCCGGTACGCTTTCACTGTTCCGATCGAAGACGAAAGCCAGGTCGTTGGTGCCGGCTACGAAATCGGCATTGCTGTTGGCACCCGACAGCAGGGAGTAACGCGTACCACCAATGCCGGAGTAGCGCACGCCAATCGTCACGCCGTAGAAAGAAGGTAAGGTACCGAACACCACTACTTTGCTGCGGAAGTGGTTGTCGGAATACGACATCCGGCTCAGGTCACGGGGATCGTCTTTCACCGGCAGCACCAGCGTAGCCGTATTCGCCACGTTTCCATTGTAAGAAGTATTGTCCTGCGTGTCGTTCCAGGTATAGCTGGCCGAAATCTCCCCATCGCGGAAGTACTGCCAGGTCACGTCGGCTACTACGGCCATCTGGTTCACTTTGCCCGCGCTGTTCAGTTCCAGCACCCGGCCCAGCCGCTGGCTTTTCCGTCCCTGCAGCCAGTCGCCGGCCCCGTTGGCAGGCATGGTGCTGAGCGGCACGTACACCCCGCGGTTGTCTTCGTTGGCCAGGCGGAAGAAAGGATCGTCGACCATGTTGCGGTCTACGTACATATAATTGTTCCGTCCCATCGTCAGGAATCCGGAAATGCCTACTTTCAGCTTATCGGTGAGGTAGCGGCTGTACGACGCGTTGGCTTTGTAGATCACGGGCACTTTCGCGTCGGCTCCCGTCATATTAATGGTAGGCAATTGAAAAGCGCTGAGGGAAGGGATGCTGGCGTAATTGGCCCGGTAAGCAGCAAAATCGGGGTTGGGTACGTTGGCACCGCGCACGTCCACCGTTGCCAGGTGCTTGCCGTCGAAGGTCAGGTTATTGATAATCGCGTAGTTGTTGATGTCGGAAGCAAAGATCCCGCCGCCCAGGCGAAGGAAGTCCGTGTGCTTTTCTCCGATGTCCCAGGTGAACTGCAGACGGGGTTGCAGAATGAACGATTTGAGTTCATTGTCCGTCCGTAGTCCCAGGTCGTCGAACACTACCTGGTTGAAGGGTGCTTTGGGATAGCGGGCATAATCAAACCGCAGGCCTGCGGTCATGTCCAGGCCCCGGCCCAAACGGGTCGTCATTTGTCCATAGGCCCCTACGTTCCAGGTATTGCCAATGACGCTCAGGTCGTTCACCAGCGGCACTTCACGGTAATAGCGGTAGGGTTGCAAGCGCTCAAACTTGTCCAGGGCAGTCAGCCCAGCATTGGCATCTACCGTATAGTGGAAGCGGCCGTTTACTTCGCTGCCGTACACGGAATTGGCCCGGGTGTACATCAGGTCGGCACCGAAGGTAAACTGCGCCCAGTCAGTGTTGTAGTACAAGTTATTGACCAGCTGAAGTACGTTGTTTTTAAATCCCTCCTGGGCAAAGCGGTGGCCGCCCATCTGGATATTGGTCGCCCGGTTGGCTCCGTCAATGACGGAGGCCACGTTTTCGACGATGTTGCGGGGAATGTTGGCCGACGGCAACTGGTCGCCGGGGCTGCTGAGCTGGTAGGTGTACAGGTGCTGTAGCTTCAGTTCGTTGGTAACCCGTGTATTCAACGAAGTACGCAGCGTGGCCAGGAAGCTGTTGTCCCAGTTCAGGTCATTGGCAAACGACTCATAAATATTGATGGCCGTATTGTCCTGTAGCCCCAGCTTGTTGCGGTCGTGAGTGAAGTTATTGCGGATGGTCAGCAGGTTGCTAGGGTTGATCTGCCAGTCGAGCCGGACAAAGGCGGCGTCGGAACCCCGTTTTTTGGGAAATGAGCCGTACTGGGGCGTATTGGCCACGCCGTACTGGTTGCGGGCAATGCTCACAAAGCGGTGAAGGGTCTCTCTGGTGACGTTAAAACGGTTTTCGTCGGCGGGCGACTGTACGTCGGCAATGATGAGCGGACGGGAGTCTTCCTGGTGATCCCATACCACGTAGTAGTGCAGCTTGTCTTTGATGATGGGTCCGCCCAGCGAAAAACCGAACTGGTGCGTGGAGAAGTTGACATTGCGTCGGTTACCCCGGATGTCGTAACGGCTCGCCAGCCAGTTGGCGCGGGTGTAATTGAACACACTACCGGTCAGTTGGTTCGTTCCGGCCTTGGTCACGGCACTTACGATGCCCCCACCGCTGCGTCCGTATACCACGTCGTACTGATTGGTGATTACTTTGAACTCCCGGACGGCTTCGATGGAAATGGAATACGGCGCCCCGCTCCGACTGGTGGTCGAACCGGCCGAAGTCGGATTCTTGGCGTTCATCCCGTCGATAGTGTAGTTGGTAGAAGAACCCAGTTGCCCCGAAATATTGCCTCCGCGCGTCAGTGGCGACAATTCCATCAGTGACGTAAAATTCCGTCCGTTGACGGGCAGCGTAACCATGGACTTGGCCGAAACGGAGGTAGCAGCACCCAGGTTTTCAATTTTGTTTTTCATACCGGAAGCCACCACCTGTACCACTTCCAGGGTTTGTCCGCCCTCCTCCATCGCAATGTTGATCCGGATGGCATCGCCCTGATTGAGGAGATAGCCGGTACGGGTTTGCTCCCCGTAGCCGACAAAGCTTGCCCGCAGGGTATAAGGACCACCCAGCGGCAGTTCCTTGAAGGCGTACTGTCCCTGGGCGTTGGTGGTAGTGGCTGTGGTAAAGCCGGTAGATTCGTTCCGCACCTGAACGCTGGCACCCGGCAGCGTCGCTTTCTGATTGTCGGAAATGACCCCTGATATGGAGGCCTGCGTGGTTTGTGCAACTGTTTTATTGATCAGAAAACAGGCAAAAAGAAGAAATAATAAAGTGGATCGTAGATGGTTTTTCATACAGCGGATAATTGAATATTACCGCTGCAAAGAGAGTACACCTACTTTATACGGATGTTATGAAAATGTTGCCTATTTATAATCTTTAGGTGTTGAAAATGTTATCTACGTTAAATTTCCGACCCATTTATTGCATTAAAAGAGGTTGATCCGGTTGAAATGGAAGCGCAAGTAATTCATAATCAATTACCGATTCGCAGTGAAACGCTTTTCAATAATTTAATATTCAGCCAGGCACTTCCTTTTCCGGTATTTTCCTATTCAGGCTCTCACCGGAAACTGGCTCGCATGAGTTGCCAGCCGGGCGCTTTTGAATATATTTACGTTTTCAGCCTCAGCCTATGAACCCAACGAACCGTTCATCCAAACAGTACTCTTACGAAGAGTATCAAGCCCTGGAAGCTTCCGGCCCAATCAGGTATGAATATTATTTGGGGGAAATATTTGCTATGGATGAGCTCTATCCTACGGCAATGGCAGGCGGAACCAAACAGCACAACCGGATAGTAAAAAACGTAGGCAATTTATTGGATGAATTCCTGGAAAAAGGCTGCGAATCCTATAACGAAAATGTAAAGCTGGAAGTAATAGCTGGTGGCTACTACGTGTATCCGGATGCGATTCTGACGTGTGACCCCCGCGATCTGGAAGACAATCGGCTGGTGAAGTATCCATCCTTAGTGGTGGAAGTGCTATCGGAATCAACCCAGGCGCACTACTTAGGAAGCAAACTGGAGAACTACCTGCGCCTGCCCAGTCAGCAAGCCTATCTGATCCTGCATCAGCATAAAATGATGGTGCAATGTTACGATCGGAATGTTGACTTCTGGAAATACACCTTGCTGGAAGGACCCGAAGCCATACTGGTTATTCCGGCTTTGTCCATTAGATGGCCCTTTTCTCAATTGTACGCCCACGTACAGTTTGATAGCTGAAACCCCGACGAAGCGGATCAAGGCTTTCGCTCTTTCAATACCTTGGTGATGGCTTCGGTTTTGGAATTGACCCGCAGCTTTTCGTAAATTTTCTTGATGTGCGAACGGACCGTTTCCAGAGAAATGTGTAACTCCGCCGCGATCAGTTTGTAGCTGTATCCTTTCACCAGACCATCCAGCACCTCCTTCTCCCGGGCACTGAGCAGGTGTAGATCGTCCGGCTGCGGGGCTGTCTGCCGGGCAAACAGCTCCAGTACCTGCCGGGCAATGGAAGCGGTCATAGGTGCTCCGCCGTCAACGGCTTCCTGAATGGCTTCCAGTAGTTTGGCCGGAGGCGTCTTTTTGAGCAGATAGCCGTCTGCCCCGGCCTTCATCGCCTGAAACACGTTGGCGTCGTCGGCAAAAACCGTCAGCATGACTACTTTCACGTGGGGAAACTGCGCTTTAATCAGTTTGAGTCCGTTGATGCCACCCAGACCGGGCATGTCAATGTCCATAAGCACAATGTCGGGCTGGTGCCGTTCTATATCTTCTACTACCCCGTTGCAATGCCCATAAGCGCCCAGTACCGTGAAACCACTCGTCCCATTGAGCAGCATCGACAGCCCTTCTCTCAAGGGTTTGTTGTCATCGTAGAGTACTATTTTTATTTTATTCACGGGGTTGTTGTGGTTTTAATGGATGGGTGCCGTAAGCCGTACAGTCGTTCCCTGGCCGGGCTGGGAAATGATGTCCAGTTCGCCCTTCAGGGCTTGGGCCCGCTTTCTCATATTTTCCAAGCCATTGCCTTCCGGAACAGCGGCTGGCAGAAAACCCTGGCCATCGTCCTGAATCTGCAGAGATAAGCGGTTTCGCTGTATCCCCATCCGAACCGTAATCTGTCGGGCCTGGGCGTATTTGGCGGCGTTGTTGAAGGCTTCTTTGAATATCAGGTAGACGTCGTGCCGCGCTTCCAGGGGCAAACGCAAGTTGCGGGCAGCGGCATCTACTTCCAGTTGAAAATGAAGATTTCTGGCCTCCGCCAGTTCGGTACCAAACTCCTGCATGCGGGCAGTCATATTCTGCATCGCATCGTTTGCCGGGTTGATCGACCACACGATGTCGTCCATCGCTTCCAGCATGCGCTGGGAATACCCGCTGATTTTCTCCAGCAGTTCTTTGGTTTTGGGCGCATTGTCGGGCGTCTGCTCCTGGGCTACGGAAGAGAGGATATTGATTGTGCTCAGGGTGGAACCCATGTCGTCGTGCAGGTCACGGGCAATCCGCGTGCGCACCTGGTGCAAGGCCAGCAGCCGGTTGACCCGCAGCCGGTACAGACCATAACCCAGGACCACCAGCCCCAAAGCCACTAAGGCCATAAACCAGGTGGTTTGCCAGAAGGGCTGATCGACGTGAATGGGAAAGACTGTGATATGCCGGGTAGGCGTTCCGGCCAGTTCTGCCCTTACTTTAAACCGGTAATCGCCGCCGCCCAGATTGGTGTACGTAGCCATGCGGCTGTGCCCTCCCCGTACCCAATCGGGATCTACACCTTCCAACTGAAAGGAATAGGTAATCTTGTCCTGGTCGTAGTATTGAAGTGATGCGTACTCCAATGTGAAATAATTCTGCCAGTGCCGCAGGTGCAGTTTTCCTGCCTGTAGTATAGAATCTGCCCGCATGGGCTGATGGAAAAGTTTGAAGCCGGTGAAAACCACGTCGGGTGGGATCTCCCGACGGGCCAGGCTGTCGGGATGAAAATAGAAAAAGTCTTCCAGCGTACCCACCACTACCCGGCCATCGCGCAGGCGGTAACTGGTACTGTAGGCAAAAGATGGATGGAGAATGCCTTCGCGGGCTCCGTAGTTGATCAATTGGTGATTGCGCGGATTCCAGCTGCTGAAACTGTGCTGGGTACTTAGGAAAAAAGGCCCGTTGGAACTGGTCATCAGGTTGAGAATGGCGTTTCCCGGTAAGCCCTGGGCCGTTGTGAATGCCTTGACGGTTTTGCCTTTCAGATCAATAAAGTGAAGGCCGCTGCGCGTTGCTACGGCCAGGGTTTCGGTGGTGTACCACTGCATTTCCCCGATTTCGTTGCTGAGCAGGGCGTGCGGAGCCGTATCGGTGGCGTACCGGCTCAACAGGCGGCCCTGGTTTTTGTCCAGTTGAAACACCCCGCCCTGACCGGTGGCTACCCAAAGGTCATTCCGGGAACCGAACAGGATTCGTTTAATGGGGCCTCCGTGCTGAGTCACTGCGGTGTCGGAGCCCACCAGGGGAGAAAACGACTGATCCCGGGGATTGAACCGAACCAGGCACCCCTGATCGGTTCCCCACCAGAGGCTGCCATCCGAATCCAAAGCACCTTCCAAGATGATTTGACCAGTTAGCAAGGGTGGTTGCCAACAACGCTGCTTCCCCGTGGCCGCGTTTATTTGTATTAAAATTCCGTTGTCCCCTCCTGCCCAAACCGATCCCTGACCGTCTTCCAGCAGGCACCAGAGCTTTAGGTTCTGCGCGGCTTTCGGCTGAACCGGGTAGTTGCGGAGGTAGCGAAACCGGGCATCGAACACCCAAATTCCCTGGTTGAAGGTACTTACCCAGATTTCGCCGGATGCCGTTTCCAGAAAGCCGGTCACCATCAGGGGCTGATCGCTCCGTGCGGGCAGGTTGGCAGGTGAAAAAAATTGCTGCTTATCGGGGTTGAAAGTGTAAATGCCTTTGTCAGTTCCCAGCCAGAGGGTGCCTTCACGGTCTTCGGTGAGGCAGAAAAGCTGGTTATAGTCGATGCCGTAGCGGATGGTTCGTTTTTTGGGCACCGGCACCATCTGCTTGCTGCCCGGGTACTGCACCAGCATCTGGTCGCCGATGGCCCACGTGATGCCGCGGTGATCTTTCAGCACCGTATACGGTTCGTTGCTCTTCCACAGTTTCAGCGACGGAATGGTATTGGGATCGGGATATTGCGGGCTGGCAAAGCGCCGCTGATTCAGCACAAAAGCCTTTTGTTGCGGCTCATACCGGAAAGTCTCACCCGTTACCCGGGAGATGAGTCCAATCTCTCCGCTTTCGTTCTGAAGCAGTTGCAACCCTCGCAACGAACGGTTGCTTTGTTTGCCCACGATGGGAAAGCGCTGAAATTGCTGGGTTAACCGCGTCAACCGGGTCACGCCTTCGGACGAAGCGGCCCATAGGTTGTGTTCCCGGTCTTCCAGCAGCGCCTCTACTATATCGGAAGCCAGGCTATTGAGATTGTCGGGCTGGTGACGGTAGAGGAAGTAGAGCCGACCGTCGTAACGCTGCAGGCCGTTGTCGGTGCCGAACCAGAACACGCCCCGGTGGTCCTGCAGAATTGCCAACACCTGATTGCTGGCCAGGCCGTTTTCCCGGTCCAGGTGCAGATACACGTAAGAAGCCGGCTGCCCCGACAGGCCAGTAATCCGGCCGGTGAGCACCCCGATCAGGAGCAGTATACGCAGGAGGTGTCGGTGAAAGTGCATAGGAATTGATCCGCCATTAAAGGTAGCAAGCCGGCCGGTAGTGTAAAAAGAGTTGGGCGAAAATCCCCCGTTTATGGGATGCGGCAGGCCCCTCCGACCACCTTTTCCCCCGCTTATGCGATTGACGGCGGGGGGTGGGGCAAGCGATCTTTGCCCAGGCATTCCAAACCAACTTGCCCTTGTCCCATGAAAACAATCCACGCCTGCTCCTCTCTGGTACGCTTAGCCACCCGGGCTTTGCTCATCCTTCTCTTCCCCGCACTGGCCTTTGCGCAGCAAAGCTTAAAAAAAGAAGCGGAGAAATTCATCATCGAAGCCATGAAAGAAAACCACATTCCGGGACTGGTTTTCGCCGTCGTCAAAGACGGTCAGGTCATTCACCGCGGCCACTACGGACTGGCCAACCTGGCCTGGGAAGCACCCGTCGATCCGGAAACGGCGTTTCAGACGGCTTCCTGCTCCAAACTGTTCACGGCACTGTTGCTGGGCAGGCTCATCGACGAACAAATCCTTTCGCCGGAACAGCGCCTGAGCGAACTGCTCGACTCCATTCCCGATACCTGGAAGGACATCACCCTCCGGCAACTGGCTTCTCATCAGTCGGGCATCAAAATGGCCGATTTTTCTCAGCACCAAAGCACCCGTGAATCATGGAAGGCAGCCAAAAAAGAAACCCTGGAATTCGAGCCGGGCACCCGGTCTTTCTACGTCAGCTCCGACTACTGGATTCTGCAGTACATCATTGAAAAAAAGCTGAACAAGACCTACTTCGAAGCCTTGCAGCAGTACGTGCTCCAACCGCTGGGAATGAAGCATACCTACGTCAACCACAACGACGACCGCGGCATCCGCACGCACCGGATCATTCCCAAAGAGGCTGCTGTATATGCCTACCAGCAAAACCGCTACGTAGTGAGCGACATGCAGTTCGGACCCACGGGCTATACGGCCGGCGGCATTTACACCACTATTGAGGATTTTGCCAGAATTGCCCAGACGCTGGACAAAGGCACCTTCCTGAAACCGGCCACCCAGGCCCTGCTGCTCAACCCAACGCCCCTCAAAAACGGCCAACCCGGCTCGTTTGGAATGGGACCGGTGGCCATGCCCTACCAGGGGCATTCGGTATCCGGCCATACCGGCGGACCGGCGCTGTCGGAGTTCGTGCGGTTCAACGACGAAAAATACACCTTCATTACCCTGACCAACCAGCGCGGCTTCTATCCTTACCTGGCGCAATCGCTGGCTACCTTCTACATCAAGGGCCTCAAAATGCCCGAAGTGCCGAAGATGTAATCGCTTTGTAAAACAGAAAACCAATTCCGGCTTTTGTGCTGTAGCCGCCTCCCATTTAGTCCAGATTTGGATTGATTTGGGGCGGCTACAGTCTGTTTGGGCCGGTTATGATACCTGTGTGGTGCATTTTGCAACAGGAGTGTTAGCCAGGGCGCACCTGATAAACCTTTCTTTGCAGCGGTGAAAGTTCAGTCGAAAAGGGGAGCATCGTACTTTATCCTAATCACGCTGGGCCTACCCAACCCGATACAATCTAATTCTAAATCCAAACAAAACCCATTCAGAAAACCGTGAAAACCCCCTTAAAAACCATGCCCAATCAATTCCTGAATTATCCACTTCCTCACCTGTACAAACGCGTATGGCTTTTCCTTTGGCTACTGGCCCTGGGAATAAGCAGTTGCAAGAAAGATCCCGAAGCCGTGCCTACCCAGCAACTGGTGGCCAACGCCGGCCCCGACCAGCAGGTACCAACCCAGCAGGTAGTACAGCTCAATGGCTCTGCCTCCCGCAGCAGCAACGGCCAGTCGTTCAGCTACCTCTGGACTTTTAAAACCAAACCGGCCGGAAGTACGGCAACCTTAGTAGAAGCCGCTACGGCCCAGCCCACTTTCAGCCCAGATGTCGCCGGGGTATACGTAATCAGCCTGAAAATCAGCAACAGTGCCGGTCAGGCCAGCGATGAGGTGATGATTACGGCAGCAGCAGCCGGACAACCCAACGTCGTTATTCTGGATGCCGACATTACCCAGGATCGGGTACTGGAAGACATCTTTCCCAATTCTGCTCAACCCGACTACCTGGTAACAAACCAGATTGCCGTCAGCGCCCAGTTGACCATCCGCCCGGGCGTAATAATTGCCTTTGCGGAAGACAAGGGCTTACGCATCACCACCGGTGCCCTGATCGCGAAGGGCACGGCCGACCAGCCGGTGGTCTTTACCGGCACCAGCCAAACCAAGGGCTACTGGCGGGGCATTGCCATCTACAGCAACAGCCCGCAAAACGAAATGGAGCATACCATCGTGGAATACGCGGGCAGCAGTAACCTGCCGGGCTTGCCTTTCGAACTGAAAGCCAACGTGGCATTGCTGGCGGAAGGTAATTCGGCAGCGGCCCTGCGCATCAGTCACACGACCGTGTCGGAGGGCGGTGGTTTTGGTCTGTACGTACACGGCCGTTCTCAACTGACCCACTTTGCGAACAACACCTTCCGAAACCACCTGGGCAGCGCCCTGTACGTACCCGTAGGCCAGCTGCACCGGCTCGACGCGGCCTCCAGCCTGAAGGGCAACAACGGCTTCAACGGCGTACAGACCAGCGGAACGCTGAAAGAGGAGGCCGAAGTAAGCTGGCCGGTGTTGAAAGAAGGTGCTTCCTACTACGTCTCTTCTGACCTGTCCATTGAATCCGGACTGAAGCTGAACGAAGGCACCCTGCTCCAGCTGAATGCGGGCGTAGTGATTCGGATTACCGATGGCGGCTACCTGCGTGCCGTGGGCAGTCCCAGCCAGCTCATCCGGTTCACGGCCCACACGCAGCAGCCGAATCAGTACTGGGGCGGCCTGCTGTTCCAGTCGGCCCATGCGCTCAATCAACTGCATTACACCGAAATCTCCTACGCCGGCAACAAGGGCTTACCGGAGGTGAATGAAGTGAAAGCCAGCATTGCCGTGGGTGCCAGTGGCCGGGTGTCGGTGCAGCATTCAAGCCTTCGCAACAGCCTGGGTTGGGGCATTGCCGCGCATACGCAGCAGGGTGCCCAGCTCAACGACGACGTGCGCACGGCCAACAACTTCGATGCCTGCGCCCTGGGAAAAGTGCTCCTGATCGAAGAGGTGCCTGCCACTGCATTGGCTGGAGAATGGCTCGACCGCGAAAGTTTTCTTCATAAAAATGCAATGGATGAAAAGCTGTACGATCGGGCAACCAATCGCTGGTTCCGGGGTGCCAGCAGCCCCTGGACGATGACTCCCAAAGCAGGTTTTGGCCTGAAAATCGAGGAAGACGGGAAGTACGTGTGGACCATCGTGGAATACGCTCCCTGGAGTGAATGCGGCAATTCCTACTCCGCCGAATACATTACTGGCCAGGTGTCGCAGTCGGGCAATACGCTCAGCTTCCAGGAAAGCTACTGGCGGACTTTCTTCCACCACAACTGCGACGCCAGCCAGAACATTGACATGGACGTACAACCGGGCGGTATGAACCTCCCATACGAAATCTTCCGCGATGACGTGCTGGGAAGCCAAAACGTGTGGGTGCTGCGCCTCACCAACCCCGACGGCTCGACCTTCAGCTATTACCGGCGCTCCATCTAAAAATGGGTGAGCATTTCGCTACCCGATTCGATTAACCAAAACCGGGAAGCCAGGGATCGCCCTGCTTCCCGGTTTTGGTTTAAATACACAGTTGATTGTATGGTCAAAAAACATTAACTATTTTGAATAAATCTTTAATTTGCGTGTCCTACGTCTCATATACATTTTAGAAAATGTTCGGAAGCTTTACTCTATTGTACATCCTTTTACAGATTGGCCTTGGACTGCTGATTATTTATTTTATTTACCAGGGAATCAGTAAGAGTAAATCCACGCCGCTCATTTTCAAAATCATAGGTTTAGTTATTGCCGGATGGCTTCTCTTCCGGATTACGGCGGCTGTTACCTTCATAGTGATCTCTTTCCTGACACGTTGAGCCTCAATTAAATCTATACCCATATGCCACAGTACTTTTTTATAATGGAGTAGATCAACGTATCTTTCCTCAAAGAGAAATACCAGGCGCAAACGCACCAACACCTATCAGTCATGAAACAAAAGTGGGTCATCGGCCTAATCGGTTCCGCCATGCTGGGTCTACTGCTTTTCCTACTTTTTGACTCCGTTCACTATGAGGAATTTGAGGGCGCGAACGGAACCGGATACGCCTGGGGTCTGACGTTTTCAACCCGTGGATTGGTCACTGGAGCACTGCTTTTGCTTTTTTTTCTCTCTATCCTTTTAATCAGAAAGAGAAGACAGCCATCGCAAAAAAAGTAATTTCTAACTTAGATTGGGCACCTGACTTACTTACTGATTCAAGCCATTAAAAGCAGCCCTTCTAAGTTTTACACTGCATTGACTAACGACTTCGCTGAAATGAATCGTAGAACACGCACGGCGTGGATACGCCTCCAGCCTTCAGTAGGAACACGCCTTGAGGCGTATTCCTACACAGGATGCCAGCAGTCAGCGGATAATCCGATTCTTAAAACGTCCCTTCCAAATTACTACTTCCCCTTGCTCACTGCCGTAGCTTTGGCCGAACCCGGATAAGGATACACGACGTCTTCCAGTTGGCCGAACATAAACAACACGCCGGGGTAGATGTGCGCCTGTCCGCCCCAGGATTTGTTGGGGCCGATGCTGCGCGGCCAGGCCGGGTACGGTCGGGTGCCGGGCGCTTTCCGCATATAATTGGCTTGGATATCGGCATTGCGGTAATAGTGATTGGCTACCGAAAACCAGGTATCGTAGACGATGATGTTGGAATCGGGCAGGTTGGGATCGAAGCCATTGATGAGGAAAAGGGTATCCGTAGCCTGCCGGACGTTGGTCGTGGCAAAGTGCTGATTTTTGCCATTCAGGTAGTTCTGGGCGTTCTGAATCACCAGCAGCAGGCTCTTTTTGCTCTTGCCATCGGTTTCCGTGCCGAAATATCCTTCCGAAGTCTGGTATTCGTACAGACTGTTGTCGCCATTGCGGGCCAGTACGTCGGCCAGATCGACCATGGCACCCACCACCGAAAACAGGTAATTCAGCCCTTTTTCGGGTTCTTTGGCATCCTCCAGCCCCCGGTACAGGTCCACCACGTCGCCGGTGGGGAATACGCCGTAGCGCATCCACTCCATAAACCAGCGTTTGCCCGATTTGATCAGCTCCTCATTTTTCAGGAAAATCCCCACTGTACCCACAAAACGGGCGATGGTGCCGTTGCGGTTGCTGTAGCCTTTGGCGAAAAAACCCACCTGGGGGCTACCGTAGTACATAAAGTCTTTGGGATCGCGGTTTTCGGCACCTTGGCTGTATGCCTGCAGGACATAGTTATCTCCTTTTCGGTTCATGAACCGCTTGGCGTAAAAAGTGTCCAGATTGCTCTGAAAATACAGCCCGGCGTTGAGCAGCCAGCGGTCCATCAGCGCTTTTTCCGAAACACTGAAAGTAGTCTTGGTATAATCGTAGGCGATCAGCAGCCGCATCAGCCATTCGGAAATCACGAAGCCGGGATCGGAGTCGCCCAGGTAGCACCAGCGGGCGGCGTTCGAAAAGTCGACCAGCGGCTCGGCGGCCTGGGCCAGCAATTCTTTCCGCACGGCGTCGCTGTAGCGCTTTTCTTCAGTAATGAGATAGACAAAAGCCGCATCGCGGAGGTTGACGCCCTGTTGCGAAGGATTGTATTCGTGTTTTTTGGGAACGCACCCGCTTCCGGTATAGCCTCCCACGTAGCGGTCGGCATCGGGAGCAGACATAAATTTTTTGGCGTTCTCCTTGATCCGTTCCCAGTCGGCCGGAGAGTTGCGGCTGAAATCGCCTTTGGCTACGTAAGGCCCCTGAGCAGCCCTTTTTTTCCAGATGGCCAGTTCCTGCTGCGTATAGTGCAGCCCCAGCCGTTTGTTTCCGTTCCACGACTGGCCTTGTGCGGGGCTACGGAAGAACAATGAAATGGCCAGCAGCAGAAAGAGGGCGTATCTGTAAAAAGGAGAAAACCGGCCCGGGCAAGCGTTTGGGGAAACAGGAAAATGCAATGAGTCAACGAATTGGGGCACTTGGGAATGGAGCATAAGTAGAAACGAAGAAGAAAGATTAAATGTAGCCTAAATATTCAAGTAAAAACCATCGGCTTTTCTGCCAGCTACAAAACCGGTGCCGGAGTTTACCGCACCACATACGTAGAAAAGATCTTTGGGGATTGTTCCTCAATTGGCTTACCTCCGACCAGCGTACCCATTCACTTTGGATGGCCGTCCGTATTTTCACCCACCGTCTCCCACATTTCAACCGCCTTCTCACACGGTTCATCCCCATTTGATTTTCAAACGATTGTCAGATGAGCACTTTTGTCTTCATCTAAATTCAGATCCCATGAAAATACTCTTTCCAACCCTGCTTTTCCTGCTGTCTCTGCAGACCGTCTTTTCGCAGACACCTACGCAAACCGTAAAGGGCACGCTGACGGATGCCCAGTCCAAGTACCCGCTGCCGGGAGCCAACGTCATTGTGGAAGGCTCCTCCCCGTTGATCGGTGCTTCTTCCGATGAAAACGGCCACTTCCGGTTGACCGGCGTGCCCATCGGCCGGCAAACGCTCCGCATCACTTACCTGGGTTACCGCGAACGCACCATTCCCAACGTGCTGGTAACGGCCGGCAAGGAAGTGGAGCTGAACCTGGAAATGGAAGAACAGGTCATCACCGGGGCCGAAGTGGTGATCCGGGCGCAAAAAGACGCCAACACCCCCAGCAACGAACTGGCCACCGTGAGCGCCCGCTCTTTCGATCCGGAAGGGACGGCCCGCTTTGCCGGCAGCCGCAACGATCCCGCCCGGATGGCGACCAACTTCGCCGGGGTCAGTGGGGCCAACGACGCCCGCAACGACATCATTGTGCGGGGCAACTCTCCATCTGGTCTGCTCTGGCGACTGGAAGACGTGAATATTCCGAATCCCAACCACTACGGTGCCCTGGGTGCTTCGGGTGGGCCGGTGAGTATGCTCAACAACAACGTGCTCGACAAATCGGATTTTATTACGGCCGCTTTCCCGGCGCAGTACGGCAATGCCCTGGCGGGCGTGTTTGACCTGAAAATGCGCAATGGTAACCGGGACAAGCGCGAATATCTCTTTCAGATCGGCTTCAACGGCTTTGAGCTGGGTGCGGAAGGCCCCTTGGCCAAAAACAGTCGGGCATCGTATCTGATCAACTACCGCTACTCTACGCTGGGGGTATTCAAAGCACTGGGCATGGAGTTCGGCACGGGTTCGGCCGTACCGCAGTACCAGGATCTTTCGTTTAAGTTTGACTTCCCTACCAGCAAAGCCGGCCGTTTCTCCGTATTCGGTCTGGGCGGCCTCAGCAATATCAACCTGCTGGGCAGCGATGCCGATACCACCAAAACGGATCTGTACGGCAGCGAAAACGAAGATGCGTATTCCAACTTCGGATCGGGCGTGATCGGGTTTTCGCACGTGTACTATTTCAACCCGACCATTTACTCCAAAATCACGCTGTCGGCTTCGGGTACGTTGCAGAAATATACCCAGGATTCGCTCAGCGTAGAAGACCGTTCTCCTTTCCGAAAAGAAAACGCCCGCTTTACGCAGAACAAATACTCCCTGAATGGAATGCTCAGCAAGAAGTTCAGCGCCCGCAATAACGTAACGGTGGGCTTCTTCGTGGACGTGTACGACTTTTCGCTGAGGCAGGAAGAATACGACCGCTCGCTGAAGGCCATTCTGCCGATCCGAAATCACGACGGGAAGAGCACGCTCAGCCAGGTCTATGCGCAGTGGCAACACCGTTTCAGCGACCGGCTGACGCTCAACAGCGGCCTCAACTATCAGCATTTGGCCCTGAACAACAGCACGGCGCTGGAACCCCGGCTGGGCCTGAAGTACCAGATGAGCGATCGGCAAACCATCGGGCTGGGCTACGGCTCCCACAGCCAGATGCAGCCGCTGCTTACGTACTACAACCAGACCCGTCTGCCCGACGGATCGTACCTGCTGACCAACCAGGGCCTGAAATTCACCCGCAGTCAGCACCTGGCCCTGTCGTTTGAGCGCATGCTCAGTACCAACCTGCGCCTGAAAGCCGAAACCTATTACCAGGCCATCAGTCAGGCCCCGATTGAACAACGCGCCTCTTCGTTCTCCATGCTCAACGCCGGCGACGGCTTCAACTTTCCGGGCAACGACAGCCTGGTCAACGGCGGAACCGGCCGCAACTACGGCGTAGAACTGACGCTGGAACGCTTCTACACCCAGGGCCTCTACTTCCTGGTGACGGCTTCGCTCTTCGATTCACGCTACAAAGGCAGCGACGACGTACTCCGCAATACGGCCTTCAACGGTCGCTACGTATTCAATGTGCTGGCGGGAAAAGAATGGAAAATAGGCCGCAAAAACAATGTGTTCAACGTGGACTGGAAACTGACCACTGCCGGTGGCCGCTACGTCACGCCCATTGATTACGAACGTTCCCGGGCCACCGGAGCCGCTGTGTACCGACGGGAAGAAGCTTACTCCGTGCAACTGGGCAACTACTTCCGGACCGACCTGCGGTTTTCTTTCCGGATGAACCGCAAGAAGGTGACGCACGAAATGGCCATTGACCTGCAAAACCTGACCGGCCAGCAAAACCCGTATTCGCAGGTTTACAACTCCCGCACCAACCAACTGGCGACGGTCAATCAGATAGGATTCTTCCCGGTGCCCCAGTACCGGCTGCTCTTCTAAAATAAAACCCACTCCGGCCTGGGCTGATGCGCAACGATCAGCCAGGGCCGGAAGAATGCATCTGGTTTCCTGTTCTCACTTAAACCTTATTTTTATGAAACGCCCCCTCCTATTGACCTTCGTCCTGCTGTTGTTTGCCTTACCCACCCTTCAGGCACAAACGAATAGCCAGCCCCGTCCCAGGGAAAACTTCACCATCCGTTCGGCAACGCCGCAACTCAACCTGACACCCGGACAAAACCAGACGGTCGAACTGGATATCAACCGGGCGAAAGCTTTCGACAAAGTAGCGATTACCTTATCGGTAGATCCGGCGAATTTGCCCCAGGGAGTGAGGGTGGAATGGGAATCCAACGTAACCCTGGAAAACCGCGCCCGCCTGCACATTCATTCGGCTACGGATACCCCACCGGGAAAATATCCGGTGGCCGTAACCGGGAAAGGGCTGAACGTAAGCCGCGGCTTCGTACTCATGCTGGAAATCGGAGCAGGGGCTATACCAGTGGCCGGATCGTCAAACCCCTGATTGACAGCAGGAGTAACCAGTCACCTTATCCGCATGTTCACCAAAAGTTAAAAGGACGCTGCCCCATGAGAGAAGCCGGATTTTTACTACCTTCAGCCTGATTTACGAAAAGGTGCTTTGGGTATCCGCTCACCTGAATCACCTCTTTCGGAATGAAGAAAAAAACGTTTGTACCTGGATACCACTTCTGACTGCCTGATCAGTATGAACCAGCCATTCGCCTCAAGCTTGAAAGAAACCTTTACCCAGCCGAAGATGATGAACGATCAATGGGCCCGCCGCATCGGCATACCGGTACTCAGCCTGGCCTTTGCCTTTATTTTCCATCCCCAGGTGATGCTTCGCTTCAATACGGAATCACTGCTGGTGTTGGTGCCTCCGACGATGTTTGTGCTGCTGCTTTGGGAAGGCAACCGACTGATTTTTATCTCCATGCGCAAAAAATACCCCACGCATCAGTTCGTGGGCCAGCGCCTGATACTCCAGACGTTTTACAGCGTGATATTTACTTTTCTTACTACCGCCATTCTGGTGTACTTGTTCAAGCGAACCATGCCCCTTGCCTATTGCCAGGACATTGAGCTTGTCCACGAATTATCAATTTGCATGGGCACCACCCTCTTTATTACTTCCATTTACGAAAGCGCCTATTTTTTCTGGCAATGGAAAAGTAACATCCAGAAAACGGAAGCCCTGGCCCGGGAAAACATTCAGTCGCAGTTTGAAGCACTTAAGCACCAGGTAGATCCACATTTTCTGTTCAACAGCCTCAATACCCTGGCGGCGCTGATCGACGAAGAAAACCAGCCGGCCCAGAAGTACCTGGAACAATTGTCGGACGTGTACCGCTACGTACTGCTCAACAAAGACCGCTCGACGGTGACGCTGGAAGAAGAACTGGCCTTCGTGGAATCGTACATTTACCTGAACAAAACCCGCTTCCGCGACAACCTGCTGATTGAAACCTTCGTTCCGCCCGTACCGCAGAAGCGGCTCATTGCGCCCCTGAGCCTGCAGATGCTGGTAGAGAATGCCATCAAACACAATGTGGTTTCGCGCGAAAAGCCGCTCACCATCCGCATCTTCCAGGAAGAAGACTGGATCCGTGTAGAGAACAATGTGCAGGAGAAGACGGTCGTGGAAAAGTCAACGAAAGTAGGGCTGCAGAACATCATCAACCGATACAGTTACCTGACGGCCAGCCCCGTCGAAATACGGAGCGACACCGCCTCTTTTTCGGTAAAACTACCGCTGCTGGTCACCTGACTTCAGCCCGGCTTCCCCCTTTTATTGTAGCCCAAGCAACCATCAAGCAAGCCTTTTCACTGGCATGAGAGCCCTGATCATTGAAGACGAATACCCGGCCGCCGAACGGCTGGAAAGACTGATTGAGAAAATTGATCCTTCGGTAGAAGTGCTGGCGGTACTGGACAGTGTAGAAACCGCCGGCAAATGGTTTCGGCAACACAAAGCCCCTGACCTTATTTTTTCGGATATCCAGCTTTCCGACGGCCTGAGTTTTGAAATATTCCAGCAAAATATGGTCAGCAGCTCCGTTATATTCACTACTTCATACGACGAATACGCCATCCAGGCTTTCAAAGTAAAAAGCATCGACTACCTGCTCAAGCCCATCAAGCAGCAGGAACTGGCCGAAGCCATTGCCAAATACCAGGCCATCCGGAAAGATTTTTCGCAGTCGGAAAAGACCCTGCAACTGGAAGCTTTTCTGGACAGCCTGCCGCTGAGTGGTCGCATCAACCGGAAGTACAAAAAACGGTTTCTGGTCAAATCCGGTGAACAGCTGGTGCCCGTGGCCGAACCGGAAATTGCCTTCTTTATGAGTACCAATGAAATGGTGCTGCTCACCAAAACCGACGGCAAACAATTCCTGATCGACTACACGCTGGAGCAGCTGGAAAAGCTACTCAACCCGGAGTTCTTCTTCCGGGTCAACCGGCGTTACATTGCCCACCTGCAGACCATCCGGAAAATCCACCCGTATTTCAACGGCAAACTGAAACTGCAATTCACTCCGGAAGTGAACGAAGAGATATTGGTCAGCCGCGACAAAGCGCCCTTGTTCAAACGCTGGATAGAAGGTCAGGAGGAAATGAATTGATCCGGTATTCTGTTCAGGTTACATTTTTCAATATAATTGAAAAATGCTTGCCCGGATAGGATATTTGCTTTACATTTAGGGGCATGTATCATTAGCTCCTTTCCCAAATGACTAAGTATCTGCTACTTCTCGTGGCATTGTTCCTGAACGGCTTCGCGGTATTTGCCCAAACCGACACTACCTACTGGAGAAGGTCACTATCGACCGGAATCAACCTCAATCAAGCGGCATTTAGCCCCAACTGGAAGGCCGGTGGGGTCAATTCGATTGCCATTGGCCTTTTTTTCAACGGCCAGTCCAACTACAAAAAAGAAAACGTCTCCTGGGACAACGCGATGGAACTGCAGTACGGCCTCATCAAGAATGCCGGGCAGGAAATGCGCAAAAGCCTGGACCGTATCTTTCTGGACTCCAAATACGGCTACCGCATCAGTCCGGTATGGAATGCTTTCGGATCGGCCAACTTCATTTCCCAGTTTGCGCGCGGGTATCAGTACGATGCAGATGCGGCCGGCAATGACCTGCTCATTTCCAATATCTTCTCCCCGGCTTTCCTCACCTTCGCCCTGGGTTTCGAATACCGGCCCCAGCCCTGGTTTTCGCTCCGGCTCAGCCCCTTTGCACCCCGCTTTACCTTCCTGGCCGACCAGTCGGTTCGACCCACGCCCGATGCTGTGGTATACGGAGTAGTGCCGGGTAGAAGCCTGCGTACCGAATGGCTGGCGGCTCAGGCACAGGCCGAACTGGATAAGGACATTGCCGAAAACCTGCGCCTGAAGGTGAGTTACATGCTCTTTGCCAACTACGAAACGCTGGCTCTCAATACCATCGACCACCGACTGATTGTAAACCTGACGGCCAAAATAAACCGCTTTATGAGCGTAAACCTGACCGGCAATATGCTCTACGACCGCGACCAGGACCTGAGCGTACAATACAGCCAATCATTGGCGCTGGGAATTCTGTACACCGTACAGAACTACCCCAGTGACAAAAAATGAGTGCTGCGGCTGGCTTACCGAGCGATCCACTTATTTTTCTCACCTAAACCCTTTATTCGTATGTTAAAAGAATTCAAAGAGTTTGCCCTGAGGGGTAACGTCATGGACCTGGCCGTCGGTGTAATCATCGGCGCGGCCTTCAGCAGAATCGTGGATTCAGTGGTCAATGACCTGATTATGCCATTGGTAGGTAAAGTGGTGGGAAACGTAGACTTCAGCAACCTCTACGTGCCGCTGTCTGATAAGATTACCGAAGGATTGGCGCTGGCGGAGGCCAGAAAATTGGGGCCAGTCTTTGCCTGGGGGAATTTCATCACTATTCTCATCAACTTCATTCTGCTGGCCTTTATTATCTTCCTGCTGATCAAAGGGATGAACTCACTGATGCGAAAAAAGGTAGAAGCACCGTCCGTTCCGCCCGCTCCGACCAAGCAGGAAGTATTGCTGACCGAAATACGCGATGCATTGCGCGGGGGTGTCAGGTAGAAAGTGGGTGGTTCAGGTCAGGATATCCTTGTCCTTGATGTCGATCTCATCGAAGTAGGGATTGAGGCACCGTCGGTTCTTGAATGCCCGGATAAACTCGATCTCATTCAGTTCGATGTTGTGCCAGACTTCTACGTAAAAGTCGGCGGGCTGGTAGTAATACAGATGAAGTGCCACCACAAAGCCTTCCAGCCGGTACATCAGAAAGGTGCAGTCGTCCCTTACAAACAGGAGCTTTTCCTTTTCTGACAGATTATTGAATTCGTAAAGGGATCTCATACCAGGGTAACGCGCTTATCACTTAACCTTTCCTGAAACTCTTATACCTATTCTGTAATAAATGGTTGCATCTCCTTTTCGTAACCTCTTTGCCTTCGGTGACGTAGACAAAAATATGGCAGAAATTTACTGAAATTTATTGTGAACCTGCGGCAACGCAAAAACGCTATTTTCAGATGAAAACGATAGCCATATGCCTGATCGCTTGTCTGGCTTCGTCCTGCCAGCGATACCTGACCATTACGACTCCGGAAGGGGCCGATGTACACGTCCAGGGCAATCAAATCGCCGTAATGGACAGCACCGATTACCGGACTTACTACGTAAAGGATGCGTATAAACAAGTAAATTACCAGGGTGATGTGTATCGTCTGCTGTCGACAGTAGGCGATCCGGTTGCCAAGGATAATGAGTAAGTCCGGAATTTATTCATGTACAATTAAAATTCATCAACCTTTTCTCCTGCCTGGAATCGCTCCGGGCAGGAGTTTTCTTTTGTCTCCATTTGAGCAGCTATCTTACAGGCACCGGCCGGTTTTCACCGTGTTCAGTTCATCCTCATAGTCCCTCTTTCAACAACCATCGCCATCTGGTTTGATTCCACTATATTGGCCGCGCTTGGGATTGCATTCCGTTTCCGATCATCGTTACTAAAAGGATAGATCGCGCGAGGCTCTTGCCTCGTGTGAAACTATTTTTAGGCCTCTGGCCGGTTTTATTAATTCAGGCCGGAGGCCTGAAGATACAACACACGAGGCAGGAGCCTCGCGCGATCATTTTGACAATGTAGAGTAAAGCACTGGTATCTGATTCGATGTCCTGGTTCAATGATAATACAACAGTAAACTGTCGTTCTGCTAGAGCGCCCGGATTTCGCATTCCTGGGCGCTCCGACGTTTCGGTTGGGGTTGACACACAATAATACAAATCGCTTACTATTAAATAATTAAATAAAAACATTAGCACATTAGCACATTAGCACATTAACTATTGTCCTTCATGGAAATCTTTGCGCTTACCTTTTTTCTTTTCTTCCTCATTGCTGCCCTGTACGCATCGGTGGGACACGCCGGGGCTTCCGGCTACTTGGCCATTATGGCGCTGCTTTCCTTCAGTCCCGACACCATCAAGCCCACCTCTCTGATTCTCAATTGCTTCGTGGCCCTGATCGCCTCCTACAAGTTCATCCGCGCGGGCTATTTTGACCGGAAGATCTTCCTGGCCTTTGTTGTTACTTCCATTCCCCTGGCTTTTGTGGGAGGTTATACCGGACTGGATCCGCGGTACTTCAAGCTGTTTGCCGGCATTTTTCTGGTGGTTTCGGCCATTTTGCTTATGGCAAGAGAATTTATCCGGGCATCCGGAGAGATCCGGCCCATGCCGCGCGGGTACGGGCTGGTCATCGGAGCTGTCATTGGTCTGATCTCTGGCCTGATCGGCGTGGGCGGTGGCATTTTCCTCTCCCCCATTCTCATCCTGGCCCGTTGGACAACCGTCAAGCAGGCTTCGGGCGTAGCCGCCCTGTTTATCCTCTGCAATTCGGTAATCGGACTGGCCGGTTATATGACTGCCCTCAATAAAATTGACCTGAACCTCACGTACTGGATTCTGGCAGTGGTATTGGGCGGTTACCTGGGCGCTTACTTTGGTACCAGTCGCTTCAACAACAAATGGATTCTGGCCTTTCTGTTCCTGGTGCTCATGAGCGCTGGCCTCAAATTCATCTTCGTAGACTTCAACCGTCAGTGATACATTCCAGACGGTTCATTCGTTAAAGCCTGCGCTTACCTTGTTTTTTCAGGCGATTTCTTCGGTATTCATTACCAGCTCCGTGATGCGGTTTTGAGTACCCCACTCGTAAATACTTTTTAAAATGGGCAGGAAAGAAGCACCCAGTTCCGTCAACCGGTATTCCGTCCGGGGCGGAATTTCCTGGTAGTCTTTTTTTTGTACCCAACCGCTCCGGATCAGCTCTTTCACTTGCTGAATCAGCATTTTTTCCGAAATGTTGGGAATGGCCTTCCGGAGCTCGTTGTACCGCAAGGGCCCTTCTCTCAACTGCCAGATGATGACCAGTTTCCAGCGCCCCCCAATGGCCATGACCGTGGAGGTAATCGGGCAGTGGCTAGTGATGGCCTGCTCGTTGAGGTGATTGGTGGAATTCAGCTTTCTTGTCTTCATACTTACTAAATTGTAGGTACTTACCGATTTTACAGTACTAATATCCCCCCTTAATTTTACATCACCAACCATTTTAAGGCATACCATGAAAGATCAACGCATTATTGTCATCGGCGGTAGCTCCGGGATTGGCTTCGCCGTAGCCAGAATGGCCTTCCAACTGGGAGCCCGTGTCACCCTGACCAGCCGCAACCCCGACCGGGCACGTTTGGCAGCGGGTAACATTGGTGCTTCGGTAAAAGGCCTGGCCCTGGATGTGGACCACGAACCGACCGTAACCAGCTTTTTTGACGCACATTCGGCCATTGACCACCTGTACCTGGCTGCTGGAACTACCCGCGTGGGCAGCCTCACGGAAGGTACGCTGGAAGAAAACATGGCCGCATTCAATACCCGCCTAATGGGAAGTTTGCGCGTCGTGCGGGCGGCCATCGGCAAAATTCAACCGGGCGGATCGGTTACGTTTACGGGCGGCCTGTCTACCGACCGACCCATTGCGGGTGCCTGGGTATCGGGTCTGGGCACGGCGTCGGTAGAACAACTGGCGCGGGTATTGGTCATGGAATTTCCCTCCGTGCGCTTCAACGCAGTTTCACCGGGCTACACCGATACGCCGATGTGGGATTCAATAATGGGAGTCAACAAAGCGGACACATTGGCCGGTATTGCGCAGATGCTGCCCGTAAAAAAAATTGCCAGCCCGGAAGAAGTCGCCTCCGCTGTTCTTTTCCTGATGTCCAACGCTTCCGTCACGGGCGAAATCATTCACGTAGATGGCGGCGGCAGACTGGTATAATTTATTCCTTTTTCATTCACCTGCTCTCTTTTCAACCTATGACAACGCAACAGATTGCCCACTCAGTCAAAGAATTGGTTTCCCTGACCCTGACAGGAAAATGGGAAACAGCCTTTGAAAAATATTATCATCCGGAACTGGAAAAAACGGATCTGGACGGCCGACCCGTAAAAGGAAAGGCACAAAACCTGGAAAATGGAAAAGCTTTCTCCGCCAAAATCACCAACGTACGGGATTTTAGCTGCGTGGACACCATCGTAAAGGACCAGCGCAGCTTTATCGTGTGGTCATTTGATTTTGACGTAGACGGCCAACCTTTTCGGGTGGTGGAAGTAGCTATTCAGGACTGGCAGGACAACCAGATTATCCGGGAACGGTTTTTCGCCTGATTCAGGTAGCTAACCGTATGCTTCTCTGAATATTCAATCCTTCAGTCCCTCAATCCTTAATTTTCCGCATGGCCGTCTCGTATTCGTTCGGTTCGTTGACGTTCGTCAGGGCCTGCGCATCCGGGGCTTGCAGGATGGCCACGTCCGAATTGATGAGGGTCTTCCGGGGACAGGGATAGCCCAGGCTCAGCATCTGGAGCAGGAGCGGATAAATTTTGGGTTCGTAAATGGCAATGAGCGGCTCCGGAAAGCGATTTTCGGAATCGATGAATGAGGTAGCGTACTTCGAAGGGTTCCGGTGCTCCACCAGGTAAGAGAGCGTTTCCCGGTTCAGGTAAGGCAAGTCACAGGCCAGCACCAGCCAGGCGGCATTGGGATGGCGCTGGAAGGCTGACAAGATGCCGCCTTTTGGCCCCAGTCCCAGAAAAGCATCGGGAACGACGTTGAACCTTCCTTCCAATTCCGCGACCTGATCGGCCCGGCAGGACAGGTACACATCCGGACAGCATTCGCTCAGCAATTCGTAGGCGTATTCCCGTTGTGGCTTGCCGTGGTACATCAGCAGTCCTTTATCGCGCTGCATGCGGGTGCTTTGCCCACCGGCCAGCACCAATCCATTCAGTACCGGACGATTTGCGGTCAGGTAATCGGCCACGAATGCCGCAATGGCTTCCCTTTCTTCCAGCCGCAAAACGGGCTTCCCGGCAACGTAGCTTTTCAGGTAGTCCGGAATGGGCGTGTCCCGTTCTTTCAGCAGCACCAGTTGTACGTCGGTCAATCGATCCAGCTTTTTTTCCAGGGGTTTGGCCGGATCTACCACCACCATCTGCGCCTGGGCTTCGAAGTGATTCCCATTGACCAGCACCAGATCCACCGGGCGGAAGAAATGCTTGATCTGGTATTCGTTGAACGGCTCCCGGTAGTCGAAACGCTGGTAGGAAATCTTGTCGTTAAGGTGCAGGAAAGCGCCCGCCTGCAGATACGGATTGTCCGGTCCTTCTTCGCCTTTGTGGTCGGCATCCACGTAGGCGGTTTTCCAGGCGATGCGATCTGGCTGAGGTTGCGAAAGTTTTTCCGTGAGCGCCATTGCCAGTTGCTTGATCTCAGCGCAGGGCGTACCCAGGATGCTCAGTTCCAGCCGTCCGAACCGGCCCAGCGACGGGCGGGCCAACTGGGCGTGTTTCTTTCTCTTTCCTTCAGGATTTGAATTGGTAGTCATTTTTTCCTCCGGTTTTAGCGATGAGTCGGGTTTCCTTGATCACGATGTTCTGCGAAAATGCCTTGCACATGTCGTAGATGGTCAGGGCGGCCACGGTGGCTCCGGTCAGGGCTTCCATCTCCACGCCGGTTTTGGCCGTCAGGCTAGCCGTACATTCAATGACCACCTCTCCCTGCTCATTCAGTTCAATGTGTACTTTGCAGTTGTCCAGCCCCAGCGGATGGCAGAGGGGAATCAGGTCGGACGTTTTTTTGGCACCCATAATTCCCGCCAGAATGGCCGTCTGAAACACCGGACCTTTTTTGGTGTGGATTTCCCCGCTGGCCGGCGTGGTTCGTTGCAGGTGCTGCAGAATTTCCTCACTGAGCACCACGACGCTCCGGGCGGTAGCCGTGCGTTTGGTCAGGGCCTTTTCGCCCACGTCTACCATCGCTGGATTTCCCTGGGCATCCAGGTGGGTAAAAGTTTGCGGTGTATCGATTGGCATGGATTCTGGCTGGATTGTGTTTTTAAGTGAAGAACGTTACCCTGCCTACAGCAGAAAGTGCGGGCAATCGCTACTATTTCAACTTCAATTTATACGCTTCTTCGGGCTTTTCGGGGTTCACGCATTCAAATGATCCAAAATTTGCCCATTTTTCTTCGAACATTTTTTTTGCTTTTTCAATAGGCAAAGTATTCGGAATAGCAAATCCCTCAAAGGGTATATCTTGGAGAAAAGCCGTAAAGTCATAAGCAAATTCAGTCGCTCCCGCGTAAGTCAGGGCTATTTTACCGTTCCACTCGATATTAAAAGTGGAGTTGCTCGTTTTTGTGAATTGAAGCCGATGGTTAGCGCAACTATCGTGTCCCAGTAGATAAATATGAAATGCTAAATCTTCATAATCAAAATCTTCTTTCAGAGGTAATGGGTCAGCGAATAGTCCCAATTTGAGCAAATCATCAAAATTAGTTGCTCCTTTTGTACGGTCAAGTGGAATACCTCCAAAATGCCATTCAGTGGAAGAGATAGTACAACTGTGGTAATTGCCCCATACGATTTTAGCCTTCCAGTCTGACTCAGGCTCTTCTATATCATCGGTTTCGTCTTCTGCATAATATTCATCCGTCTCTAAATGAAAATCAAACCATAATTCTCCTTCCTCATCCATTCTACCACTCCACACAAAATGGTTGATTTTATGTCCCTTGGGATAAGGATTACCAATAAAATAAATTCGATTTGGTTCTTTGTGCATTTCTATTTGTCTTTGTCATCTTTGCCCTCCAAGCATAGATACCAAAAATACCCAAAAACCCAATGATTAGCGTAGAAGAAGCGACCCGAATCGTTCAGGAAAACACCCGTCCGGCCCCCATCGAAGAAGTACCGCTGCTGGCGGCTCAGGGTCGCATCCTTCGCGAATCCATCCGGGCCGACCGCGATTTTCCGCCCTTTCACCGCGTCACGATGGATGGCATTGCGTTGCGTTTCGACGGTTTCGGGCAGGGAAACCAGGCATTTGAAGTAACGGGTGTACAACACGCCGGTTCGCCTCAGCAAAGTCTGAAAGATGTCAGTCAATGCCTGGAGGTAATGACCGGCACCGTACTTCCCGAAGGAGCCGATACGGTGATTCGATACGAAGACCTGGATTTTTCTGAACACGATGGCAAGCGCTACGCCCACGTAAAAGTGCCGTCCGAAATCCGGGGCCTCAACGTGCACCGGCAGGGTTCGGATCGGAAGGCGTGTGATTTACTGTTCAGCCCCGGCACAAAAATAGGTCCCTCTCACATCGGAGTGGCGGCATCCGTCGGAAAGGCGACGCTACAGGTGAGTCAGCCGCTAAGGCTCGCAGTCATCTCAACCGGTGATGAACTGGTGGACATCAGTCAGGAACCGCTCCCGCACCAGATCCGGCGCTCAAATGCCTATGCGCTGGCAGCGGCCTTCGGTCGGGTGGGTGCCCAAACCGAACTGTTTCACCTGCGCGACGACCAGGCCCTGCTCCGAAAAGAATTGGGCACGTTGCTACAAAATTTCGACTGCATGGTGTTGAGCGGAGGGGTATCGATGGGCAAAGCCGACTTTATTCCGGGGGTACTGGCGCAGTTGGAGGTAGAGAAGCTGTTTCACACCGTGGCACAGCGACCCGGTAAGCCCTTTTGGTTTGGACGTTCTCCGGATGGAAAAGCCGTATTTGCCCTTCCCGGCAATCCGGTATCTACCTTTATGTGCTCCCAACGTTACGTATTGCCCTGGCTGAAAACCTGTCTGCAGCACAAGGAAGAAGCACCGCTGACCGCGGTGCTGGCCGAGCCGGTGACTTTCAAACCGCCCCTGACTTATTTTCTCCAGGTGCAGACGTATCAGGATACGGATGGCCGCCTGATGGCACGTCCCCATCCGGGCGGCGGTTCCGGCGACCTGGCCAATCTGCTGGACTCTGATGCATTCCTGGAACTACCCGCCGAAAAATCCGATTTTGCGGCGGGAGAAAGGTTTAAGGTCTGGAAATTTTGAGTTCAGTAAGCGAAACGCCCATTGAAATTTATTCTCCCAATAACGTTTTGCTGTTGAAATGAATGGGAAGCAGGTTGGCAATGGAAGGTGAAACGAACACCTGGGAGCCGCTTCCTTTCATAATCAGTCGGATGGGCTTTTCCTGGCGGGTTTCGTATTCCAGCATCGCCTGCCGGCACGAACCACAGGGAGAGGCAAAGAGAAAACAGTCGGGATTGTCTTCCTGACAGGCCGTGACAGCCAGACTCACAATCACCTGACCCGGATAATTGGCACCCGCCCAGAAAATGGCCGTGCGTTCGGCGCAAAGCCCGGAAGGATACGCCGCATTTTCCTGGTTGCTGCCTTTCACGATGGTGCCATCTTCCAGCAGCAGGGCGGCTCCTACCCGGAAGTGGGAATACGGTGCGTATGAAAGTTCCGTAGCGTGTTCGGCTTCCTTTAGCAGCTTTTTATCTTCTTCCGGCAGCTCATGCGCGTCCGGGTAAATTTCCAGAACAATATTCAAATCAATAACCTGCATGATCAGTGAACAGTAAACAGTGAACAGTAACCTTCTGCATCTTCGCGAAAACCCTGGATGGAAGCACCTTACCACGTCGCTCAAGTAGAACGAAGTTGCTCCGAATGGTGTAATGCCTTGCATCCATTTTCTTGTTACCTATTTTTTGAGCCTTATCTTTATCCAATGATTACTGAACATACGTAATTTTTGCATCAGGGCACCCAGTGAATCAGAAACAGGATGGCTTCGGGTCTTGCAGGCTGGTTGGCAACCTTTTTCCCTTTTGTTCAATACTCAGATGTATCCCCAGCGAAATCGGACGAATGCCAGTCAATCAGCAATAATAAGCAAATGCTCTTGATTATTCATTAAAATTTCTTTAACAAATCCAATACAAGCCTGATTATATGTCAAGTTCTCATATAAACCCAAGCATTCTGGTGATCGGTGCCGGGCGTTCGGCTACCGCGCTCATCGATTACCTGGCCCCCCAGACACCTAAGCAGGGCGGGTCCCCGCCGGCTTGGAAGCTCACGGTAGCGGATGCTGACCCGGTGCTGGCCAAGGAGAAACAGCAAGCCTATCCGTACGTAACGGCCATCGGACTGGATGTAATGGATGCGGCTCAACGACGCGAAGCCATTAGCCGGGCCGACGTAGTGATTTCGCTGTTACCCGCCTCCCTCCATCCCATCGTCGCTACCGACTGCCTGGATCTGGGCCGGCACCTGCTGACTGCCTCTTACGTTTCGCCGCAGATGCAGGCACTACACGAAAGCGCTAAGGCAAAGGGCCTGCTTTTCCTGAATGAGATGGGACTTGACCCCGGCATCGACCATTTGTCGGCCATGCAGGTCATCCACCGGATTGAAGCCCTGGGAGGAGAAATCACTGCTTTCAAATCTTTCTGCGGCGGCCTCATCGCACCCGAATCGGACGACAATCCCTGGGGATACAAGTTTACCTGGAACCCGCGCAACGTGGTTCTGGCCGGGCAGGGAACCGCTGTTTTCTTGGAAAACGGGCAAATGCAGGAAGTGGGCTACGGGCAGCTTTTCACCCGCACGGAGACCATTCAGATGGAGGAATATGGTGCATTTGAAGCCTACCCCAACCGCGATTCACTGGGCTACCGGGGCGCGTACGGGCTTCCTCAGGTGCGTACGATGCTGCGCGGAACACTCCGCCGGCCGGGGTACTGCGCGGCCTGGAACGTGCTGGTGCAAACCGGCCTTACCGACGATGGGATGATCCTGGAAGACAGCGAAACGATGAGTCTGCGGGAATTCACGAACCGCATGCTTCCGGGCAAAGGTCCGCTACGGGAAAGGCTGGCGACAAAAGCCGGCTTAGCGCCCGACGACCCGGCCTTGGAAAAGGTAATCTGGCTGGAGTTGGAACGGGAAGAAAAAATCGGCCTGATTCGGGCTACGCCCGCCCGCATATTACAGAAAGTGCTGGAAGAAAAGTGGAAACTTCAGCCCGACGACCGCGATCTGATTGTGATGCAGCACCAGTTTGCGTACCGCCTAAAGGGTGAAACCTATCAGCTGACTTCTTCACTGGCGGTAGAAGGAGAAGACGCCGTACGGACAGCCATGGCCAAAACGGTGGGGCTTCCGCTGGCCATCGCGGCCAAACTGCTGCTGCAAGGGCGCATTCCACAGCGGGGCGTCGTGATACCCGTCTACCGGGAGATTTATGAGCCGGTACTGGAAGAATTGCAAACGCTGGGAATCGTATTCCGGGAAAAGGAAGGGTAAATAGAAAGGCGTCTGTTTGATAGACAGACGCCTTTACGCTCTTCGACGGTAATAAAATTTCAAGCGCCTTTATCGGATAGAAATACTTGTTTAAAGCGTTTTTCTTGCGCTTGGTACAACAGATATCCCCAGCCCATTCCAAAAATGAGAAAAACGATGGAATTGATCAGAAAATCGGTGAACTGGAATTGAGCGGCTTCGAATCTAATGACCACCCAATACGATAGTACGGCACTGGGAAGACCCGAGTACAAACCTCCCTGCAGAAATACGTAACGCCATTTGTTAATTCGCGTCGTTTTCCACTTTTCCAGAAACTGTCTTTCTTTTCGGCTGATCATTCTCATCGCATCAGGCTGGGTTCTCTTTTTTCTCCCTACTCACAGAGTGATTCTTGGTTACACCAATTCCTTCCGTTCATGCTTCAGAATGGCGGCAATGACCAGGGAGATGATTAGGCCAATGATTACACTTCCAATCAAGCCAAAAAGGAAAATGGTGCCTGGTCCGGAAAACTTCTCTGCCATAGCGATTGCCTGGTCAATCTGCGCGTCATCCATTCCCTGCTCTTCAAATTTCTGCCGCTGCATGGCCAGGGTTTGTTTAATTGAGGAGTCATCAATAAAACCGATGTAAAAAGCAGAAAAAGCACTGGACAATAAACCGCTTACAGCGCTTGTCAGCGTACCCACGCCCAACCCTTCCCCGTAGGTCATATATCCACCGGTCTGGGTTTTAAAATCCTTCATCGCGTAAAAAATACCACCAATCAGAATCACGAAACCCAGGTAGCTCAGGCCCTGGTTGGTAGCCATGCCGGTAACCTGTAGGATGGTGCCGTAAATAATTGAAACCAATCCGGTGATGGCACCCCATTTCAATGCAATGCTGGCAGTAGAAGGTTTGTTGTAGTTTGTTTCCATATTTTTTAAAAGATTAGAGGTTAGAACTGCATCTAAAGTAGACTTTTTATGAAAACAAGCGGATTTACCGCCCCTTTTTTTTGACAGACGGTCGAACGGGTGGTTCACCGGGGTTCAGGAGACTGTAAGGTTGGCGGCGGAACAACATGGCTACGATGGGTACCAGCACGGTGACGACCAGTTTCTTGAGTATCTCATCCCAGAAAATATTCTTGGCCGTAGTCTGTCCGACGCTGGCCAGCAGGGTAGCAAAATTGGCTTCCCCATTGCCAATGATCACGTACTTGGCCTTGTTGCGGATCAGCATCCCTTGCATTTCCTGAATATGCTGGGTCAGCACCTGCGGATCGATGAGGGTAATAAACAGGTAAATGCCCGTGGCGGAGATGATCGTCGCAAACAGGTTGGTCAGGAAACCCACGGACAAGCCTTCCCAGAAGTGCAGGGAGCCACGACGAACTACCCGCTTGAAGTACCAGATCGCCGCAATGACAAACAGAAAGGCACTGAAGGCATCGGCAGCCAGCCGGCCAATGCTTAGGGCGTCCGCCTTCTGCCAGTAAAGGAACAGGAAGAAGGAGAAGGCAACCAAAGCGCAGGCAAGCCCGAAAAAGAAAGAAACTCTGATAATGGGATGCTTCATAAAAAATAAACGCGCATTAATGCGCGTATTGTGCCTGACTGATCGTAAGGCGCTCGTTTCGGATCGTAGCTACCGGGCGGCCTTTCAGCGTTTTGCCTACGAAAGGTGTATTTCTTGATTTAGACCGAATGTCGGCTTCCGTGAAAGTCCACTCCGTGTGGGCATCGAACAAGGTGAGATTGGCGGGCTGACCGACTTCGATCCGGGGCTGCGGCATCCGCAGAATGCGGCGGGGCTGGGTGGTCAGCTTCTCAATCAGCTGATGCAGGCTCAGGTGCCGGTTGTGCGTATTGACCACCGCAAAAGCCGTTTCCAGCCCGATGATGCCAAACTCCGCCAGGTCGAATTCCAGCTTCTTGCTCTCCTCATCCTGCGGATTGTGATCCGACACAACGGCGTCGATAGTACCATCGGCCAGGCCTTCCCACAGGGCGGCAATGTCTTCCTGGCTCCGGAAGGGCGGATTCACTTTCAGGTTTGTATCGAAGTCGGCCAGGGCGGTATCGTCGAAGGCAATCTGGTGGGCAGCGATGTCGCAGCTTACCGGAAGCCCACGGCCTTTGGCTTCGCGGATCAGTTGGACCGAACGGGCGGTAGACAGCAGCGAAAAGTGGAGCGCTACGGGCTGGGTGCCGGGCGTATCCACGCCGGGCGTCGCCACGTACTCCAGCAGTTGCAGATCGCGCACAATCATCATTTCTTCGGCCAGCCGGGGCATGCCTTTCAGTCCCAGCATGGTGCTGGAAATGCCTTCGTTCATCGTGCCGAAGCGGGTGAGCAAGGTGTCTTCGGGGCGGTTGATGAGCAGTCCGCCGAAAGGCTGCAGGTACTGCAGCGTTTTTACGAAAATATCGGTGTGCCATACCGGTTTTTCCCCGTCGGAAAAAGCCACGGCGCCGGCGTGGTGCAGGTCAATCATTTCAGCCAGTTCCTTGCCTTCGTTCTTCAGCGTCACCGACGCGATGGGGTGGATTCGCACGGGTCCCCGTTCTCCGGCGTGGCGCTGATACACCACTGCCTCCTTGGTCTGAATGGCCGGATGCGTGTCGGGCAGCACGACAATCTCCGTAAAGCCCCCGGCGACGGCCGCCCGGCTTACCGACTGCAGGTCTTCCTTGTGCTCCTGCCCCGGGTCCTTGGCCGACACGCGCATGTCCAGCCAGCCTACGGATAGATACAGTCCTTCTGCTTCAATGATCTGGTCGGCTTTTTCGTCTATCCTTGGGGCCATCTGCCGGATCAGGCCATTCTCCACCAAAACGTCCACTTTTTGCCCGTCAAAAGGAGAACCGGAATCGATCACATTGGCAGCATGAATGAGTATGCGCATTAGGTATTTTTCAGTTAACAGTTATCAGTAAACAGTGATCAATGAGTAAGGATGGATGAATAGTGAGGTGAATCCTGGAGGCTGAAGTAGCCAAATCAAAGAACCTTCAGCATCCATCCTTAGCGCAGGACTTCACCTACGAAACCATTCCAGTCCTTCAATCCTTCAGTCCTTCAATTCCTCCTTCACTTACTCCGAAATGATGATGGTGCTTTTGTTGGTTTTCTTGGCTACCAGTGCATTGGTTTTGATGCCGGCGGTGGAATTATCCATCTCCCCTTTTTCCGCCTGCACGTAGTAGACAATGGCTTCCAGTTCCCGAAAAACGGCTTTGCCTTTGGCATCGGTCTTTTTGGCTTCCGCTACGGGGTTCTGACCTTTGTCGTAATCTTCCTGCGTTTTGAACAAACGCACGGTAGCGCCTTCTACCACGTTGCCCAGGTCATCCCGAACGGTAATTTCCAGATTGGTTGGAAAAATCTGATGTTGGGAAGCGGGCGCAAAACTGGACAGCACCAGTCCAAAAAACAAGAGCAAAGAATATTTCATGGGGATAATGGTTAATTGGTATTCACTGAAAGCATTGTCTTGACATAATTTGTCAACCGCTGACTGTAATTCAGGTGCCGCTGCAATGGCGAAACGATCACAGTGCCTTTTGACGACCTTCAGAAGGTTGTCAAGTCGCTGATTGACCCGGGCAATGAGTCAGTCTTGTCATTGCTTTACACAGCGCCGGTATGCAGTTCACAGATTCTTACAGCTATTTTACCGCTTATAAAAAAGCCCCGATACTTCAGGGCTTTGGTCTTATAAGAAGTCACGGATCAGACGCCTACCAATTCGGCGTAAGCCTCAGCCGTCAGCAGGGAATCCATCTCACTGGCATCCGAAATGCTCAGCCGGATCATCCAGCCGTCGCCGTAGGGATCGCTGTTGACCAGTTCGGGTTCGGAATTCAGTTTGGGATTCACTTCCAGTACTTTGCCGGAAATGGGAACGAACAAATCAGAAACCGTTTTTACGGCCTCTACCGTACCGAATACTTCGTTCTGGGAAACCTCTTTTCCCACGGTTTCTATTTCAACGTACACAATGTCACCCAGCTCTTTCTGAGCAAAATCAGTAATGCCAATGAAAGCGACATCGCCTTCTACTCTGATCCATTCGTGGTCTTTGGTGTACCGAAGATTTTCTGGTAAGTTCATTAGGTAAAATCTATTTATGAATGACGGATTTGAAAATGCGTACTTTTTTAAAGCCCCGCAAGATAAATAGTTTTTTCCTGATCGCCCAGTCCGGGCAAAACGTTATTTAAATGCAAGACCAGGGAAAGGCAAGGAAATGACTTCAGGTAGTCTGAAATCGTCAGCCGGACACCTTCAGAAGCGCAAAATCCAATTTTTATATTTTCAATTCCGCGTTGGCAGCCGTAATCGAACGCTCATTCCGCTGCAAACGAAAATACAGGTACACACCCAGCGCAATGATTCCCAGGTTGCAGATGCCCAGCAAGCCGCCATTATGCACCCAATTGGACAAATCCTTTCCCAGCAGATCGGAGGAATTACAGCCGTAGCCCAGCACCAGCAGGATAAAAAGCACCAGCAACCCGTAGTTCCGGTAACGGAAAAAGTAAGCAACCAGAAACACCATCACCGGAAGTAAATACAGGAAATGCTCCGTATCGGTAATGACCAGGTTGGGAATCACAGCCAGCAGTCCAAAAGTGCCTATCATCAGGGATGCGTTTTCCTCTTTCGGAAGATTGCGCGCTTCCTGACTTCTTCCATGATTTACCCAGAAGAAAAGCCCGTACAGCAAAGCCACCAGCGCAATGAACACGTAAGCCAGCCCATCGGGTGCCTGGGGAGTGATGTACGTGCGGACCAGCGAAAGCAGCGTATGCGGACTGCTCAGGTACAAACTGTGGTCCAGCATCGAATGCAGCCATTCCCGGTGCAGCGACAGGCTCTTATCAAAACCCAGCACCAGGGTCGGGATGAGCAGCGAAGCTACTAACGTTAGCGACAGACTGACCAAAGCCCTTAACTTTCGGTGAAACACCAACGGCAGCAGCAGGATCATAAAATAAGGCTTGAATACCATCGTAAGCCCCAACAGCACGCCGACCGGCACCTCCCGCGATTCGAGCAGATACTTCAGTCCCAGGCATACCAGCAGCACCAAAATAATATTGACGTTTCCCAGGTGCAGTTCCCGGGCGATGTGCACCAGTACACCAATCAGGCTGATAGTGAGTATGGTATTCGGACGCCGGCTTTCTTCTCTAAGGAAATACCGATCCGTGAGGTTTTTCAGCAGCAAAAAGGAGGCGATGAAAGAAACGGATAAAACCGCGAAATGAATGACACAGGCCGCTTTGAGTGGCAACAGCCCGTACGGCGCAAAAAGCAGCAACACAAAGGGAGAATACTTATAATAGCCACTGTCCAGTCCGAAAGGAATACCGTACACCTGGGTATCGGCCATCAGGGCTTTGGCCGCCGAATAATACACCTGGAAGTCGTACAGCCAGAACCGCTTGTTGATGTTCTCAATAATAATGGCCGCCAGGAAAAGCAGAGAAGCAAAAACAACAAACCCGTAAGGGAAGTCTGATTTTCGGGCCATGGGCAGGTATCAGTAAACATTAAATAGTAAACAGTGAGTAATGAAGCCGAAAACGGTGGTTTCGGCATCCATCCGTAGGGCGTGTTTCTACTCCGCCAGATTAAATCTCAACTGCACCCCAAACGTGGTGGTGCTGCGGCGGAATGAACTGGTGATCAGTGGCTCGTTCACGTTGCGCTCGAAGTAGATCTGCAGGTTCAGCCGCTCGTTGAGCACGTAGTTGATCGTCGGTTTGAGCTGGAAGTTCACGTTGCCGGCCGTAATGGTGTTGCTAGCCGGATTGGTCACCTCCACGCCGGTAGAATCAACGGACGTGGTTTCCGGCGTACGCTGGATCGTCCGGGTGTCGCGGATGGTCAGGTCGAAGCGGAAATCCACCTGGTTCTTCAGCACGATGGTCCGCCCCTGCGACTTGATCGGCAGCTTCATCCCCGACTTGCTGTATCCCAGCCCGATTACCAGCCCTTTGTTGCTCATTTCGTTGATCTGGGAGTTGTTCAGCGTCAGCGACAGGTTGCGCTCCTGGTTGTACTCCAGTTTGGCCGTGATCTTACTTACCGTCCGGATGTTGATGCCGATCAGCGGAGCAAACCGTTCGGTGATGTTGGCCACCGACACCACGTATACCGGAGAGAACTGGGCCGGAGTCGGTGGTTGATTAGGGTCAACGATTTCGTTTCCGTACTGCGACAAAGGATATCCGCTACGGGACAGATAAAATAATTTGGCATCGTTGAATAACTGCGATGACGTGTAATTGCCGATGCTGTACGAAGAGGTGTAACTGTGCGTGATGTTGATCTGGGAGAAGATTTTCTTCAGCCCTTCCAACCGCGACAAGCCGGCGTAATCCAGCCGCCAGTTGGGGAGCGGAATGGCCGGAAAGGGATTCAGGCTCATCTTCATCGGATCTTTTCCGCCGTAAGCGGCCAGGAAAGCGGCCAGCAACACATCCTGCGAATTGCGGTTGTAGCTGGTGTCCGAAGCGGCCGGATTCTCTGCCCGCAGCCGGCTCTGCATGATGCTCCGGTAATTCTGGAAGTTCCGGTAAGTTTCCGAATTGTTGGGATCGCTGCCACTCTTAAAAGCCGTACCGATGGAAATAAACGAAATGTTGTACGAACCCGTCCGGATGGGATTCTGACTTAAAAATTCTCCGTTGGGATTGGACGGATCGGGCCGGAAAAACTCCCGGTATTCGCCCGTCTCCGATTTCTTGGCCGTCACCTGAATGCGGAAATCCTTGAAGGGTTCCAGCATGGTCTGCACGTTCAGGTTGGTGATCTGACTCTGGGTAAACTGGTACGGTGAATTGGTGGCCCTGGAAAGCAGACCTTGCCTGGCAAGCCTTTCCCTGATCGACGGGTCCTGGCTACCCAGGATGAAGCCCAGTCCGGGGGCGCTGAAGGTGCTATCCATTCCAATGAAACGCGGCGTAGGCAGGAAACCGGGCAGAATGGTGGCCTCCTGAATGTTGTAGGTAAAGTTGATGGAACGCATGCTCATCAGCACCCGTAAAGCTCCTTTTAATACTTTCAAATCGGGAGCCGCCTTCTTCTGCAGCGTGTCCTGCGGATTGGGCTTGGCCGGCGGACGACGCGGTGCCGGGGAATTGATGGCCTTCAGAAACTTCAGCTTGTTGTACAGCTTGAGCATATCAATCTTGCCCGTCAGGCCACGGTCGCGGGTATTCTGAATGGTATTGCCCACCAGTCGCCCGATCTGATATACCCCCGAACTATCTTCTATCTCTTCCCGCAGTCCGTACGAACTGGCGATCCAGGTGTAGGTACCGGCGTAGGTCACGTCGGCATTGAGCCAGTCGGTAAAGGGAATTTTATCCAGCGGTAGCCGGTAGGTAGCACCCGTACGCTGGGTGAAGTTTTTCATCCGGCCCAGGTTGTAGAAGTTGTTCCAGAGCGAATCGCGTTTGCTAAGGTCCGAACCCGGGCTGGCCGGGCTGTTGTCGATGTCACCCAGGGGTTCGTCGATCACCGCGTTGACGGTAGCCGTGTAGTCCAGCGCCAGGTTCTGGGTCAGGTTCCAGCGCACATCGTAAAAACGATTGAAGGTGAAGTACTTCTCGAACGTGGGCAGAATGCCGACGGAACCCTGAGTACCGCTGCGCAATTGCGTCCGGATAATCTGCCGGTCCAGGTCGCCCCGGATGGTCACGCTGCTGGGTGCCAGGGAGAAGTTAAAATCCTTGATCAGCTTGAGGTAAGGCGAACTGAACAGCTTGGAATTCTTGAAGGGCTCAATGAAACCGGCCTTATTGGTAAAAGTATAGGCCAGCGAAGTCTTGTACCACTTCATCGAATACGATTCAATGTTGACGTTGCTGCGCGTGATGTCGCTGTAGGCGTAGGTGAAAGAGAGGTTTTCGATGTCATAGAAATGACTTTTCGCCTCCGGGTTCGACTTCACTTTCTGAATGTTGGTGAAGTTGATGCTCCGTTTGACCGTTCGGTCTACTACCTGACTGCGATAGGCTTCCCGCAGTTCATCGTTGTCCCCGAATCGTTGCAGAGAAATGTCCAACCGGGTATCCGGGTCGAGGGGATTGAACCGGGGCGTAATCGTCAGGTTTTCGTAGCTGGCAAACATAGGTAGGCGCAAACCCAGTTGACGGGGGAGCAATTTATCCAGCGCCACGTTGCCCGCAATGCCCCATTCGGCGGTGGTTTCCCGGGCCCGTTCGGAAATCTTCTGCTGGATGCCTCCGAAACCGTAGGTCTGAATGCGACCCGTGGCGGTGATGTTGGCAAAGTCGGCCAGTTTTACGTTTAGTCGACCCACGGCCGCGTAGCCTCCCTCCTGGTCAAATTCGGAAGCCCGCAGTTCGTTGATCCAGATGTTGAATGATTTCGGTGCCTGATCGGCCGATTTCGGATTGCGCATCCCGATCATAATGGTCTGCACCGAACTCAGGTCCGGGTTTCCGACCACCGTAATCTTGAACTTTCCTTCCACCAGATTGGAGTACGTGTAGGGTACCAGCAGTGAATTGCCGTTGTTGTTCCGTTCGGCCTTGGCATTCACCAGGTCGGCAAACGCTACGTTGATTTCGTTTTCCAGCGGCCAGACGATTCTCCGGATGTCCTCTCCTTCCAGACACTGCTGGGTGTTACAACTGGCCGGCACGGCACCCAGCGGCGTGATTTTCAAGGGCACTTCTACTTCGTAGTAGTTTTCCGTAAAATCCGTACCCACCCGGATAAAGGCCGAAACTTCGTTGTCCAGAATGGTGCTGTTCTCACTGGGTTCGGCGTGCACGAACATGCGCAGGCGCTTGTAGTTGATAAAGTCGAAGCTAGTATTTTTGAAAATGGCACGGGCATCACCGTCTTTCAGGTCGGTCACCGACAACCGCAAGGACTGCTCATTGATCTGCCGGTTGTTGATGGTCGAAATGTCACGGTCGCGGACGAAACCGGGAGGCATGACGTAGGGCGTTTTGCCGGGAATGTTCTGCCCGTTCTCCTCAATGTTCACGGTTCCCACCTTGAACTGCGCATCGTAGGCTTCGGGAATTTCCACCAGTCCTTTGGCCGTCAGGTCGCCCTGATACGCCCTCCACTGGTTGGCTACCATCTGAAACTGCGCCATCCGCAGCACCACCGGCTCTTCCCAGCCGCTCATGACCATACGCATAAAGCGAATGGACTTAAAGCCATTGATAGTTCCTTCTTTACCGGTAAACTCCCGGATCGGGATGCGGAACTGGTACCAGGTCACGTTGTCGCCGCTGGTGTTCTGAGTATTCACCGTTACCTCATCCACGATGTAGCCCTGCCCTTTCTGCAAACGCCCCGGCCTCAGGTCTACTTCGTACTGGTAATAGTTTTCGATGTCGCTGATGGTGTTGTCAGCGTTCAGGTCTTCGTTGTCGGGCACGGCCGAAGAAGCCGGCGTGTAGATTTCATTACCGGTAACGGCGGGTGAGTTTCCTTCCATCCCGTAATAATTCTTGTAGCGTTCCAGCACCTTTTTCCCGTCTTGCTCCGGACCCAGGAAATACTGAAAGTCGTCGGTAGATGGATCGGCTTGAATACGGCGCCTTGCTTCAGGATCAGTCACAGTCTGAAACAAAGGCTCAAGAAAACTTCTTTGATAGAAAATATTCTCATTCGCATTGTTAATACCGTCCAGACCCACGTCCTGTGCCGCCCGGTCAGTAGCGGCAAAGGCATTGGTCAGAAACTGCTGCTTGGTTACCCGCCCCCAAGTCTTAGTTTCATACTTGGCCCTTTGTTCGGCAACGGTAGTATCGGTGGGCAGACCATTCTCGAAGGCGTGGCGACCGTCTTTCATCACGTCTTCCGAAATGTCGCCCAGGTTGAAATAGAGTTTACCACCTTTGGTATTGAATTTCTGTACCCCGTCATCAATAATGGCCGTCCGTTCGTTGCGTCCCACCTTAGTGTGCAGGAAGGGGTCCATCAGCCAGAACTCGATGTACTGTACGTTGGAATTGTCGAAGTCAATGTCGTAGGTGATGGCCCGGGTAACAGCCGCCCAGTTGTTTGGGGCAATTGTGCTTTTAAACCGGCCGTTTGCTTCCAAATCTAAAGCACTGGTATTATAATTATACGGACCGCGCTCTTCCGGATAGTACGCCAGGTCAAAGGTAGTTTCGTTGACCGGTACCTGGGTCAGCGCCCGGTAAGGGAATACTTCATCCTGGGGAATACCGCGGACGTAGTGATTCTTCATATCCGTTTCCGTAATGTCCTGGGGCACGCCCTGGCCACCGGTGCGGTAAAACAGGTTATCTATGTTGTACCAGGACAGTTTGGCGCGGTGGTTATTGATATTACGCTCACCGGCTGCCAGATCTGCCGCAGTAGTAGGAAGCGTTGGCGTAGCCCCCAGCCGCCACTTGATGGGCGAACGAGTCAGGTCGAAAGGAGTTTCGGAGCCTTCGAAATCGTCAATGAAGGAGTTGTTCTGGGCCAGCGGTGCCACGTCGGGCATCAGCTTGGCGTACTCTCCGGCAAAGGTAACGGTTGAAACTTCCTTGGTCTGCAGGAAGGGCAACGCGTCCACCATTTTGGTCAGAAAGCGGGAATCTTTCTTATAGACCGCGTCGAAGCCGAAGATGGTGTTGTTGACCGGCTCGTTGCCCATGCCAATGCGGGTCAGGGTAGGCCGCTCCCGCAGGCGCATCATGGTCGCACCCAGGCGGATGTCCTTGCTTACTTCGTAGTCCAGCCGGGTGCCCAGCAGGGTTTTGATCTGGTTGTTGAACAGGTCGGGTTTCTCAAAGTCTACCTTTACTTCCCGGCCGGAGTTCAGAATGCTTTCGTTGATGATCCGGATGCGTCCCAACTGTGCCTCCACGATGTAATCCTGTCCGGCTACCAGTGGTACACCACCGGCCGTGACGCGAATGGAATTTTCGTCGATTCCGATGCCCGGCAGGATGATTTCGTTGGAAGCAGTTGATTGGAAACTTCCCTTGATGAAAAACTTATTCTTGGCGGCCACCTGCGCGGCTTCCTGCTGGGTAGAACGGTACAGGGTATTGAACACGTATTTGCCCACCAGTCCGGCCTCATTCTGCCGGAAGCGGAATTCATTGCGGGTGTTGGCTGGTGAAATCCAGCTACCGAAGGGCTCCAGCACCGGGAAGATGATCCGCCCGTAGCGGCTGTCGATGGTGATGCCTTCCACATAATCGAAGTTGCCGTCTACCTGCGGATCCAGCTGCGGATTGAGCCGATCCATCCCAAACACCTGCACCAATGGTACCTTCGCAACGTATTCGCCTTCCTGCAGGTACGGGTTATCTACGCCGGTCAGGTCATCCTTGTAAATAATGCGTAATTGAAATCCCTGCCGGTTGATCTGCGTGGTGTTGAGCGAATAGATGTTCTTCATCATCAGGTCCCACATCGGCAACTGGGTGTTGTTGCGCAGGGTAGATGACTTCAGCAGTTTGAGGGCAATCACTTCGTCATCGCGGCGGGTGGAATAGTCCTCGGTCAGTTCACCCACCCGGTAAGAGCGGCCGTTAAAGGAATATTCGTAAGCCACCGCCAGGATTTCGTCGTTGCGGAGCGGGGAAGTCAGGGAGACGTAGCCCAGTTGGGGGTGGAAAATATATTCGGTAGGAGCCAGTTTGCGGGCAGAACGCAATAGTTCGAAGTCTACGGCCTTTACTAAGCCCAAGGCCGTCATCGCTTCATTAGTCGCATCTACATTTCTGAAATTGGCTGCTGAAGTAACTGTACCAAACAAAGTGTTAGTCCCATTGGCAACTGGCTGGCCCGGCTTAGGGTTTAAGTTCGTCCGATACGGATTCGGCTCACCCAGATCAGCAAAACCCACCACGTTCCGCAGCGTTTCCGTGTTGTTCGTGCGGTTGGTAATGTACACTTCCACGCGGGTAATGTTTACGCCGGTCGAAATGACGGGCAGGTTTCTTAAGCCGGATTCGTAGCGGTTGCGGAAAAACTGGGAAAGGAAGAAGTGCCGGTTTTCGTCGTAGGCGTCTACACGGATCTCGAAGTTCTTGGTCTGGGTGCCGCCTTTCACGTTGATGCCGTCGGTACGCGAACGTTGGTTGGCGGCGATGAGGCCGACGTTGAGCCGTCCGAATTTGAGTTGGGTGCGCACCCCGAACAGGTTCTGGGCTCCGGTGATGAGCGTGCTGTTGAGCGGCATGCTGGCATTCCCGATCTCCACTTTCTGGATAATGTCTTCTTCCGCCGCCGTGTATTCCAGCTTGATGTTGTTCTCGAAGTTAAAACTGGCTTTGGTATCGTAATTGGCTACCACCTTGAGCTTCTCCCCGATCTTTCCCGTGAAGTTGACACTGGCCTGCTGGTCGAAGTCGAAGTTGCCAGTTCGTTGCTGCCGCACCGGAATGGCCGGGTTGTCGATTCGCTGGAAGCGGCCGGCAAAGTTCAGGTTCACAAAGCCATTGGGCTGGAAGTCCACGTAGCTGCCACCAAACAAGCGGTCGATGAGCGGACCGGCGTAAATCTTGGGAATGATCCGTTTGTTGCTGACTTCACTCTTGCCATCCGCGGCTTCGGCTTTGGCCCGCCAGTAATTCTTCAACACTTGCCGGTCCTGCAGTTGATTGAACTGATCGTAAGTCATGGTCGTCGGCGGACGGTAATCTACCTCCCCGGCCTTTTCGTAAATGGTCACGTTACCGGCCGAATCGGCCTGCACTTCCGTTTTGATGTTGGAGGGCGTCTTCAGCAACAGGGGCGACGAAGACGAACGGTTGTTGAATCGGTCGCCGTAGCGGTCGCGGAGTTTGTACGTGGGTCGTCGGCTCGGCTTGTAAGTCGCATTCCGCAGACTGTCATCGTCGGTGCTGTCGGTGCTGTCAGCAGGTACGACCCAGTCCCCAGGCGTCAGCTTCAGTTCAAGCCGGGATGGCGGACGCACGGGTTCCACCATAGAAAGCCATGATACCAAGGAAACGATTACACCGCTGGAAAATAGTATGTGATGCGTAGATCTCGCCAAAATGATCCGGAAATAGATTTGATAAGCTCAGACTTTGCGTGCCGAAGCACGAAATTATTGAAAAGCCTATACATTTTATTCAAAATATCCTTGACAATGTATAGCCAACTTGCAATTGTAATGAATTGAGTAAAGCTTTTCCGATAGAGCCTGATTTGTGCGGTGAATTACTGAGATTAGTATGGGCAGCGATGCTTCACGTAAACAGCCAATGAAAAATTATGCACAAAAAGTGTAGCCAATCACCCGGTCAATTCCGTATGCAGACTTAGCGCAGGGCCAGTTTGATGAGTTGCTCCACCGTAAGCTGACTGCCTTCCTTTTTGAGAATCGTATCGATACTTTTCTCCGCTACGTTGCGCGCGATGCCCAGCGTAACCAAGGCAGATAACGCCTCTTCCCGGACGGTATTGTTGGCAAAACTGGGAATATTCACCGTGCCGGACGCACCCGTGGTGTAACTTTCTTTCCGCAATTTATCTTTTAATTCAAGAATCGTCCGCTGGGCGGTTTTCGCCCCAATTCCTTTAATACTCTGAATCACACGCAGGTTTTCGGAAAGAATGGCCTGGCGGATCTCCGACGCCGACAGCGAGGAAAGCATCACCAAAGCCGTGTTGGGTCCAATGCCCGATACGCTGGTTAGGTCCAGAAAAAGCTTCCGTTCGTCGGGTTCGTGAAAGCCGTACAGGGTGTGCGAATCTTCTTTGATGCTCAGGTACGTGTGGAGTTTGCACCGCTCTTCGCCTTTTTGCAGGGCACTGTACGTTTGCAGGGAAATTTTTACTTCGTAACCGATACCGCCTACATCGATCACCACAAAAGCAGGATCTTTGTAAACCAGTTTACCGTCCAGATATGTAATCATTTAAATGTAATGTCGCGGTTTAGTTTTAGGAATAAAAAGCACAATGTATAAAATTCTGGTCAGGTTTGCGCCTTTTTCTTACTACCAGATATGCGTTTCCGGTATCCCTCCCAGTTACCTTTTCAAACGTTATCCGTGTAGCTGGGCATCCACGGCTGCAATGGCTACCATGTTGACAATTTCCCTGACCGAACTACCCAGTTGCAGCACGTGTACGGGTTTGCGCATGCCCATCAGGATAGGACCAATGGCTTCGGCTCCCCCGATTTCCTGCAGCAGTTTGTAAGCGATGTTACCCGAATCCAGGTTGGGGAAGATCAGGGTGTTGGCACCGCTGGCCGCCAGTTCACTGAAAGGATAATTTTCGCGCAGCAGCTTGGTATTCAGGGCCGTATTGGCCTGCATTTCCCCGTCGATAATCAGATCGGGGTATTTTTCCTTCGATTTCCGGACGGCTTCCATCACCTTATCGGGCGAATCGCCTTTGCTGGAACCGAAGTTGGAATAGGAAAGCATGGCAATGCGGGGCTCAATGTCGAAAAAACGCACCCGCTCGGCCGTCAGTCCCACGATGTCCACTAGTTCATCTACCGTCGGGTCGATGTTGACGGTGGTATCGGCCAGGAAATAGGTGCTGTCCTTGTTGTTGATGATGTAAAGACCGGCTACCTTGTTGACGCCCTCTTTCACGCCAATGACCTGCAGGGCCGGACGGATGGTGCGGGCGTATTCTTTGGTGAGGCCGGAAATGAGGGCATCCGCTTCGCCCTGGGCCACCATCATGGCCCCGAAGAAGTTCCGGTCGCGCATGATTCTTTTGCCTTCGTACAGCGTGACGCCCTTGCGTTGCCGGGAGGCGTAGTACATCTCTCCGTACCGTTCGCACTGCTCTTCTTCTTCCGCCGTATCGATGACCACGCATTGATGCAAAGAAAAGTGGTGTTCTTCCATCAGTTCCCGGATTCGCTGCCGGTTGCCCAGCAGAATCGGAATGGCGATCCGCTCGTCCTGTATAATCTGCGCGGCCTTCAGAATCTTGTGGTTGTCGGCTTCGGCAAACACGATGCGCTGGAGCCGCTGTTTGGCCCGGGTAATGACGCGGGTCATCAGCTTCTGATCCAGTCCCACGCGCTGCTCCAATTGCAGGTGATACGCTTCCCAGTCCTCGATGAAAAGCCGGGCTACCCCGGAGTCCATGGCTGCCTTGGCCACCGCCGGAGAAATCGTCGTGATCAGCCGGGGGTCCAATGGTTTGGGAATGAGGTATTCCCGGCCAAAGGTCAGGATTTTGTCGTCGTAGGCCTTATTGACTGATTCGGGAACGGGTTGTTTGGCCAGGTCGGCAATGGCCCGGACGGCGGCCAGTTTCATGGCTTCATTAATTTCGGTGGCCCGCACGTCCAAAGCCCCCCGGAAGATATAGGGAAAACCCAGCACATTGTTGACCTGGTTGGGATTGTCCGAACGTCCGGTGGCCATAATGATGTCACTGCGCGAAGCCATGGCCAGGTCGTAGCTGATCTCCGGGTCAGGATTGGCCAGCGCAAACACGATGGGTTTGGGTGCCATCAGCCGGATGTGGTCGGGCGTGATGCAGTTGGCGGCCGAAAGCCCCAGGAATACGTCGGCACCGGCCATGGCTTCCAGCAGTGAAGTGATGGGCTGGTCCGTGGCAAACTCCCGGCGGATGTCGTCCAGGTCGTCCCGGTCTACGTGCAGAATACCACCAATGTCGTTCATAATGACGTTTTCTTTCCGCACACCCAGGCACGTATATAGTTTGGTGCAGGCAATGGCCGCCGCTCCCGCTCCGTTGACCACCAATCGGATATCTTCAATCTTTTTGCCGACCAGCTCCAGGGCATTGAGCAGGGCTGCCGATGTAATGATAGCGGTCCCGTGCTGGTCATCGTGCATGATGGGAATGTTCATCTCCTTGCGCAGGGTCTGCTCGATGATGAAACACTCCGGTGCCTTGATGTCTTCCAGGTTGATGGCCCCGAAGGTGGGCTCCAGCGATTTTACGATTCGGATAAACTGCTGGGGGTCTTCGCAGGCGATTTCGATATCAAACACGTCGATGCCCGCAAACTTCTTAAAAAGGACTCCTTTCCCCTCCATCACGGGTTTGGAAGCGTCCGGCCCGATGTTGCCCAAGCCCAATACGGCCGTCCCGTTGCTGATCACGCCGACCAGATTGCCTTTGGCCGTGTACTTATACGCGTCTTCCGGATTGGCGGCAATTTCCTTGCAGGGCTCCGCTACGCCGGGAGAATAGGCCAGGGCCAGATCGAGCTGGGAGCTGAGCATTTTGGTAGGAACCACTTCTATTTTACCGGGTTGACCATGGGAATGGTAATAAAGGGCATCTTCCCGGTTTACCTTCGTTTGCTGACTAATCTGGTTCATATGGGTGGATTGATGGCTTGCTACGATGACCCATGCAGCACGACGCCCGGGCGGATGTGCCGGGTGTTGAAAGGAAGAAAGTCAAGCGCCACAAGCGTTGTACATTCGCTGGTAAAGCTGCAAAGCTATTTAATTTTTTCAGTAAACAGTGAACAGTAAACAGTGAACAATGAGTAATGAATAGTAGAGCCGCAACTCATTGCATCTTCGGCGTTACCTTGTAGCTCCGTATGATAGTGAACAGCGAACAGCAACGTTCCGGTCACTGCGTTCCACTACAGGAGCGGACGGGGCTGCCCGGGCGCTACGGTCGAAGTGAGGTCGATGATATAAGTGAGTAGACAGTTTAAAGTAAAAAGTGGATGCGTATCTGAATTTTAATTTCTTGCTCAGGAAACCTGCTGCAGATAATTTTGTCCAAGCACTTACTAATGAAAAATCCATCCTTCCCTATCAGGTTACTCTTTCTTCCAGCAGACCGTAAAAGAAGGAATCCTTAAACAGCAACTGTTTACTGTTTACTGTTTACTATTCACTGACCTTAAACCAGATCCGAAAGGTGGTTCCCCGTCCGGGTTCGCTCTCCACTTCGATACGCCCTCCGTTGTTTTCAACAATCCGTTTGATGATGTACATCCCGATGCCCGTCCCTTCCACGTGCGTGTGGATGCGTTTGAAGATGGCAAACAAATTCGGCATTTGTTCTTTTGCGATGCCCAGCCCATTGTCCGCTACTTCCAGTACCGTTTGTCCGTTGATCGACTGGGTAGACACCCGAATCCGGGCGAGTCGTTTGGGGGAGCGATACTTGACTGCGTTGCTCAGGAGGTTATATAAAATGCTCCGGATGTTTTTGCGGGCGTATACCAGATCGGGCACGTTGAACGATTCTTCTATCTGAGCACCGGCTTCCTCCAGCATCGGCTTCAGGTCCGACTGTACGTCTTCCAGGATATCAACAAAGCGCACCCGATCCCGGTTTTCGCTGCTGTCTGTTTCAATTCGGGCAATTTCGCTCAGGTCGGTAATCACGCGCTGTAGCTTGGCCAGTGATACATCGATCATTTCCAGCAGGCGGCTTTCCTTTCCGGTCAGCAGGCTCTCCATTTTGGTGGAAAGAATGGTAATCAGCCCCTGAAGGGCATTGATGGGCGAACGCAGGTCGTGAGAGGCGGCGTACACAAACGAATCCAGGTCTACATTGATCCGGTTCAACTCTTCGTTTTTGCGCTTCAGTTCTTCCTTCATGCGGTTGATGGCTTCCAGATTGAGGCGCTCATCTTCGATGTCGCTGGCCGTTCCGAACCACTTCACCACCTGTCCCTGCGCATCTTTCAATGGTAAGGCGTGTGTCTGAAACCAACGGTATTCGCCCTTGCGGCTGCGGATACGATGTTCAATCTTGTATTCTACTCCGGCCTTCAGCGCATACTGCCAGATTTCAGTCGTATAGGACACATCGTCCGGATGCAGGTAGTTGAGCCAACCCCAGCGCAGCGAATCTTCGGACGCCATCCCCGTGTACTCTGTCCACCGGCCGCTGAAGTAATCCGCTTCTCCGTCGGCACTGGCCGTCCAGACGATCTGCGGAATGAATTCGGTCATAAAACGGAATTTTTCTTCGCTGCGACGGAGGGCATTTTCCGTTTGCTTGCGGTCGGTAATGTCACTAAAGAAGAAGATCAGCCCCTGTCGGGCGGGGTATACCCGGATTTCGAACCATTTTCCTTCGGTACTGCTGAAGGTATCGAATATCTGCGCCTTTTTCTGGCTGGCCACCTGCTCTACTACCTGAATAAAATCCCCGTTGCTGGCAAATAAATTCTCTTCCCAGATGGTTTTACCCTTGAGTTGCAGCCAGGTTTTGCCCATCAGGTCCTGCACCAACTGGTTGACGAAAGAATACCGGAATGCCTGATCGAGCATCACCACGCCTTCATCGATACCCGACAAAACCACTCTCAGGTCCCGGCGCATCTCATCGGAGGCGGCAAAGGCCGCCCTTTCACGGATCTGGCTCCGGCGGAGTTCTTCTTCTACCTGTTTTTGTTCGTGAATATCGGTGGACGTAGCCACCCACAGCACCACTTCATCCTGTTCATTCCGAATGGGCACGGCACGGGTCAGGTGCCAGCGGTACTGCTGGTCGACGGCACGCAGGCAACGCAGTTCGATTTCAATCTGAGAACCGCTTGCCATGGCTTCTTCCATTTTGCTTATCGCGGTCGACACATCTTCCAGGTGAATGGTCTTTTTCCAATGTTCCAGGTGCAGCCCCTCCTCTGGCAAGCCGGCGAATGCCCGCAGTCGCTGATTACAGTACCGGATGGTGCCATCGGGCAGGAAAGTCCAGGCCATGTGGGGTATGGATTCGAGCAGTAAGCGGAATTGCTGTTCGTTATTTCGCAACGCCTCTTCCATGAGTTGCTGTTCGTGGATATCAGTGGCCGTACCTATCCATTGTATCACTTTTCCTTGCGGGTCAAGGATGGGTACGGCCCGGCTGAGCACCCACCGATACTCCCCGGATCGGGTCTTAAGCCGGTATTTCACTTCCATGGATTCACTTTCCGCGATGGCCCTCTCCCATTGCTTTATATCCCGCTCCAGATCGTCCGGATGGATGTAGAGATGTGCACTGTCCTCCAGCACTTTTCCCGGATCGGCACCTGTATGTTCGTACCACTTCTGATTAAGGAACGTATTTTTGCCTTCTGCATCCGCTGTCCAGGCAATCTGGGGCATGTTGTTCAGAATGGAGCGTATCTGTTGTGCACTATTTTCAATGACCTGCCTGGCTTGCACCTGGTCGGTTACTTCGTAAGCAAACACCAGTACCCCATCCCTTTCGCCCCGTTCGTCGTAAGTAGCCTGGTAGATAAAAGTAAAAAAGGTATCTTCCAGTACGCCCGTATCGTTCCGGTTGAGCTGAATGTTCACATTTTTGCCCACGTAGGTTACTCCCGTCTGATATACCTGCTCCAGTACCTTTCCGATCCGCTGCCCGCTCAGTTCGGGCAGCGCCTCAAAGATGGGCATCCCCATCAGCCGGCGATTGGGAAAAAGCTGCTCAAATAAGGGATTAACCAGATCAAAAACCAGGTCTGGTCCGTGCAGGCGGCATATACAGGCCGGCGCATTCATCAGCAGGTGATGCAGGGTCTGGGCGGGTTTAGCCTGCGCCCTGAAATCCCGGGGCCGCACCTGAGCCGGTATTTTTTCCTGCCGAATAGCAGCATCAGCCTTTGACCGATCCTGGCGCTCCGTTTTTTCGGAAACGCTGCTTATTCGCAGAATCAGACCCCCTTTTGTCTTGGCTAAAGACACTTTCAAATCACAGTGAAATCCGGCTTCCCGGCCACTCAAATGAATCAGGGCAGGCTTGCCGGTCTCCACTGTTCCCCGGGCGTGGTGGAACAAAGCCCGCTGATTCAGGTAAGACTTTTCCTTCCGAAGCATCTTTCCAGCGAGATGCTGGCTGTTGGTGGCCAGTAAGTCTTCGGCAATTCCATTGAGTAGCAAATATTCAAAATCAATAATGTTTCCGTTCGGATCGTAGTGGGTTTTCAACAACACCATTCCTTCGGGTGCAGAATTGAATAGATCGGTAATCAGGTCGGGCAATGAAAATGCGTTGAACGTCCCCCCTGCCAGCCCCTTGTCGTTTACTGACTTTTGATTTTCCATATCGCTCATTCCAGATTGATAAGCCCCTCTCCCTAGTCAGGAGCACAAATCCCACTTTAAAATCTCAGCAAATTCATTTTTGGCTGGTGCAAGAAGAATAAGTTCAAAAAAAGAGAAAAATATTTATAAATTATATGAAACCAACTTTTTTTTAATGCTCCGGATATCCACCATTCAGAAGCAACCACGAGCCCAACAATTATTCAAATAATACTATATAAGAATATTGTTTAATCAGACAATTCCATTTGCAGAAAGGCTCCTTATCACAGCGTAGCAAAGAATTGGATTGACCGGAAACAGTAGGTAAAATAAATGAATTTACAAATAAATCAGCTTGTCGTTTGGCCGGTGAATAGCTTCTCTGTGCCGGGCACAGCCAAGGGCAGCAATACATCCTGAAACGCAATTTTAAATTAAAAAAAACAGCCGTGACTGGATGATTGCTTGATGCACACATGTAGAGGATGCACCGGATTAAAACAGAATAAAAAGGATGGCATCAGGTAAGATCAGGCCTTACTTTCTGCCAGATGCAGGCCCTATCCTGTCGATTTTTCTGGCTTGCTTCGTTTCACATAGCGACTAGAAACGAACAGCCACAACGCTAAAACACTGAAATACTGCCACTTATCGCATATATTCTTATTCTTGAAATAAAAAGCAACCTTATAGTAAATACTATCGTAAAACGCAATAGCTATCGCAGAAAGATTGGAATTGAAGATCTCATTTTGTTTATAGTAGAAAATAAAATAAATGAAAACGCAGTAAGCTAAAACCTATTTTTATTTAATACAGTAAAAAGGAATAGTGCTCAATTGTTTTCAGTAGACGACTAAAACAAAATAAGCTTTTCTGAATAATCGAAATTCCAATTTTATTCTGAAGCTTAAAACCTAATTCTTATTATTCTTTTGTTTACTTTTTTCAATTTCAAAACTACGTTTATTTCTAACTAACTAAAATTCTAAAATCATGGGAAGCATTCTGAATGTTGTCATCGTTGTATTGATTGTATTGTGGTTGATCGGCTATATCGGCTTTGGTTCAGCCGTAGGTAGCTTTATTCACATTTTGTTGGTGCTGGCAGTAATTGCCATCCTGATCAGATTGGTACAAGGTAGAAGTGTGTGACAAAACTTGGATTCATAACACCACATACTGAATAAAAAAATAAGATTCTCTGCTATTTCTTCATCGGGATGCTGTTAAGGCACCCGAATGAAGAAGGCAGAGAATTTCTTTTTTAATCTCTTTTCACCGTAGCAAAATCAATCGTTTTCCGGATTGGGTTCCCTTTCTTCCGAACGTTGATTTTCCCATTTGTCCAGTTTGATTTTTTCGATGAGCAGGAAGTTTTTAAATTCGTGCAGCATCTGGGCCATTTCTTCGTCCTTTTGCCGGATATCGCGCAGGTTCTGATCGGCTCCTTCCACCACCGGCCTCAGCACCGCCAGACTCTGATGAATGTGCACCTGCATTTCTTCGGCCTGCGCCCGGGTGGGGGTATCTGCCGCTTCCTGCTCCACGCTGGCCTGCAGTTGCGACAGCAGATCTTCAAAGAAGTGCAGCATGTCCCAGGGATTGTTGGGACGATTCCAGGTAAATTCGATGTGGCAGCGGCGGCAGCGGTACCGGTTCATTTTCCATCCCTTCTCACTCGTATCGATGCCTTTCAATTTTAGGTAAGCGCCGCTTTTACAGGTAGGGCAGCGGGCATTGTCTTTCACCGTTTTTTTCAGCTCTTCGTGCTGTTGCAGAATGAGGGCCCGGTTTTGGGCGTGCGTATACACCTGCTCCATCAGCCGGTCACAAGAGTCAAAAACGGTCTGATGCGCTTCCTCCAGTTTACCGGCCTTGATTAAGTTCTGGGCTCTTTTTTTAAACTGCAAAGCCGCTTTGACCAATTCCCTTTCGCGGGTATTCAAGTGCTGATTCATAAGGCCGATGCTACGATTGTACCCGGCAAAACTGGGCAAAAAGCGGGAGAATTGGTAGGACTCAGTGCTGATACGGGTGTATCCACCTCAACCCCTGGCCCGACCGGATCCAGTCAATTAAATTTCATCATTTTTTCACATTAAAAATCCACGTTAGGGAATTAAACTTCTTATATTGATGCACTTTGCACCTGATTTATACCAGATGCAGAATAAAATTTTCCTACTCCCAAACCCACCTAAATCCTATGTTATCCCAACTTTACTCTTTTGGCAGGGTAAAATTCTGCGTGCGGTATTTCTTTTATCGCTGGTCTTCCTACTTATTTCTTTTATTTCTATTACCAGCCTTTGGAGTCTGTGCCCAGGATGTACTCTGGGGCCTGACTTCACAAGGCGGACCCCAGGACGGCGGCACGGCCTTTTCCATTACCAGCAGCGGAGGAAACTATCAACTGCGACACACTTTCGGTCCCGCAATCAAAGAACCTACGGGCAGCCTGGTACAGGGCAATGACGGCGCTTTTTATGGAATGACCCTGCGCGGCGGTACGGACGATGTAGGCACCATCTTCAAAATCAAGGCCGACGGCACGGGTTTTACCGTACTCAAAAGCATCGACTCCACCTATTCGGAATATTATGATGTGCAAACGCGTGCAATGGGGAGTCTGATCCAGGGAAGCGACGGGACTTTTTACGGGGTGATTCGGAAATTCTTCGGCGCTAACGCTTCTTCAGGCCACCTCTTCAAAATCAATGGAGATGGCACTGGCTATAACGAACTGGCTTCCTTTGCCGATAGCCCTACCGGCGGCGTGATTGAAGGCAGTGACGGCGCTTTGTACGGCATGACCACCGAAGGCTCCCTTTATCCATATGGTAACATATACAAAATCAACCGCGACGGCAGCGGCTATACCATTCTGCATACCGTTGATATATTTCTTAGTGGGGATCTGACTCAGGGTGCCGACGGCGCACTGTATGGCTTTACAGGGCCTGGTAGCGAAGGGAAAAGCTCGCTATTTCGTCTCCAGACGGACGGAAGTGGTTACACCATACTTAGAACACTTGACTACTTTACTGACGGCCAGTCGCCCCAAGGAAGCCTTTTTCAGGGCAGCGACGGTTTTTTGTACGGTACCGCTTCAGAAGGCGGGTTGAATAAAGGGGGTACCATTTTCCGGATGCGCCCGGACGGCACCGAATTTTCTGTCATCAGACACTTATCCACTGCCGATGGCGTCTACCCGGAGGATGGTTTGACGGAAGGGGCGGACGGATTTTTTTATGGGTTCACCAAATGGGGAGGTGCTTACAACCGAGGTACATTCTACCAAATCAGAAGTGACGGGAGTAACTTTTCGGTACTCAAGCATTTTGATCAAGCTTCCGGAATTCATCCGACCGGCCGTCCGGTATTTGAAAAAGCCTCCGAAAGCTGCTTGGCAACGGGTACGATATTGCGGGAATACTGGGCGAAAGTAAACGGCAACCAGACCATCAACGTGCCAGTCAACAAAGCGCCTACTTCCAGCAGTTACCTGACTTCTTTCGAAGGACCTACCAAAGTAGGAGAGAACTACGCTTCCCGTATCCGGGGCTACTTGTGCGCCCCCGAAACCGGCAACTACACCTTCTGGATCGCTTCCGACGACTACGGCGATTTGTACCTGAGCTCTGATGACAACCCGGCCAACAAGCAACTGATTGCCTGGATCAAGGGCTGGAGCAATCCCCGTCAGTGGAACAAGCACTACTCCCAGAAGTCAGCGCTTATTCACCTGAAAAAGGGCAAACGCTACTACATTGAAGCTTTGCACAAGCAGGCCTGGGTCAACGACAACCTGGCCGTAGCCTGGAGGCTGCCCTCTTCAGCGGCATCGGCTTCCCCGGTAGTTATTCCCGGATCGGTATTGTCGCCTTTTGTGCCGGCCAACGCCCGAATGGTAACAGTGGATGAGATAGAGACGACAGGTCAGCACCTGCTGGCTTACCCCAATCCTTCGTCGGGAAAGGTACGGATAAGTTTCAGTGCCATCGAAGCCGGACCCGTCAGCGTTGAATTATACGATATGCGGGGTGTGCGGTTGGGGCAGTTGTATCAGCGGTGGATGGTGGGCGGCGAAGAAGGCGAAACAGAAGTAAATGGCAACGCATTTCCGGCAGGCCTCTACCTGCTTCAACTCCGCAGCGGAAGCCATTCGGAATATCAGAAGCTCATGATTCAAAAATAGAAATAGCACCTACGCTTTAGTCAGTAGCCAAATGCGGGCAGCCTATCGCTGTCCGCATTTTTTATGAATACCTGTAAGGGAAACTCCAAAGTCGACAATAATTTGTTTTCTCTCAGAAAAGCACTTACCGGTCCATACGTTTTCAATCCGCTTCAAACCGCTATCAGGCTTAAATTTCAACCTACTTTTAGTAAAAACAGAATTATTTTTAAATATTAGGTTAAAAAACAATGGCATTTTAAAAAAATTAATACAATATTTCGCAAAGCAAGCATATAATGAAACTATATTTTACATTGTGTGTCTAAAGCAGAATATTATCTATCATCAACATGCATCGCTACAAGCAGGCTGAAGAAAACCGGTACCGGTTGACACAACCTGGCGTCTCACAAATGGAAGTCCGGCTTTTGCCTGAGTGGCACTCCATTTAGCTAATTACGCAGCGGTGGAAAGCCTGGAAAGGTCTGTTATAATCCAGGAAGACTTCCGCCTCTCTAAGCACTTCATCTTCAATATAATCAGGCTCAGCAGACTGAGTCCACTGAATCAGGTCAGGTTCTTTTCATAAGAACTTTTGTCCGGCTATGCGCCTATCCAGAGCAACACGCCGAAACCAATTCTTTTGTATACCTAAAACCAATTATTCACTCTATGCTAAACCCGTACCTCCTATGCATTCCAAACAGCCACCTCTAACCAAACCTACAATCCTTATGGAAACACAAAAGAAACCTCATTTCTCCCGATTCCTCCTTTTGCCGGCTTTGCTGCTGGTCTTAGGCACTACGAACGCTTCCTTCGCCCAGGAGGCTCCTCCGGCTCCCGCTCCGGCCCTTTCGCAGGACGTGGCCAACATCATCTGGCTGTGTCTGGCGGCGTTCCTGGTATTTTTCATGCAGGCGGGCTTTGCGATGGTAGAGTCAGGGCTGACCCGGGCTAAAAATTCGGTAAACATCATGATGAAGAACATGATGGATTTCTGTTTCGGAGCCATACTGTTCTGGGCAGTGGGTTATGCCATTATGTATTGCAGCGGCGACTTCAACATCCTGGGTTTTGACACCTCCCTGGCTTTCCTGGGTTCGGCCAACGCGCCTACCGATGCTTCCGGCTACGCAACCAGCGCTGCCTGGCTCTTCCAGGTGGTGTTTGCGGCCACTGCCGCCACCATCGTGTCGGGCGCTATGGCTGAGCGGACCAAACTGATTTCTTACCTGGTCTACTCCTGCTTTATTTCGGCCATTGTTTACCCCATCAGCGGCCACTGGATCTGGGGAGGCGGCTGGCTGAGCGACATGGGCTTCCGTGATTTCGCCGGCTCTACGGTTGTACACTCCGTGGGAGGCTGGGCAGCACTGGCCGGCGCTATGATCGTAGGGCCGCGGCTGGGCAAATACAACAAAGACGGCTCGGTCAATACCATTCCGGCCCACAACATGCCACTGGCGGCTTTGGGCATATTCATTCTCTGGTTTGGCTGGTACGGCTTCAACCCCGGATCGACCTTAACGGCCGTTGGCGGGGTAGCGCACGTGGCCGTGACCACGACGCTGGCGGCGGCTACCGGTGCCATCGGTGCGATGATCATCTCCTGGATGTACTTCAAAAAGCCCGATTTGTCGATGACGCTCAACGGGGCGCTGGCGGGTCTGGTGGGCATTACAGCTCCCTGTGCTTCGGTAAGCACCCTGAGTGCCGCCATCATCGGATTGGTAGCGGGCGTGCTGGTGTTCTACTCCTGCCTGTTTTTTGAGCGCAGACTGAAAATTGACGATCCGGTCGGAGCCATCAGTGTGCACGGCGTATGCGGAGCCTGGGGTACCCTGGCCGTGGGTTTGTTCGGACAGCGGGCCATCGACATCCAGTACTGGGCGGAAAATACGGCCATTCAGGACGGACTGTTTTTCGGCGGCGGCATGAGCCAGCTCTGGCCCCAACTGGTTGGGGTGGGTACCGTTTTCGTGTACGCGTTTGGCCTGATGCTGGGCATCTTCCTGATCATCAAAAAAATAGTAGGGCTGAGAGCCAGCGATGCCGAACAACTGGAAGGACTGGATCTGGGAGAACACGGCAATACTGCCTACGGCGACTTTATGCTGGAACCATCCGGACCGGGGGCCATTATCCTCAATAACAAGAATGGCAACAGCAAGCCCGTTCCGGCCATGAAATAAATCAGTATCCATCTGGGCGGATTGGAGCGGGTCGCTGAACAGCGGCCCGCTTTTTTATTGAGAAGCAGTTTAGGCTTTCCAATAAGTGGCTGAAAAAACTGAATCAGGGTATTACCGACCGGGCGTTGGCATCAAAAAGCGATGATGGGCTACGGTTCGCTTAGTTTAGCAAAAAACGCCTGGAGGGCTTGGAACCCTCCAAGCGTTCGTCTTCTTTAAAAGGGAAAACAGCCTCTTATTCAGTCCTTTTCCTTTCCCAAAAGACCTCAGTCTTCGGGAAAGGGAATGAAGATAAAATTGACAAATGCACCGTCCATGACGAACAGGCAACAGTATTCGTCGGGGTCTTTGTAGGCTTCTTTGAACGCTTCCACGTTGTCTTCGGCCACAATCCGGCGCTGAATAAATTCATCCAGGAAAGAGGCGTAGAAGTTCCAGCTCAGGTCGTGTAGTTCGTACTTCCCGAACAGGAGTCGGCCAATGGGCAAATCACTTTTACTTACCGGAAAGATCGGATAGTCGGAAAAACCCCGCTTCCGGATCTGGTAAGAGGCTTCCTTGAGGGTATCTGAAATGGCGGCAAAGTCCTTGGTGATGGTGCCCAGGTATTTTCCATTCAGTTCCGGGTCGTTATTCATAGGTATTCAATGTGCTGATGTGATAATGGGTTAGTGTGCTAATCGGTCCGTCGATGCAGGGTAGAGAAAAGATTCCATCTTTCTGATCTTACGCTTCTCTTTCTTCCAGTAGAGGGAAAAAAGATGGAATCTTTGGTGAACAGTGAACAGTGAACAGTGAAATAGTTCATTATTCCATCAATACTTTATTTTTCAGCTTTTTATGAGCATTGGTTATCGGATCGTTCAGGTATTTAATGAGAATCGCTTTCATAGTAGCTTTCGGCAATTAGATCCCGGTCTTTCTGCCATCAGTCAGTTCTACGCATTCCTTCATTCGTATCTACCAGCGTCAAAGGAACAGACATTTTCAAAAATACCAATCGCTCCACACGTACAGTCTATCGCCAGCCACTGTTCCCTGAGGTGCAGGCCACCCGAGACCGTGCCAACGCATTCACAATAGGCGATACAATCCAGGTTCACTGTTCACTGTTCACTGACTACAAAGGTAAATGCTGGCCGCTGGCTTTGCCATCCAGGCCGGTCAGTTCACCCACCAATACGGTAACGGCTTTGCCACTCAGGTGCACCCGGTCGCCGTGCAGGCTCACGCCCAGTTCGCCACCCCTGGCCGATGCCTGGAAAGCAGAAAAAGTGGTTTTACCCAGTTTCAGCGCCCAGTAAGGAGCCAGAATGCAGTGCGCGTAGCCCGTTACCGGATCTTCGTTGATGCCCACTCCAGTGGCAAAATACCGTGACACAAAGTCATACTTACCGCCACTGGCCGGTGCCGTCACGACGAAGCCGTGCACTTTTTCCTGGCGCAGCAAAGAGAAATTGGGCTGCAGCCCGCGCAGGGTTTCTTCGTCGGCTACTTCAATGAGGTAGTCAGTTACTACGGATGACGTGCCGGTTTTGGCCGTACCGTGCAGCGAAGGCTCCGGCGATTCACCCGGAACGGTACCGCAAAACACCACTTTGGTGCCCAGCGCGTGTACTACGCTTTCGGGTATTTCGGCCAGTTGGTTGGAGATGGCCGGGAAATCCATTTCCAGCAGCCCGTTTTCCAACTGCTTGACCAGCAGTTCGCCACTCAGGGTGTCAAAACGAATGATATCGGAGGGCTCGAACAGGCCTTGTTCGTACAAGGTATGGGCCGTAGCCAGGGTGGCATGCCCGCAAAGCGGCACTTCTACTTCGGGGGTAAACCAGCGCAGGTGACAGGTCCGGTCTTCCCGGATGCGCACGAAAGCGGTTTCTGAAAGGTTCATTTCCGAAGCAATCTGTTGCATCAGGGTATCGGTCAGTTCGGATTCTACCAAACATACGGCAGCCGGATTGCCCGAAAATGGCTGGGAAGTAAAAGCGTCTACCTGAAAAATTTTCATAGATGAATAGGTTATAGGTCAATTGTCAAAGTAATACGGCAAAGAGCCGGCAAACGGTTACAAACCTAATCAAAAAGCCCGTTGCATGATCAGGTGAAAGAGAGCCGTGCCCCTTTAAATGAACTTCCGAAGGCGAAAGCCAATGGGTGTGGATCATAGGCGGGCAATCACTGAAAAATGGCTTACACCCAGGCGTCATCCGCGGCCTTCTGCACTCATTCCTTTGATATCCAACCTCATTTTCTATATTCACTCATTGTTGCGCAAAGCATTGGGCTGCTGTTCATTTTAACTTCATTTTTAGAGAATGAAAATCATCGTTGCCCCGGACAAGTTCAAAGGTTCGCTCAGCGCCGGCCAGGTGGCACAGGCCATTACCGAAGGCCTGCTGCTCTGCCATCCGGCCCTGGAAGTGACGCAACTGCCCCTGGCCGACGGCGGCGAAGGAACGGCTGAGATCCTGACCTACCACGCCCGGGGCGAAATGCGCAGTGCCACCGTGAGCGATCCGCTAGGCCGACCTACCCAAGCCCGTTTCGGGTGGTCGGGTGCACAAAAAACGGCCTTTATTGAAATGGCCGAAGCCTCCGGACTGTTCCTGCTTGCGGAGCCGGAAAGAAATCCCTTGCTTACTTCCTCCTTCGGTACGGGCGAACTGATTGTACGGGCCATTGAAAACGGTGCCGAACAGATCATTCTGGGCATTGGCGGTAGCGCCACCAACGACGGCGGGGTGGGCATGGCCAGCGCCCTGGGTTACCGCTTCCTGGACGAAGCCGGTCGGGAAGTAAAACCGATCGGCGGCAACCTACGGCAAATCAGCCGGATTGACGATACGGCGCTGGTTTTCGACCCTGCGCGACTCCGGGTACGGGTAGCCTGCGATGTAGACAATCCACTGACCGGAGCAGCGGGAGCTTCCCACGTGTACGGTCCGCAGAAAGGGGCTGATGCCGCCGCCGTGCAGCAGCTGGATGCGGGACTCTGCCACCTGGCAAACGTATTTCGTCAGCACTTCGGCAGGGATGTCGAAAGGGTACCGGGGGCGGGTGCTGCCGGTGGAATGGGCGCCGGGGCCCTGCTCTTTCTGGGTGCTAAACTCATTCCCGGCACGGCGCTGGTGATGGAACAAACCGGCTTTGAGCAACAGTTGGCCGGTAGCGATTTGCTCATTACGGGAGAAGGAAAACTGGACCAGCAGACCCGGCACGGCAAGCTGATCCGGACCATTGCCGAAAAAGCCCGGGAGCGTGACATTCCGGTAGCAGCCCTTTGCGGTACGTTGGACCTGGAACCGGAGGCCGTCCGGGAACTGGGTCTGTGCTTTGCTGCCTCCATCCTTCGCCGGCCATGCACCCTGGCCGAAGCCATGGAAGAAAGCCACGCCGGTCTGCGAAGCCAGGCCTTCAACCTGATGCAACTTTTTCTGGTCGGCAGAAAGTAGATACCCAGGAAACATTCTATTCTTTAACCAGGCAATTATACCAGACTGACGTACGAAGACAGAGCATCGTACCAAGCGTACTTCTATTTTTCTTTTATTTGAGATTATTTGAGAAATGAAACAGAACCCATGGAAGCGGAAAAGCCTGACTTACCCCAGGACAGATTCAAAGACCAGAACCTGGTTTTAGGTCACTTCCGGGATCGAATCCTGGTCAAGTGCCCCCGTTGTCAGGAAAGAGCCGAAGTACGGAACCATCCCAAAACGTACCGGACGGTGTTGGACTGTCCTCACTGTCATCACCACTACGCGACCAACCATCGGGTGATGGATTTGCGGTTGAATGTATACTGCAATGAATGCGCGCACCGAATCCACATTCACATACCAAATGTAAAAACCAAAAAGCAGGCTATTCAAGTCCGCTGTCCTTCCTGCGGGTCAACAGAAACTTATCGGCCCGCTTACACGGAGTATGTCCGTCTGCTGAATACTGCGGAGGCAACGGATCCTTTTTTAGGCCTTGACCTCTGGTACCAGACCTCCTTCAGGGAACACCAGCTGTGGGCGTACAACGATGAACACCTCGACTATCTGGAGCAATATATCCGGGCCAAGCTTCGGGAAAGAAACAATCGTAAGTATTCGACGATGGTTGAGAAGTTGCCCCAGTTTATCAAATCCGCTAAAAACAGGGAGGACTTGCTGAAAGCGATTAAGAAGTTGAAAGAGAAGCAATCTTCATGATTGTCTATAAGCAATGGTTAGGGCCACCCAGGCAACGTCCAATCAGCTCATTTGCTGACTAACTCCAGATCACTCCAAAAATCTTTTTCTGCTTACTTAAATTAAAAATCATAAAGATTTGCTTTGGTTCAGAGATTCTCTGGACTAAAGCCTATATTTGCGTATCATCTAAATTTTAAACACAATCATGGCAGTTGGTACCGTAAAATTTTTTAACGATTCAAAAGGATTTGGATTTATTAAACCCGAAGACGGAGGAGAAGACCTCTTTGTACACGTAAGTGGCCTACAGGACGATATCCGTGAAAACGACAAAGTAAGTTATGAGGTAGAACGTGGTAAGAAAGGACTGAACGCGGTAAATGTCCGCCTTCAGAGATAATCATTCCTTCTTTCAACCCTTGTAATAAGAAAAGGCCCGTCTAAAAGTCGGGCCTTTTGCTTTTATTTTAAATTTGATATGACAATTGGTACTGCAATCCTGCCTTATCAGGATATCAGCCAAAGCTACAACTTATTCCGGACTCATTGCAGATAGTCACCATAAACTCAGTGTTACCTTTTTGATCATCAATATCAGCCTACCAGCTTTCTGCAAACAATGTGTTGATATCTTTTGCGCTCATTCTTTTGTATCAGCTTACATTTTGCCATAACACAGTTCGTTTTCAAGCTACCTGAATACACTTGCATAAAAAAGTAACTTTTGAAATGGTACTTCAATGAAAAGCATCCCGAAATAACCTTTTCGCAACCTCATTGAGTGTTTCTACGCTGTTTGTTGCCTCCTTACTGGGTACTGCCTTCATTCCGTCCTCAATGACTTCACCGGATTGGCCAGGGCCGCCCGGATGCTCTGAACGCTTACGGTCAACAATGCCAAGGCAATCGCCAGCAGACCCGTCAGCCCAAATATCCACCATGCCAGCTCAATCCGGTAGGCAAAGTCGGACAGCCAGTGGTTCATTGCGTACCAGGCCACGGGTGAAGCGATCACAATGGACAGGAGAACCAGCCGTAGAAAGTCTTTGGACAGTAAAGCCACAATGTGGGCAACTGTGGCCCCCAGCACTTTCCGGATGCCGATTTCCTTGGTGCGCTGTTCGGCCACGTAGGTAGCCAGGCCAAACAAACCCAAACACGATACCACGATCGCCAGCACGGAAAAAATTAATATCAGCCGTCCCGTTCGTTGCTGGGTACGGTACTGGTTTTCCAAAGCCTGGTCCACGAATTCGTATTGCGGGGCCGTCAGGCGATCGTATTTTTTATAGAAACGCTCAATGCTTGCCAGTGCCTGCCGGGTCTGGTGTGGCTTCGTCTTCACCAACAGATACATGTAATCGGAGGGGGGCCAGTAACGAAACAGGAACGGTTCGATGGTAGCGGTCAGGGGACGGAAATGAAAATCTTTGACTACTCCGATCACCCGGCCCTCCCGGCCCCAGAAGGTGATTAGCTTTCCCAATGCCTCTTCAGCCGTCCAGTTCATCCGCCGGGCGGCCGTTTCGTTGATCAGGTAAGCCGAAGCCGTGTCGGCCGTGATGCGGACGTCAAAATTTCTGCCTGCCACCAATTGCATCCCCGTGGTAGTCAGAAAATCCGGGTCCACGTTCATCTGCATCGTCACGAAGCTGTCATCCGCTCTTTGCCCTTCCCAGCGGATGTCGTACGTGGAATTGGCCATATCGATCAGGTTGCTCGACGATGCCGTAACGCCGGCCAGGTGGCTTTGTTGTTGCAGATCGGCCTTCATCAGACCGGCTTTTTCCCGTAGTTCATTTTTCAGCCGGACGTACAGGAGCTGAGACCGATCGAAACCCAGGTCTTTTTCCTGCACGTAAGTGAGTTGCTGGTAAATCACAATGGCTCCGATCACCAGGATCACCGACATGGTAAACTGGCTCACGACCAGCACACGCCGGAAAAGCTGTCCGGACCGAACGTCGAAAACACCTTTCAATACCTTCACCGGCTGAAAGGCCGACAAGTAAAAAGCCGGATACACACCCGCCAGCAGGCCCACCAGCAAAGCAAAAACGATGATCGATGCTCCAAAAACCGGTTCCCGCAGGGGAATGGAAAGTGATTTGCCGGAAAGGTCATTCAGTAGAGGCAAACAGGTCTGTAGCAACAGCAGGGCCAGCCCGATGGATAGCAACGTCATGAGCAGCGATTCGCTCAGGAACTGCACCATCAGCTGCCGGCGTCGGGCTCCAATGGCTTTGCGCACCCCTACCTCCCGCGCCCGCTGCGTAGCCCGCGCCGTTGACAGATTCATAAAGTTGAACAGGGCAATCACCAGTACAATCAGCCCCACGGCGGTAAATACCCGCAGGTATATCACGCTGCTGGTGGTCCGCCAATCGGTATGAAAGTCAAAATGGGAATGCAGGTAAATAGCGTGCAGGGATTGCAAGGAAAGGGTAATGGGCATTTGAGACGCGGGCTTGTACCTGTCCGCGTAATGGAACAGTTGCTGGTTGAGTGCCGCTGCATCTGCCTTCGGCTCCAGCCGGATGTAGGTATAATAGTTATTGTTGCCCCAATTGAACTGAGAAGTCAATTCTTCCTGACGGAAAGACAGCAGCACGTCGAACTGGATGTGCGATTGCGTAGGTGGGTTCTGCGCCACGCCCGCCAGGGTCATCACCCGGTTGTTGCCCAGTTTGAATGGCTGGCCCAGCAGCTGGTCGGAATGACGCCAGTCGGCACCAAAAAAACGTTCGGCCGTACGTTCAGTAATCACCACCTCATCGGGATGCAGGAACACTTTCCGGGGATTGCCCCGGACCAGCCGGAAATCGAACAGACTGAAAAAGGAGGGATCGACCATCAGCACATTGTCGGGTTCCACTGCCGTTTCACGATGTTGTAAAACGTTGTTTCGCCAATACCGCCCGATGCGGCACGTTTCCAGCACTTCCGGAAAATCAGCCCGCATCGCCGGAGCCAGCGGACCGGGTGTTGAGGCAATGTTGTAGAAAGTACCCGCCTGATTTTGTTGCTCTACCACCCGGTAGATGTGTGCGCCGTGCCGGTGAAACCGGTCGTAGCGGTATTCATCCCACACGTAAAGCCCGATGGCCAGACAGCAGGCCAGTCCGATACCCAGGCCGGCCACGTTCACAAAAGAGTAAATTCTATTCTTAGCCAGGTTCCGAAAGGCAATTTTGAGGTAGTTACGCAGCATATTCGGGTGAAGTAAGGCGGGTGAAGGATAATCTGAAGTTTTTCGTTTCAATACGGAAGGCCGCAAATAACTCAGCACCTCCGCGTAGTAATACCACCGCGCTTTTTGCGGACCCCAACGCCTGGCTCTCAAAGCATAACGTTCGTGCAGGTCACCCAACACTTCCTCCAGTAAGTGCGACGCACAAAACCATTCCAGCAGCCGGTCGGCCCAGCGGGGTGGAGAAGGTCGATTGTTGTTATCCTTCCTCATGGCATTACTCCGTACGGAGGGACTTCACCGGGTTAGCGATGGCAACCTTGACAGCCCGGAAACTGACCGTAAGCAACGCCAACAGCAAGGCCAGTATTCCAGTCAGGGCAAAGATCCACCAGGAAATGTTAATCCGGTAGTCGATGCTCTGTAGCCAGCGGTGCGTGGCATACCATCCCACAGGCGTGGCAATCAAAAGAGAAAGAATAATCAACTTAATGAATTCCAAAGAGAATAGTCCGACAATCTGTGTCACCGATGCCCCCAATACCTTTCGAATACCTACTTCCTTCGTTCGGGCTTCGGCCATAAATGCTACGACACCATACAGCCCTAAACAACCGATGAAAATGGCGATGCCGGCCAGCAGCCGGAACAGCCGAAACAGCCGTTCTTCAGTTCGGTAAAAATCATTGATGGCATCATCCAGAAACTGGTAGGTAAACACAAAATCGGGAAAGGTTGTCGTCCAGGCTTTTTCGACTCTAGTAAGCAGGCGGCTTATGGCTTCGGTGCCACCCTGTTGTGTGGATAATTTAATACTCAGTCGACTATACGTTTCCTGAAAAGTGGTGAGGGCACAAGGTTGGGTGCTTTGATGCAGCGAAAATGTATTAAAGTCCTTCACCACGCCCACAATCGGCTTTTTGATGCCATTATCCAGTGATATAAACGTACCCAGAATTAGCTGCGGATTGGTGATACCCAGTTGCCGGACAAACGATTCATTCACGACAAACTCGCGAATGGTATCGGCGGACTGGTAGAGGCGACCCGCAACCAGTTCCAGACCATAGGTGCGGAAATAGGCTGTATCAGCTGGGCGCATCACCAATGGAAAATCAGCGTCTTTATCAGCACTTCCGTAGCGAAAACTGTTATACCAATTTCCGTTCGATGACGGGGTTGATAAGCTGTAACAGAATGACTGCACATGAGGCAAACCCGTTAGCATAGCGCGTAAAGACTCTAATTGCCCAGGTTGCTTTTTGTCGGGCAATGGTATAGTCAGCACAGCTTCTTTGTTATAGCCGAGATCTGCCGAGCGGAAATGCTGCATTTGTTGGTACGCGACAATAGTGCCGATGATGAGCACCTGCGAAATGGCAAACTGTCCCACAATGAGGCTTCGGCGAAGATTCAATTGTCCGAGCCTCATTGTGCGAATCTTACCTTTCAGCGCTAGTACGGGTTGATAGCCTGATAGCATAACCGCCGGATAGAAGCCAGCCAGTAGGGTTGTGCATACGGCCATCACCAGTAGAAAACCAAGTACGGTGAGGTTCGACAGCGCCGATTGCTCCAGCCTGACATTGAGCAATTCCGCTACGTAGGAAAGGGCGAGTGGGGACAATAATAGCGAGAGAAGAACCGCTATGCCAACCAGAATGCCGGTTTCACTCAAAAACTGCCGTACCAGCTGCGCCCTTGAACTGCCAAGTACCTTCCGTATACCCACTTCCTTCGCCCGCCTGATGGCCTGCGACGTGGATAAGTTAATGAAATTGATACAAGCCGTAATCAGGATAAACAAGCCCATAAGAGCCATTATCCAAATGGTTTGTTTGCTTGTAACACGGTTGGCAAAATTGCCTGTGCGCAGATCGAAATGAATATCCGTCAAGGGTTGGAGTTCATAATGGAAATTCTTGGCATCGTCCGGACGAAAGTATTTCTTCACAAAAGGAACCAGCTGCCGTTCCATCGACACGGACGCTTTTTGGGAAGGTAGCATCAGGTAAATCTGCGCCTGGCTTGAATTGGAGTTCCATTCGTCCCAGGATGTGTTGGCCCCAAATGCCTTCAACGACGCAAACGAAAGCAGTAACTCAAATGGCATACTAGTCGTGACGGGCGGCTCCTGCACTACGCCGGTCACTATGAAGTCGGCCTTATTTTCCACGCGCATTGTCCGACCAATCGGGTTAGCATTGCCAAAATATTTGCGAGCCAGGCGTTCTGATAAAACGGCCGTATTGGGGTGGGTGAGTGACGTTTCGGGGTTACCATTTTTCCATTGAAAATCGAAGAGTCGGAAATAGACTGGTTCCACGAATGCCATAACTCCTTCATTCTCATCAAATTTATCGCCTGCGTCCGTTTTTACCACGCCTTCGACCTCATGAACCAATGTTATCTGAAGGTCCGGGAAATCGGTGCGTAGGGCGGCCAGGGCTGGTAGTGGCATTCCCACTTCACGGTAGTTATTTTCTGCCACGTTTCTAGCAGCCACCATCCGATAGATCCGGTTGGCATTAACGTGATGCCGGTCATAGCTTAGTTCATAGCGAATGGCCAGAAACAGCAGCAAGCAACACGTCAACCCAAACGTCAGCCCGACGATATTGATGACCGTGTAATTCCGATTGCGACGGAGGGCGCGGAGAGCAATGGTGAAATAATTTCTTAGCATCGTAGTGGAAAGAGATTTAGAATAGTCGGATGATTTTCTCCGGAAGACGGAAGGTCGCAAATAACTCAGCACCTCCCGCCAGTACAGCTGACGGGCATAAGCTTCGCCCCCGCGTTCGGCTCTCAGGGCATAGCGTTCGTGCAGATCGCCCATCACTTCTTCCAGCAGGTGCGGGGCACAAAACCACTCCAGCAGCCGGTCGGCCCAGCGGGGTGGAGAAGGTCGATTGTTGTTAGCCTTCCTCATGGCACTACTCCGTACGGAGGGACTTCACCGGGTTAGTGATGGCCGCCTTGATGGACTCATAACTGACCGTTAACCCGGCGATCAACATGGCGACCAGCCCCGCCGCCAAGAAGATCATCCCGTTGACCTCAATCCGGTAGGCAAACCCTTCCAGCCAGTTACTGGTCACATACCAGGCAATGGGCACGGCAATCAGAATGGCCAACAGCAGCAATCGGGTAAAGTTGGCAGACAGCAAGTACACGATGTGAAAAGTGGAGGCACCCAGTACTTTGCGCACTCCAATTTCCTTGCGGCGCTGCTCCGCCAGGAAAGCCGACAAGCCATACAAGCCCAGACAGGAAATGAAAATGGCCAATCCGGCAAAGACCTGAAAAATGTTGCCCATCCGTTGTTCTCCCTTGTAAAGACGAGCCAGATCCTGCTCCAGAAAGTTATAGGAAAAAGGATAATTCGGATTTAGCTGACCACAGATTTTCTCCAAAGCCCGAATGGTAGCTTCCGTCTTTCCGGCTTGCGCCCGTATCACCACATAACCACCCCAGAAATTCAATTTCAGAATTACGGGTTCAATCGCCTGCTGGATCGGTTTGATGTGAAAATCCTGCACCACGCCCACGATAACCCCTTTTCTTCCGCCTAAAGCAAGCGATTTACCCACTGCCGTAGTAGCATCCATCCCCATCGTACGAAGGGCCCTTTCATTGACAATGTAGTTAGCCGTATCGGCTTTGAATTCTCTCGAAAAGCTGCGGCCGCTCAACAGCTTCGTTTGAAAAATATCGGTAAAATGCGCATCCACAGCCATAGTGTAAAAGACAGGTTGTGTATTGGGATCTTTGCCGTCCCATTGCACGTCGAGTGTGCCGGTGTCCAGGTTAGTAGGCAACTCGTGCGTAATGGAATAGGCACTGGTAAGTGGGTTTTGTTGCAGTTCCGTTTTCAGGGCCGCGAACTTTGCCCATAAGTCACCAGTCATAGGCACGTACAGCAGGTTTTCCTTGTCAAAGCCCAGACTTTTATGCTTGATAAACTGCAATTGGTTGTAGACGACGGCGGTACCTACCAGCAGCATAATCGACACTACAAACTGCGCCACGACCAGACCGTTACGGAACAACACATTGCCTCCACCAACTTTGAGGTTCCCCTTCAGCACGTTGATCGGGCGGAATTGGGAGAGAAACAGCGCCGGATAGCTACCTGAAAGTAAGCCAGTTGCCAGCGCAATGCCTAATAAACTACTTATTAAGCCGGTATCGAACCAATCAAGGCGCAACTGCTTTTCGGCCAGCTCATTGAAGGCCGGAAGTAGTAGCCGCACCAGGAGCACGGCCAGCAATAACGACAGGCAGGAGAGCAGAATCGATTCGCCCATAAATTGCCCGATGAGCTGTGTTCGTCCGGCACCGACGACCTTGCGCAACCCTACTTCCTTGGCTCGGCGTGCCGAACGGGCCGTGGCCAGATTCATAAAATTGATGCAGGCCACCACCAGGATGAAAATGGCTACGACTGAAAAAATACGCACGTACTGGATATTGCCATTGCCGGGAGTATCTCTCATCAACTGGGAGTACAAATGAATGTTACGAATGGGTTGCAACTGAAGATCTATCCTGAATTCAGGAGAATGCTCTTGGAGAATATGAGTAATGCGGCTCTGAAGCTTTTGTAAGGACGCTTCTGAAGCAATAAATTTTTTGTCCAGCATCGCGTAGGTATAGAAGTTGAAACTTCCCCACCGGTTCTCTTTGATATCGTCATTGCCGTGGGCCAGGAATGCCATGGGCAGGACGAAATCAAATTGCAAGTGCGAATTGGCTGGAATGTCGGCCAATACACCCGTGACCACAAAATCGTCCTGGTTGTCCTTCCGGATAATTTTACCCAGTGCTTCCCCTTCTCCGAAATACTTTTTTGCCATCGACTCGGTCAGTAGAATGCCTTTCGGATGGTTCAGGGCGGTTTTGGTATCCCCAAGGAGCAAGGGAAAGGAAAACATCTCCAGGAAGGTAGAATCAGCGTAATAGATGCGCTTTTCATCAAATTTACGCTCACCTACCTGCAACAGATGACTGCCTTCGAACAATCTGACCGTGTTGATCACCTCCGGTAACTTGGTCCGCACCGCCTCAGCGATCGGTGCGGGACTCACTGCCGCCTGAACATTCGGGGTACTACCAATGATGCGGTACAACTGATCGGCTTGGGCATGAAAACGATCATAACTCAACTCATGCTGCACCCAGAGTCCAATCAGGATACTGCACGTCATCCCGATGGCCAGGCCGAAAATATTGATGAAGGAAAAAGCCCGCTGCCGAAGCAGGTTACGGAATGCGATTTTCAAATAATTACGGAACATATCGGTCGTATGGGACGGTGTATAATCGGAACGTTTTCTCTTGTAAATGGCTGGCCGCAGGTAGCTGAGTACTTCCCGCCAGTACAGTTGTCGGGCATAAGCTTCGCCCCCACGTTCGGCTCTCAGGGCATAGCGTTCCTGCAAATCGCCCAGTACTTCTTCCAGCAGGTGCGGGGCACAGAACCACTCCAGCAGCCGGTCGGCCCAGCGGGGTGGCTTGGGAGAGGGATGTTTGGGTGAACTCATAACACCGGCGTTTGCAGGTCGAACGTAGGCAGTGATTGAGGAGTAATCCGCTCCCACAGACGGCTTCTCACTGCTTGTACTTCGTGCAGCAGCCGACTCCCTGCTGGCGTAACAGTAAAGAGGCGCTTCCTCCGGCCTCCTCTTTCGGCTGTGGCTTCTCCCAGTTGAGAACGGAGCAGTCCTTTGGTTTCCAGTCGCTGCAGGGCCGCGTGGACAGCACCCGTACTGATGGTACGGGCCATTTCCTGTTCCAGCTCTTCGGCAATGGCCACACTGTAAGCCAGCGGACTGAGTACCGCTACGGCCAGCAGTACTACTTCTTCAAATTCACCTAATTCGCTACGTCGCATCAGATAGATTGTTTACTGTTCCCTGTTTACTGATTACTGATTACTTCCATTTCGGTATGTCAAATGCTTTACCAAATCAGAAAATGCCCATGAAAGGCTATAAGGCGACTTTTTGAGTTAACCGATTCATTTACAGTGTCCGGAAACGAACAGTTACTGTGCGATTTAAGACACTCAGCAGGTAGGGAAAAATTTGTCCACAATTCGGCATTCCAAAGGCGTGCATTATTTCAACCAGCCCGCTGGCTGGCAGGTAATATCTATCCTCTTATTAAAACTTCTTTAGCGCAAATCTTTGCAATCAGCTGATCAGCGTTTTTTTAAAACCTATCCGGTTGCACTTATCACCGATGTACAACTAAAAACACAAGGCGTTTCCCCTTAAGTATTTATGTGCAGCAGCTTATTTGAAACAGCTAACAATTACCTGGAAGGCCACTGACAAAATTACCCGCTATGCTTCTCCGCTGATCTGGCTTTTTTTCGTTGGAAAGTCCAGTGATATTTGAATGTTTTAATATTCCAAACTCACTTTTCGACCTCACGATGCGTAAACGCTTTTTGCCATTTACCCTGTTGCTGCTTTCATGTGCCCTTCCGGCTGTAAAAGCGCAAACCATTATGAACCAAAAAACGCTCAATCCGGCCGGTAAGGAACTAGGCATTTTCAGCACTTTGGGCACCAAATCAGTGATAAAAGGGGCGGGGCCCGGAGGGTCAGGCTTGACGGCTGCCATTGAATTTGCCGATATTGAGGACAACGGCTTTGTTATTCGGAAAGACTACCAATTTACCAAGTACAACGAAAACCTCGAAAAAGAGTGGGAAAAAGAGATTGACAAAGTATACGGCCTTCAGGCCCTCCCCAATGGCATTACAGTAGGCAACAAACGGTTGGGCATCTTTTTCGTTCAGCAAAAGCGAAATCCCTCCTTCGCTGAAATTCACGTTACCCGCTTTGATGAAAAAGGAAATACCGTGCAAACTACTTTCGAAACGGATAAGCAACACGACAAAGTGCTGCATTCCTTCGTCAATGAAAAGGGGCTGAACCTGGTTACCTGTGCGGTAAAAAAGCGGGAAAAGAAAATCATCTATTCCCTGATCACTTTTGCAACGAAAGATTTAAAGTCTTCGGTAAGCATGATTCCGCTCGAATCTACAGAGTACGAAACGGAGAACTCCTCTTCAGTTGCCATCCAGCAATACAACTGGACTTTTTTGAAAGAACTGCCTGACCGGGTGGTTTACCAGAAGGCCTACTTCAAGGATATTGATAAGAGCAAAAAGAAAGAACTGGTTCTGAAAACAGTGGAAGTAAGCAGCCCTGGCGAAATAGCCAACCTCAGAACGTATTCTTTTCAGAACAGGGAGGAGTCAAAATTTTCTCAGGCCAGGCTAGAACTGGATGAAAAAACGAACGAGCTCTATGTTTTCGGCTATATGAGCACGAACGTCCGCAATCAGTACGTGGATGGGCTATACGTAGCCAAGTACAACTACGCTACTGGCAACCCAATCTTCAATAAGCAGCTCCCATTCAGCAAAATAGCAGAACTTGCCAACTCAGCTGAGCAAAAGGAAAAAATCCACAAAAGTTTTGACCAAATCTATCCGGTGTCCTATTTCCAACCGGGGAGCTATTTCTTCGATGAGCAAAACCACGCTTTGCGGTTATTCATTTTTAATGATGCCAAAGGGATTTTCAAAGACAAGCTTTCGTTGAATTCGGTTTCTTTCGATGCCAACGGTGAAGTCACGGAAATGGAGGGCCTGGCTTATAAAAACCACCCCATCGTTTTCAGTGACTATCGGCTTACGCCCTTATCGGTTACGCCTTTGTCTCCAAGAAAACAGGCACCAAAGACTACACCAATGGATTTTATTAACTCATTCAGCGGAAAATCGGACCCTAACTTTTTCTTCTGGAAAATGATGCCCAGAAAAGCTCAGAATTATGACATACTGGTTTCCGTGAAGGAGCGCAATGCCGAAATCATCGCGTATAAAATCAGCAAGAACTAATTACCAGTTGTCTTCGTGGATGCACTCTGGTTGAGTATCCACGAAGACAACCATTTATACTGCAACGGCTTGCAGTTCCGCCAGTTTCCGACCACCCGCCGCGATGAACTTTTCGGTTTCGGTCGCATCGGCAATCCAGGGGAACAAATCGGGCGGATGGTTAAAACCGTTTACGAACCCTTCGGCCACGCCGCTGATCTGCGACGCCGCCCCCAGCAACTGCTGAATGTGAGGTGGCAGTGGTTGCTGCAGCATGCCGTTGGTCCAGGCAGTGACCCATTGAGCGTAGGCCCAGTAATAGTCGAACGCCTGCTGCATCCATTCTTGGTCGAATTCGCCGACGTGCGCGTGGATCATCCGGGCGTAAATATCGGCGCACTTCACGGCACTGTTGGCTCCCTGCCCGGTAATGGGATCGTTGAGTACCACCGTATCGCCCATGCCCAGCACCAGGGCTCCCGACGGCAGACTGGCTACTGGTTTCCGAACTACAGGGGCGTATTTTCCAGAAAGCGTGGCATGGTTGTCAGTCAATCGGGCATTCCGATAGCGGTCAGCTTCGGCGGGGAAGTAACGCTCCAGCAATTCCAGCGTTCTTTGCAAGTGCTGCTCCGGACTTTTCACATCGTTCCAGCAATCCAGCGGACCACCCGGCACGGCTTCGAAGAATACGATTTCGCAGGGTCCGCTGTGGGTCAGGGCCGGAATCAGAAAGCATTCACCGATTCCCGGACAAGCGCGCATCCCTACGGAACGGCGAATGGGCTGATCAATATGCAGGTAAGCCAGGGCCAGCACGCGCTGGGGCGTCTGATAGGGCGATTTATCCGCATCGCGTTCAAACAGCTGGCTGATTTCCCCTTTTCCCGAAGCCACAATGACCAGGTCGTTGGCATGGTGAAGGCTTTCCAGTAAGCTTACCGTAGATGGCTGCAGCAGCAGCTGACCGCCCGCTTCCGCAAATTGCTCCATCCAGGCCGCCAGTTTGATTCGCTGGTCGACTGACTGCGCAAAGTCATCGAGCGGAGCCGCGAAGTGCAGCACGGTTTGTCCTTCGACAATCAATTCAACTGACATGTGATCGATTACCGGACACTGCGCTTCCCATTGGTGCAGGCCCAGCTTTCGTTCAATCTCCAGCGAACGATGGAAAAGCACCTGGCTGGACATAACTTTACCCGTTCTGATCTGATCGGCCGTTCGATCCGAAACCAGCGTAATTTGGTGGCCGCTTTGCAACAGCGACAAACCCAATTGCAGACCCGACTGGCCCGCTCCGACAATGGCAATTTTTTTCATATGAGATAGAATTAGGGGTATAAAAACCGGGACGCTCCAGCGGGATGACAGAAAACTTACAACCGAACCGGAGTAGTGCCTGCTTATTTGTTTTACCAAAGGTAGGGGCAAGAGGAAGGCAAAAAAGGCCTACTTAATGAGCGCCACTGTTGACTTGACGAAAGGGCCTTTCTACTTAATAATTATAATGGGAATGGGCTTTGACCACCGAAAAATACCGCTTATCAATAGCGGGAATATGGTCAAAACGCCCGCAACGGTTGTCAGTTTCTGGTTGACTTATAAACAATCTTCGAAGCGGATTTTGCTCCTGAATGGAACACGCCGTACATTATCCGACCTGCACTCCACCACAGACAACTATCCTTATGAGAAAAATAGTCAAAATCACGCTTTGGAGCGTCTTGGCCATTATTTTGTCCCTGGGAGCCGCCCTGGCCCTCTTCGTGTATAAAATCACGTATGGTTTTCCGGTGAGCTACGAAACCGAAAAGCCGGAGATCAGTTTCCCGCCTAACCAGGCGGCCATCCTGGTTTTCTCCAAAACCACGGGTTTCCGGCACGGCGAATCCATTGAGGCCTCCCTCCCAGTATTTACCGAAATGGCACGGCGAAACGGCTGGTTCGTTTACCAGACCGAAGAAGGCGGCGTTTTCAATCCGACGCAACTCCGTTCATTCAAAGCGGTTGTCTTCAATAATTCCACCGGTCGGGTGCTGAATGAAGAGCAGCAGCAAGCCCTGGCTCAGTACGTAGAAGCAGGCGGGGCCCTGCTGGGCATTCACGGGGCCGGCGATAACTCCCACCGTTGGCCCTGGTACGAAACCCACCTGCTGGGTGCCCGCTTTTCCCATCATCCGATCAATCCACAGTTTCAGGTCACTGATGTACACACCGAAATTGCCGCCGATACCTTACTCACGCGCCACTTACCCCCATCCTGGCCCCACGAAGATGAATGGTACGTCTTTTTCAACCAGCCCCGAAACGTTCAGGTGGTCGCTTACATCAACGGTGAACAAATCATTCCCAACGGCAACCTGCTCTGGATGCGGGATAAGAATTTTGGGATGGGCCAATACCACCCGGTGGCCTGGTACCGAGCAGTAGGTCAGGGAAAAACTTTTTACACGTCGATGGGCCATTCTGCCGCCGTGTGGCAGGACGGCCATTTCGTGCGCCTGCTGGAAAATGCCCTGCAATGGTCCATTTCAGCGAAGCAGTAACGTGCTAGGCTTCGTTGTAACCCAAGGCTGGGGTATTGCCCTGCTAAATAATTGTATTTTATACATTTATCTTTTAAATTGCATTCTGCTTCATCACTAACCAGAAAGCCGGCGTATGAAAATGTATCTTTGGGTAACTACCCTCCTGCTGAGCGGACTGAGCCCTTTGCCCAGTTTTGCGCAGCCTGCCTCCCTGCAATCCTTTCCCCTCTCTTCAGTCCGCCTGCTGAATGGCCCTTTCCAAAAGGCGCAGCAAACCGACCTGAACTATATCCTTTCGCTGGACCCGGAGCGGCTGTTGGCCCCCTTTCGTCGGGAAGCGGGCGTAGCTTCCCGCGCATTGCCCTACGGAAACTGGGAAAACACTGGCCTGGACGGTCACATTGGCGGGCATTACCTGTCGGCACTGGCCTATATGCACGCGGCTACCGGAAACCCGGCTTTGCTACAACGGTTGAATACGATGGTAGACGAACTGGAACGTTGCCAGCAGCAAAATGGCGACGGCTACCTGGGCGGCGTTCCGGGCGGCAAAGCGATGTGGCAGGAAATTGCCCGGGGCAATGTACGGGCCGAAAGCTTTTCGCTGAACGGGAAATGGGTGCCCTGGTATAACCTGCACAAGCTGTTTGCCGGCCTGCGCGATGCGTATCTGTTTACCGGCAATGAAAAAGCCCGACAGGCGCTCATCCGACTGTCGGACTGGTGCGCGAACCTGACGGCCGGCCTGTCGGATGCGCAGATGCAGGACATGCTCCGCAGCGAACACGGGGGCATGAACGAAGTACTGGCTGACGTAGCCCATATTACCGGCGACCCGAAGTATCTGAATCTGGCCCGCCGGTTTTCGCACCAAAACATTCTGAAGCCTTTGCTGGCCGGACGTGATGAGCTCAACGGGCTGCACGCCAACACACAGATTCCCAAGGTAATTGGCTATCAGCGCATTGCCGAAGTGGCGGGCGACAAAGCCTGGTCTGATGCAGCGGCTTTTTTCTGGAAAACGGTGGTGGATCGTCGGACGGTTTCCATCGGCGGCAACAGCGTACGGGAGCACTTTCACCCCGCCAGCGACTTCTCTTCGATGCTGGAGTCGAAGGAGGGACCGGAAACCTGCAATACGTACAATATGCTCCGGCTCAGCCAGCAGCTATACCTTTCATCGGCTTCGGAAGGTTACATCGGGTTCTACGAACGGGGCTTGTACAATCACATTCTGTCTTCCCAGCATCCCGACGGGGGCTTCGTCTATTTTACGCCTATGCGGCCCCGGCACTACCGGGTGTATTCCCAGCCGGAGCAGGGTTTCTGGTGCTGTGTGGGCTCGGGACTGGAAAACCACGGGAAGTACGGCGAACTTATCTACGCCCACCGGGGCGATGATCTTTTCGTCAACCTTTTCCTGGCCTCTCAACTCAACTGGCAGGAAATGGGGCTGCGTATGACGCAGCAAACCCGTTTTCCCTACGAAGAAAAAACCCAGTTGCAATTGCAGTTGGTAAAGCCCCGAAAGTTTGTGCTCCACATTCGAAAGCCCCAGTGGGCGAAAGAAGCAGGTTTTGAGGTGCAGGTGAACGGAAAAACGTTCCCGGCAAAGCCCACCGACGGGTCTGCTTTCGTGGCCATTGAACGAAAATGGAAAACGGGCGACGTGGTTTCCGTCACACTGCCCATGCAAACCCGGGCCGAATACCTGCCCGACGGTTCGCCGTGGGTCTCCTTCGTGCACGGCCCCATTGTGCTGGCCGCCGCCACCGATACCACCGACCTGACGGGACTGCGGGCCGACGGCAGCCGGATGGGACACATTGCCAACGGTCCCTCCTACCCCATCGAAACGGCACCGGTGCTGGTGACCACCGACCGCGATCTGACGAAACACCTGAAGCCAGTTCCCGGCAAGGCCCTCACTTTTGGGCTTTCCAACCTCATCCAGCCTGGCTCCTTCCAGCAACTCAAACTGGTTCCTTTCTTCGGCATTCACGACGCCCGCTATATGGTGTACTGGCCGGTATCGACGCCGGAGCAACTGGAAGCCCGGCAACGGGAGCTGAAAGAGAAGGAAAAAGAAAAGGCCGCTCTGGAAGCCCGTACCGTAGATCAGGTAGCTCCGGGTGAGCAGCAACCCGAATTGGACCACGCCTACGCCAGCGAAGGGAGCGAATCGGGCGTACACCGCGACCGCCACTGGCGACACGCCAAAGGCTGGTTCAGCTACGAACTGAAAGACCCGCGGCAGGAAGCCCGGCAGTTGCAGATCACCTACTTCGGCCTGGACAAGGGCCGCCACTTCGATATTTACGTAAATGATGTGCTGCTGACCACCGTCCATTCCGACGGCTCCCAGGGTGATCAGTTCTTTGACGTGAGCTATCCGCTGCCGGAAAAAGTGCGCAAAAGCGCGGGCAAGGCCCTCCTGAAAGTGAAGTTCCAGGCGCATCCGGATTCCGTCGCCGGTGGCATTTACGGGGTCAGGCTGTTGAAATAAGCGTAAAGGCAACTACCGGTTGTACTCCGAAAGCCAATGAAAGGGTCGCTCGGTGAGCTGAAAGTGACGACGGCTCCGGGTCAGCTCCACGTACAGCGAATCCTGCCGGAGCCGTGCCCACAGCCGGACGGTTTGAGCCGTTGGGAGTTCGTACCGAAACGTTCCAATGGGCGTGCGTTCGCCAGTTACGCTCATGCGGGTAAAGGCAATCGTCTTCGCGACTGAATCGGGCTGGTAGGCAAAGTAGCCCCGGTGATAACGCTGGCGAAACAGCGTATCCGTGCTGTTTACACTCCCCGCTCCGTCCCGGTCAAACACCACGTCTTTCCAAACCAACGTATCACTCATTTGAGGCTGAATGGTATCGCCGTTTCGAACGAAAAGCTGCACGTCGTACAGGCCGAAAGGAATCGGTGATGCAACAGACTTGTTTCGCTCCTGGGCATACGTCGCATTTTCGTACAGGGGCCATATCACCGTCATAAACACAATCAGCACTTTGACAGCCACCCGGGCACGGCGCATCCAGAAGCGGGGAAAGTGAATTTCGTAGAGATGATTGGCCGGGGCGGGCTGATTCAGCACCAGAAAGCGCCACAAGCGTTGGGCATCTTCGGACAGTAGCCCGAAGCTAAATACCATTAAATGAGCCGAAAAAAGTTTCACGGGAATATCGTAGCACACGTTCAGTACGAATACGTGCGTAAATACCGCGGCGGCCAGCAATAACCCGAGCGTTACTGTACGTCGGTAGAGCAGCAGTAAGCCAGCCAGCACTTCCGTGGCTCCTGAAAATACCTGATAAGGGGTAGAGTAGCCAATGAACAGCCAGGAAAGCCGCATGGGCAGAAAGTCGCCGAGCGGGGTAGCCAACTGACTGAGGTTCGGAAAGGGCATCTGCAAGGCAAACAGTTTCAGGATGCCGTAGCTCAAGGCTACCGTAGCCAGATAATAACGCATGAAGGTACGTAGCCAGTAGGCTGCTTGTCGGTAGTGAGGCCGTCTGGCATCCAGCACGCTCCAGATCAGGCAGCCAATTGCAGCCAGCGACAGGTGCAGCCAGAGTTCGGCCCAACCGTAAGAGGTATCGCCACTGCCGTTGAGCGGCACCAGTTGGTTGCGCACGTGGAAAAGATACTGATTGGCCGTGTGTACCGCCCAGTCACTGCCGGCCTGATAAAAGCCCAGCAGATAATCCAATCCCGGCACCCACGCCAGCCAGGTCCAGAGTGCCATCCGCAGAATAAAAAAGACAAAAAGAAACCGGAAGGCCAGCTTTTTCCAGAGCGGCCAGCTGAAGGATACCGGAGCAGAAACGGTTGTAATCATCTGAAATGGCGCAACGGAGGTATGGGTTGTTTGAAAGAGGAAAATCTTTGAACAGATTATGTATGATCGGAATAACTATCAGAACCCTGCCGCACAATTACAACTGCAGCCGGATACGCAATTGATTCAGGCCCCGGACCAGCCACATCAGCAGGATGGCATATAGCAGGCACCACAGCACGCCCGGCCAGCCAGCGTCGAAGTAGGCGGGGCGGGGATAAAAGGAAAAGAGACCAAACAGGGCCGCCAGCACGTAGGGAATAAGGTAGATGAGCAGGGGGTTGGAAGCGGCCGGTTGGAAGAAAACCGTCCAGCGGCTGGTCTTGCGCAGGTCGATGAGCCAGTACAGGCCGGCAAAGAGCAGGCAACAGGCTGCTGCGCTGTACAGGCACCAGGTGGGTGTCGCGTAAATTTTGGAAATGCCAAAAGCGGGTCGCAACGCCGCTCCGGCAGCAAAAAGCATCACAGCAAAGACGAACGCTTCGCCCATTCGGCGGCGAACGGGGCGTTCGTGCCGCTGATCGAAGAAGATCAGTGACAGAATGACGCCGCAAAGCACAATGGACGTGTGCGCCGCGTGACCGGTCTGAGAGGCCGTCCAGAACAGAAGCGGCGAAGTGTGGACCCAATCCGAATGGCCCAGAGCGTAGATCCCGATGCATACGGCCACCATCAGCAATAACCCGGCGATTCGACCTCTGAAAAGCTGATATAGCACACAGGTATACAGATACGCCCAGCCAATCAGACCCAGAATGCCCCACCACTGCGGCTGCATCCGTTCGGTGCCGTCACCCCCGCGATAAATCAGGCCCAGCACCAGCAACCCGGCCAGGCCGATTCCCCGCAGCAGGTAAGCCCAAACCGGATTTTGAAAGGTATACACATTCCACACCAGAATGGCCGCCAATAAAAAGCCCAGGGACCACAAGTGAATGGAAATGCCCATCGCCGCCTGGTTGTAACTGCCTTCCGCATTGACCATAAAAACGCCCAGCAACAGCAGGCCCAGCGTACGAAACAGGATGTGGCCCTGCAATTTCCAGAAGCCATCGCCCTTGGACAGGCGGTTGTGAATGGCGAAGGGGACGGACATGCCCACGATGAACAGAAAGCCCGGAAAGACCATATCCACAAAAGTCATGGCGTCGGCATCGGCGGGCATGTGCTTCATCCAGCCGGGAATGTTCCTCACACCGGCCACTTCATTGACGAAAATCATGACCAGAATGGTGATGCCCCGCAAGGTATCGATGGAAAGAATTCGTTGCCGTGGCAGCAGATTGAATCCCAGGCGGCGGGTTTGTTCTGATTGCAATGACGGGGCGGTAAAAGTGTTCATCGGAACGAAAATTTAGAAGTATAAGTAGCAGAGTATGAGGTCGGATTTGTTTACGAAATAAAAACATTTTCCCGGATTTCATACTTTCTCTATCTTGAGCCCTCACCTTTCTCTTTTTCCATGATCACCAATACCCTACTTCGGATTTACGAACGAGACCTTTCCCGCCTCAAAAAAGAAATTGAATCGTATCGTTCGGAAGAAATCATCTGGCAGGTAAAGGCACAGATTCCCAATTCGGCGGGCAACCTGGCCCTGCACCTGGTGGGCAATCTACAAACCTACATTGGTGCGGTGCTGGGAAAAACGGGCTACGTACGGAACCGCGAAGCCGAATTCAGCCTCAAAAACGTACCCCGGGCGGAGTTGATCAGCCGCATTGAACATACCCAGCGGGTGGTTCTGCAAACCATTACCGGGCTTTCCGACGAAGACTATCGCCGGGAATTTCCGATGCTGGTGTTCGACGAACCAACCAGCACCGAATACCTGCTCATCCATCTGGCAACCCACCTGACGTATCACCTGGGGCAGATCAACTATCACCGCCGTTTGCTGGAAGAACGGATAGAAGCCTGACCTTACTCCTGCCGCAAAAAGTTCAACAAGTGGGTTCCACTTTCGGCCATGGTTAGTTGCACGGCTTCGTGCTGTACCCGCTTGCGCGTTTCGAAGATATCCGTGTCGGACGGTGCTTTCTGCGAAAGGGTATCACGGGTAATAATTTGCGTAAAGGGAATCAGTCCGGTTCGCATGTCCAGCATCAGCACCTGGGTGGTAGCAAATGCCTTCACGTCCGATTTGCCAAACACCTTATACCGGGTGTAAATATCGCTGGTGGTAGAGAGAATGACCAGTGCATCGGCCTGTACCCGTACACCGGCTTCGCGCAGTGCCGTAATTGTCGGCTGTTTGGCAATCATCAGCTCCGGCATCACAAACACTTTCGTCACGCGGTCGGATTTCTTCAATTGCTCCGACAGCGCTTCCAGATAGGTCTGCTGGTTTTTCACGTATTCTTCGTCGTTCCAGGCGTAAGGCTGACGCTGCGACAGTTGCACCACGCCCACTCTCAGCTTCCGGGGTAGCCGGAATTGTCCCTCCAGGATTTTTGCAATGTTTTCTTCCGATAAGGTGGCCGTCCGGTCATTAAACAGTGACTGGGTAATCAGGCTGTCTTTAGGCAGGTAGCCAGCAGTAGCGCCCACTTGGGGCATCCGGGCAGTACAAGCGGCGATCACGAAGAGCAGCAGGAGAAAGCAGGTAATTTTCATAATGCGGAAAAAATTGATGAGAGAATGATTTCAGTGGGGAAATGAAATTATTGAATTTAATACCGTGTAAAGTAACTTTTTAGATTAACAGTCGAGTATCATTCGGTGGTTTTGACTATTCACGAGCGGTTTGTTACTTTTTGGCATCGCCCCAAAAAGTAATCCCGGCGGGGAACCGCAAAAAGGTCTAGCCTGTCCAATGCTACAACGCTCAAGGCTCACGCGCCCCTCGCTGGACAGGCAGCCAACCCGCCTTGACGGTTAGAGAAAGATTGAAAAGAATTTATATAACACTGTACTTAACTATTTACAAACAAATTCATTCAGCGAAACGCAATGGGCCAATAAAATGGCCGGACTGTCGAAAAAGCCGCACAACCGGCCCTGGCTGCTTTTGCTTATCCTGATTCCTTCGTAGCTTTCGAATGCCTCTCCGGCAATCACGTCGGCGTAGGTCATTATCCAAACTCTACACTTGAATCGACATGAAAAGACGTGATGTGCTCAGAAGCGTGGCTACCCTGACCGGTGGCTTGCTGGCACTGCCCTCCTGGGCCAACGGCTGGAATGGGGACACTGTCCGACCCAAATCACCCCAGGCCTACCCATTGAACAGCAATCTGCTGGCCGAAGTCGTCGAAACGATCATTCCGGCTACCGACACGCCGGGTGCCAAAGCGCTGGATATTCATTCCTTCATCGGGAAAATGCTGGCCGATTGTTACGAAAAGGAAGTGCAGGACAATTTCGTCAAAGGATTGGATGCCGTGGAAAAAGGTGCACTGCAAAACTTCGGCAAGCCCTTCGACCATTGTGAAACGCTGGAAAGAACGGCCCTTCTGCAAAAAATGGAAGTGGGAAATGATCTCAGCCAGCGGGAATTCTACGCCCTGCTGAAAAAGCTGACCATCCTGGGTTATACCACTTCCGAATACTACCTGACCACCCACGCCAACTACCAGATGATTCCCGGTCACTATTACGGTTGCGTACCAGTCAACCCCAACTAACCCTTCAGGCAACTATGGCAAACTTTACAATTGACGCAGTAAAAGCAATGACTTACGATGCCATCGTGATTGGCTCGGGCATCAGCGGAGGTTGGGCGGCCAAGGAACTCAGTGAGAAGGGGTTAAAAACGCTGGTGCTGGAACGGGGCCGCGACGTGAAGCACATCAAGGACTACCCGACCGCCAACCTGCATCCCTGGGAGTTTGAGCACCGCGGACAGGTGCCACTGAAAATCCGCGAAGAAAACCCCATTGCCAGCCAGAAAAGAGGCCTTTTCAACGAAGCCACCATGCATTTCGTGGTGAAAGACGACGAACAGCCCTTTGTGCAGGAAAAGCCCTTCGACTGGACCCGCGGCTACCACGTGGGCGGTAAATCGCTGTTGTGGGCCCGTCAGACACAGCGCTGGAGTGACTTCGACTTTGAAGGCCCCGCCCGCGACGGCTTTGCGGTCGACTGGCCCATCCGGTACAAGGACATGGCTCCCTGGTACAGCTACGTGGAGAAGTTCGCGGGCATATCGGGCAACCGGGACGGCCTGCCCCAACTGCCCGACGGAGAGTTTCTACCCGCCACCGAACTCAACTGCGTGGAGACGCACCTGCAAAGCCAGATTGCCAGGCATTACAAAGACCGGCACCTGATTCAGGGACGTTGCGCCCACATCACCCAGCCCCAGCCGATTCACGTGCAACAGGGCCGGGCGCAGTGCCAGCACCGCACGCTCTGTTCGCGGGGCTGCCCGTTCGGCGGCTATTTCAGCAGCAATGCCTCTACCCTGCCCTGGGCGGCCAAAACCGGCAAGATGACCCTGCGCCCGCATTCAGTGGTGCATTCCATCGTGTACGATGAGAAAAAGGCCAAAGCCACGGGTGTGCGCGTGATCGATGCCAATTCCAATCAAATGCTGGAATTTTACGCGAAGATCATCTTCGTCAATGCGTCGGCCTTGAATACCAACCTGATTCTGCTAAATTCTACTTCGGGCCGGTTTGCCAATGGCCTGGGCAACGACAATGGGCTACTGGGGAAGTACATTGCCTGGCACAATTACCGGGGCCGGATGTCGGCCGAATACGAAGGTTTTCCGGACAAAACCACCGACGGACGGACGCCCAATCACTCTTACTTTCCCCGTTTCCGAAATGTACACAAGCAGGAAACCGATTTCCTGCGCGGCTACGCAGCTGGTTTCGGTGGAGGCCGCGGTACTAAACAAAGTCAGGAAGGCATCGGGGAAACGCTGAAGGCTAACCTGATGAACCGCACGCTGGGCAACTGGCACGTGAGTTCCTGGATGATGGGCGAAACCGTGCCCCGCGAAAGCAACTTCGTCAGCCTGGACCCGACACTGAAAGACAAGTACGGCATTCCCCAGCTTCGCATTTCCGCAGACTGGCATGAAAACGACGACAAGATGGTAAAGGACTACCAGGAGCAGTTTACTGAGATGTTTACGCTGGCCGGATTTACCAACATCAAAGCCACCGATTCGCACCACGCTCCGGGAGCCGACATCCACGAAATGGGTGGCGTGCGGATGGGTAAAGACCCCAGAACTTCGCTGCTGAACGCCTACAACCAGTTACACGCCTGTAAAAACGTCTTCGTGACCGACGGGGCCTGCATGACGTCGACGGCTACCCAAAACCCTTCGCTCACCTACATGGCGCTCACCGCCCGTGCCGCCGACCACGCGGTGAAGGAAATGCGGAAAGGGAATTTGTGAGAGAGTAGACAGTTAAAGTAGCAGGAATGTATCTTGTTGGGGCTACCGCTCTCTTTCTCATTTGTCATGTTGCCGGGTGGCTCCGTGCCCCGGGTTACGCACCCCGGGCCGGTGCCAAAGCATCTTGTCAGCCGCTACCACTACCAATGGGCAAAACGGCTTTTAACTGAAACTCCGTGGTAGTAGTAGGCCAGATTCCTCCGGAATGACAAAAAGGCAAATGGCACAGTGCCAGCAGTAGACCGGATATCGACGGAATAGCGAAACGGATTATACCATTTATGTTCTTCTATCTTTAACCCTCCGCCATCCTACTCAATTACACTTTAGCCATTTACCTTCTTACTTCTCACTTCCCCTCTTCTACTCCTTCAGGCTTTTCAGATAGGCCAGCGACTGCGGTACCTGCTCATTGACGTGCAGGCTTTCGTCTTCGATAAAGTAGTGTTTGACACCGGCTTTCTTCGCGGCCTTCAGCACGGCTGGCAGATCGATCTGGCCAGTACCCAGCGCCACATCGTTTTCGATAGGTGTGTTGCCGGTCAGGTCGCCTTTTACGCCTTTGCGCAGGTCTTTCAGGTGCATCAACTTCCAGCGATTGCCGTATTTATTGAGCAGTTTCACCGGGTCCTGTCCGGGATGCACCGTCCAGAGCACGTCCATTTCGAAGGACACGTACTGCGGGTTGGTGTTCTGCACGATGTAGTCGAAAAGGGTGCCGTTCTGGTAGGGCTGAAATTCGTAGCCGTGGTTGTGGTAGCAGAACGTGAGGCCGTTTTCCTTGAGGACTTTGCCCGCCTGGTTGAAATCGGCTACCGCTTTTTTGGCGTCTTCCAGGGTAAAATCGCCTTTGTGGGGAATCCAGGCCACCATCACGTATTGCGCACCCAGCACTTTGGCTTTGCGGGCTACCTCCTGGGGGTTTTTCACCAGGTCTTCGTAGCCGGTACCCACGGAAGGGGCTTTCATACCACGCTCATCCAGCAGTTTCCTGAATTCCTCCGCCGTGAGTCCGTTGGGATTGACTCCGCACTCTATGTCCGTAAAGCCCAGCGACCGGATGGTGTCCAGGGTGGCCGTTACGCCATTTTTGAACCCAAACCGATAGGTATACGCCTGAATGCCCGGAGTCTGGGGAAACAGCGGTTTGCCCGACTGGGCAGAGACCAGATGAATGGCCAGGAATGAAGCCAGAAAAAGGCTCAACGCAATAGCATTTTTTTTCATGTGGGTTTGATTAACGTGTAAGAATTGGTCAGGAAATGTACATTTATTGATAAATAAAAGACCTCCTCTGACTACAATAATAGCCATTTTCCCCATTATTCACTTGTTTGGCCAAGGCAAATACGGAGCTTAAAAAATGTATGTATATTCAAAAAAATATTACAAAAAATCTGCTTAGCTTTGAATAACGTAGGTTTTCAGGAGTACGACACCAGCCGCCTTTTAACCGAATTATTCACAACAAAACAACCAGGGTTTGGCAGTGCGAACCATCGCCGCGGTGCGGTTGCAAACCTTTTCTGTTTTTCCGGGTCAGTAGAGCGCAGGTGCTCCGGAGATCAAAGGAAAAATGATTATCTTATCCAGTAAACCTTTTGGCCATAAGCGTATCCAAACGGAACATCTACCGAACCCAAAGCCTTGAAGACACTTCTGACCACAGCCGCTTTCCTGCTGATCGCCTCCATCGGTGCGTTCGGACAGCGCTTTTCGGTAAGAGGAAGTGTACAGAACCGCGAAGACGACTCGCCTTTGCCCGGTGCCAATGTGCTGCTGATTCGTCCGGCCGATTCACTCACGGTGGGTACGGTAACGGATGTGAACGGGCTTTTCTCGGTCAATAAAGTAGGGCCGGGTATGTATTACCTGCGGGTCAGCTTTCTGGGTTTTGAAACGCAGGAGCAAGCCATTCGAATTGAGAAACAATCCATTGACCTGGATCGGATTCGCCTCAAATACACTTCTACGCACCTGAAGGAGGTGCAGGTAAAGGGAAAAACCCCTCCTACCGTCCAGAATGGCGATACTACCCAGTTCAACGCCAGTGCCTTCAAGACCCAGCCCGACGCCACGGCCGAAGACCTGCTCCGAAAAATGCCGGGCATGGACATGAGCAGCGGTACGGTCAAAACCCAGGGCGAAGAAGTGGTCAAAGTGCTGGTAGATGGCAAACCTTTCTTTGGCGACGATCCCAATGCCGCGCTGCGCAACCTGCCGGCAGAAGTGGTAGATAAGATCCAGGTGTACGACCAGCGCAGCGAACAAGCCCAGTTTACCGGATTCGACGACGGACAGACCTCCAAGACGATCAACATTGTGACCAAGCCCGACAAACGGCTCGGACAGTTCGGGAAAGTCTATGCCGGCTACGGCTACGACAACAAATACCAGTTGGGTGGCAACCTGAACGTATTCAAAGGCGACCAACGGATCTCCGTACTGGCCCAGGCCAACAACATCAACATTCAGAACTTTTCGGCGCAGGACCTGGTGGGACTGGGCGGTTCGGGGGGCAGAGGCCGGGGTGGGCGCGGCCGGGGCGAAGGGTCGGCTGGCTCTGGAGCCGGCAACTTCATGGTGGGGCAACAAAGCGGCATTTCCGGCACCCAATCGGCGGGTATCAATTATTCGGACAAGTGGGGAACGAACACCGACGTGACGGGAAGCTATTTCTTCAACCGGAATGAAAACCTGGCCAACCAGTTTACCTTCCGCAACTACGTGCTTCCCTCCGACTCCGGTCAGGTTTACCAGGAGGGCAGCCTGTCGTCGAGCGTCAACTACAACCACCGCGTCAACCTGCGCATTGACCACCGGATCGATTCGGCCAACTCCCTTCTCATCCGCCCCAGCTTCTCTTTGCAGCAAAATCAGAGCCTGTCGTACCTGTCGGGGCAAACCTACGACCGCGATAGTCTGCTCAACCAGACCGAAAACAATTTCTACTCCGGATTGACGGGATACAATTTTGTCAACGAAGCCCTCTTCCGGCACAAATTCGCGAAACCACGCCGCACTTTCTCTTTCAGTCTCAATACCGGTTATAACCGGACGCAGGGCAACAGCGATCTGAACGCCCAAAATACGTTTTACGACGGGTCAGTCCGGTCAGACACGATCCGCCAGAATGCCGATATGTTTAAAACGGGTTGGAATGCATCGGGAAACGCATCGTATACCGAACCATTGGGCAAGAACAGCATGCTGCAACTGAACTACACGGCCGCTTTGCAGCAGAGTCAGTCCGCCCGCAATACGTATCAGCTTTCGGAAGAAACCAATACGTTCAGCCGCCTGGATTCGGCACTGACCAACACGTTTCAGAGCCGGTACCTTTCCCAGCGCCTGGGTACCAGCTACCGGTTTCAGGAAAACAAACTCAACTTTACGCTGGGGGTCAATTACCAGTGGGCACAAATGCAGAACAACCAGGTGCTGCCCCGCACGTTTCTGCTGGTGCGCACTTTCCAGAACCTGCTGCCAACCGCCGTATTCCAGTACAAATTTTCCGGCAACCAAAACCTGAACCTGACTTACCGCACGTCGACCAGTCAGCCTTCGGTAGACCAGTTGCAGAACGTCATTATCAACACCAATCCCATTCAGTTATCGACCGGCAATCCGGATCTGCGCCAAACGTACCAGCACAGCCTGACTCTGCGTTATTCATCTACCAACATCGAAAAGTCGAATACCACCTTTCTGTTTCTTTCGGGCAACTACGCCAACAACTTCATCACCAACAGTACTTTCATTGCGGAAAATGATTCGACGCTCAGCGGAGGTATTGTGCTGAAAAGGGGCGCACAGCTGATCCGGCCGATCAACCTGGACGGCAACTGGAGCCTGCGTTCGCTGGTAACTTACGGCCTGCCGGTGGGCTTCCTCAAGTCAAACCTGAACCTGAATGCTTCCTTCAACTACACCCGCACCCCGGGGCTGATCAATGAGCGACTTAACTTTTCGAACACCCAAACCTTGGGCCTGGGCGTAGTGCTGAGCAGCAACATCAGTGAGAAAGTAGACTTTACGGTCTCCTCCAACTCCAGTTTCAATCTGACCCAAAACACCCTGCAAAGCAGTTTTAACCGGCGTTTCCTCAATCAGAACACCCGCGTCAACTTCAACTTGACTTTCTGGAAAGGGCTGGTGTACCAGACTACGCTCAACCACCAGATCAACAGCGGGCTTTCGGCCGGGTACAACCAGAACTTTATGCTGCTGAATATGAGCATTGCCAAAAAGTTCATGAAGAAAAACCAGGGAGAACTCAAACTTTCGGTGTACGACCTGCTCAACCAGAACAACAGCATCCAGCGCAACGTGACGGCCACTTACATGGAAGACGTCCAGACCCAGGTATTGCAGCGGTACTTTATGCTCACTTTTACCTACAACCTGCAGCATTTCAAGAAATAGTCAGGAGGTTTTCTCAATCGTATTTCCTTGGGTATAAACGCTGCATTCCGTATGTTAGGGCAAAAGAAAGGCCTTATTCATTCATCTCCATGTCTACCTCTGTACTGCTCATCCTGTTGCTGGCTTTCACTCATTTCGCCGATCCTACCCACGTAGTTTCCTCTTCATCGCAAACTTCGGAAGGGCTACTGGCTCCCGCACCCCGTTTTGCGATCAATCGGGGCGTCAACATCAGTCACTGGCTGTCGCAGAGCGAACGACGCGGGTCGGAAAGAAGGGAATGGTTTACCCGGAAAGACGTGGCGTATCTGGCCGGCATCGGCTACGACCACCTGCGCATTCCGGTAGATGAAGAACAGCTCTGGGACGAAGACGGCTACCGGAAGGCCGAAGCTTTTGAACTGCTGCACCAGGCCATTGGCTGGTGCCGGGAGCACAAACTGCGGGCGATTGTCGATCTGCACATTCTGCGGTCGCATCATTTCAACGAAAAGGAAAAACTGCTCTGGACCCAACCGGCCGCACAGGAACGCTTCCTGCAGTGCTGGCGGGAATTATCGCACGAACTGCGGAAATACCCCAACGACTGGGTGGCCTACGAACTGATGAACGAACCCGTAGCCGACAACGCCGAAGAATGGAACCAGCTGGTGGCCAAAACCCTGGACGTGTTGCGCGAAACGGAACCCAAGCGCTTTGTGGTGGTCGGTTCCAACCGCTGGCAGTCGACCGAAACGTTTGATCAGCTGCGGGTGCCCGCCAAGGACCGCTATCTCATTCTCAGCTTCCACTTTTACGAACCCTTCCTGCTCACCCACCATCAGGCCAGCTGGACCGACATTGCTGGCTACAAAGGGCCGGTCAACTACCCCGGCCAGCTGATTCCCGACGAAGCCCTCACTAGCTTGAGCGGCGACCTGGCCAGCCGGATGAAACGTTCCAACCGGGTCTTTACCGCCGATTCGCTGGCTGCCCGCATGGCCAAGCCCATCCGGGTGGCGCAGCAATTGGGTCTGCCACTCTACTGCGGCGAATGGGGTTGCCTCTCTACCGTACCCGAAGCCGACCGACTCCGCTGGTACGCCGACGTGCGGGGCATTCTGGAAAAGAATAAAATCGCCTGGGCCAACTGGGACTACAAAGGTAGTTTCGGCATTGTAGATAAAGACCGCCAACCCTACGAAAGCCTGGTAAAGGTGTTGTTGAAGTGAGTAGAAACGTGGGTTGTGACGGCTTGAAAGTGGCGTAGATGCCTGGGAAGTGCTCTCTGCAGAGAAAACTGGCTCAAAGGGCTACATCCGGATCTGGTACAATCACCAAAGTCCGGTTTTGAACCGCAACCACGCCCGGCGCTAAAAGTACCGGGAAATTTTCTGCAGTTCGGTTTGAATTTCTGTTTGCTTGTTTTCTCCGGCTAACAGGAATGAATTTTTGGTGGCATTGAGTTGATCTCTGGTCTGATTTACCTCCTGCGTCAGTTGATTGATCTCACTTTTCAAAGCCTGCATTTTCAGGGTCAAAGCCTGCAGTTCCTCCGCTTTCTGCTGAATCCGCTGTTCCTTGGGCCGTACTTCTTTTTGGTATTGCTGTGCCTGGGCACTCTGAAAGGCATTTAAATCGCGGCCAATCAGATGAATGTATTCCTGGGCGGTCGAAAGCAGCTTTTCCTTGGTAAGCCCGGCACTTTTCAAAATATTAAAGGCGGTTTTGTACTTCAGCCCTTCATCGCTGATATCGTCAATATCCAGCTTGCTGTCGATAAATTCCTTGTAGTCGGGCCCCTGAAAAAGCGGATTTTTAGCGTTGGCATCTTCAATCAATCTTTCAAAGTATTGAACGTGTTCCGGCAAGGGACCGGACGGACTACCCGTGGGAAAATACTTGGATGCCGGCGTAACGACAGGCACTGGAGTGCTCATACCCGTCACCAGGGGATGGGCTGCGTTTTCATTGGCTGGTGGAATTACCGGAGCGACGGAGTTCGGCGGAGTAGCTACGGCAGCCGGTTTATTCTCCTTGGCTGGCGGCATTTCTTTTTGCTCGTCAAACTCAACGAAGGGTTTTAATAGCTGCTTGATAAAACTCATAGCTTAAGTTATCTTTTAAGACCTAACAGGAAGCCGATGGTGAAATTGGCATCCCAATCAAAAACGAAAGTATCTGTCTTGGTAGCGTCTGCGATGGCTTGATAAATATTGAGTCCCGCAGCCATCTTTCGGTCGGCGGCCTGATACGCGTGCGGGGCACGCAATACCGTATACCGCTCTTCTCCTTTCCGGTGTTGCTTGGCCAGGGTAAAAGGCACTCCCCCCAGAATAAATCCCACATTCCGTTTATTTTCAGGTATCCGGCTGATCTGCCGCTTTACTTCATTATATACCTGGTCATCCTCCGTGCCTTTCTCATAATACTTCGAGCCGGGCATTTCCAGGGTTTGCAGGCGACCGTTTTCTTCCCAGGAAACCTTTGTATTTCCCGAGCCGATATCCACCATGAATGAGTTGTCAGCAAAGTCGGGAGGGACGGTGGCTCTGAAGGCATACTGGGCTTCCTGTTCAGCCGTTACCAGATTGACCACGTAACCAAACTTTTTCAATTCGTTGCCGATGAGTGTGGTCTTGGGCTCTTTCTGAGCACCGGAAGAGATGACAAAATGCATATCGGTTTTTAAAACCCCTTTATCAAACATCGCAGCCAGGTATTTTTTTAGTCCCGTCCGAATATCTTCGGTGGTGGCCAGGCCTTCGTAAGTGAGCGACTCCCCAAAATCCTTGGCTACTATCTCCCAGCGTTTCTGTTCATCTTTCCGGATGACGAAGGAATTGAATCCGGTAGCACCGACTTCCACGACCCCGCGCAATGTTCCGTTCACGGGTTTCTCCGGGGTATAATGAAACTCACGTCCTTCGGTTTCAGCGTCAGATGCCGTCGTGCTTGAGTTATCGGCCGCGGGTGCATCCGGCTTTGCTTCGTAAGAAGACCCGGTGCCGTTGGGAGGAGCATCCCGGGTGGTTTCAGTGGGCTTTTCCGCCGGCGTTTCGGTCAGGCGGGGCTTGAACGCCAGGTAACCCAGTACACCAATGACCAAAAGAATAACAAATATGCCCGCTGGTTTAAGTCTCATTGTCTGCGCTGTTAGGTGATGGATGCTTGATTATTAGCCAGTTAAATGACAAAATAGTATCTCAGATTTTGTGCGGATCCTTCAGTGGGGCCTGCATTCAGGAGTCAGGTAGTTGAAAGTATCGCTTTGATGCGCTTTCCTAATCGGATGATCCGTATTTGATCACTCATTAACTTTAAACTCTTCGATCCCTTATATTTACATCCTGGCTGATCCACCGAAGTCTTTCCCTTGGGTTACGATGCTTCTTTTATTTATTGGCCATGGCAATGACTACTACTCTCCCACCCTCTTCGTTGGACAATAACAATCGCTTTCCGTCGGTGATATCTACCATGGCACCGACGGGGATTGCTTTGTCTTCCGTCAGATCTTTCAGCGAAGTGAGTTTTTGATTCACCAGCACCCACTTGTTTTGGTAGAAAGTGAAGTAACCAACGGGTACTTTTTGTTCGTCCGTCAGCTTTTCATTTCGCACTACGTTCCGGTTAACGTGCCACTGAAACAAGTATTGATTATGGTATACCATCAACCGGTGGTTTTCGGGCTTCCATACGCCGGGCTTGAATTGATAGTACAAATCCAGTACGGGTAAAGTGCCCTGAATGGGTGTGCCACAAAACGGACACCGGGGCGACGTGGTATTGTCAAACACAAACCATTGCTGGTCGCACTGTTTGTTACTGCAGGGCTGCATCAGGTCCGTCGTTTTCAATAAAGCCTGTTCCCAGGTATCGGCATTGGGCCGGAGGTTGGGCTGATGCAAGCCGCTGATGAATGCCTGATCGAACAAGGCTTTCAGATAAGGTCCGGTAATGGTATACGGAAGTTTGCTTACATCGGCCCAGGGCAATGCCCATTTGGAAACCTGGTCCAGCTTGGGCCGGTTGGACGGATCACTTGGGTGTTCAATAAACAATGCCTTTTCACCCATCGACAGCAAGTCGTCCTGCTCCGTATCCAGCGAATTGACTTTACCTCCTTTCAGCGGATGCCGGTACAGCAGGTACATATAGATCATCACCGCCAAGGCGTGCAGGTCGGTGGTACGGTTGGCGTGCTTGCGGTTGGGATCTCTCATCTCCAGGTGCTTGGTCGCCAGCACTTCGGGCGCAATAAAGTCAGCCGTACCGATTACATCGGGCGGGTACAGACCGGGCACCACCAAACCGTCAATATCGATGATGGTGGCCGCTTTGCTCACCGGATCAATCAGGACGTTTTTGTAAGACAGATCGGAATGGGCCAGCCCCGCCGCATGCAGACGCTTGACACCCCGGGCTATTTTCACGCAAATCTGGAAGTAGCTCAGCCAGTTGCCCAATTCACTTTCATCCAGGCGCAGACTAAACTGCGGGTGCCTGAACTTAGCCGAAGCAAACCACAATCCCTGCTTTTCCTTGCCTTTGATTCCCTCTCCGGTGACGTATCCTTTTCTGAAAAAGAAGTTCTTGTTGTAGGCGGGCACTACCAAACCTACCTGAGCATTCACTTCCACCATATCGGTAGGCCAGCAGTAGAGCTCTTTATAATAATCGCCGCCTTCGCGGTTAAAAAAGCTGTCGTAGTATTGAGTGACAATCTTCTTTAAGCGCTCTCTGGAGTTGTAATCCTGCTTATCGCGGTAAAAAGCCACTACGTACGACTTGTCGGGTCCGAAGTAGACGTCTTTCATCCCACCGCGCATCGGCTCCCCGTTATCAACGTACTGATAAGTTTTACCAGGGTTGATCAGTGATGGAGCCGATCTGATCGTGGTTCGGGTATTGGCCGAAGGGTTGCCTGAATGATTCACAGCCATGCGGTAGCGATATGGTCTTTTTATACGTACTTCAATAGTCGGAAGCCAGCGGGAGAAAAGCTTGCTTTGCGCATCCGGGCACTAAAAAACGATGGCCAGTGTCCGGTCATCGTGGTTTCCGGGACTCCAAAAGTCCATCCATTTCGAAAACTGTTCGGTGATCTCCGGGTTGTCGGCCCTCAACTCCACTTTTATTCCTTCGTCGTTCTTGCCCTGGAGGTCCGACAGAAATTCCTGCCATTTTTTGATGTTGGGCAAGTTGGCTTCCACCATAAACTTAGGATCGTAAATCCCATCGGACATCAGCATGAGATAAGAAAAGTCTTCTACCAGTTTGAAACCAAACCGGGTTGCAAACTTTTCATTCTGAAAGATTTCCGGCATAGTGATGAACCGGGTGCCTCCCCCGAACTCCCCCACGTCCAGCCAGTTCATCAACGTTACTTCCGTTACGTCCCTGCTCAATACGGCCATTGGGCAATCGCCCACGCCAAATGAAAGCAGGGCATACCCACTTTCATACTTCCGGAATAAGGTATATACCAACGTAGTGTTCAGGTCCTTGAGCGCAAGTCCTTCCTTCCTGACAAACTCTTCCAATTGCTTGTGCACCTGGAAAGCGGCTTTGCCCAGGTGGTTATACACGAACCGGTTGAGTTTCTTGGGTATTTCTTCGCCGGTATTGTTCGTGTATTGAAGCAACAATTCATCGAACTCCACCATGCTTTCCAGCGACGCCGGCTGCCTGAAATAATCCACGATGCCTTGAGAGGCCAGGGCAGAACCTTTGCGCGATAGCTTGGCACTGCCGGCGCCGTCGGCCACTACCACTACACTCCAGCCATTCTCCAGATTCTGAAAGGCAAAATCATCTTCCCTGAACGACCCCACATTGGCGTGGGCACGGCCCCGCTTGGAAGCAACCAGGATGTGCCGATCGCCTAAGGGGGCAAACACAGCCACGTTGTCTTCTTTCCAATACGGGTCATTTTTGTCGCTTTCCAGGTTTTTCCACAAGCTTTTCGGATCCGGGTTCACAATGAGCGTCATCACCTTTTCATTCAAAGGGGCTTCTTCCGGCTGCCCTTCCAATCTGAATTTGAAGACAAACCTGATGTCGCCGCTTTGAGTAGGCAGCCCGGTTATCTGTCGGGTCTTTTCATCGTAGTGCAGCCCTGCCTGCTCCAACCCTTCGAACTGAAAATCGGTGATATCCTTCCAGTTGAATTTGTCAAAATCGAATTTGGCTTCGTAAGGCTTGCCAACGGTCGCATTCATGATGCGGATGGGCTGTTGCAAGATATCAGCAATTCTTTCCTGCAGTTTCCACTTAGCCATAAGCTGGTTCTGATGTTGAATGATTGCCTGAATGGCGGCCAGGTTTTGTTCATCCATTAAAAATTGGTTGAACAAGTCTGCCCGGTTAGCAGGGATATGAATATGATTGTTTTTGAAAAGACTGGTGACTGTCTGTTTGATTGCGCTCATTCCTTCACTTTGGCTATTGACGCCGCCGAAGAATTCATCCCAAGACAATTAACTGCTGGAATTCCTTCATTGGCGTCATCTTGCACGCTCACGCTGTTACACGACTATATTCAATTCGGAGGGTGGGGGCGGCAATTCTCCCAGGCCAGTAACCTCTTTGCCTCCGTCTTCTACTTTGGTCGAAGTGACGCCAATAGATGCCGACACCCAGTTGAAAAACTTGGAGATGCTTTGACTGTCGGCCGTATCAAGGCTTACTACGTTTTCGGTAATTTGCTGCAACACCGTAGGATCGGCACTGCCGCCCGCGGCGCAGGCTACCGTATAAGCGGTTTTGCGCTTCTTAAATTCCTCCAGTCCGCTTTGCCAGTCGTCAGTCGGAATTCCATCGGTCATAATAAAGACCAGCGGCTTCCAGTCCCCTTTTTGTTCGGCAGTAGTTTTGGTCACCTCATTGTCGATGCAGTTCGCTACCAATTTCAAAGCTTCTCCCAAAGAGGTTGTTCCGGTAGCCTTAATATCTACCATCTGGAAAGAAGCCAGGTCGGTCAGCGGCACCACCTGTTTGGCTTCGCTATCGAAGGTGATGATACTGATGTAAGCCGTTTCAATCGCCTGCGGATTCTGCCGCAAGGAACTGATCATCACCTGTACACCATTTTTCACTGCTTCAATGGGTTCACCGGTCATTGAGCCAGAGGTATCCAATAAAAGATAAACGGGTAATCTTCTCATATTTTGAATTTTTAACAGATTTAGAAATGAGACATAAAAATAATTGCTTCACAGATCAGTCAGACCTTCCGGTTCCGACCGACAAACAGTCCTTGAAAAAAATGGGGATGAAGTCCCGCTGTTAATTAAACACGATGTGCTTTTAAAACTCAGGCTCATTGGCTCTCAACTGCACAATAGTCCCATCATTCCCTTATGACGCTGTGTTTCAGTATTGCCTTCGGATATTAACTGGCTGGCTACTGCAACCAGAATGCTATTACGCAGGGTACTGTCAATTGTTTCCGGAACGTTTCATACGGCTAATCTGCTGTGATCAAGAAAAGAGCGTTAGCATCCCCTCATTACCGATATGGAAACAACGCAGCGGTAAGTGAGATCAGGCACAGCCAGTTTGCTGCACCACCGGCAATGATGGCGGGCGGTTGAGTTTCGGAGGCGTTTGTTTGCCAGAGCTGAACCTAATGAGTGGCCTGCAAGCCCAATCGGCCGTTGAAAGCGAAGAACAGATGAGTTATTTCCAGCCATAACGGGTGATAAAAAACTTATGAACGGATCAACCGGCAGAAACTACCGAAACCATCTGTTATGCAAACCTCCCCTTTGCCAATAAGCCCACAGGAACAGCAACTGCTGCTCACTGCCTACCAGGCCTTTAATACCCGCGACATTGAAACGGTCCTTTCACTGATGACACCCGACGTAGACTGGCCCAACGGCTGGGAAGGCGGTTACGAAAAAGGCCATGACCAAGTAAGGGCTTACTGGCAGCGGCAATGGGCCACGATTGATCCTTCGGTACAACCCCTTCAGTTGTATAAAGACCCTGCCGGACGAATCACAGTAGAGGTACATCAGGTGGTGAAAGATTTATCGGGTAGTATACTGTTTGACGGCGTAGTTCATCACGTATTTCAACTGGAAGGGAATCGGATCCGACGCATGGAAATTCAGCATCCTTAACGCTCTGACTATTCGATGCCCCAGTAACGCCCCTTTCAGGTAACCCAATTCGGGTGGCGTTGACTTCGCTCAGTCTTCACAGGTGACCGGCTGGATGCGGAAGAGGTCCACATAGACCGGCATCTCTGCCGCTTCTTTGACGAATCCCCTCAATCCGAAAATACCTACGTAACGGGGCGTAATGGGCAGATCCCGGCTGGTCACCTCCTTAAAAGCAAAAATGTCGGACGACCCGGTTGCGTAGAGGAACCGAAAACGGTGACCGCGTTTTTCTATCCGCAGGGCCGATTGCCGGAGATTGTCGCTGATGATCGTTTCCTTGCCGGGTTCGTTGCTGAACAGAGGAAAATGGGCGATTTCTTCGGGTTTACTCAGGTTGCCGTTGACTGAGCTGATAGCCTGAATCAGTATTTCGCCCGGTTTGGGGAATCCGCCGAAGAAATCATTGTAGGCGATGGTCAGTCGGATGCTTTTGCTGGACAGGCTCGTGTCTTCCAGTAGCACGATACCTGCCTGCTGCCAGTTCTGAGCAGGAATAAAATTGCTCAGGTGAATTTCCGTAGAAAAGCAATCGGCGTAAATTTCCTTCAGGAGCAGGTTTTTTACCTTCGCCGTTTGCGATTTATCCGGATAGGTGTCCCCTTCCAGCGTAAAAAGCGTCAGAAAACTGTATTTCTCGTTTCGCCGGTTCCAGAAAACCGTGTCTATCTCATTGACGATCCAGCCTTTCCGGGAAAGCGAATCCGGGCTTACATTGTTGAAATGATCAATAAAATTTTCGGACCGAAATGCCCCGTTCATCAGATAAAAGCCCACGATCAGGGCCAGACACAGCGCCAGTCCGCCCCAGATCCACTTTTTGTTAGCAACCGCTGCGGGTTGTGCAGAGTTGGTACGTTCCTCCGTTTGAATCACTGCCGAAAGGCCATTCAGGTACGCATACCAGTATGGATAATGGCTTTCGTTTCTTTTCCGGCTGATTTCGTCGGTTTTAGGCGCATCCGACACGTACCGGGCGAAGGTATCCAGCGTAGCAACGGAAGGGTTCTCCTGCTTGGCCGTCAGGTGGTTCAGGACGTAGAAAGAATAGTTTTTGATCGATTTCCAGCCAATGACCAGCCCGGTCTGCTCCAGAATTTCATTCGAAAAGTGTTTGCTATCGGTTTCGGAGAGGGGAATGGTCAATTCTTTCAGAAAGCACTTTGCGTACGCTTTCCGAAATACATCCATAAACGCTTGGTCTTCCAGGGATCTCATACCCAACTGCGGTCGTATTGGTGCGGAATTCATGTTTCTGTCGGGTTTACGCCGCATTTACGCACCCGATCTTCCTTTCGGCTGAATTTGAATCGTCAAATCAACTGATAAACGATTCAACTCACCCCTTTATGAAAAAAATATGCAGCCTGCTCCTCTTGCTGTTGATGACCATTTCCGCGTTCGGGCAAGATTTACAACTCCACTACGACTTCCGACATTCGGTCGATCCACGGTTAAACGCCACTAATTTCCCGATGATCAGTTTTCAATACTTCAAACAGGTCGACACCAATGCCACCGGGGCCTTTTTACTGAAAGTACAGTCTTTCCTGAATGGAGATAAAAATAACATCGGACAAACATTTATTCAAATTTCCCAGAATCTGCGATTCTGGAAGCCCAAAGTCTACCTGTCATTCAATTACAGCGGTGGATTGGGAATCGCCCCTCCCGCTTATGGGTATTATCTGACCAATTCGTTCGGGCTGGGAATGGCCTATCCTTTTCAATGGAAAGGAGCCTGGCTGAGTGCCAGCCTGCTGTATCGCTACACTGCCTTTCACAAACCTAGCCACGATCCTCAGTTTACTTTTTACTTCGGAAAGTTCTTTTTCAAGTATAAGGTTTTTGTGGAAGGCAGTGTAGTGGCCTGGACCGAAAACAAAGACCAGGGGATCGATTACACCCAAGGACGGCAAGGCAAAAAGCTGGCCTTTTTCGGGGATCCTCAAATCTGGTTCAGGGTCAAAAAAGGCTTTTTTGTGGGTTCCAGAATCAGCCTCTATTACCATTTGCTGACCGAAGATAACCAGGTTCAGGCTTACCCTACGATAGGAACCAAGTATCAGTTTTAGTCAGGCTGGGCGGGCAGCAGCATAAAAAGCTGGCTGGCCTGTTCCTCACCGTTGACCAGGATGGCCAGCCGGTGCTCACCGCGATAATGTTTGCGCGTGGTAAAGTCGCAGAAGCGCTGGGTGCGGGAAAAGCGGATGGGCTGATGGGCCGGGAAGGTGTTTTCGGTAAGCTGGAACACTTTGCGCGAAAGTCCTCCGCGGGCTTTTACGTAATCGATGGCGTATTCGATCCGCAGCCGGGCGGGTTGGGTGGCCACAGAAAGCAATTCAAATTGAAAAGGGAGCGTTTCGCCGATGCGGAGCGCCGGAGTTCCCAGCGACAGCGCATTGATTTTTACGGCGGTTTCCTCAAACCCAAAATGCGCCAGCGCTTTCGGATGGGCTTTTTTCAGCAGCGTGCGGCAGGCGTGTTTGAGCAGGCGGTCGGTCTGGGGGTTGCTACCCATCCAACGTTCGGCAACGGCCAGCACCACTTCCGGATGGTCCTTGGCAATGTCATTGAGGTTGTTGGCCACGCTCCGGCGCACGTATTCGGAGGGATCGGCTTTCAGCACTTCCAGGATGGGCAGAATGGGCGAAGGGTCTTTTTTAAGAAAAGGCAAAGCCACCGCCCAGGGCAGACGCGGGCGACAACCTTCGCTGGCCAGCCGTCTTACGTGCGGATCGGGATGTTCGGCCCAGTGGCGCATTTGCTGTAGCATGCGTTCCGGATGGCGCAGCAAAAAGGGACGTACGGCAAATTCGGCACTGGCCAGTGGCGTAATCTGCTCCAGCGCCCGTACGGAGGTATCCAGATCGTCCAGCCCGTATACTTCTACCAGTTCCGGAAAAAGCATGTAACCGAACCCGAACACATCCGGCCGGGTGGCTTGCAAGTGCCGAACGGCTAACAGCAAAAGTTCTACCGCCTCCTCATAGCTTTCCGGCAAAAACGACCGTAGCGTGACGGCCATGTGTCGGATACGTGCCTTCAACTCCTTTTCTTCCCAAGCCCCATCCAGCACGGCCCTTTGAAAACGCCCGGAGTCAAAGCCGGGCATACACGTTTCGAACGTTCGGGTCAGTTGTACTAAAAAGGCGGCGTCAATTCGGTCTTTGAGAGGTTGGGGCATGGGTCAGGGCCGGAGCATTTCCTGGTGAGTGATTGGTTTAATTTTCAACAAAAGAACCGCTTGCCGATGACAACCCTGTGTCAGCAGCCATAAAACATTCCTGATGAATCCACTTCAAATCCTGCCTTTGCCGCCGGCTCAATGCTGAGGCGTCTAACCGTCCGATAATGAACAAAAGCTGTTCGTTTTTGAGACGACAACTCCCTCCCGGCATTACCAACAGCCGCTTCCAAGGTGTAGAAGTGCGTTTTTTGGCTTTTGGCTGCATAATTGTCGTTGCGTTTTAGCCGGATCTATTCTTCTTACTCTTCTGGTAGGATGGGCGTCGTGATAGATAGGAATTCTAGTTGGCCTGTCGATATGCCTGAACGCATTATATAGAAATATTTTCTACTGATGGGCTGCGCATTGTTCGTTATCCAATTCCCTCAACACAATGAAAATCTATCTTTTCTTATTGATGGGCCTGGTACTGGCTTGCCAGACTAAAAAACCGCAGACAGCGGTTTCCCGACTGGATAGTACCATTGCCGTTCGCATCAAACAATGGACGAACCTGCCGGACAGCTATCAGGGCATGGGTACCGTTCGTACCGGGACGGTTTTAGAAGTGGAATGGCTCACCCAGGAAGCCCAGCGCCGACAGCAGTTGGCATTGGAATACCAGCAGGTAAAGAATCGGGACCGCGCTCAGCACGAGCAGGAACAGATGGACCGCTTGCTGCAAGCAGCCAGTGAACTACTCACCAGCCACCCGGGTCGGGTACACCACTACGAATACCTGCACACCTGCCGGTTGAAAAGGCTGGACGGAACCTACTTTGAGGCCCAGTACTACATTGAAGCCGATACGGCCGATCAGTTGCTGCAGGTGCGGCGTCACCGTTAGCCAAAGTGCAACGATCAGGTACTTTGGCTGTTCGCTTTCCCAACTACCATCGCAATTTAGTTCGCAGGCTGATGCACTTTTGATGAAGAAATTCGCCCGGAAGCTGGCCCCCTTTGCCTCCAGGCAAGCCAGGCATTGAGCAGTGCAAGGAGCATAAATCCGGCGGGGATATAGGGAGGTTTGATTTTCAGCGGTAGCACTTCTGCCGGTACGGAAGGGTGCAAGTGAACGTATATCCCCACCGCCATCATTCCCATTACCAAAGCAGAGGAGCCAATCACCGTCCAGGAAAAAATGCGGAAAGACCCGGGATATGGCCGACGCAATACGGTGAGCAAGACAAGGCCGACCGCCATTTCACCGCCAATACCCAATGCGTAAGACACATCCCCTAAGCCGCTGTGCGCAATCTGAGCCGAATACCAGCTTTTGAAAGGATCGAAAAATTTAAGGAATCCGACCACAAACATACTTACTCCTAAAAACCAGCTAATCGATCTGACGTATTTCATATGCGTTTTGTTTGCTCAAAAATACCATCAGGTACTGCAAAACGTCCGGAGAAAAAGGTCAGATACCCAGACAAAAAGGTCAGCCTCAGTCTGGCTTTTACGGTTGGTGTTGCTTACGGAAATCGGACGGGGCACGGTGATACCTGCGGTGGAAGGCACGGGCAAAATAAGCCGGATCGTTGAATCCTACCTGATAGGCCACCTCACTGACTGAGCAGTCAGTATACTGTAGCATTTCTTTTCCTTTTTCCAGTCTTTTGTTCCGGATGTAATTGCCCGGCGAATCACAGTACATTCTACGGAACTCCCTTTTGAAAGAAGACAAACTGAGCGCAGCCAGCCTGGCCAGTTCTTCCAGAGACAAATCGGAATACAGGTGCGCATGGATGACCTCCTGCAAGGAGGCTTTCCTGGGACTAAAGAGCGCTGAAATGAGCGTGAGCAGCTGGTCGGCATTGGTCGTTTGCAACAACAACAGGATCAACTCTTTGACTTTGAGTCGCAACAGTGCTTCAGTAGCCAGTTGCGGGTGATCCAGGTAAAACAGCAAGCTGTTAATAAACCCGTCGACAACGTCTTGCGGAGGCAATTTCTGCCCAAAAGAAGGCTGCTTTTTGGCAGAAATAAAGTCGGGTATTTCACCTTGGTAAATCTCTTTCAGGATCGTCGGATGCAGGTGCACCGCGTACACTTCCCAGGTAACGGCAGGTGCCCGGCCAACAAAATCAGCGAAATAATGGCCGCATTTCAACAAAATACTTTCCCGCTGGCGCAGGTGCCATTTTTCAGTAGGTGCCTGAATAACAGCTTCTCCTGTCTTGAAATGCAGAAAACAAGCTTCGTTTGGAAAAACTGCCTCCATCCTGAACGGCGGTGCGATCAGTAGTCTTTCCACCAGGCAATGGTTTTCAAGCGTCAGTTGTTGTCGATCTGTAATCATAGATGGGGAAAGAGGGAAATCCGAAAAATAAGCCTTCCACAAAAATGATGTTTTCTGTTATTTGCCCAAACGCTGCCCCGGTACTTTCCATCAGGTTCCGTCACAGCAGGAAGCTATTTTTTATTTTATTGTCCTTCGTCGTTTACCTCCAGCAAGTATTACCATTAAGCACAAAATACATCCAATGATTACCAGAATATGGCACGGTGTCACCAGGGCTCACCACGCAGAAGTTTACCTGGACTATCTGATTCAAACGGGGGTGAAAGGATACAAAAATACCCCAGGAAATTTGGGAGTGCAGGTGCTTCGGCGGATAGAAGGCGATCAATGCCATTTCTGGACAGTGACCCGCTGGGAGAACATCGAAAGCATTCAGGCCTTCGCCGGACAGGAGTATGAGAAAGCGCGGTATTATCCGGAAGACAATCTCTATTTACTGAGCTTTGAGCCCCAGGTCATTCACTGCGAAACTTTTGATTTTTGAATCAGTTGGATACATTTTTCATTGTCCCCGGTATTCACCTCTCAAACTCATTGGTTTTTAATAATTATATTTTATTTGTTCTAAGTATATTTATATTTTTAGACATTGGTACGAAGAGGATGTCTGGATAGCCACTTTTTGACCTCCCTTCATTCGACAGATGAGTTTCAATCACAAACGCCTTTTTATTCCTGCTGCTTTATCCCTTTATGCAATCATTCAATTCTACCAAACCTCTGCGCCAGGTCCGTACGGAACTCATGCGCTCCCTTCAGAAAGCTTTCCGGATTGCCCTAGAAGCACAAAAGTCCGGTGCCCTGCCCGTCGACGAAATGGTGGCCCGGGTGGAAGAAAAGCATGCCTGTGACCGGCGTCAGTTTCTTTCTCAATCGCTCAAACTGGGCTTGCTGGTAGGTGGAGGCTGTCTGTTGAGTAGTTGCCGGAAAGAGCCGGATGTGCTACCTTCCCGTACCCTCAGCTCAGACGAAGGAGCCCGCAAATCGTCCTCCCGCATTGCCATCGTAGGGGCAGGTATGGCCGGCTTGCACTGTGCTTATCTGCTGAAAAAAGCCGGATACCAGTCGCAGGTATACGAAGCCAGCTCCCGCACCGGTGGCCGCATCTATACGGCCCAGGGCATCATGGCACCCGGCCTGACCACCGAACTGGGCGGGGAGTTTATCGACAGCGGACACACCGACATGCTGAACCTGGTGAAAGAGTTTGGCCTGACCCTGCTCGATACGCAGGCCCCCAGCGAAGCGAAACTGATCAAAGACGCATTCTTCTTCGGAGGCAAGCATTATACCCTGGCCCAAGTGGTGGCCGCTTTCCTGCCTTTTGCCGCCCGGATCGCCGCCGACATCCATGCGCTGCCCGCCAATGTAGTAAACAAAGGAAATGCGGGCTTCTACGACCGAATGTCCATTGCGCAGTACTTCGATTACCTGGGTATGACCGGCTGGCTGAGAAGCCTGCTCGAAGTCGCCTACGTAACGGAGTATGGTCTGGAAGCTGACCAGCAATCGTCGCTTAACTTCCTCTACCTTTTCTCTCCCGATACTTCCAAAGGCCACTTCGACGTTTTTGGCATCAGTGATGAGCGCTACAAAATCAAAGGTGGCAATCAGCAATTGGTGGATGCCCTGTATCAGCAGGTGAAAAACCAGGTGACTAACGACCGGAAGTTAATTGCCATTAAAGAAAAATCCGGGGGTGAATACGTGCTCACTTTCCGCAAAACCGGCGGCTCACTGGTCGACGAAACCTGCGAAGTACTGGTACTGACCCTTCCCTTCACCCTCTTGCGTCAGGTGGACATTCAGGTAACGCTGCCGCCCTGGAAAAGAGAGGCCATTCAGCAACTGGGCTACGGAACCAATGCCAAACTGATGATCGGCTTCAGCCAGCGCAACTGGCGAAACAAGGGATATACCGGCTACCTCTTCTCCGATACGCCCGTACAGACCGGCTGGGACAACAGCCAGTTGCAGGCGGGTACAGCGGGGGGTTATACCGTATACCTGGGCGGCAAACGGGGCGAATGGGTGGGCAACGGCTCCGCCCAATCCCAACTGGGCGAATACCTGCCCGCGCTGGATAAAATCTGGCCGGGGACGGCAGCCAAGTACAATGGTCAGGTGCATCGGATGCACTGGCCTACGCACCCGCACACGCTGGCCAGCTACGCCTGCTACAAGCCCGGACAATGGACAACCATTGCCGGCAACGAAATCCGCAAAGTGGGCAAGATGTATTTTGCCGGCGAACATTGCAGCCTGGAGTACCAGGGGTACATGAATGGCGCAGCGGAAACCGGCCGGCTGGCCGCCCAGCAAATCATTTCCGGCAAGGGTGCCCGCATAGCCGCCCCTTCCGAAGAGCTGGCGCTGGCAGGTGGCTGATTCAGAAACGTACTTTGAAAATGCTGGTTTTCTTTCCAGAAAATCAGCATTTTTCATTTACTTATAAGTCGTTTATTAATCCATGCATCATGACCAACGACTATCTGGAGAGTGTAAAAAAGCAATTCGCGTACTACCGGCAGTTAGGCGAAAAAACCATGGCCCAACTCAGTGACGAGCAACTTTTCTGGCAGTACAATCCGGAAAGCAACAGCGTTGCCAGCATTGTCAAGCACCTGTGGGGCAATATGCGCTCCCGCTGGACTGACTTTTTAACCTCCGATGGCGAAAAACCCTGGCGGGACCGGGAAGCAGAATTCGACAACAACATGGTGAACCGGGCCGAGTTGATGGAAAAATGGAATGAAGGTTGGAATTGCTTATTTACCGCGCTGGATTCGGTAAATGAGGAGAATTTCGACACCATTGTGTACATCCGCAACCAGGGACATACCGTGATGGAGGCCATTAACCGGCAGCTGGCCCACTATCCTTACCACATCGGACAAATGGTTTTTATTGGTAAAATGGCGCTCAATGACCAATGGTCCTCTTTGTCCATTCCACGCGGAAAGTCGCAGGATTTCAACACGGAAAAGTTTGCCCAACCCAAAAGAAAAGAACACTTTACGGACGAACTGAGAAACAATCAGCCCTCCTGATATCCGGTTTCAGGGCCACTTAATACAAACGTTTTGCCGGAGCGGGCGCTTTCAGGCTGATCCAGAAAATATGAACCGGGTCCTTTTGATCCCGCGTTCCGTTTTTATTGGCATCCTGACTGGCAAACAGGTACATCACATCATTACGGGGGTCGTACTGGGAACGCACCACGGAATAATTGGCAGGAACCAGCTGCGTTTTGACCTGGCTGGTCGCGTCGAAATGATAGAATCGCCGCAAGTCTTTCCGGTTGATCAGGGTATCGCGGTTGGTATCCTCATCGTATACCGACACCAGGTAGTAGTCGCGGTTGATGGGTTTCTTGTCTAAAGAATCCGGCACAAAGGAAGGATAATACAAAGTTTTGATTAAGGCCGGATGATTGAAAAGGAAATTCAGTTTCTCGTCATTCAAGTCATAATGCGCAATATTCATCAGGTTATAGCCGTACAGAATGTCGATTCCCGGCATAAAATGCTCAAATCCTTCTCCCTCATCTTCGTCGTAAGCGCTTTTGTAATACCGGTAATTGCCTCCGGCCGCATTGCCCTTGCGGTTTGATTTATACACGGTTACCAACCTATGCGCTGGCATTCCGGTCATAATCACCGCATTGGGACTGGTGGTCAGTTGGTTGAAGGAAGCGTTTCCTTGAATAGAATTCAATAAAGAATCTTTGTCGTCCGCATACGCGGACGCATCAACCCTGATCTGCTCCTCTTTCCGCTCTTCTTTCTTATGAGTGCAATGAGCAAGCAAAAAAACCAGCGTGCTCCCGGCGAGCATCGCCCTGATCGGCAATCGATAGCGCATTTTTTACGGATTGTTAAAAAATAGGCATCCGTCTGGTGAGTAGGAAAGGTTGAAAAACCCCACTACTTACCAGACGGATGTCATTTGCAGATAGAACGCATTATAGCAGACAAAACACGCTTGGGAAAATCTTAAAAGACTTACCTCAGTCCAGCAGGGCTTTCATCGTGCCTAAGGTCGAGAGAAACTCATCCATTTTAGGTTGGTTGATAATCAGGTTCACTTCCCTTCCCTTTTTGTCAGTGTCGATCAATTCAGAATTGACCAGTTGGCGAATGTGGTGTGAGATGGAAGGCTGGGCCAGATTGGTCAATTGCTGAGCCTGTGTACAATTGATGCTTCCCTGTCTGGCAATCTCCTGCAGAATGATAAGCCGATGACGATCACCCAATGCTTTGGCAGCTTTGGCAATGAATTTTTCGTTAGTTTCAGTGTTCATTTTGAACCAGGTTTAAGGTGAAATTTTATCCAATAGTTTAAATATACGCAAATCTGATTCAGATCAGCTTTTTTTTTGTAAAAAAATCATGTAATTAACCTTTCTACCCTTTTAAAATGTCAGCTACATAAACCAGGACTTTTAGGTCAGTGCAGTGAAAAAGCGGGCAACTAACGGGGAGATTTTTGCATTGAAGCCCTTTGGTTGCGCTAAAAATGCCTTATTTGCCCTCGGCTATCAGACCAGCCCTGGCGGCCGTTCACTGTATCGACACGCTTGCCATTGCTACATATTTCAGTATCATTTTATTTCAAAGCGTGTGCTTTCAACTCTCAAAACCAAACCCGCTTACGCCCGAGGGCTGTGGGTAGTTCTGCTACTACATCTGTTGTATTCGACTGCATCCGGCCAGTCTCACTCCGTCCCTACCTACCGCAATCCGGTCATTGCGGGCGACTTCGCGGACCCATCGGTGATTCGCGTCGGCGATACTTTTTATGCGGCCGGTACTTCCTCCGAATGGGCTCCGGCCTATCCCCTCTATCGTTCGCAGGATTTGGTCAACTGGCAATACCTGGGACCCATTTTCAAGGAAATGCCTGCCTGGACGATGGGCAGTTACTGGGCACCGGAGCTTTATCACCGGGACGGAACCTTTTATGTCTACTATACCGCCCGTCGCAAATCGGACCAGCGCTCCTACATCGGGGTAGCCACTACCCGCAACCTGGGTCAGGGATTTACCGACCACGGCTGTATACTGGAGTGGACAAGCGAAGCCATCGATGCCTTTGTGGTCGAGCAGGACGGCAAACACTATATTACCTGGAAAGCCTACGGATTGGACCAGGACAAACCCATTCAGCTTTTGGGCCGTGAACTCACTGCGGACGGACTGAAGGTTACCGGAGAAGTTTTTACCCTGCTGCAAGCGGAAGACACTAACTGGGAGGCGGGCGGTCTGGAAGGACAGGCTCTGTTCCGGCACGGACGTTACTGGTACATGACCTATTCGGGAAATGCCTGCTGTGGTAAGGATTGCAATTACCAGGTGGGCCTGGCACGCGCCCTCACGTTGCAAGGCCCCTGGGAAAAATATTCCGGCAATCCGGTTATGTACAGCGATCAGAACTGGAAATGTCCCGGTCACGGCACCGTAGTCACGACGGCCGACAACCGCTATTTTTACCTGCATCACGCTTATCACAGTACGGACTTTGCCTTTACCGGACGCCAGGGCTTGCTCAGCGAACTGGTCTGGAACGAGCCCGACGGATGGCCCGTTTTTCGCAACGGCCCTATTCCTGCCCTTGAAGCCGCCTCTCCCCTGGGCGCTCAACAGCGCGTGAGCCTGGATACGGGAACGGATTTTACCCAGGCCAACGCGTCGCTGCCCTGGGTGTGGGACGTAAGCCGGCCCAAGCCCACTTTTGCCGTCCGGCAAGGCAGCCTGCAACTGACAGGCAACGAGTCGGCAGGTCCGGCGGGCACCTTTTTAGGAATGGTCGTCAAAAAGGGAAGCTACTCCTTCACGGCCACCATTCTGCCGCAGGTGAAGACGCTGCAGAGCGTGTGCGTATACGGCGATGCCCAAAACGCCCTGGGAGCGGGCGTAAGCAAAGATTCCCTGGAAATCTGGCAGGTGAAAGCCGGAATCAGGCAAGTACTTCTGAAGCGCCCCCTGCCGAAAGGTAAGCAAGCCGTACAGCTTCGGTTACGGGGCCGGCAGGCTCATTACGAATTGAGTTGGGCATTCCCAGGTTCTCCCTTCGAGCCAATCGGACCCGCCACTGTGGATGGCAGCTTTCTTCCGCCCTGGGACCGGGCACCGCGGGTAGGTATCAGTGTGAGCGGAAAAAGCGGAGCGAAAGGTGCTTTCCGCTCCGTTCGTTTAAAATACGATTGAAAGCAAGCAGTTAGCAATTGGCTCTCAGCAACCAGATTGTAAAGAGGAGCAGGTAGAATCCAGGAATCAGTTGCTTTTGCGGGAGCAATCACTCTGACGCATCGGCTGGCTTGAGCCAGACCATCTGGGTGAAGGCTCCGTTGACGGCCGCATCCCACACTTCCACCCGTACCCAGGTTCGGTCGCGGAGCCGGACCGGGAAACGGAACTGCTTCTTGCCGAACGCCTGGGTTGCCGTCAGATCGATTCGCTCCCGGTACACGCGTTGGCCGTCGCCGGAGATGATTTCGGCAAAAGTCAGCGGGAATGTCCAGTCAATGGTTAACTCTACGGTGGCTTTCCCGTCCGGAGGCAGGATAAGGGTTTCGCCGGCTCCTTTACCGTTTACCCGGAAAGAAGGCAGCAACACTTCGCCGGTACTGCAAAAAAAGCGCCCTTGCTCCATGGCATCCAGCACCGGCTGCCAGCCCTGCCGGAAGTCGGGCAAGGCATCTAACTGCAGGTAGTTGACGTTCAGGTGGGCGTACATTTCGTTGGCATGCGTCACCGAAAACAGGTCCGATTCGGCAATTACTTGTTTTTTCAGTCCCCAGTTGGCCATATCGTCCATCAGGTCCAATACCCGTCGGCTCAGTCGGGGTTCCGACAAATCGCCGGGAATGGCTTTCCAGGCCGCTCCCAAAAACCGGTCGGACTTGAAAAACGCCTCTTCCTTGTATTGATCTGGATAGCCCGTTGACCCCTTCGTGCGGGCGTGGGCAGTCCAGGCCAGGCCTTTTTCCATTTCCAGCAGTTTGAGCACCTCCGTCTTGTCGGCAATGCGGTAGACTTTCCCGTAGCGGGGATCATCCGTCAGGAAGGGCTGACCGGGCTGCCGGGCCATGATCCAATAGACGGGTCGGGGGAAGAGGTTCATCCAGTGGCCACCCAAAAACTCATTGGGCTCTTCGCCGGGCAGCAGCAGAAAAGTCGAATCCGAAAGTCGTTGACATTGCTCAAACAAAGCCTGCAATTCCGCCAGCCGCTGGTTGTCGGGTCCCTTGGGATGAGCCGTGTAATGGAACTCTCCCAGGTGCACAATGTCGACACCGGTTTCCTTAAACACTTCCACGAATTCTGGCTTTTCCGGAACCGGCTTCCCGGCCATGACTACCTGCATAATAAATTCGTTGTGAAAATGGCTGGCCATGGTTTTGTAACCGCGGAGAGGTGGATACGAATCGCCGTGGGTAAACTTCTTGACCTCTTCCAGCAGCGGACCGGCCGGGGTATCGCCGAGCAGACAGAAGAAATTGAGCCGCTGCTGGGTACCGGGAGGTGCGTTGAACCAGGGCACAAAGCGCTTGTCGCCCTCCAACTCCTGCCGGATTCCCATACCGTAATCCGGCAACAGGGAACGGTACTGCGCTCCGTACCAGACGAACCGAAGATTGAAAGCTTCATCCAGGGGATAGAAATACTGGTGTGGAGCAGGAAAAATGGCCAGGCTGCCGCCTTTGTTTTCGCCAATGATGGTCCGGTACTTCACCGCCAGGTTGTGGCTGGCTTCACCCGCTACAGGCCTGGCCGTTTGCAAACGACGCAGCGTATCCGACCAGTTGATCGATTCCCAGGCGGGCTGCGGACTGGCAAGGCCCGCATCGTAGAGAATGGCCGTGGAATCCTGCGGCGTAGAAACGACTGCCGCCACGTTGAACAGCGGGCTTCCGTGGTACAGCGTGACTTCCAGCGCACCCGTAAACGAAGCCGCCCGTACTTCCGAAAAGCAGATCACGGTACGTGCCCCCACGCTGGAAATTTTCACCTCTTTCGGACTGAGGCGCACTGTGTGCGATTGGTGGGGCTTTTGGGGCACCTTATCGAAGAAAATGTTCCAGCCGTTCTGCGAAACCAGGTCCCGCTTGCCTACCGTAAGGACAAAGCTGGGCTGCAATCGGGCGGCAATTTCTTGCAGCGCAGCGCCCTTTTTTCCCAGTTGGATGCTTTTAAACAAAGGCTGGTCGGCCTGTAAATCCAGGATCACCTTCGCCTGACGGGCTGGCCCCGCCGGCCAGGTAACGGTCAGTTGCTGGTCCTGCAACCGAGCCGTCGCCCCAGCCTTTTTATTTAAAGCGGAAACATCGACCGGCACCTGGGCCCGGACAGTGCCGAAAAAGAGCGTAGCCCCCATCAGGCAAATCACTTTCAGAAAGCGAAGCGTGTACATCATTAGACAGAGAATTGTATAAATCTATTAATGGATAAATGCCCTCCTACTTATTTTCCGTGCGAACAAGGCGGAGCGTCCCCGCCTGGATGCGCACCTCCCGTCGCCAACCACTCTACCATTCAGTGTCAATATTGAATCGGGTATACTGTTTCCGTTGTTGAATTTGTTCTGTCACCGCCGATAAAGAGGAACCAGAGAAGAAGTAACAACTGTCAGGGGAAACGGACAAAAAGAAATCGTTGCCTGACACGACGCCCCATCCATCGCTTCCTGCCTGGCTGTCACAGCGCAGAAAAAATCGCTTTTAACAAAAATGTTATTTATTAAAAAAATCACATTTAATAATCATCTAGTGCTGCGCTAAAAAGTATCTATTAACCTCTACCCACCCATGTCTGCCCAACTAAAAATAAAGGGATTCTTCAATGCATATTCTGCCGAAGCTTTGTTTCAAGCCTTTTTTATTTCGCATTCATTTATTGTCATTTCTTTAGAAGAATAAAAATTAACTTCGGTAAATCATTATCATTTCAAAATCTAGGCGACCGTTATGTCTTATTTTTCAATTAATTACGAATGCGATTTTCTCACCCGCATTCCGCCCGTTTTTCTTTTCAATCGGGCAGAATCCATACTTACTCCTTCCGTTTAGCCTTAGGTGCGCTGCTTCGTGGAAATGTCATATTAGCTATTAATCCGAAAAAACACATCGAAAAATATTTTAAAGCAAATGCTTGCGCGAATGAAAAAAGCGTTTCTACCTTTGTGTTATCAAATCGAAACATTAGAAAATCACAAATTACCATGTCACGCATTCACACATATGACCAACCGCAGATGCTGCACTTACTACCCTTAGTGGGGAGTAATGGCAAATGCTTCGGAAGCATATGGTTTCTTCCGGGTTCGGGGAGCAACGTGTCGAATGCAGAGACGATGACATAGATCAGGATCGTTTTTTCATCCCACAGGCTTAGCCCGGACGCTCCAACCGTCCGGGCTTTTTTTGTTTTTACCAGTTCAATTTTTACTTCCATGAAATTCAACGTCAACGCCGGAGCGGCACGCAACCGCCAGGTTACCAACTACGAAGGAGCCAAAGCTTTCGCCACGACGCCTCAGTTTGAGCTGTACGCGGCGGTAGTGACGGCGGCGCTGAGCGATCAGTTTTACGAAAAAGCCGACGATCGCCTGACCCGCATCCGTACCCTGATTGCTCAGAACGATGCCCTATTCGTGGCTCAACTGGCCATTTACGCCCGGGAAAAAATGCACCTCCGTTCCATTCCCCTGGTGTTGACGGTCGAATTGGCCCGAATCCACAACGGTGACAGCCTGATCAGTCGGCTGGTGTCGCGGGTGGTACAACGGGCCGACGAAATCACGGAGTTGCTGGCTTACTACCAGTTGGCCAACGAACGGAAAGGAGCGAAAAAACTGGGTTTGCTTTCCAAGCAGATGCAGAAGGGTTTGGCGCTGGCGTTCAATCGTTTCGATGAATACCAGTTTGCCAAGTACGATCGGCAGACCGAAGTAAAACTGCGCGACGCGCTCTTTTTGGTTCATCCCAAAGCCGCTTCGGCTGAGCAGCAAATGCTGTTCGACAAAATCGTGAACGGGAAGCTGGAAACGCCCTACACCTGGGAAGTGGAGTTGTCGGTGTTGGGACAGATCACATTCGAAGACGAAAACGCACGTGCCGCCGCCTTCCGGGCCAAGTGGGAAGAGTTGATCGACAGCGGAAAGCTGGGTTATATGGCTCTGCTGCGGAATTTGCGCAATATGATGGAAGCCAACGTGAGCCAGGAGCACATCGCGAAAGTAGCCGGTCGCCTGGCCAATGCCCGCGAAGTAGCGAAATCCAGACAGTTGCCTTTCCGCTTCTTGTCGGCGTACCGGGAAGTACAGAACGAAATGCCTTCCAAACACCAGATCAACCGGCAGGTGGTTTCGCTGCAGACAGCAATGATCCTGAGCGCTTTGGAAGAGGCCGTGGCAGTAAGTGCGGCCAACATCCGGGGCTTCGGTGCCGATACTTCGGTCCTGATTGCCTGCGACGTGTCGGGTTCCATGCAGCGGGCCATTTCCGCCCGAAGCACCGTGCAGAACTACGACATTGGTCTGATGCTGGGTATGTTGCTACAGTCGCGTTCGCAGTCGGTCATCACCGGCATCTTTGGTGATACCTGGAAAGTGATCAGCCTGCCCCGGCAGAATGTGCTGGCCAACGTAGGCGAACTGCACCGCCGGGAAGGGGAAGTGGGCTATTCGACCAACGGCTTCCTGGTCATCAAAGACCTGATTGCCCGTCGGTTGGTGATCGATAAAGTGATGTTCTTCACTGACTGCCAGTTGTGGAACAGACAAGGCACCGGGGAGTCATTGGCGCAACTGTGGACCCAGTACAAGCAGATCGCTCCCCAGGCCCGGTTGTACCTCTTTGACTTGGCGGGTTACGGTCAGGTACCCGTGCGGATAGCCGGTGACGTCAGCTTCATTGCGGGCTGGTCCGACAAAGTGTTTGAGGTACTGGCCGCCATCGAAAACGGCGGTTCTGCCTTGTCGGAGATCGAAGCGATCAGCTTCTGAAACCAATACTGACTCAGACTCACCTGATGGCATTCATTCTTCCCGATGGAAGGGCCATCAGGGTGATCTGAGTCAAAAATAAAAGGGTGTCGTAGAAGAAAGTTACTTCGTTTGGGACGATGGGGTCGCCGGTTCGAATCCGGCCGCCGGTAGCAATACGGGCGTAGCTCAGTTGGTTAGAGCACATAAACGTCTTTCTTCGTTGGTTACCCCTTTTCTTTTATCATCTACAGAGAGGGTGCCGTAGAACAGGGATACTTCCCGATGCCTCCAAAGAGGCCACCGGTTCGAATCCGGTTATCCGAAAGGATATGGCAGAGTGGCCGAATGCAATGGTTTACGCCTTGTTCACTGATTGCCCCTCCCCTAACCAAAAGGTGCCGTAGAGAAGAGATCCTTCGGGATCTTGTGACCCAGCGGTCGTGCAGGTTCGACTCCTGCCTCCCCTGCTCCGGCCGGGGAGTGGTGGAATGTAGACACGCAAGAATAATAATCCTCTTTTCGCCCGTTGCCCTTTTTAAATTATTTATTCAACTGCTTTCTACCTGAACAAAACACAATGCGAAAATTAGCTACCATACAAAAAATCAAATCACTGGAACCCATTGCCAACGCCGACAGCATTGAAAAGGCTACGGTGCTGGGCTGGCAACTGGTTGTGAAGAAGGGTGAGTTTCGGGTGGGTGAAGCCTGCATCTACTGCGAGATCGACAGCCTGTTTCCCGATCAGGAGCCTTTTGCCTTTCTCAAGCCCCGGGGTATGCGCATCCGCACCGTCAAGCTGCGGGGCCAGATTTCGCAGGGCATCTGCTTCCCGCTGAGCATCCTGCCCGAGGGCTACCCGATCGAAGAAGGCGCGGACGTGACGGAGGTGCTGGGCATCACCAAATACGAGCCCGTGCTGCCGGCTTCACTGAGTGGACTGGTGAAAGGAACCTTTCCTTCCTTCATTCCCAAAACCGACGAAACGCGGGTGCAGGTATTAGAAGAACTGCTCCGCAAATACGATGGCGAACGCTGCTACGTAACCGAAAAACTGGACGGTTCTTCCGTGACGTATTACCTCAAAGACGGAGAATTCGGCGTCTGCAGCCGCAACTACGAACTGCTGGAAACGGCCGACAATACGTTCTGGACCGTAGCCCGCCAGCTGGATATCGAAAACAAACTGCGGCTCGGCGGCAACGTGGCGCTACAGGGCGAACTGATTGGCAACGGCATTCAGGGCAATAAGTACAAACTGAAAAATCAAACGGTGTACTTCTTCAACGCATTCGACATTGATCGCTACGCGTATTTGGACTATGAGCAATTCGTGGAGGTCATTCGGCGGTTGGAATTGAACTCCGTACCGGTGCTGGATGCCTCTTTCCACCTGACGGCCGACATCCCGGCGCTGGTAGACATGGCCATCGGTCAATCGGTGCTCAACCCGGTCGTTCTTCGGGAAGGGATCGTGATCCGGCCGCTGGAAGAGAAGAACGACTTGCTGGGTCGGGTGTCTTTCAAAGCCATCAGTCCGGAGTTTCTGCTCCAGTATGAATAAAAATCATCAGGTGCCGTAGAAAAGAGCTACTTCTGGTCTTCATAGGTTCGAATCCTGTATTATCCCGAATAAAAGGATAATGATGCTCTTTTCGCCCGTTGCCTTGCATACACTTGGGTGCCGTAGACCTGGACTTCTTCGCCTTACAATCGATTCCAGAGCCTGGTCATTTGTCGCCCCAACCATTCCTTAGAAGAAGGATGTCGTAAATGATGGATACTTCGCGCCAAGCAGGGGAGGAATACCATAGTTGTTCCGTGCAGCAAAGGTATCCGGTTCGAATCCGGCCAGCGTTGCCCCGTTCCATCGTTGCCTGTTACTCCTTCTTTTAACTATTCTACTTCTAACCATTCGCCCGTAGCTCAATGGTGAGAGCGACACTCTTATAAGGTGAAGGTTGTGGGTTCAATTCCCGCCGGGCGAACCTTCAATTTTTGAATGAAGTTTAGTGCAGAGTTTTATCCTTAGCGTAGGCCTTAAGGCCTACGCTAAGGATGGCTATCCGCTGAAAGCTATCTTCCACCTTTAAATTCAAAACATATGCGAACCCATCTCAGTCATCCTTTCGCCCGGCTTTTCCCGGAAGCGGTAGCCACCTGACTCACTCCCTTTTTTTACGGCTGGACGAAGCCATAAAGTGGATTGAATAGTTGGAACGCCCTTCCGGGTGATCCATCCTGTCTTTTTCGGACTGATCCAGTCCGTCAATCAGTATTCACATCCACACTTATGGGTTATGACCACCGAAGAAATTCACTTTCTGCAGGAATGCCTTGACCTGCGCCAAAAGACCTTTTACTATTTCAAAGATAAATATGCCCTACAACTCCTCTCCTATTATATAAAGGATGAGCTACCCATCGGACAGTTGAAAAAGTCAGCGCTGGGCTTTTTGCTGGACAAACCTTTGCTCAAAACCCTTACGGCCCATTCAGGAACGGGCACTTTGACCCGACAGGCGTTACGGGACTACTGGCCGGAAAAGCCGCTGATCCTGAAATTGAGCTTGGGCTGCTGGGGCAAATCGCACAAAAAGAAGCATTCCAACTGGCACCAGACTTCACGGCCTGGCCAGAGTCTGGTACTGCGATTGAACTTCAGCCATCACCACAACAAGGCGTATCAAAATCTGTTGCGCCCGGTAGATAGCTATCAGCCTTTTTCCAATTTAGGGCACCCCAGCGACCCGACGCAGTATACGCTGGCCTGGGTAAGGCTCGACCTGGATTGGGAAACCGGCGAAGTGCTCATTGAAGAAATCCAGAACGACTGGCTGCGGAATGCACAGTATGAGTATGACTGGCTCATGAGAAGTTACCAGCGAAACAAACACAAGGTACACCAGGATTGGCTGTTCAACCAGTTCGACACTTCGTTGGGAAGACTGAGCCGGTATTACCAGGAGGTGCTGAAGCCTTACGAACGCATCTGGGACGAAGCGGCGCTATCGGCGGCCATCTGGTTTATTCGCGAAGAATTGGGTCTGGAGCGGATCTTTTACCACACTTTTGAAACGGGCAACCAAATCAAGGGTATCAAAACGGACTTTCCGCCCCGGTCGCTGTACACCCAATTGCCCCGTCGGTTCGGCTTCCAGGAAACTGACGAAATACCTCAGTTCCTGCGGGAAGTCCGGCACGTGCGAAAATTAGCTCAAACGCACGATCTGCGTTGGTACCGGCTGGACCTGTCTGACCAGGGCTGAAAAAGCCGCAATCGTCTTCCTTATTACATAGAGGACGGAACGGATGCAAGGCAAAAATATAGATTATAATAAATATTTTTATCTTGCATCCACTTTGTCCTTCTTCTTTGTCCGGCAACTGAACGATTCTTTACGTGTAACCCAACCCCTTTACGCATGATTATCTACGGTACCCAACCCACTACCCTTCGGGCAGAAGATCTGAGCCTGGACAAATGTCCCAACTGCCAGAGCCAGCAGACACTCCAGCTTTCCGTGCTGGCCCGGTATTTCCACTTGTATTTTATCCCCACTTTCCCCTTCAGAAAGGCGGTGGTTTCTTATTGCAGCAGCTGTCGACAGATACTGGAAGAGAGGCAGATGCCGGATCACCTTTACGAACAAGCCATTCGCATGAAAACCGATGTCCGGTATCCACTCTGGTACTTCAGCGGCTTGGGGCTGATTGGGCTTCTGATTGCTGGACTCACCCTCTCGTAACTTTTGTTCCGGCCCCATTCTTTTCTTAAGTGTTTGGTCAGTTAAACAAAAGTTTTTCGGGTTTTAAAGCAACAGACAAAGGTTCCATCTTTAGGACAATCAAACGTGTACAAGTAGGACTGTCGGCTTACATGATGGCATCTTTGTCTGATTAGCTGCTCAATTGTATTTCAAACCCTGACTAAAAAATACCTTCACCGGTTCAACCAGCACTTTTTTCAGTCTTCTGAGCCAGATTGGATAACCGAATGTCGTAAAAGAAGCTCCTGAGTTCTTCGGCAAAAACCTGGGGCAACTCCAGGGCCGCAAAATGGCCACCTTCTTCCATCGTTTTGAAGCTGACCACATTCACAAAACGCTCTGCCCACTCTTTCGGGAATTGCGCTTCTCTCGGAAACACCGACACACCCGCCGGTACACTGCTTTTCTGAAATGGTTGCGAGCCACCCCATTGAGTCATCGCTTCCAGTTTGTACATTCTGACCGAGGTTGCAACCGTTTGTGTTACCCAATAGATCATGATGTTGGTAAGCAACTCATCTTTGCCGCCAAATGCCTGCTCTATCAATTCGGGGGTTGCCCCGGCACTGCCGAAACTAAGTATCCAACCAGCCAGCCCAACGGGCGAATCGTTCAAACCGTAGGCCAACGATTGCGGCTTGGTAGCGTGCACCATGGCGTAAGCTCCCTCCGCGTACCACCACTGCTGTACAAACTGGGCAAATTGTTTTTCGGCTTCGGTCATGGTAGCTGGATCTTCCTGCCCCATGGGATAGCCCACATCGGTAAAATGCACACCCGCCATTACTTGAGGATATTTTGAAGCCAAAGCTTTGGTAACGCCCATGCCTATATCGCCCCCGGCTGCGTAGAATTTTTCATAGCCAAGGTTTTCGGTCATTAGCACCTTCCATAAGTCAGCCACTGCTTCGCTGCTCATGGCAACTTTATCGGAAAAACCGAAGCCGGGAATGGATGGTATTATCAGGTCAAAGCTTTGATCGCCTTCGGTAAGTAAGGGAATGATTTTGTGGAAGCGATAGTAGCTGTCGGGCCAGCCGTGCGTCAATATGAGTGGCTTGGCATTTTTACCTTTTCCCCTGATGTATTGAAAATGAATTTTCACACCGTTCACATCCGCCATGTACTGCGGATATTGGTTGAGCAATGATTCGTGCTTGCGCCAGTCGTATTCGGTGAGCCAATAGTGAACCAGTTTCCGCAGGTAATTTTCGTTGGTACCGAAATGCCAGCCGGAGCCTGGTTCCTCACCCGGCCAGCGGGTATTTTGTAAACGGTATTTCAAATCATCTAGCACTTGTTGAGCCACAGTTACTTTAAATTCGGTTGTGTTTTTCATGGGATTTTTTTTAGTGGGTGAATAAGAATCGGTGATGTTCGTATACAAGCAAAGCTATTGTTCAAACAGGTACGCTGTTAGAAGACATGTCGGAAGAAATGGTAAAAACTTCGGTTTCTTTACCTTCCTATTTACGCGATAATGAGTGGGTTATCCTTTGCGGTATTGCGTAGGGGTAGTTTTTGCCATCTTTTTAAATGCTTTTGTAAAATGAGAAGCATCTTCAAAACCAAGCCAATGGCATATTTCCTGTACGGACATCGTGGTCTGCTTCAACAGGCTTTTGGCTTCCATCATCACAAATTCGTCTATAAAGACTTTGGCCGGCTTGCCCAATTCAACCTGTAAAACTTCGCTCAGATATTTGGGCGTTATGTTCAAAAGCGCAGCATAGTACGCTACTTCCTTATGCCGGGTAAAATGCTCCCCTACCAGCTTTCTGAACGCGTGGGTAATTTCTTCGCTCCTGAAAACACGCCCGTTCTTAGGTTTGCCATTCTGGATGGCGTGAAACGAATTTGTCAGCATCAGCAGGGAGTAAACGATACCTGGGATCGCCTCTTTTTCGTCTTTCAACACTTTGAGCAAACCAAACAGGGCCTTTGCCTTCTTTACTTGTTCGTCGGTCAACTGAATCACGTGATTGCCGCCGTGGAAAAAGAAGGGCAGCGAATGCAAAAAGGGATTTGCCTGTATTCCTTCAAACAGTTCTTCGGTAAAATAAACCGTATCGTGCTCTGCCGTATAATTACCGGCCCATTGACACACCATTCCCGGCCCGACGGTAGTGAGGCAGTGTGCTTTCAGTAAATAATCGGTGCTGCCAATCTTAAACACATCGCCCTTCCCCGTGTAAGTAATGCCGATTCCATAAGCAAAGGTTCTGAACGGAAAATTGACGTGGGCGTTCTGGTAGGTATGCCGGTCGGCTAAAAAAAATGGCAAGTTACAGTTGTGCGCGTTCTGGTGTTTCAGAAACTCGAACAGGTTAAAAGATTCCAGGTTGAATTTTTTCTGCATATCCGGCATTTATTGTTCACTTCGCCGCGTTTGGATGCGTCATCCAGGGAAGGTGCCTGGTGGAGATCCATTTCACGTCATAGTTTGTGCTATAAAAGAGGTATTGCTGGTCGGGGGTGACATAAGCGCAGTATTCGTAGGTGTCCGAATTGAATTTATTGCCCAGGTTCTTTGCGGGTGTCCACGTGCCATCACGGTTGCGCAGTGAATAATAAAGATCTCCATTGCCATAAGTATCGGCACGGTCGACAGAAGTAAAGATGAGGTATTGTTCGTCCGGAGCGATCATCGGGTCGTGCTCCATCTTTTCGGAGTTGATAGCCGGTCCTAGATTTTCGGGTGTTGTATACACGCCATTGACGTAGCGGCTTACATAGAGATCGTGTGACCCCAGCGTTCCCGCACGATTGGATGCAAAGTATAAATTACCATTCGCCGAACGCGACACATAGTACTCGGTACTGTCAGAGTTTACGCCTTCGGAATTTTCGGGCTTCGTCCACGAACCATCGCGCTGAGGACGCACGAACCAGATATCATAGTCTGGAATGGTATCTCCGCTACGTTGAGGTCGGTTTGAAATATAATATACCGTTCCGTCGCTGGTGATAAAGGGGTCAGCTTGCGAATATTCCGTTTCAGTAAATGGAGCCAGCACCGGTTTACTCCAGGTGCCATCTCTCAGTTCTGTCACGTAAATCATCCACTTTCCTTTGCTGGATCTTGAAAAGTAAAAACACTTTCCATCCGGAGAAAAGGCCGCATTAAAGTCAAGTGAGTCGCTGCTTACAATGCCGGGAAGGAAAGGAGTGGCAACCGAATCGGGCAGGGGTTGGGGATAGGTAATAGCAGTGGGTTGTCTCGGTTCGCGGGCACACTGCATCGTCAGCGCCGCGATCGTTATCAGGAACGAATTTCTGATGGATATGCCTGAAATCATGGGTGATCAGGAGGTTTTTGTTTTTCGGTAGTAGTATCCGAGTGCTTTTTCGCGACTTCCACACACATTCATGTCGCACCATTTGCGCTTCCCATTCTTGGAGGTGTCCAGAAAAATCCATCCGCAACGTGGGCACTCCTTTATTCGACGGAAATCCGCTCCGGTCAGAATATCAAACGCTGATTTGATGACGGAATTGAGCGGCTCGTCAAGAGAGCTTTCATCATTGCTAAAATGCACCTCCGCGCCGGCCGCGCCAAATCTCATATTGATTTTCTGAAAAGTCAGTGAAAGTCTTTCGTTGAATGCCTTCACCACGGCTGCGTCCGGCGACGTACCGGCGGCAATGGCTGAAAAAAGCGGATAGAGGTTTTCGCGGGTATCAATCACATCGCGAAATGCGGCTGAGGCGAGTTCCCGTCTTACAGAGGCCTGTTCCCGGAGTGTTTGTAGTCTCTGCCCGCGAAGCGATCCCACCTTTGCTGACCAGGCCAGAAAATCTTCAAATGTTTTCAGGTAATCAAATTCAGGAGCCGGCTTCCGCGTATTAACCGTGTTGATGAAATCAAATACAAGACACCCTCCGTCCAGTTGAAGGCTTTCCAGCGTTCTTATCATGCATACATTATTTTACCACCTAAAATACGTTTAAAGGTAAAGTATTTTTTACTTCTAAAAAGATTTTACCGGTAAAATTTAAAAGAACGACACTCAACTTTTTACATCTTGGTGGGTTTTTACCATTTCCCATAATTTTTTGTAGTCTTTTCGTCGGCTTCTTTCTCTTATCACCATACGGAAGTCTTGCGGTGGGATTTGCTGGCAATTGTTAAGGATAGGCCACTTGCTTCCGATTCCCGGAGACAAATGCGGCCAATGGGCTTTTACCTTTTGGGTGAGGCCAGTTTCCGGATTGACACCCTGAAATGAAACCCGTACGTCATCCTGATTACCCGTAATTCAATTCATTCTTCACAATAAACATCCACTATTTAACTGATTATGAAAAGCATCTTACAACAGATCATTGCTCAAAACAAACAACAGGAAAAAGCCGAAGCCGAAGCCCGCCAGCAGGAAATGAACAATCCGGAGACGAAAGACAGTCGCCGGGATTTTCTCAGGAAAACGGCTTTGGGAGGTATTAGTTTGGGAGGAATGCTGTCACTTTCTCTGGAGGACACCATCGCCCAGACTACTTCCAAAGTAAAGCGGGCGTCAAATCCATCCGACCTGAAAATCACGGATATGCGCTATGCCTTAACCAACGTAATGGGAGGAACGGCCATCATCCGGATTGATACCAACCAGGGTATTTATGGGCTGGGTGAAGTAAGGGACGCGGCCGATGTGCGCTACGCCCTGTTTCTGAAAAGCCGCATTCTGGGCGAAAACCCCTGCAACGTGGAACTGATTTTCCGGAAAATCAAGCAGTTTGGCGGGCAGAGCCGCCAGGGCGGGGGCGTGTGTGCGGTAGAGATGGCACTCTGGGATTTGTGCGGAAAAGCGTATAACGTACCCGCCTGGCAGTTGCTGGGGGGCCGCTACCGGGATAAAGTAAGATTGTACGCCGACACCCCGGAAGCCAGTTCCGTAGAAGAGCAAAAGAAGCTGATCAGCTACCGGGTCAATGATCAGGGCTATACCTGGCTGAAGATGGATGTGTCCATCGGAGAGCTGAAAGGGAAACCCGACACGCTGGTAAATTCCAAATTGTGGCAAAACAGCCAGGGTAATTTAGCGCAGTGGGGAGACCAGAACAACATCACCTCCTACTCCAACACCCTGCACCCCTTTACTCAGATTCAAATCACCGAAAAGGGGCTGGAGGAATTGGCCCAGGTGGTAGACAGTACCCGGAAAATGATCGGTTACGAAATTCCGCTGTCTACGGACCATTACGGCCATTTTGACATGAACAACGGCATCCGACTGGGGAAGGCGCTGGAAAAATACCGCCTGGCCTGGCTGGAAGACCTGGTTTCGTGGGAATTGACCAGTCAATGGAAAACCATGTCGGATGCTTTGGAAACGCCCACCCTGACTGGCGAAGACATTTATCTGCTGAAAAACTTCAAACCCCTGATCGATGCCCGTGCCGTGGACATCGTTCACCCGGACCTGGCCACTTCGGGGGGATTGTTGGAGACGAAAAAAATTGGCGACTACGCGGAAGAAAACGGTATCGCCATGGCGATGCACCAGGCCGGAACCCCGGTTTCATTTATGGCCAATGTTCATTGTGCCGCTGCTACCCTGAATTTCCTCTCCCTGGAACACCATTCCGTCGATATTCCGTGGTGGGAAAGTCTGGTAAAAACCACCGATGGGCGACAATTGATCACCAAAGGCTTTGCCAATGTGCCACTTACCGCACCGGGATTGGGGATCGAACTCAACGAAGACGTAGTAAAACAACATCTGCACCCACGCGATAAAAGCTTTTTTGCGCCCACCAAAGAGTGGGATGAAAGACGTTCAGTGGATCGTATTTTCAGCTAATGCTGACAACCAGCGGGATAAGTAAGACAATGAGTCCTACTCAGCGTTCGTTGAGTAGGACTCATTGCTTAAGATTACCCACGCAGCCAGTTTTAGTGAAGATTTGATCCGGCCTAATGCGGTTCTGTTTGGTGCTTCTCATTGGCTTTACTCATACCGCAGGGCCTTGATCGGATTGGCCCGTGCGGCTTTCCAGGTCTGGAAGCTGATGGTGATCAAGGCAATCATCAGCACCAGTACGGCGGGCATGCCCAACATATATACCGTCAGATCGACGCGGAAAGCGTAGTTGCTGAGCCACTGATTGATACTCCACCAGGCCAACGGCCAGGCCAGCAGATTGGCCAACAGCACCAGTTTAAGAAAATCTTTGGAGAGGAGAAGCAGAATGTTGGAAGCAGAAGCACCCAGCACCTTTCTTACGCCGATCTCTTTGGTACGTTGGGTAGTGGTGAAGGCAACCAACCCAAACAGACCCAGACAGGCGACGAATATGGCCAGCCCCGCAAAGAGTGCGAATACGCGGCCAAATTGACGATCGGCCTGGTATTGGCTGTTGAATTGTTCATCCAAGAAGAAGTAATCAAAAGGATTGGCGGGAAAGATTCGTTTCCACTCTTTTTCCACATTCGCAATGGTGGCGGCAATTTGCTGGCGGTTTCGGGTGGATGTATCTAGTTGCAGAGAAAAGTAAAAAGCATTTTCGTAGTTCTTATCGTAGTAGTACACCATCGGATCGAAGGCTTTGTCGAGGGAATGGTGGTGATAATTGGCAATGACGCCGGCAATTTCAACGGTAGAACTCCCAAACCAGATCCGTTGTCCGACTGCCTGGCTGGCATTGTGGAAGCCCAATTGATGCATAGCGGCTTCATTGACCAGCACTTTCTGCCGGTTGCTGCTGGTTTGGTTAGGCAGAAACCCGTTTCCCGCCAGCATGTTCATTCCCAGCGCCGGCACAAATTGCTCATCTATCGCGAAGTAAGTGTATTGATGCCGAGCCGGGTCCGGGTTATCCACCCGTTTGATTCCCCCGGCATTACTATTGAGTTCGTACATCCCATTGCCCGGCAGGCACTCTGAAAAGGATACGTTCTTAACGGCAGGTACTTCCTGCAGTACGTTCCTGAAACGCCCAAACAACACACTTTTCGTGGAATCGGCACTGGTGAGCTGGGGCGCGTGCAGCACCAGCACCTGCTCAGGCTTCATTCCCAGTTCCTGGTTCTGCATGTAGTCCAGTTGGCGGTAGATGGTCAACGTGAGCGCGATGAGCACCACCGTGATGGCAAACTGTCCTACTACCAGGCTCTTTCTTAAAGTCACTCCTTCTTTGGTAGCCGTAAATCGGCCTTTCAGCACCGCGATCGGTTTGAAACCCGACAGGGCAAAGGCCGGATAAAGCCCCGCCAGCACACTGCCCAGCAGAAACAGGCCCAACCACGATACCCATAACCAGAGCGGTAGGGTGTATTGCGAAAGTGGTTTGCCGGTAAGTTCATCGAACAGTGGGCGGGTAAGCTGCGCAATGGTCAGGGCCAGCACAATGGCCAATCCATTTACCAATACTGCCTCCAGCAAAAACTGTCGTATCAGTTGCCCCCGCTGCGAACCCATCACTTTACGGATGCCGACCTCCTTCGCCCGCTCTACCGAACGAGCCGTGGAAAGATTGATGTAGTTGACCCAGGCAATAATCAGAATGAGGACACCAATACCCAAGAGGCTGTATACCAATTGAGCACTGCCGTTTGGCTCGGCTTCGTAGGTTTTACGCGAATAGAGATGGATGTCGTTGAGCGACTGCAATTCCAGTGTCTCCTTGCTGTTCGGTTGGGAGAGGTATTTTTTGTTGAAGGCCGGCATTTTGGCGAACAAGCTGGTCGGATGGGCGTTGTCTGCCAACAGCACGTACAGGTAGTCGTTGTTGCCCTCCCAGCCATAGGACCAGCTCTTCCAGTCGTGTGAGGTGGCGTAGGAAACCAGCACATTGAGGTGAAAATGCGAATTAGCGGGCATGTCCTTCATAATACCACTTACCTGGAGGGTCTCCTGGTGGTAACCGTCGTTGAAGGCCAGTACCTGCCCGATGGGATCAGCGGTACCGAAGTACTTGTGGGCCAGCGACTCCGACAACACCACTGTGTTGGGCCGGGCCAAAACCGATGCCGGATTGCCTTTCAGCAAGGGGAAGGAAAATACCGAAAAGAAGCGGTCGCTCACCAGGGCCACCTGCCCTTCGCGGTAATTGACGTTCTGATACCCAATGACGCACTTATCACGGAGCCGGAAGTGCGTATGATCAATTACTTCCGGCATATCGGCCACCAAAGCCGGCCCCGCCGCGTTGTAAGCACAGGCGTCTTCAATGGTCCTGCCATCGTGTTTACTCGTTAAGGAAACCCGGAAAATCCGGTCCCTTTTTCCGTGAAACTGATCAAAGCTCCTTTCAAAACTCACGTATTGAAGAATCAATAAGCAGGCTGCCATGCCAATGGCCAGACCCAGCACGTTGATCAGGGAAAAGACCCGGTGGCGCTTCAGATTGCGCCAGGCGGTGAGCAGATAGTTTCTTAGCATAACACAAGCGGTTTTGCTTGTTGTTTCAATGAAGATACCACATTTTCAACATACTCATTGTAAGCAACTTGCAAAAACCCACGACAACAAATTGTCTCATTTTGAAACAGTCTATTGTATCAGTTTCTGACACCGGAGACCAAAGAACGGGGTATTTTTCAAAAATTCAGGGCTGGAGAACAGATCTGAAAGCGACCCGTTTGGGCTTCCGAAAACAATACGGCCCATCATTAATTAGCCAACTATTTCTTAAGTTCGCCGATTGATTGGGCGGCTACATCGATTCCTTCAACCGATAAGCTTACCTTTCGGGCTGAAAAATCATTTAAGAATAAGAATAAACAACATAGGTAGGAAAATGAAATAATTGAATGTTTGTCGACTGTATCAATCATACCAAGATAAACCTTTCATATCCCAACCGGCTCTTCATACCGGCTTTTACTATTCACCCAGGCTGATCGCTCCAATGCTCCATCAGATTTTACGTATTCGGCGGTTTTTAATACTGGGAATTCTGTTTTCACAGGTAGTTCCAGGACTGAGTGCTCCTTCCCTTCCCATCAAAAACACCCGCTTCCGGAATTCATCTTCTACTTTTTCCGATTCGCTCACGATCAGAGGTTTGCTTCAGGCTGCTGACAATTACAGCAACTTTGATCAGTTAAAGGCGCTCATGTATGGTAGAAAAGCGCTCAAACTGTCTGAAGAACAAAAGGATGAAAAAGGATTGGCTGACTCCTACCGATTCATAGCCGATATCAATACGACGATTTCCAACACTGATTCGGTGCAGTTTTTTTGTCGCCAGGCGCTTGACTTATACCTGAAGTTGCAGGTCAAAGAAGAAACCGCGGACGTATTGACGATTCTGGGCTATTCGGACTTCCTGCACGGTAATTACACGAACGCAAAAAACCATTATAAGCAGGCACTTCAATTATACACTGCCGTTGGCAGCCAGAAAGGAATCGCAAAAATACATAACGAATTTGGACTGGTGTACTGGACGCAAGGGAATTACACCCAAGCGCTCAGCGCTTTCCAGCAAGCCATCCAGCTGTACGAAACGGTAAAGGACCCTAAATGGCATTCGTACGCAGAGAACAATCTAGGGCTTATTTACCTGGATATGAAACAGGACTCCCTGGCATTGGCACGCTTCAACAAGTGCCTGGAATTAAACACGCGCGTAGGAAATGTGTACGGAATAGCACTGGCCTACAGTAACATGGGCGATGTTTACCAACATCTTAAACAGGATTCGCTGGCACTTTCGTATTTCAACCAATCTTTATCACTCAGCCGACAACTTGATAGCCAGGATGGCGTGGCCAGCTGCCTGAAAAGTATTGGCTTGCTGAAAATAGCGCAGGGAAATACGACGGAGGGCCTGGCCTACCTGAATGAGGCAATGGCTATTTTCCGGCAGATAGACAACCAGGAAGGCCTGGGACAGTGCCTGGTGAACGTAGCCCGTATGTATAAACAAAACGGTCAATTGCCGGAAGCGCTTGCCATGGCAGAGGAAAGCTTTCAACTGGCTAAAAAACTCAATGCCAAGTACCTCATCAGCCAGTCGGCCCACTTGTTGGCTACTATTTACCAACAACAAAAGCAGTATGCCCAAGCGATGGCATTTCACGACTTATTCCGGCAATACGAAGATAGCCTGCTCACCGCTGAGAACATCCGAAAAATCGAAGAACTGAGGCATTCCTTCCAACTGGAAAAAAAGGCCCTGGAAAACCGGAAACTTCGCCAGGAAAAAGAGCTGAAGGAAGCCCAAGCGCAAAAGTTATTCCTGCTGATGGCAATCATTGGCGGGATGCTTTTTATTGCCAATGTATTGCTGCTCTTTCTCTGGAAAATCAACCACGCCCGCAAACAAGCCAATCAGCTGCTTATTTACCAGCAAAGTCAGATTCTGGAACAGAATGAAGAGCTTCGTACAGCCAACGAAAGATTATCCGAACTGGATGGTGAAAAGGATGCTTTGCTCAGTATCGTGGCGCACGATTTAAAATCGCCCCTCAACCGGGCGGCTGGTCTCTCCCAATTGATTCGGCTGGCGGGTCCTCTGACCGATGAACAGGAGAATTATCTTCGACTGATCGAAAAAGTATCGAAAGACGGCGGGAGCTTGATCGCCGATCTGATGCTTTTGAATCAGGGACAGCAAAGCGTGGTTCAGCCTAAACTTTCGCCCATTGATTTGGCTAGCTGGATACATTCAGTAGTGGCCGGATTTGAATCCCAGGCCCAAAACAAAGACATCACCCTGCATTTTCAGCCATTGACCGAGCCTTGCGAAATCGTATCGGATGAAGAAGCGCTTACCCGTATTCTGGACAATATTTTGTCCAACGCCCTCAAATTTACGCGCCCGGGTAAAAATGTGTTCGTCGGTATGCATACTGTTGATGGCGACATCCGTATTACGATCCGGGACGAAGGGCCGGGTATCAGTGCCGAAGATCAGCAAAAGATGTTCAAGAAATTTCAAAGGCTTACTCCTCAACCTACCCAGGGTGAAACTTCGATCGGATTGGGCTTAGCTATTGTGAAAATGCTGGCGGAAAAAATCGGGGCGGAAATCCTGATGGAAAGTCAGTTGGGGAAAGGCACTCAGTTTACCTTACAGATTCCCCGGAGTGCCTTCACCGCTCAGTTATACCATTCCACCGCAAGGCTCTGACCCGCTTAACTGGATTCACTGCCAGCCCATCAAAACGCATAAAGGGGAATATAAATCATCAGGCCACTCTTTCAATCCGGCTCTCTTCCTCTTCCTGACCGGAGATTGCTTTCCGGTATTTTTGTTCGTCGAACTCCTTTTCGCTTTTGGCTACCACAATGGTCGCCACCCCATTGCCAATGAGGTTGGTGATGGCCCGGGCTTCGGACATAAACCGGTCGACGCCCAGCAACAGGGCCAAACCTTCTACGGGTATAACTTTGGTAGCAGTCAGCGTAGAAGCCAGCACGATAAAGCCCCCGCCAGTAACGGCTGCCGCTCCTTTGGAAGTGACCATCAGGATACCGATGATGGTCAGTTGCTGGCCCAGCGTCAGCTCTACCCGGAAAGCCTGGGCCAGAAAAATAGTAGCGATGGCCAGGTAAATAGTGGTGCCGTCCAGGTTAAAAGAATAACCCGTCGGAATGGTGAGGCTGGCGACGGGCTTGGAGCAGCCAAAACGCTCCATCTTGTGGATCATCCGGGGCAGCACCGACTCTGACGAAGAAGTACCCAACACGATCAGGATTTCCTGCCGGATAAACACCAGGTATTTCCACAGACTGAAACCATAAATACGGGCAACCAGGTTGAGTACTACGAATACAAACAAAAACATGGTCGTATACACCACCAGCATCAGCTTGCCCAAGGGAAGCAGCGTATCCACCCCGTATTTGCCGATGGTGTAGGCCATTCCTCCGAAAGCTCCCAGGGGAGCCAGCTTCATAATCATTCCCAACAGCGTAAACAGCACCCTGGAGAATCGTTCAAATGAGAGCAGTATTTGTTCTCCGTAATGCCCCAATTTAGTAAGAGCCAGCCCGAAGAGTACCGAAAAGAACAGCACCTGCAGAATGTCGCCTTTGGCAAAGGCTTCGAACACGTTGGAGGGAACAATGTGCGTAAAAAAGGCCACCCAATCCATTTCAGCCGCCTGGCTGGCGTATTTGGCGGTATCAGCCGCCCCGGTACTGGCACCCCGGGTATCTACGCCCAGTCCCGGCTTCACCAGATTGGCCACCACTACGCCAATAATCAGCGCAAAGGTGGTAATCAGTTCAAAGTACAACAGGGCTTTCCCTCCCACTCTACCTACCTTCTTCATATTGCCGATGCTGCCGATCCCCAGCACCACCGTCAGAAAGATGATGGGGACGATGACCATCTTGATCAGGTTGATGAAGGTTTCGCCCAGCGGGCGCATGGCGGCTCCGGCTTCCGGAAAAAAGGCACCCAGTAATACGCCCAGCAGAATGGCCGTGAGCACCTGAAAAGTAAGGTTTCGGGAAAGGTTTTTCATGAACCGGATGGGCGAAGGTATATCCGGCAATTATAACTAAAAAACCGCGAAGGAATGATCAGGCACAGAATAAGTACTCACCTCTCCGAAGAGGTGAAATTCAGAGCGGGTTCCGGCTCAAAAGAAAGCAAAAGGCATTCTTCCGGACTAAAAATAGCGTTCCACCACTTCCTGCTTAAACCGGAAGGCAGCGGCCATGACGGCAATACCCAACAGGGAAAAAGGAATGAGCGTGATTCCGGCACCGGTATGTTTCAGAAAAAACACCACCCAAATGGGGAAAAAGAGGCAGATCAGCCCGGCCAGGTTGCCCACCAGCCAGGCGAAATAGGTAAATGCTTTGGCCGGCCAGTACCAGAAAGATTGTTTAAAAAGTTCATTATTGCGCTTAAACTCTTCGTATTGCAGCCGGGCGAAAGTGGCTGCTCTTTCCTGATAGCTGTCGTAGGCACTCTTATACCGGTAGTATCGGTCTTCACTGCTGTCCGAATAGGCAGGTGTGTAGACCACTGACTCAGCGGGCTGCTTTCCGTTTACCAGAATGTCGTAAGCCTGGTGGATCCGGATGAACATATCAGCGGCTTCTTCGGAAGTATTGATGTCGGGATGCCACTTTTTGGCCAGGCGCCAATAAGCTTTTTTAATTTCCTGAACGCTGGCTTCGGGTGAGACTTCCAAAATGGAGTAGTATTGATCTAGCATAGGTTCAGGTTTAGGGTTCGGTTCGTTGACGAATTTTATGGTTTTAAACGAAAAGAAGTCAGGACCGGACACGCGTCAAGCCTTCTTCTCAGGTTAAAATTTACAAAAATTCTTCTAAAACTGGTATCGGATCTGGCAGCGGATGTCGGTTTTTTGAGGGGCATTGATCTGCTCCAATCCGGAACCAAACGCATCGCTATCGCGGAGGCTGGTCTGTGCCCACCTCAGCCAACAGTCCACCTGACGGTTAATCCGGAATTGGAGCAAAAAGTAATTCCGAAATCCACGATTATAGTAGGCCGGAATGGAAAAACTGTATAAAACATCTTTTTCGTACACGTATTGGCGGTTATTATAATCGTCGGTATCGAAGAGAGCAAAGCGCGTACTGAGTTTGAAACGCCGCCATTCTACGCCAATGTCCTGTATCAGGGCCAGTCCATTCGTCATACTGCCGCCCTGCTGCTGGTAGTCGCTGAACTGTAGCAGGGATTGCAGGGTGATGAACTTCAGTGCCGGATAACTCAGGCTAAGGGCATAGTTTCGCCGCCGGGTGGGTATGGGCACGTCTACCGGAAGTGTTGATCCAGTCTGGTTTTTGTCCTTCTGCTCTTCGCGAAACTGGACGTACAGAAGGCTGGTTTTGTTGGGCCGGTAGGCCAGACGCAACAGGTATTCGTGACCGCCCGAAGGCGCATCCACCCCGAATTTGAGCCAGGGGAAGGAGAAACGGTCATAATATCCACTAACAATCACCTTCCTGATGGGCGTCACCTTGATTCCCCAATATACACCGTGTTCATTGATGCTGCGGGTGTTTTCGCCAAAGGCGTTGGCATAAAAGCTGTGGAAATGGCGGTCGTAGCGGCGGTAGAGCAAGGTGGCGTCTACCTGGGGCGACAAACTGGCCAGTACTCCGGATATTCCTCCCACTCCTCCGCTGGAAGACCGGGCCCATTCTCCGAACAGGTTGATATTGCGCCAACTGTAGGTATAACTGAAGCTTAGCAAGGCATTTTCCTTTCCCCTGAACTCAAATTGATTGTAAGGAGCTGGTTTGCGCTCCAGCCGGGTATCAAACCGGGTATGCAGGAAAGTGAGTCCCGCCTGAAATCGCCGGTTTCGGCTGCCGTAGAGCAGATTTCCGCCCAGGTCCTGCACCAGGATGTTGCCTTTGCCCCGTATCTCAGTGGGCGTGCGGTGAAACCCGGACACCTGAATACTCTGAATGAAGTCCTCCGTTACGTCCAGCGAATCGGTCTGGCTGAGCAAATTGGCATCGCGGCGGGTGCGCGACACGAAGCCGGTCAGGTGAAACCGGGGGCTCAGTTCGTAAGTGCCCGCCGCACCACGGAAAAAGCCGGACTCCAGCACGGAAGTATACGGACGAATGCCCAGATTGCTGCGCCGCACCGTCTGCACGGTCTCTGCCCCTTTGCCGGGAGCAAATCCGGCCGACAATACGACCCCTTGCCCAAACTGGATCTGGAAGTCACCCACGAGCAGATTCCGCCAGCGGCCCCGGTTCTGCAGTTGCGCATGGAAGGAGAAAAAATCCGCCCCGTAACGACGGGTAGCCGGGTCCCAGACCATTTGCTCACCGGCATCTTTTTCCAGCGTAAATCCGAAGCTGAAATCTTTGGTCTGGCTGATCCGGTATCGGGCGTACCAGCGGTCGGGGCTGCCCTGGTAGCGACTGCTCAGCTCTCCACGGGAGTTGGTATCCGGGGCCGTGTATCCCTTTTGCTCTTCCAGTATCCGACCGTAACGCAGCAAAAAATAATGATTGGGTGTCGCAGCCATTCGTTGCCAGAGGGTACGATTGTCCGTATTCGCGTATTTTACCCTCACGAAAGGAAGCAGTCGATAGATGGTGGTCAGGTCGAATTCGGGAATGGCTTGCAGTTCGTAGATGCTCAGCAGATCCCCGTTTTTTGCCCGATACTGCAGAAACTGGTTGATCTGCGACTCCGACAACAGATACAAAGCAGCTAGTTCCTCCCGACTGGCATCGTTCAGGTTGATGGGATGGGCGTAGAGTTGGAAGAGCGATTCGTACAGGTCTTCGTAGTTGACGTCCTCATCCTGCACGGCAAACAAGTTATTCACGAAGTTGTCCAGGTCAATTTCTTTAGCCGGATATTCCTGGGCCTGTGCCGGTATGCTAAGAAAGCCACTGGTCCATCCAGTCAGGATCACCAAAAGTCCTACGCAATAGAAACGTTTTTTCAATGCCGCCAGGTGTAACCCCAGGCATCGTACCGCCTGGGTCGTTCGGCTTGGGTAGCTATGGGCGTCCATTTTCCGGTACGGTTTGGGACTTTTTTCTTTCAAAAGAATACGCCAGCGACAGGTGATGGGAAAGACCCAACTGCGGATGAGAAGTGACTGCGTAGTCAAATTGCAGACTTTTGGCCTGAATACCCGCCCCAAAATGCTGCGTAAAAGGAAACGTGCTGATTCCGGTCCGGAGATAAACCTTCTTTACAATCTCATACTCCATTCCGGTTTTGAACACGGCAGGAAAATCAATGTCCTTTTCTACCTCTGCGTTGATCAGCAATTGGTTGGAAGGCTTGTAAGAAAATCCGGCTTTCATCAGCGTCGGAATGCGCTCATCCTGGTAGTCGGCCAGCCTGGCCTGGTTGAAATTGTAGATATAAGCTCCAAAAGACAACTGAGGAAGAATCTGCGCCACGCCGCCCAATTCCAGGGCCAGGGTACTGCGGCTCCCCAGGTCGCTGATGGCAATCTGCACGTAGTTGACCTTGAGCCCGATGCTCACCTGATTGATCTGGTGACTGTATGCCAGGCCGACCAGGTGCTCACTGTACAGTTCATCACCAAAGCGCTGGATGGCCAGGCCGAAATGGCCCCGCCGGGTAGGTAGTACGGCTCCCAGCGCCAGCACCTGCAGGCCAGGTACCTGGTACTGACTGCTGAAAGCGGCCATAGCAGACAGCTTTTCGACTCCTGCCATCCCACCGACATTGCCAAAAAGCGACCATTGATTGCGAAGGCTTACGGTCGCGTTTCCCATTCCCAGCGATTGGGCTCCGATGGGAAACGGATCTCCCCCTGCCCAGCAGGAAGAATAAAAAAGACAGAAAAAAAGTGAAGGTAAAAAGTGTTTCATGCGCTTGTTGGCTAACAAAATAGTAAAATGTATACCAACGTGCAATTCGTATTTATAAATATTTCAGGCAGACAACCTATCTCACGCCGCCAAAGTTTCACTTTATATTACAATAATCCAAATATTACGTTTTTTATTAATAAGACTTTTCGCAGGCTTATCATTGGAAACCGTTTGCACCCGAAATTTCCTCTGCATTCATATTAGTCGCATTTATGCTCAGGTTTACGCACAGTGCATTTTTAATGGATGTCAGAATGAAGTAATTTTTGGGATTCTCATTTACTTGTTTGCCCTGATAAGTATAAAGATAAAAAGTGTACGCAAGTAAGTTTTCGATGAAAAGTACATTTTCGACCCTCCATTGCGGGCGTCGGTTCGGGATAAGAAAAACCTGATAGTATGCACAATCACTCTTCGTACCTGCTCCATCCGAAAACCCATCCGGATCACCACTTTCAAACCGTTGAAAGAGCAATGGAATATCCTTCCCAATTCAACCACCAGCTCCGGCAATTTTTTGGTAATGAAATCCCTCCATGCAGTCGCTTTCAGGATTTTCTCAGTGCCATCAGTCAATCGTACGCCACTTTTGAGCAGGAAGCCGGAAAGCTGCGTCAATTGATTGAGTTAGAAAGCCTGGAAAACCGAAAGAACGCCCAGCGTTTGCAGGAAAAGGAAGAGTACCTGACGGAACTCTCTCTTTTAGTACCCCACGCACTTTTCCAGTGCACACTTCATTCCGACGGTATTCTATCTTTCCCCTACATCAGCCCAGAGAGTAATGAACTCTTCGAACTGACACCCGCTCAGATTATTGTCGATCCTTATTCCCTGCTCAGCCTCCTGGTGCAACCTTCGGGAGAGGATTTTGCCCATACCTTGAAAGCATCCGCCAAAGCACTGTCACGTTGGAACTGGGAAGGCCGGATTTGCACGACTTCGGGGCAGCACAAGTGGATAAAGATAAGTGCCAGCCCCCGGCAACTTCCCAATGGCGATATTCGTTGGAAAGGCGTTTTTGTGGATATTTCCGAAAAGCAAACCGCTTTGGAGGAAATGGATGAGCAAAAAAAATATTACGAATCCTTTCTCAACCTCTTACCCATTGATCTGGCGGTGTTTGACACCCAGCACCGGTACCAGTATGTCAATCCCGTGGCGATTAAGAGCGGAGAGATACGCAAATGGATCATTGGCAAAGATGATTTCGAATACTGCCACGAACGGGGCAAGGACGTGTCGATTGCCCAGGAGAGAAGAAAGGCTTTTTTACAGGCAATCAACAGCAGACAGGAATCGGAGCTGGAAGAAATTCTGAAGGACAAAGACGGGAAACCCAATTACTCCATCAAGCGCTATTTTCCGGTATTTAACGAAGACCAGAGCCTGAAAATGGTGCTGGCTTACGGCATCAACATCACGGATATCCGCAAGGTAGAGGCGAAAGTCAGAGAAAAAGAAGAACTGCTGAACTCCATCAACTCCAACATCCAGATCGGTATATTCCGCAGTGCCGAAGCATCTACCATCCGCTATCTCAATCAGGCCCTTGCCGATATATTTGGCTTCGACTCAGTAGAAGAGGCCAAACAGGCCCCGATTGAATCGCTCTACGCCCACGAAGAAGATTATCATGCGCTGCTCAATGACCTGGCCATTCACAGCAGAGTTACCAACCGCGAATTACTCTTCAGAAAAAAGGACGGCAGTCACTTCTGGGGACAAATCAGTTGCAGCCAGGTGCTGGATCACCAGCAACGTATTCAGTACGATACCATTATCCGGGACATTACCGAATTGAGGCAGGCAGAAGAGTTGTTGAAAGAGAAAAATACTGAACTGGAAAAAGCCAATGCCGAACTGGACCGGTTTGTCTACAGTGCCTCCCACGAACTTAGGGCTCCGCTTACTTCCATTCTGGGACTGATCAGCATTGCGAAGATGGAGCAATCCGAGCCGAATCAACTGGGTTACCTGAACATGATGGAACAGAGCGTGAACCGGCTGGACAAGTTCATTCGTGAAATTGTGCACTATTCCCGAAATTCAAGGTTGGAAGTACAGAAAGAAAGAGTGGATTTCCCCGCTGTCATCGACGAAATTGTGAAGGACCTGAGCTACATTGAGGGCGTGGACCGAATAAAAATCACGACCTGCATTCGGGAAAACGCTTCTTTTGCCTGCGACGTCAGCCGCTTGAAAGTCATCATCACCAACCTGATTTCCAACGCCATCCGCTACCACAACTTCGACAATGCGCAGCCTTACATCCGGATCAGCGTCTGTAGCTCAGGCAGAAAAGCCGTGATTCAGGTTGAAGACAACGGATTGGGAATCAGTAAGGAGCACCAGGAAAAAGTCTTCGACATGTTCTACCGTGCTTCCTACCATTCCAAAGGTTCGGGCATCGGGCTCTACATCGTGAAAGAGATGCTGGCCAAACTCAAAGGCACCATTGCATTAAGCTCTGAAGCTGGCAAGGGAAGTACATTCAAAGTCGAAATCCCGAATGGGCTGAAGGATTGAAGGATTGAACAAATACAAAATATTTTAGTGCTTCTGATCACCAGTTCAACAAAACGAAAAACAATCAATCCCCTTCTCATCTTATCAGATCGGGTACTTGCCTTTTAGCTCTCAGCTATTCGTTTGTTGAAAAGTGGCTGGAAACACTACCATTCAATCCAACTACCAAAAGCGAACGCTTCGGCTCCATCAGCCCTTTAGGGTGCTCAGTAACCGGAACCTTTCTTTTCACTACTTCCTCACTGTAATACGGCGTTACAGGGTAATACCGCTAAAGACGCGATGAATCGCGTCTCTACTGTTCATTACTCACTGTTTTTTTCTTCTTTCCTAACTGGAAAGTGCGTGAAATATTGAAACCCAGGTGGATGTCACCATTGAAAAAGTCGCCGGTAGTATCCGTAATGAAAGCCCTTTCAATCATTCCCCTCGAATTGGTCAGGTGAAACTGAAAAACGTGCCCACCGGTTTCAATGTCCACGCCCAGGGCCAGCGAATTATAATACCCTTGCGTAGTACCCGGCAGGAACCGGTAATAGTATTCTGCGTTGAGTGAAGTCCGCCTGGTGAGTTTATAGCGGCCTCCTACGCCCAGCGCCACCATGGTATTAGGGCCGGTAAGGTCGCCGGCAAAGTTGCGATGTACCACCGTTGGCGTCAACTGCAGCGATAGCTTCTGGCTGAATTTACGGGCTAAAAGCAACTGGGAGACGTAGGTCATTCTGTCATTGGCCGACCGGTTTTCGTTCGGGTCCACGCTGTTTTCGGACTGATAAGCGGAACTGAGAAATAACACTGCCGAAAAAGGCATCGCTTTCACGTCACTGCGCTGCTGCAGAAGCTTGTATTTGACAAAGCCATCGAACGTTTTCTGATAAGAGCTGCGTCCGATCCCTACGTTTAGCCGGTCCGTGATTCCGTAGTCCAGGCCCAGCCGGATGTAGGCCTGATCCAATCCGAAAAAATGGTAAGCACCACTGTTGAGGGTTCCGAAGCGGTGAGAAATAATAAAATCCAGTTCCTGCTTTCCCCGGGTTTCAACCGTGTGCCCGTTGATCAGGCGGGTTCCTTTGAAAGTACCGGTTGTATAAACCGGTCCGGAGGTGGCAGTCTTTTCTTCCAGGACCTTCATCAGGTCGTCCTGCGCCCGGGAATGTTGCGCTGTAAATAACAAGCAACTCAGAATCAGAGCTTTCCAGCCTAAGGTGTTATTTTTCATAAGGTTTATATAGAATATCCATCTTTACCATTACTTCCTGGGCGATTTTGTAAAACACCACTTTGGGCACTTTTATCTGGTAATCTTCCAACCTGACGGGAAACGAAGCAATCAAATGAATTTTACCGTCTGACATCTCCATCACGCCATCGGTCGTAATACGGCGGCTTACTCCGTGGATGAGCAAATCTCCGCTGGCGGTTACTTTCTGGCTTCCCTCCTTCGGGCTGAAACCAGACACCGTTCCTTTAAAAGTTGCCTTCGGATACTTTTCCGATTCCAGGTAGTTTTCGTTGAAATGCTGCTGCATCAGGGATTTAGCGAAAACGAAGGACTGAATAGGTACCGAAAAAACGATTTGTCCATTGGCTACGTCAAACAGGCTGGTGGTCTCCGAATTACGGGCGTCAATATTCTCTAATGGGGTTTCGGAATAAAAGGACACCTGACTGCGCTCAGAAATGAATCGCTGAGCCCACAAGGCCGGGCTCAGCGTTAGCAGATTTAGAAGAAGAAACAATTTTGTCATACACGATTGGGTATTAAGCAAGCGTCTTTTGCCGACGTTCGCCAACGATTGAACTAACTATGAGCACTCTTTGCAATTGATTGAATACGGTTACTTCACATTTGCTCCAACTCAGGATTCGAATACCCTCAGCGAATTACCCGTGAGCGTGGTCTGATACTTCTTGAGCGCACTTACTGCCGGACCATTTTTCACTGTGCCATCCAGTTTGAAATTGGAACCGTGATTGTTGCAATGAAACTGCTCATTACCCGGCTGAAAGGTCACGGTTGTGCCTTCGTGGGTGCAGGCTTTGGAAAGCGCCACAAATTCCCCGCTCATTGTGCGGGCAACGATCAGGGCAGCACTGGTTGGATATACAAATCCCCCATTGGTATTGAGCGCATTGTTTGCCGCCGCCGTGAGGTCAAGGGTAAAGTCTACCTTTTGAGGACCCGGATTGGGGTTGGGATTGGGTTGCGGATCCTCCTTTTTGCTGGTGCAGGCGGTGGTTACGCTTCCCAGACAGTAGATAGACATCAGGGCAGCGCTGCTGAGACCCAGGCTACGCAGAAATGCAGCCCGGTTCATGGTGGTTTCGGTCTTTTTCATGGATTTGATTGGTTAAAATTTTAAAATAAGGGTCCCGGTTACCACTATTTCATCAAAGTGGCATTCATTTATTATAATAAACAGATTCAAAAAGGAGCTTTTTAGAAGAGAATCGGGGTACAGTTAATGATCGGAAAAAACATACCTGTTTCGTCCCGGCGAACTGGAAGCCCCGGTTTACAAGTTTTCAAGTGAAAAGATGCGTTCTGGCTCCGCTAGTTGGCTTTCAACTGGCCTCTGATTTCCCCGCCCGGATTTGCATTAGAGTGGAGATTGACGTACCACTTACCGGCCAGCAGATCCGCTTCCTGATCGCTGGTCAGCACGTCGGTGGTGCCACTGAGCGGAGAAGTATAGGGCCCCGGAATGGTAATGACCGGTGGGCCGGACACGCCTTCTTCGCCCTTGTGGAAATGCGCCACCGTAGGATTCATATTGGAAAACACAATGGTATAGGATAGCCGCTTGGTGTCTTTGTTGTAGATAGCACCCATGGTACCGGTAGCCGTAGTAGAAACGGCAGGTACTTCTTTAGCGCCATTGAGTTCAATATTATTGAACCGCACTTCGTTTTTCTTTTCTTCTTTTTTGCAGGCCGTATTGGCAACCAATAGGGTCGCCAATATCAGATACGTCCAATGCTGGTTGAATAACCGGGGAAGCATTTTCATAAGAACATTAAATTTAAAAATTACACGAATCAAATAAAACGAATCAAAAGGTATCAGGCCTTTTACAGTGTGCTGAATCCCATTCAGGTAACATCCCTATTTTTCCTATTTTTCTGTTATAACCGGTATTTCAGAATCAGGAAGGCACCCGTAGTCGCTAACTTTACTTTTCCCGCCCCTACTCCCGCCAAAGGAGTTTTCAGGTAAGGCTCTACCAGCAGTGAGAAACGTCTGCCTATCTGCCGTTCGTACCCAAGTGATAAGTTCACTACCCCCAGCCAATGCCGATTACGTTCGGGAGCACTCCATGAAACGGGGTGGTATCCGTTGTAAATGTAATCGTATTTTTCGCTTTGCATCAGGTAGCTCGATATCCCGGCCCCCAGATAAAAGGCATTCTTTTCCAGATCCACCAGCCTGTAACGCAGATTGATGGGTAGATCCAGCACGTTACATCTGCCATCAATGCGGTCGGGTTTGCCGTACATCCAGGGTTTGGCTGGCTGGTAATCATCGGGACCCGCAAAATAGATTTTAGAGGAATACAACGCCCCAACCTGCAAACTCAATCGGCGGAAAAGCTGGTACTCCAGCGTAAGGCCCTGACTCATACCTGGTTTGGTAAAACCATTAAACCCAACTGTACTCAGATCCGGTGCCACCATCAGATTAATACTCCACTTTCCTGGTTCGGGCAAAATCCGTCTTTTGGCCAAAGCCGTGTCGATGACGTCCGCTTTGACTACCCGAATACCCGGATGCCGGGCGGGTAACTGCTCCAGGTTACCTTCGGAGGAAGAATCAACTCCTTCGGGTATTCTGATGGCTAAAAGAGCGGTTTCTTCTTTCGCTAATGCTCCGGCAGGCTGAAACGAATTGACACCACTTGCATCAGTACCCTTCGGCGTTTCGTTTACCCGGGTCAGCGGCTGTTCGGCTTTCCTCACTCCGCTTTCGGCTCCTTCATCGGGCACGCTCAGAACCGGAGATGCTTTTTTCTGCCCGAATGATTGGGCTATCACCGTTTCCGACGAAGATTTCTTTTCGTACGGAATGCGGGCTGCTCTTTTCCCTGCCTTTGTATTCTGCTTACTCAAACGCTGTCCGTTGGCAATGCCAGTGGAGAGTTCTCTTTTACTTGCTCTTCTATCTGGATTACCGAAAGCCAAAGTACTCCTATCAGCTTCATTCTCCGTAGTTCCTTCCGCACCAACGGGTTTCGTCTCATTTTTTTCAAATGCCTGACCAGAAGCTTTTTCCTTCAATCTACCTGCCTCTTTATTTGGCTCATTGTGAACGGATGGCAGACTTTCCCGGGTACCCAACTGACCGGCGTTCTCTGCTTCCTCAACCATTGCGCTTTCGCTGCCCTTCGTCCTGGTCTCACCTGCTTCCGGTTTCCCGCCGGCTTCTTTGACGGCCGCGTTTTTATTGGCTTCCGTTTGCTTGTCGGCAAGACTGGTGTGTGCATTGGTCCCCCTGGCATTTACCAGGTTACCCTTTTTATTTTCAGTCTGACCCGTCTTTTCCGGCCATACGTACCAGGTCGTCGTGCATAACAGCAAGAGCGCCAGCATGCCGAAAAACCCTTTGCGATAGGCATTACGGGTAGCCTGCAACTGGTCCAGTTTTTTCTCCATAGCAGTCCAGGCCCCGGGATCGAACGGGATGTCGGGTTGGTCCAACGACTTCCGGAAAATGTCGTCCCAGTCCTTATCGCCCTTGTCTTGCGTACTCATCCTGGAAATTGGTTTTTATCATTGCCTGGAGGTTGGCTCTGGCCTTAAACAAATTGGACTTGGAAGTTCCGACCGAAATCTCCAGTATTTCGGCAATCTCTTCGTGCGTATATCCATCTATGACGTGCAGGTTGAACACCGTCCGGTAAACCGGAGAAAGTCGCTGCACCATGGCCAGCAAATCTTCGTAGGCCAGTTGCTGCAATACATTTTCTCCATTGGAAAGCCCAGCCTGCTGCTCAATATCGCCCGTTCTGACCTCAGCATACTTCAATTGCCTTCGGTACTGATCCAGGGCCGTGTGGATCATAATCTTCCTCACCCAGCCTTTGAAGGATTTCTCCGGATCGTATTTATGGATTTTGGTGAAAATCTTCATAAAGCCATCATTCAACACCTCCAATGCTTCGTCCCGGTTTTTACAGTATCGGATGCATACGCTCATGGCATAGCCATAGAACAACTGGTAAAGCTGTTTCTGGCTGGTACGGTCCTCTTTGGCACAGCCACGGAGGAGTCCGGATAAAGATTCGCTGCCTTCAGTATGCACTAGGTCAAATGGATTACCGGCTTAGGTTTAGGCACAATTGCCCCCCTCACGCAGATTTTTAAAAAAGGGTTGCCTCGGGTTAAAAAAAAGATAAAAATATTCTTTTATTCTGAAGAATGGAATCCCTTTTTACTGACTGAACAGGAACCAGGTTATTTAAAATCGCGCTGCCGGCGGGCTTCGTACACCAGAATGGCCGTAGTGGCTGACACGTTCAGCGAATCGATTTTCCCCTGCATGGGCACCTTGATTTGCTGATCGGCTCCGGCCAGCCAGGCATCGGAAAGGCCAGTCGCCTCCGTACCCAGCACCAGGGCGGTGGCGGTGGTAAAATTGGTGTGGTGGTAGAAGTGAGTGGCCGTGAGGGCTGCCGCGTAGCTTCGGATGCCGTGCTGACGAAGAAAAGTCTGCACTTCGGACGTAGTGGCTACCACCACCTGGTTGGTAAACAAACAGCCGATGCTGGAACGGATGGTATTGGGGTTGAACAAATCGGTCTGGGGATCGCAGATAATCACGGCGTCTACGTGGGCGGCATCGGCGGTGCGCAGAATGGCTCCCAGATTGCCCGGCTTTTCTACGGCTTCCAGTACAATAATCAGGGGATGACGGGGAAGCTTCAGGTCGGTAAGCCGAAGACGGCGGGGTTCGGCCAGGGCAATCAAGCCGTCGGTATTGTCGCGATAAGCCATCTTTTCAAACACCGCATTGCTCACTTCGTACAGGGCTTTGGCTTTGGTTTGCAGCGCAGCCAACCCGGCAGCATCACGTACCTTCTCCAGACACACAAACAAGCTTTGTAGCACAAAACCAGACTGAACGGCCAGGGAAATTTCACGCATTCCCTCAATGACGATCAGGTTCTGCGCCCGGCGTTCGCTGGCTTTCTCCTCCAGCCGAATCACGTTCTTCACCTTGGGATTCTGTAAACTGGTAATCAACTCCATAGGTTAATGAGTAATGAATAGTGAAAAGAAGCGTTCAGGTAGGGCACTCCGGCTCCGCTCAGTGACCTACCTGAACGCTTCTTAGAGTGGAAGAGCCGCCGGGTAGTCGAAGTATGAACAGTCGGCAATCAGCTTCGTTTATGAGCGAAAGAACTCACTCAGTCACCAAATTGATCGGGCCCGGCCCCCGGTTCAGCCCATCAATAAAAAAGCCCGCCAGTATAATAATTTCCGGCGGGCTTTCATTCATATGTGCTCAATTCTAAAAATGAGTCAGCAATCAGGACTCTTTGTTGGAATTGCGTTTGCGTTCGTTTTCGTCCAGGTAGATTTTACGCATCCGGATCGCTTTCGGAGTCACCTCTACGTACTCATCCTTCTGGATGTACTCCAGACACTCTTCCAGTGAAAACTGCTTTTTGGGTGCAATCTTCACGTTTTCGTCGGAGCCGGAAGCCCGCATGTTGGTCAGTTTTTTTCCTTTCAGAATATTGATAACCAGATCGTTGTCGCGGGTATGTTCACCGATCACCTGCCCCATATACACTTCCTCACCCGGATCGACGAAGAAAGTACCGCGGTCCTGCAGTTTGTCAATGGTATAAGCCGTGCCTTCGCCGGTTTCCAGTGAAATCAGCGAACCGTTGATGCGACCCTGGATAGGTCCTTTGTAGGGTTCATAATCGCGGAAACGGTGGTTCATTACGGCTTCGCCGGCCGTTGCCGTCAGGATGTTGTTTCTCAGACCAATCAGGCCGCGCGAAGGAATGTTGAATTCCAGGTGCTGCAGATCGCCTTTGGGTTCCATTACCAGCAGTTCGCCCTTGCGTTGGGTCACCTGCTCGATCACCTTACCGGCGGCGTATTCGGGAACGTCAACTACCAGGGTTTCCATCGGCTCGTGGCGCACGCCATCGATTTCGCGGAAGATCACCTGGGGCTGGCCTACCTGCAACTCATAGCCTTCGCGGCGCATCGTTTCGATGAGGATCGACAAGTGCAGAATGCCCCGTCCGTACACCAGAAAGCGGTCTTCGCTGTCGGTAGACTCTACGCGCAGGGCCAGGTTTTTTTCCGTTTCCTTAAAGAGTCGGTCCCGAAGGTGGCGGGAGGTGACGAACTTCCCATCGCGGCCGTAGAAGGGCGAATTGTTGATGGTAAACAACATGTTCATCGTGGGCTCGTCAATCGAAATGCGGGGAAGCGCTTCGGGCTTTTCGGCGTCGGCAATGGTATCACCGATCTCAAAGTCTTCCAGACCCGTCACGGCGCAAATTTCACCGGCTTTCACTTCGGGAACCCTTACTCTACCCAACCCTTCGAATACGTGCAGTTCCTTGATCCTTACTTTCTTGATACTGCCGTCGGCTTTGCAAAGGGCCAAAGGCGCACTTTCGCGCAGCGTCCCCCGGAATACCCGCCCGATGGCAATTCTACCTACGAACGAAGAATAATCGAGCGATGTAATCTGTAGTTGGATGGGCCCTTCGTAGGAAGGAGCCGCGGGAATGTTTTCCACAATGGCATCCAGCAGCGGAACAATATTGTCGGTTGGTTTGCGCCAGTCGGTGCTCATCCAGCCCTGCTTGGACGAACCGTAGATGGTCACGAAGTTGAGCTGTTCTTCGGTGGCTCCCAGGTTGAACATCAGGTCGAATACCGATTCGTGGACTTCTTCGGGACGACAGTTTTCCTTGTCTACCTTGTTTATCACGACGATGGGCTTCAGACCCAGGTCAATGGCTTTGCCCAATACGAAGCGGGTCTGTGGCATAGGGCCTTCGAAGGCGTCGACCAGCAGCAGTACGCCGTCGGCCATTTTCAGTACCCTTTCTACCTCACCACCAAAGTCGGCGTGGCCAGGGGTATCAATGATATTGATCTTAACGTCTTTGTAACGAACCGATACGTTTTTGGATACGATAGTAATCCCTCTTTCACGCTCCAAATCATTATTGTCCAGAATGAGATCTCCAAATTCCTGGTTCTCCCGGAAGATTTTGGAGGCGTGAATAATCTTGTCGACCAGGGTCGTCTTGCCGTGGTCAACGTGGGCAATAATGGCAATGTTTCTGATGCTTTCCATGAATAATATAAGTGTGTGCGGGAATCGCGGGTGCAAAGGTACGGAAAAACCCAGAAGAAGACGATCATGCGGGTTATCAAAAAGTTAACTTCATAACTTACAAAGACTTGTGTTAATATATTTACATTTATTATATAAATAATAATAGTTATTTCATTAAATGGGCGTGAATATGATTAGGAATTAGCCTCTTTTACATATCTTGTGCGCAAAAGTTTATACGCTGCGTGAAAGTAAGTACCAACTGCACAATAAGCCATTTACCCTTTTTTCAATCCTTTCCCCGTACCGGCGGGTTGCACCAGCCCATTCGCAGACAATCATTCCTTACTTCGGAACAGTCTTTCTGGTGTATTTTGCTGTGGATAGCCGGCCTGGCTTTGCCGCTGGAAACCAATGCACAATTATCTGAAAAGCAGTCTATTGAGTTTAAAAACCGGAATCAGAAGCTTCCTCTGCTGGAACTAACCGATGAAAGTGCCCACTACACACTGGGCAAATACCTGGAGGTGCTGGAAGACCCCCAATCGCAGTTGAACCTGGATCAGGTGGTTTCGGATGAATACGACACCCTTTTCCGGCGCAGCACCCAACCCATTCCCAATTTCGGTTATTCCCGTTCGGATTACTGGTTTCGGTTCAACGTAAAAAACGCGGCCATCGAACCGGATCTGCACTGGCTGCTGGAAATTGCCTATCCGATGATCGATCACGTGGATGTGTATCTTTTCTACGCTGACGGCACTTACCGGGTAAAAAAAGGCGGCGATCTGGTTCCCTTCGAACAGCGGGAAATCAAACACCAGAATCCAGTATTCGACCTGGAGCTGTTCGATTCTCAGGTGCGCACCATTTATATTCATTCCTACGGCTGGAGCAGCAAGCAGTTCCCTTTTTACGTCTGGAAAAGCCTGCATTACTTTGAGCACACGCACCAGCGCGATCTGCTCTGGGGTATCTACTTTGGCATGCTGCTGGTGATGCTGCTGTACAATACGTTTCTCTTCTTTTCGATCCGAAACATCACCTATTTCTATTATATTCTATACATCAGCGGGTTTGTGCTGGTGCAGTTGAGTCTTTCCGGTTATGCCTACCAGTTTCTATGGCCGGGCGATTCCTGGTTTGCCAACATCAGTAACGTGTTTTTTGTAGGGCTTACCCTTTGCTTCGGAATGGCTTTTTCCATTTCCCTGCTCAACATCCGGGAAAATCTGCCCAGTGCCCTGCCCCTGATGTTTGCCCTTGCCTTGCTGGGTCTCTTCGTTGCCTTGTTTACGCTGGCCGACCTGATTAATTTCCCCAGCCGGATATCCGCTCTGCTGTCCCTGATCTGTTCGGTTATCCTTTTTACCGTGGGCTTGATTATGCTGAAAAGGGGGCATCGCCAGGCCCGTTTTTATATGATCGCCTGGACCGCCCTGCTCCTGGGCCTCATTGTGTACATTTCCAAGAATGCGGGCGTTCTGCCCAACAATATCTTTACGGAACACAGCATTCAGATCGGGTCGGTGATGGACCTGATTCTGCTTTCGCTGGGCCTGGGCGACAGCATCAACCGGATGAAGCGGGAGCGGGAAAAAGCGCAGATGGAAGTGATTATGGCCCTGCAGGAAAATGAGCGGATCAAGGATGACATCAATCAGAAGCTGGAGCACAAAGTACTGCTGCGTACGCAGGAAATTCTGAAGCAGAAGGAAGAGCTGGAAATACTGAACGCGACCAAAAACAAGTTTTTCTCCATCGTAGCCCATGATCTCAAAGGACCCCTGAACTCCATGACCGGTTTTTTTGATCTGCTGATCAATCACACCGACTCTCTGAGTTCCGAGGAAATCCGGGACATTGCCAGTAAGCTGAGCCTTTCCATTGAGAACACGACCAAACTCACGGATAACCTGCTTACCTGGGCCATGGCCCAGATGAATACGCTCAAACACCAGCCCAAGCGAATCAGTCTGAATAAAATAGCGAAAGAGGAGATTGCTTTCTTTAAAGAGTCGGCCCGAAAGAAAAATATCCAGCTGCTGCTCCAGTCCCAGCCGGGCATATACGTGTTTGCGGATGAAAATCAGGTTCACTTCATTCTGAGAAATCTGATTTCCAATGCTTTAAAATTCACCCTTCCCGGAGGCACCATTACGGTATCGGCTGGTGCCGAAAACGGAGCGGTACAGGTAAGCGTGTCCGACAACGGGGTGGGAATGACGGAGGAAGTATTGCACAAGATTTTCCGGATCGACTCCAAGCACACCACCGAAGGTACTGCCGGCGAAAAGGGCACCGGTTTGGGCCTGCTGCTCTGCAGGGAATTTGTGGAACGCAACAAGGGCCTCCTGTGGGCGCACAGTGAGCCCGGCCAGGGCAGCACTTTTTATTTTTCCTTCAAAATCCTGGTTGAAAAGAAAGATCTGGTGTAAAGGTAGGTTGTACGGCGTGTTTCGCTAATGGATGAAAAGGCAAATGGGTGTTACATTTTTAGCTGCGGGTTCTTTCCGGTCGCGTTCTGACGGGCGCATCCGTAAATCCCCTGGGATAGCCTTTGGGTGGACGGTCGACCAGCAGATCGTCCAGGGAGTCACCACTGGGCGGATCAAAGATGGGCAGGTTGTTTTCCACGGGCATACCGCCGTCATCGTCGCTGTCGGGGGGCAGATAACTCCGTTTTAAAGCCCTGACTACTACCCAGACAAAGCCCAAAAAAATGATCATCCAGAACAAAAGGTATTTGAAGGTCATTTTCGTAATTAAAGAAAGGGACAACAAGTTAAGAAACTGCATTCACACGTGCAAAGGTGAAGTAAAATTTTCACGATGCTTCCGAAGATTCAGCCGGTGGTATATACGTACTACGGAAGTGGAGAAAAAGTTTTGCCGAATGGGGCTAATTCAGCCAAATTTTCGGAAAAACTTGCTTTGGGGAAGCCCTAAATCCGGCTCCGGCAATCGGGAGGTGTATCTCACCCGTTCATCACTTTAATTAATGCCTTGTCGCCAGCAACTGTCTTCCAATCTTTTCGGTTGGGTTGTCCTTCCCGGCATTAATGCGCAAATTGCGTCTCCATTTCCGGCTTCCATTCATGAAATCAACCAAGCAAGGCCTTACTTTTATTTTTATCACGCTCCTGCTCGACGTGATGGGAATTGGCCTGATTATTCCCATCCTGCCCAAACTGGTGGAGGGCTTTGTAGACAATAACCTGAGTGTGGCTTCGCACTACCTGGGTATTCTCATTTCCGTGTATGCTTTCATGCAGTTTCTCTGCGCACCCCTGCTGGGTTCGCTGAGCGATCAATACGGCCGAAGACCGGTGATTCTACTGTCGCTGCTGGGCTATGGGCTGGACTATCTGCTTTTGGCTTTTGCACCCAGCCTGGGCTGGCTCTTTGTGGGGCGGGTCATTGCGGGCATTACCGGTGGCAGCTTTACCACGGCCAGCGCCTACATCGCCGACATCAGTGAACCGGAAAAACGGGCGCAGAATTTCGGACTCATTGGAGCCGCTTTCGGGCTGGGTTTTATCATTGGACCGGCGCTGGGAGGTGTACTGGGCGAAATCAGCTTACGACTGCCCTTCTTTGCGGCGGCCGGTCTTACCTTACTTAATTGGTTATACGGATTTTTTATTTTGCCCGAATCGCTTTCCCTGAATGACCGGCGGCCGTTTTCCTGGAAAAGGGCCAACCCGATCTCTGCGCTGACCAACCTGGGAAAATACCCGATCATTCTGGGCCTCACGGGTTCTCTTGTGTGCCTCAACCTGGCTGGGCAGATTCACCCCAGCACCTGGGTGTTATTTACAACCAGCCAGTTTCAATGGACGGAACTGGACGTGGGCCTGTCGCTGGCATTTGTCGGACTGACCGTGGCGATTGTGCAGGGTGGCCTGACCCGCGTTATTGTACCCAAACTGGGAGACCGGCTTTCGGTGGTAACGGGGCTTTGCTTATCAGCGGCAGGCTTTGTTCTCTTCGGATTGGCTACGCAGGGTTGGATGATGTACGTAGCGATGGTGCCCTTTGCCTTGGGCGGCATCGCCGGTCCGGCCATCCAGGGCCTGATTTCGCGGCAGGTGGGCCCTTCTGAACAGGGAACTTTGCAAGGTACGCTCACCAGTCTGGTCAGCATCACTGCGATTGTGGGTCCACTGACGGCAACCAGTCTCTTCGCCTATTTCAATGCGCCCCAAGCACCCGTTCACCTGCCGGGCGCCGCTTTCTTCATGGGCACCCTCCTTACGCTACTGGGGCTGCTCATTGCGCTCCGTTCTTTTCCCCGGCGAAAACTCAACGCCGAGCCGGTTGTGCAAGGATTGAACCGGGGGGCTGGGCCCGACTGAGGCGTAGAGACGTCATTTATTTTATAGGTGGCTCAATAAATCGGATGTTGGGGCCGACTATTAAAGACATCCTTACTCCCTTACTCCCTTACTCCCTTACTCCCTTACTCCCTTATTCCTGTTTTCCCGGTACCAGTCACAGAGGTCGGTCAGGACGCATTTTTCGCAGCGGGGCGCGCTCCAGATGCAGACGCGCTGGCCGTGACGCAGGAAGTGAACGTGAAAGTTGAAGAGTTGATCGGCTTCTTTGGGCAGCATATCCAGCAGCAGGAAATGCGCCTTTTCGGCCGTTACCTTCGGACCAATGATGCCCATCCGCTGGGTAACGCGGTGTACGTGGGTGTCTACGGGCATGACCGGTTTGTGAAAATTGAAGAGCAGCACCAGGGTTGCCGTTTTCAGCCCCACGCCGGGGAGTGCCACCAGCCACTGTAAGCCTTCCTCTGCCGACATATCACGCAGAAAATCAATGTTTGCTTCTCCCCTTTCGGCAATAATGAGCCGGAGCGCTTTCTGAATATTGGGCGCTTTGGCTTCGGGAAAACGCGAAGAAGAGATCGCCTCTGCCAGTTCGGCCACCGGGGCGTTCGCGATGTTTTCCCAACTGCCAAAACGCTCTCGCATGCGGTAATACGCCTTTTCCTCATCCGCGTGGGTAGTACGGTGCGAAAGCATGGTCGAAATGAGTTCGTGCATCGGATCGCGGCGGGGATGGATGTCCAGGTCGCCGTATTCTGCGTATAGTCGCTTGTGGGCCAGCAGGGCCTTTTTCTGCGGGGTGAGTTCAGCCGCTTGGGTTGCCATAGGAATGATTGTTACACTTTCCTGAAAACAGTTCTACACTTGCGCCTTCAAAAAGCGATTACATTTCCAGTTTCTCATTTTCACCCGGCCGGTAAGGTTCGCCCGTCAACCGGGCTTTTACGTAACCGATCAGTTGCACTACGTTGGATTCGGGCGTGTCCCAGTATTCAGCTTCGTCTACTTTGATGCGAATGAGCTGAACATTGGGATCTTCTTTTCCGTCCGGGAACCAGGCTTTCAGGCTTTCTTTCCACAGTTCATTGATCATACCCCGGTCCTGCGTGAGGGTAGCCCGGCCACTGACCGACACGTACAGGTCATCGCCGGGATCGCTGTAGCTCAGGCTCACAATGGGATTGCGTTCTATCTCCTGCGATTTGCGGGAATTTTTCCCGGTAAAGAACCAGATCAGGCCGTCTTCCTTTACCTCCTGGGTGTACATCGGACGACTGTGTACCCGTCCCTCCTCACTGATGGTAGAGAGCATGGCGATCTTGATGTCCTTGATTTTTTCTATTAGTTTGTCAATGGGTTGTTCTGATGAATCAGATTGATTTTGATTTTTGGTGTTTGATTCCATAGCGGTGAAGGATTGACGAATATGCGTCTTATCCATACGGAATCCGTCGAAAAGAGTTGAGGCTATTATCGGAACAACCGCAGATGGTTGCACGGAGCCGGCACGGCAGATCATACCCGTGGACTTACCGACCTGCTGACTGCTCAGTTGTATGTTCATACCGAGGGAATTCTCACTGCCCGGGGCTGAAATCTGAGCGCCTGCTGAAAGCGGGAAGTATCAGCATTTCCGGGAGTACAATGAAAGCGCTTGTTCATCAGACAACGCCAAAAGGCCACATTGGATAATCGGTTATTAGCTCCTGGAAGTCAGGTGTTTGGTCCCCCATTCGCCCATAGCCTGCAGAATGGGCTGGAGGGTCTTACCGTAATCCGAAAAGCTGTATTCTACCCGGGGAGGCACCTCCGCAAACACTTTCCGGTGAATGATGCCATCCTGTTCCAGTTCACGGAGTTGCTGGGTAAGCATTTTCTGGGTGAGACCGGGAATGCTTTTCTTTAAGGCACCAAACCGACTGAATCCGTTGAGCATCCGCCATAATATGATGGGTTTCCACTTTCCACTGATCACCTGCATCGTAGCGGTGACCGGACAGGCGTAATCGCAAGCATCAGGGCTTTCCATTAGTATCTTTTGTATACTTAGTTTCATTTATAAATGTACAAACCAAAATGAAACTTTATTATTTGCATTCTGGTTTCACCCAATAAGAATGGAATTTCGCTGACTAAATAGCGATTCAGACCTGTCCGGCCGTCAAACATAACTAGGAATGACCGAAAAATATTTTCCCGCCGGGTACGTCTGTCCTTATAACATCTATTTCAATATCCGTTTTACGCGTAGCAATTAACACTTATGGACTTATATTCTCAAATCATCATCAACGCGGTGGAGATCGCAAAGGATGCGGTGGTAAAGATAGACGTTCTGAAAAAGGACAAACAAGGCAAAAAAACACCCGCCGGGAGCGGCTCCGGTTTCCTGTTCTCCTCCGATGGTTACCTGTTTACCAACAGCCACGTGGTGAACGGGGCCGAGCAGATCAAACTGAGCTTTTCCGACGGACGGGAACACGAAGCCCAACTCATCGGCGAAGACCCGGACTCCGACCTGGCCCTGCTCAAAACTGACGCCACCGGCCTGGTCACCGCCAAACTGGGTGATTCTTCCGGCATCCGGATCGGGCAGTTGGTCGTGGCCATCGGCAACCCCTACGGCTACCAGCATACCGTGACTTCGGGGGTAGTGAGTGCCCTCGGACGGACGCTCCGCACCCAGACCGGCCGCCTGATCGACAATGTGGTTCAGACTGATGCGGCCCTGAACCCGGGCAATTCGGGTGGACCACTCATCGATACGGACGGACAGGTGGTGGGCGTCAACACCGCAACTATTCGCGGGGCTCAGGGCTTGTGCTTTGCCATTGGCATCAATACGGCAACCAGTATTTTACCCGAACTGATCCAGGAAGGACGCGTCCGAAGGGCGTATCTGGGATTGATGACCCAGACGGTCGACCTGCACAGCCGCGTGATCCAGTTTCACCACCTGAAAAACCGGCGGGGGCTTTTTGTGGTTTCGGTAGAAGGCGGTTCACCCGCCGAAAAGGCTGGCATACAGGAAGGTGATTTCATTGTGGCCTTCTGCGACTGCAATGTAGAATCATCGGACGATTTATTCCGCTTGCTGACGAAGGATAAAATCGGTTCATTCCAGTATATTACGGTTCTTCGGCATCAGCAGAAGCTGGATCTGCGGGTAACCCCCGTGGAAAACAACACCAAGGCCAAAACTCCGAGCCGATAACATTACTTCCTGGTCAGCAACAGAATGAGCCATTTTTCACTCTAATCAATTCAACCCATGAGTTTACCCAACAAACCCGTGCCCAGCCTGTACGAATGGGCGGGCGGACTGCCGGCTTTTGAAAGACTCACGCAGGTATTTTACGACAAAGTACTCCGGGATGAATTGCTGGAACCCGTGTTCCGTCACATGTCACCCGAACACCGGAAACACGTGGCGCACTTCATTGGCGAAGTTTTTGGCGGACCCGCTTTGTTCAGTGAGGCGGAAGGCAGTCACTTTTCGATGGTAAGCAAGCACCTGGGCCGGCACCTGACCGAAAACCACCGGAAGCGCTGGGTACAGTTGCTGATAGAAACCGCCGATGAGATCGGGCTGCCGGACGATCCGGAGTTTCGCTCTGCTTTTGTTGGTTACATCGAATGGGGAACCCGGATCGCCGTGATCAATTCCAAAGCCGAAAGCCTGGATATGAACCCAGCGGAGCCCATGCCCCGCTGGGGTTGGGGCGAAGTGGGCGGACCTTACCAGCCTTAGTTCCCGTTTCGAGAGATAGATGCGACCTGATTGGCAAAAGGTTCTTTTAGGGTCGGAGTTGAGGTATCGTTTTATTTTCTATCTTAGAAATCCTGGTTTATTACCTGATCCCTGGTTCAATCTTTAAAGCTGCCTCTGTCCGTATGTCCGAAGCTACCCTGCAAGACCTGAAAAATGTACCCACGCTCAGTGACCTTCCCGACGAAGTGCTGCAGTGGCTGCTGGATAAATGTACGTTTAAGCTGCTGCAACCGGGAGATTATCTGTTTGACAAAAACGATCCTATCGAGAAAATGAACATTCTGCTGGATGGGAGAATTGACATCTATTTTGATCAGAATGGAAAAAAACAACCGATGATCGTGCAACACGGCGGCTCCATTACCGGCCTCCTCCCCTTTTCCCGACTGAAGACAGCCGCCGGATACGGAGTAGCCGTAGAAAAAACCCGGGTACTGGAACTGCACAAGGATTATTTTAAGGAAATCGAAACCGTCAGCTACGAACTGATGCAACGCCTGGTAGGTCTGATGACTACCCGCGTCAGGGACTTTACCACCCAGCAGCAACAAAACGAAAAATTGGTTTCGCTCGGAAAACTTTCGGCAGGGCTGGCCCATGAGTTGAATAACCCGGCAGCGGCCATGGTACGCAGCTCGGCAGAGCTGAAAAAGCGGCTGCACAACGAACCCGAAAAGTTTAAACGCATTACGTTACTGCAACTGGAGCCATCGCAGGTCGATCGCGTGACGGAGTTGCTGGCCTCTAAAACAAAAAGTGACAAGCGTAAAAAACTTTCCTTATCTGAAAGGAGCAGCCGGGAAGATGAGATAGCTGACTGGCTGGAAGATCAGGGCATACCAGATGGCTATCAGTACGCGGAAACCCTGGTGGAGGCCGGTTTTGATACGGAAGACCTGGAAAAGATCCACGAATGGGTAGGGTCGGCGCTGCCTACCGTGCTGGAGTGGCTGGACAACGCGCTGAATACGGAACGACTGATCAGTGAAATTGAAGCGGCGGCACTGCGGATCTCTACACTGGTACAGTCGGTCAAATCGTATTCGCACATGGACCGGGGAATTGACAAAGAAATGACGGACCTGCCCGAAGGAATCCGGAGCACCCTGACGATGCTGGGCCATAAGCTGAAGGAAAAACAAATCAAAGTCACCCTGGATTTTCCGGACGACCTGGCTCAGGTTTGCGCATTCGGCGGGCAGCTCAACCAGGTGTGGACCAACCTGATCGACAACGCCATTGATGCGATGGAAAACGACGGCGAACTGATCATTAAAGGGCACAACGACCGGGAGTTTGTTGTAATTCAGATCATCGACAATGGTTCGGGAATACCCCAGGAAGCGCTTTCCAAAATCTTCGATCCGTTTTACACCACCAAACCCATTGGCAAAGGCACCGGTCTGGGCCTGGATATCGTCCAGAAGATTGTGAAGGCGCACAATGCGGACATCAAAGTACAATCCCAACCCGGGCAGACCGAATTTAAACTCTGCTTTCCGGTAGAGGGATGAGTAGCCGCTTAGTAATTGAGTGAGTGACAGTTTAAAGTATAAAGTATATAAGTGCAGGAATCTGATGTTTAGCATTTTGCACTAAGTGTATGTGATAAACATTTTTGTTCAATTACTTAAGAAGGCTGCACTGGCCGGGAAATTCCTGCGGCCCCTACGCATTATCTACCTGGGCTAACCGTATGAGAATTGACATTCTGTGTTTTAGTGTAGTTTTCTTTGCGACTTTCTACACTCAGACCGTGGGGAAGAAGGAATGCGGCCTGGTTGAAAATCAATCATTCCGGCTTCCAGATTCAGTTGCCGGAGCCCCATTTCTTCGCCTGGCCTCCTACTGTGATTCGATCCTGAATGGTTTGAAACTCAAATCGGGAAAAAGTTATCAGAGCACCAAAACGGAAATAGAAAAAACCAGAAGCGAAATGAGCAGACAGTACGCAAAAATGTCCAATGCCGCTCAGCAGACAAGGTTTCTTGACTCCACTATGGTGGTCTTTACCGAATTGCTGCTCAATCAGCTCATTCCTTACTGGTACGGCACCGAATGGGATTTTGATGGCTTTACTGATCAACCCCGACAAGGAAAGATTGCCTGCGGTTATTTTGTTTCTACAACCCTGAAAGATATGGGGCTGCATGTAAATCGGTACAAGTTTGCTCAAAAAGCGCCTCAGAGTGAAGCCAACACACTGACTTCCAATCCCAATGAGTTACTACGGTGCAGTGCTGACAATATCAGAGAAAAGATGGCCAGCCTGCGGGACGGTCTTTACTTCGTAGGGCTGGACAATCACGTGGGTTACTTATTCATTCATCAGCATCAATTTTATTTTATTCACTCCGATTACGTCAGCGGGAAAGTAATGAGGGAAACGACAGACACTTCGGAAGCATTTGATAGCGATCTCTATTATATCGTGTCCATTACTGCCAATAGAGATTTAGCTAAGAAATGGCTCAACAAAATTGAAATGACCATTAAAAAATAGTGTGATTTGCGAAATCAATAAAAATCCAGTGGCGAAACCGCTATGGTTGGAAAAGTACCAGCCATTATCCAGTTCGCGCTTATGAAATCAGCCTACGTTTACCTAAATCCGGAATCCTAACTTTTTATGAAACAACCCATACTCATGGTTCTGGACGATGACACACAGGTGTTGCGTGCCATTGTCCGGGATTTAAGAAGTGCTTACCGCAAAGAATACCGCATCCTCAGCACCGAATCGGCCAAAGAGGCCTTGGAAGTGCTGAACGAACTCAAGACCAAAGGCGACTCAGTAGCCTTGTTCCTGTCCGACCAGCGCATGCCCGAAATGCTGGGAGTCGACTTTCTGACCAAAGCCAAAAAGTCTTTCCCGGAAGCCAAGCGGGTACTACTTACCGCCTATTCCGACATTGAAGCGGCGATCCGGGCCATCAATGACGTACAGTTGGACTATTACCTGACCAAGCCCTGGGATCCGCCCGAAGAGAAGCTGTACCCGGTGCTGAACGACCTGCTGGAAGATTGGCAAAGCCACTACCAACCCGGCTTCGATGGCATCAAGATGATAGGCTACCAATGGTCGCCCAAATCGCACACCATTAAGGATTTTCTCACCGGCAATCTGATTCCTTATCAGTGGCTGGATGCAGTGAGTAGTGAGAAAGGCAAAGAACTCCTGGAACTGCACCAACTGGACCTGAAAGAGGCCCCTTTTCTGATCTTTGAAGACGGCTCTTTGCTCAAAAACCCGGAACTGCGGGAGATTGCGGACAAAGTGGGCCTGAGATCGAAGGCGCTGGAGAAAATGTACGATGTCGTCATCATCGGAGCAGGCCCCGCGGGGTTGGCTGCGGGCGTTTACGGCGGTTCGGAAGGATTAAAAACGTTGTTGGTTGAAAAAAGAGCACCGGGCGGACAAGCCGGCACCAGTTCGCGCATCGAAAACTACCTGGGCTTTCCCACTGGCCTGAGCGGTGCCGACCTTTCCCGCCGGGCCATCACCCAGGCAACGCGGTTTGGCGTGGAGTTTCTGGCCCCCCAGGAAGTAGTAGACATCCGGATTCAGGACGGTTACAAGATCATCACCCTGGCCGACGGCAGCGAAGTCAATACGATGAGCATCATCATCACCACCGGAGTTGACTACCGGAAGCTGCCGGCCAAAGGCATCGAAAACTTTACCGGCGCTGGCATTTACTACGGAGCGGCCAGCACCGAAGCTTCGTCTTGCCGGGAAAGGGAAGTGTACATCGTAGGGGGCGGCAATTCGGCCGGACAAGCCGCCATGTACCTGTCCAATTTTGCGAAGAATGTACACATCATCATCCGCCGCGATTCGCTCTCTTATACCATGTCGCAGTACCTGATTGACCAGATCGGCACTACGCACAATATCCACCTGGTGCCCTGCACGGAAATAGTAGAAGCGCAGGGAAAAGACCGACTGGAAGCACTGGTGATCGAAAACGTGGATACGAAAGAGCAGAAGACCGTACCGGCTGACTCCCTCTTTATCTTTATCGGTGCCAAGCCCATCACGGACTGGCTCAAACTGGATATCATCAAAGATGGCAAGGGCTACATCGAAACCGGACGCAACCTGGTCGGCTACGAGGGCTACAAGAAGACCTGGAAACTCAACCGGGATCCGTACCTGCTGGAAACCTGCGCCCCGGGTATCTTCGCTGCCGGCGACGTACGGGCCGGTGCCATGAACCGGGTAGCCTCGGCCGTGGGCGAAGGGGCGATGGCCATCAGTTTTGTACACAAGTACCTGGCAGAAAGATGACATCTGTGAACAGTAAACAGTGACCGGTTAATAGTGATTAGGGATGAAGGGAAGTGGATGCGCTGATTGGCTCATGGGAACGATGGTATTGATCATTGACCTGTTGTACAATAAACCCAATACTGTTTGACCCGATACTGATTTTCAATACCAGGCCCAGGCCAGGGCTGAAGCAGGTCCTGCGGTGGGTTCATCGCCTGGACGGCCGGCAGCCTGATTCTTGCTGCCCAAAATTGCTGATTATGTTCCACTCCGGTGTCAACCCTGTCTGCTCCCGGAGTGGAACTTAGTGACTGCGCTTGGTTCGCCGCTCTAAGCCTAGGGCACTTCGTCTCCGCTCAGTGCCCTAGGCTTAGAGCTACAGCAATCAATTAAGAAACAGCATTACTCATTACACTCCGTCGGTCCGGCGTGCGACGCCCGGCCACTCCGGCGTACCGGGGGAACCGCGATGCGACCAGACTCATTACTCATTGTTTACTGTTAACTGTTCACTGATAACTGACCTTATGATTATTTATAATTCAAAGGACTGGCTACAGGCCCTGGCGCATTTTCATACCAGTTTTACCATTCGGGTATTGCTGCGGCGAATTGCACTGGTTGGGCTTTACGGTGCCGTCATCACCGTGGTAGATCTGCATTATTTTGATTTCAAATTCCACATCGACAACACTTTCTTTTCCCTGCTGGGCCTGATGCTGAGTCTGTTGCTGGTGTTTCGCACCAATACGGCTTACGACCGATTCTGGGAAGGCAGGAAGCAGTGGGGCACGCTGGTGAATGACAGCCGCAATCTGGCCGTGATGATGGATGTCCTGATTCCTGCCGACGACCTGACCAACCGACGCTACTTTGCCGCCACCATTTCCAATTTCGCCACGGCACTGAAAGGTCACCTGCGGAGTGGCGTCAACCCGGAAGAACTGACCGAGACGGAAGATTGCCAGCCGCAGAAGCTACTGACCTATTCACACATTCCCAGTCACCTGGCTTCGCTATTGCTGCGTCGCATCCACCAGATGTACCAGATGCGGCTGATCTCCGATGCCGACCTGATCAACCTGGCTCCCCGCCACCAGTCGCTGCTGGACATCACCGGGGCCTGCGAACGCATTCGGAAGACGCCCATTCCTTTCTCTTACAGCTTCTTCATCAAACTTTTCATCACCACCTACCTGCTGGTTTTTCCTTTTGTACTGACCGAATCTTACCACTACCTGACCATTCCGGCACTCATCCTGGCCTCTTATGCCCTAATGGGCGTGGAAATGATTGCTGCAGAAATCGAAGAGCCATTCGGCCTGGACTGCAATGACCTGCCCCTGGGGCAAATCGCCCGCACCATCGGCCGCAACGTGCACGAAATACTGGGAGTCAGCATGCCCGTTCCCGTCAATGCCGTACCTGAGGCCGATTACATGAAAGTACACTGATCAAACCGATTTTATTTGTGCCTTTGCTCTGTTCACAGCATTCAGTTCTAAATCTTTTCCCTATGAAAACAAGCATTGCCCAACTCCTGGAAGGAAACAAAAAATGGGTTGCCGAAACCTTGAAAAAAGACGAACACTTTTTTGAGCATTCGGCCCAGGGTCAGTCACCCAAATTTCTCTGGATTGGCTGTTCGGACAGCCGTGTGCCCCCGGATCAGATCACGCAGACGGCCCCGGGTGAGCTGTTTATTCACCGGAATATTGCCAATCTGGTCGTGGAAGATGACATCAATCTGTTGAGTGTACTGCAGTACGCCGTGGAAGTACTCAAAGTAGAAGACATCATAGTTTGTGGTCATTACGGTTGCGGTGGCGTACACGCGGCCATGACCGGAGCCAGGCTGGGCCTGATCGACCAGTGGCTGGAGCACATCAAGGAAGCGTATCAGTATTATTCCTGGGAAATGGAGCAGCTGCCCACCGATGAAGCCAAAGCCCGCAAACTGGTGGAGTTGAACGTGCTGGAGCAAATCAACAACCTGGGTAAAACCTCCATCATTCAAAAAGCCTGGGAAAACGGGACGCGGCCTTCGCTCAACGGCTGGGTCTACGACATTGCCAACGGCCAGCTGACAATTCTGCACGAAGAAATCACCAACGCGCGGCAGTTGAAGCAAGCCTGTAAGTTTGAGCGAAAATTATTGCACGATCAGGCATCCCGACTATAAATTTTCAGTGATAAAATGTGTTTACTTACACAAGCGAATTGCATCAATTACAAAAGCGATCAGGAAGATTTTTTTCTGTCCGCCGCGTAATTACCTCCCAGCCTTTTATCACTGCTTTTTATGAAAAAAAATGTACTCCTGTCCCTGCTGTGCTTCTTTTGCGCATTGTTTTCTGCTCACGGTCAGACGGCCCTGGTCAGGGACAAGGTGACATTGCAACCACTGGCCGGAGTTGTGATTTATCCTTCTTCCGACCGACCCGAACACGTCCGGATTACCGCCCAGACCGATGCCAAGGGCAAAGCCGACCTGTCGGGTTTTAATCAAACGGATCAACTCAGTTTCCAATTGACCGGCTATCAGCTACTCCAGGTTCCGATGTCGGAATTAAGGGGTGGCCAGTTGGTAGTCAACCTCATTGAAAAGACGTATTCGCTGGATGAAATTGTGGTGTCGGCCAGTAAGTTTGAGGAAAAACGCGCAGATGTACCCCAGCAGATCCAGGTAATCAACGCCAAAAGCCTGGCTTTCATGAACCAGCAGAATACCGCCGACGTGCTCCAGCAATCGGGTCAGGTACTGGTACAGAAAAGTCAGCAGGGTGGCGGTAGCCCCATCATCCGGGGTTTTGAAGCCAACAAAGTGCTCATTGTGGTAGACGGCGTACGCATGAACAACGCCATTTACCGGGGCGGCCACCTGCAGAACGTACTTACGCTGGACAATACCATCCTGGACAAGACCGAGATTGTATTCGGTCCTGGTTCGGTCGTGTACGGGTCCGATGCCCTGGGTGGCGTCATGCATTTCTACACCAAGAACCCGAAACTCTCCGGGGAGGCAGGAAAAACCCGTTTCAATGCCCAGGCCTTTGCCCGCTACAGCTCAGCCAACGCGGAAAAAACCGGCCACCTGGACCTCAACATTGGGGGCAACAAATGGGCTTCGCTCAGCAGCGTCACTGTATCTGACTTCGATGACCTGAGGCAGGGAGCCCAGCGCAGTGCGTCCATCGGCAATCTGGGCAGCCGTCCTTTCTACGTGGAACGCATCAATGGGAAAGATTCCGCGCTGGTCAATTCGGACCCCAACGTGCAGGTGGGTTCGGGTTACCGCCAATACGATTTTCTGCAAAAAGTGCTTTTCCAGCCCACCAATAACGTATCGCATACGCTCAACTTCCAGTATTCGACCAGTTCGGATGTGCCGCGTTACGACCGGCTTACCCTGGTTCGCAACGGAAAACCCCGTTTTGGGGAATGGTACTACGGCCCTCAGAAACGCTTACTGGCTTCCTACCAACTGCAACTGAATAACAAAACGTCGCTCTACGACCACATCCGGCTCATTGCCGCTTACCAATCCATTGAGGAAAGCCGCCACGACCGGGCTTTTGGCGGCAATGCGCTTAATAATCGAATTGAAAAGCTCAATATTTATTCTTTGAATGCCGACTTGAGCAAAGAGTTGGGCAATCACGAACTGCGTTACGGGCTGGAGTACAACCACAATCAGGTCAACTCCACGGCTTTTACCCAAAACATCGGTACCGGCGCCACCGGTCCGCTCGATACCCGCTACCCCAACGGCGGCAACGAAATGCAGACGTTGGCGGCTTACTTTACGCACACCTGGGAAATCAGTCCGCAGTGGATCCTCACCGATGGCTTGCGCTATTCCAACGTAAGGCTGCATTCCACCTTCCAGGAAAACGCTTTCTTTCCCTTTCCTTTCAAAGACGTAACCCAGCGAAACGGAGCAGTGAACGGCAACCTGGGCCTGATCTTTCAGCCCGGACACGACTGGCGCTTTTCGGCCCTGGGCTCCTCCGGTTTCCGGGCACCCAACGTAGACGACCTGAGTAAGGTGTTTGAATCGGTACCGGGCAACCTGATCGTGCCCAACCCCAATCTGAAGCCGGAGTATACGTACAACGGCGAACTGAGCATTTCCAAAACCATTGCCCAGCGCGTCAGGTTGGAAGGGACAGGATTCTACACTTCCTACCAGAATGCCATTACCACCCAACCTTTCACGCTGAACGGTCAGAGCACGGTGATGTACGAAGGCAAAGAGAGCCGGGTAACGGCCAACGTCAACGCCAATCGTGCCTACATCTACGGTTTCAGTGCCCAGGCAACCATTGATTTGACCAATAGCCTTTCACTTACCAGCACCCTGAACTATACCTACGGCCGGATCAAAACCGATTCTACGGATTACCCGCTGGACCACATTGCCCCGCTCTTTGGCAAAACCAGCCTGATTATGAACCTGCGTCAGTTCCGGGCGGAGTTTTTCGCCTTGTACAATGGCTGGAAGCGCCTGAAGGATTACAATGTGGTAGGTGAAGACAACCTGCCCTATGCTACGCCCGAAGGCACACCGGCCTGGTATACCCTGAACCTGCGGACCAGCTATCAGATCAATCCGGTAATACAGGTGCAGTTGTCGGTCGAAAACCTATTGGACCGGAACTACCGGGTATTTGCTTCCGGCATCAGTGCGCCCGGGCGCAACGTCATGGTGACGCTAAGAAGTCGGTTTTGAGCGGAAAAGCCGTTCGGATGATTCAGGCCAGCACTTTCTTCCACTGCTCCGTTTCGGCGTATTCTTTGATCACCTGGTTCCGCTCTGTAAGGAGTCTTTCCATGTAATGGGTCACCAATGCGCGATTGACCAGCTTTCCCAGCCAGCCCAGCGGAGATTCAAACCCAAAGACATCCTTCATTTCGGTGAGCGGAAGATTGGTTTCTGCGTTTACTGCCCGGAACCAGTGTTCGTGCCGAATGCTCCGGAAAGCGCCCTGCAGCATTTCGTCGCAGAAGTAATGCGGGTATTCGTATTCAGTGATCCGAGAGGTGAGCGTTTGCCAGATGCCGAAATGACGGGCTTTCCAGGTAACGGTTTCGTGAAGTCCGATCAGCCCGGAGGTGCGCCCGGCCACGGCTTTTTCGCCCGTATGCGCCGTCGACAGGGTATGCAGGTCGATGCTGCGCGAAAGATCGAAGCACCTTTCTAGGGGAGCGTGAATGAGCGTAAGCAGTGTAACGACGGGCATGCGATGTGCAGAAATTTACTCAAACCGCGAATACTTCCCTTCCGCCACTACGCCTCTGACTTGCAGACTGTCGTCAAACACCACCATCGCGGCCAGGTAGCCCGGCTTGATTTTTCCCAGCTCATCACCCATCCGAATGGCTTTGGCCGGATAGGTAGAGGCCATCCGAAGCGACTCCTCCAGCGATATGCCCACGTGCTGCACGCAATTCCGCACGGCGTCCAGCATCGTGATGCACGACCCGGCCAGTCGTCCGTCGTCGGTCACAAAACGGCCGCCTTCATATCTATATCGGCTTACGAAGTCGCCGTAGCGGGTTGCCCGGTCGCCGTCGGACTGGCTTTCCACGTTGTCTACGGCATCGGTAATCAGAATGAGTTTGTCCCGAAGAAGTTGCTTGGCTACCCTTACCGTTGCATAATGACAATGAAACCCGTCGACGATGATCGATGTCCAGCGGGGCGAATCGAAGGTAGCGCCTACCAGACCCGGGTCGCGGTGGGCGAAAGGTGACATAGCGTTGTACAGGTGCGTCACCTTGGTCACACCCAGCGGAAAAAAGTGCTGCGCCTGTTCGTAAGTCGCGTTGCTGTGTCCGGCCGAAATAATGATCCCACTGTCCTGCAGCAACTGCAGTTGATCATCCGTACAAAGCTCCGGTGCCAGGGTAATCAGTTTCACCACCTGATTTCCCAGCGCTGCAATGCCCCGTAATTCCTCATTGCTGGGTGGGCGCACGTACTCCTGCTTGTGCGCTCCCCTCCTTTCCGGATGAAAATACGGCCCTTCGATGTGCAAGCCCAGCACGCCCGGCAATTTCGTGGCCAGCGCCCGCTCTACTCCGTCAATGGCCTGAAGGATCTTTTCGTAGGGACTGGAAACCAGCGTGGGCAGGAAGTGCGTAGTGCCGTACTTCAGATTGGCCCGGTACATCGCGCTCAGGCTTTCGGCATCGGGGTGCTGGGTAAAAAACCGGCCTCCTCCTCCGTTGATCTGCAAATCGATGAAACCCGGTGCTACGCTCAAGCCATTCAGATCAACGCTTTCGGGTTCCGAAAGAAAATTTTCCATCTCTCCCACGGCAGCAATGCGCCCTTCTTCCACCCGCACTGCGGCATCTTTCAGGATTTCATCCCCGGTAAATAATCGACAATTGGTGAGTGTGAAGGAAGACATTGGGAGTTTAAGAGTTTAGAAGTTTAGGAGTTTGAGCGCAATTGATTGTACCTAAACCCTACGCAAAATAAGGTCGGGTTGCTGGACTTTAAGTTATTAATCACCATTACCTTAACCTATTTTAACTACAACTCAAACATTAAAAAGCTGAAAGCCGATTGCTGATTGCGGTTCTCACACTTCTTCGGTTTGCAGCTGTTTGTCGTAGAGTTCTTTGTACACACCGTTCAGCTCCGTCAGCTGATCGTGGGTGCCTTGCTCCACCACGCGTCCGTCGTCCAGCACGATGATGCGATCGGCCAGTTTGGCGGAAGAAACGCGGTGTGAAATGATAATGGAAGTGCGATCGGCCATAATGGACTTGAGGCTGTTCAGGATGGCATTTTCCGTCTTGGTATCCACCGCCGACAGGCAATCGTCCAGGATCAGAATTTTCGGTTCGCGTGCCAGCGCCCGGGCAATGGAAAGCCGTTGCTTCTGTCCGCCGGACAAGGTAATGCCCCTTTCGCCCAGTTTGGTATCAAACCCTTCCGGGAAACGTTCAATGTTGTCGTACAGGTCTGCATCTTTGGAAGCCTTGATCATTTTTTCTTCACTCAGCGCCGGATTGCCAAAACCAATGTTGTTGCGGATAGAATCGGAAAACAGGAACACGTCCTGGGGTACGTACCCGATTTGCCCGCGCAGGGAAGCCAGGTCATAGTCCTGAATGGGTATGCCGTCTACCGTCAGTTCGCCGGAACTGACGTCGTACATGCGGCAGAGCAGGTTGGCAACGGTACTTTTTCCGGAGCCGGTCGTACCCAGAATGGCGATGGATTCGCCGGGGTGGACCTCACACGTAAAGTCGTGCAGGGCCACAATGCCCGAATCGGGATATTCAAAGCGCACGTGCTTGAACACCAGGTGGCCTTCAATGTCTTTCACCACGTTTTTCCGGGAAACAATGTCGGTATGCGTATGGAGGAATTCGTTGATGCGCTCCTGCGAAGCCGCTGCCCGCTGCACCTGGCTGGTGGTCCAGCCCAGGGCCGCTACCGGCCAGGTGAGCATATACACGTACATAATAAACTCGGCGATGTTGCCCACCGACAGATTTCCGGCAATCACTTCCCGACCGCCCACGTACACCGTGAGAATGGTACTCAGTCCCACCAGGGCCATAATGAGCGGAAAGAAAAGCGCGTTGACAAAAGCCAGCTTCAGGGATTTCTGCTTGTAGGTATCGCTTTCGGTCGTGAAGTTGCGCGTAGAGTCCTCTTCCCTTACAAACGCCTTCAGCACCCGAATGCCTGAAAAGGCTTCCTGTACGAAGGTAGAAAGCCGGGAAAGGCTCTGCTGAATTTCTTCTGAACGCTTCAGGATAAGGGTGTTGACAAAATAAATGCTCATAGAAAGCAAAGGCAAAGGAAGCAGCACGTAGAAAGTGAGCTTACCGCTGACGGAGAGCATATAGGTAATCACCATCACGAAGAGAGAAGCCAGGTTCATGCCGTACATAATGGCCGGCCCCAGGTACATCCGCACCTTGCTCACGTCTTCCGAAATCCGGGCCATCAGGTCGCCGGTATTGTTGCGGCGGTAAAAGCTCATGGGCAGGGTCTGGTAGTGGGCGTAAATCTCATTCTTCATGTCGTATTCGATGTGCCGGGACATCACAATGAGCGTTTGCCGGACCAGGAACAGGAAGAAGCCTTTCAGCAGCGCCATGATCAGAATCAGAATGCCGTAAAAGAAGATGCTGGTGGCGAAAATGGAATAGATCTGCGTCTGGGTATCGAACTGGTGGTAGAGGAAATACAGATCGATGGTTTCTTTGACCAGATCAAAGGCATACCGCACCATCTGGGCGGGAATGATTCCGAACAGGTTGGAGATAATGGTAAACAGAATGCCGAAAATCAGGTAATACTTGTATTTGACAAGGTATTTATTGAGGTAACGAAGTGCCTTCACACTATATGGGTTTAAGGATCAAGGAGACGTTTTCTGATTGAGTTAACAAATATTTGATTGATTCCATTCAGAAAAACCGTAAATTTGCCATCCAATATAAAAAGCCGGCGATTTCCCTGAAAATGGCTTTTGCCGAACGGGGAATACCCGGCTAACGGAGGAAGCGAACCAACAGGTTCGTTTCCGTAAATATAAATTTTAACAACAGTATTGCAATGGATCATTGTCCCGGCGGCTCAAGGTCAACCGGGAAGAGAAACAAGCGTGAGATATTTAGTAAAGTTCTTTGCTTATTGTGCTTCATTCAGCGACTGAAACCGTTTTCAACCCATTTTTAGCTACCACCCGAAAACCGCCTTATGCTCAACCGCAGGTCTCTGAGAATCAAAGCAATGCAAGCCTTTTATGCCTTTAAGCAGGCAGAAAAATCCAACTATCTGCTGGCCCTGGACCGGATCAACGACCTTTTCGTTCCCGATCTGAACTCCATGCAGGTTCAGAACGTCCGCCAACTGGAAGGCAACCGGCAAATGGCCAACCTGCTGTTTGAGGAACACTATCGCCAGGCCAACGCGGCCGTAACGGACGATTCCGCTTCCACCGAAGTGCTGGTAGCCGTCACCAACGCCATTAACTTTTATCACCAGCAGGTAAAAAAAGACGGACAGTTTTACGCCAAAAACATGCTGTCGGAAGTAGAGAAAATCTATGACCGCTATCTGCTGATTCTGCTGCTGCTGATCGAGCTGGCCCGCATGGTGAGGGATGAGGAAGAAGGCCGCAAGCAAAAGTACCTGAAAGCCTATACCGTGCTTCCCGGCCAGCTGAAGCTATACAACAACCGGATTATTCATTCGTTGAGGGAATACCAACCCCTGGAGCTGGAGGCCATCAAACGCGGACTGAGCTGGAACAACGAAGGGAGCCTGCTGAAGAATGTATACAATAATGTCCTGAAAAACGACCCGGAGTACCAGGATTACGTAAAAAAGGCCGACTCTTCCCTGGAGGAAGACAAGAAAATGGTCAATTACATTCTGAAACACCTGGTTTTCAAACAGGAGCTGTTGCGGACGCATTTTGAAGAAGCCGACCTGAACTGGATAGAAAACAGTGAGATCATCCGGAGTATGCTTTCCAAAACGATCAAATCGGCGGAGGAGCAGGGAGAGAATGGGGATGGCCCCAGCATTGAACTGCTGACTTTGTCCAAAAACTGGGAAGACGACCGGGATTTTTTCCTGGCCCTTTATCAGCACACGCTGGAGCACGATGAGGAATACGAAAAGCTGATTGTTGAAAAAGTACAGAACTGGGACACGGAACGCGTGGCCATGATTGATAAGATCCTGCTAAAAATGGCCATCAGCGAAATGGTCAGTTTCCCGGGTATACCGGTAAAGGTGACCATCAACGAATACATTGAATTGTCGAAATTGTACAGCACCCCCAAAAGCCGGCAGTTTGTCAACGGCGTGCTGGACGTCATTGCCATCGACCTGGTCAATAGCGGGGTGATCCGAAAAAGCGGCCGCGGCCTGATCGACAATCGTTAGAAGCTGGTCAGTTGGATCGAATGCAGTGAAATCGTACTGAATCTGGTGGAATTTGAGCCAAAATCTTTCATTCTTCCCGGTTCATTTATTTCCTTTTCCAGGAATACTTTAACTTGCAGTAAAGAAATTAATTTCATATCGATGAGTAAAACAACGAGTACTGTGCTGGCTTTTGTAGTGGGGGCAGCAGCAGGCGCCTCCCTGGGCATTTTATACGCACCCGATAAGGGCATCAACACCCGTGATATGCTGACCTACCGGTTGGGCAAATACCGGACCTGGCTACTGGAACTGCTGGATGAACTGGTAGACGGCCGGAGTCTGCAGGAAAATGAAGCCAGAAACGAAGGCAATAAGGTGATCAACGACGCCAAAGAGAAGGCAGAAAGTCTGTTGCGCGACGTTGAGGAACTGATGGGCCAGATCAAAGGCAAAAAGTAAATGGTTGATCGGCGGATGGCCGGCCCCATACTGAAAATAAAGTTCGGATTCCGGTTCTACATCTTCCAACCAGCATTTTGTTCAAACGTTCATATCAAACCCCATGAAGAAGACTTCCCTTTATATCCTTTCGGTCTTTTCGGTCGCCAGTTTGCTGGCCTGCAATCCCGAAACCCAGGAGAAAACCCAAAGTACAACGCCGCTGGAAACGCCGGCCGTTTCAACTTCCCAGGCCAGTTCAGACTCAACCACCGTAGCCGATACGGAAGGGTTGCCAGCCATGGCTTTTACGGAAACGGAATTTGACTTTGGCACCATCAAAGAAGGTGAAATTGTGAAACATACGTTCAAATTTACCAATACCGGAAAAGTACCGCTGGTGATTCAGAATGCCACGGCACCCTGTGGCTGTACGGTTCCGCAATGGCCTAAAGAGCCTATTGCCCCCGGAGCAGCCGGTGAGATCAACGTGCAGTTCAATAGCAGCGGCAAAGTCGGTCAGCAAAACAAAGTGGTCAGCATCGTCGCCAATACCCAACCCGACATCACCACCGTGACCGTAAAAGGAAACGTGGAGCCGGGAGTTTCGGCCATGAACGGCCCCATGAAACAATAGTGGTCATTACGCACAGACCCACCTGAGGAGGCAGGAAGTAGATGGATAAGAATTCTATTTCCTGCCTTATTGGCTTATAGCACAAAATTTTAACCTTTCCTAAAACCAATGATGTATCAATCCATTCTTTTACAGGCCGGTGGTGGCAGTGGCGCTTACGGTCAATTGCTGTTGTTCGGGGTCATTTTTATTGTCTTTTACTTTTTCTTCATCCGGCCACAGCAAGCCAAACAGAAAGAACAGAAAAAATTTCGGGAAGCACTCAAGAAGGGCGATCAGGTAGTAACCATTGGTGGACTGCACGGCAGAGTATACGCGGTAGAAGACGCCCAGGTGGTGCTGGAAGTAGATCGCGGCGTAAAACTCACTTTTGAGAAAAGTGCCATTTCCCAGGATGCCAGCGTAAAAACGGCTGCAACAACCAAAGCAGAATAGTCTGCTCAGAAAAGCTTCGTCTCCCTGCATGAATCACAAAACAGGATCCCTTTCTATTTGGGAAAAGATACGCCAAATATTCACCTGGCTCATTACCTGGCTGAGTCCCCGACGTAGTCAGGACGCCAAGGTAGTGGGTCTTTGTCTGTTGGTAGCGGCTACTTTCTGGCTGCTCAACGCACTGAACCGGGATTATTCTACCCGCATCTCCTGCCCGATCCGATTCAATTACGACGACAGCACCTTTATTGCTACCAAACCCCTGCCTACCAAAGTGCGGCTCAGCGTAACCGGCTACGGATGGAACTTGTTGAAAAAGTCTTTGTCCATTGATGTAGAGCCGATTGAATATACGATTACCAAACCCCTGCGCACCCGGTACGTCACGGCTCCCTTTCTGCTTTCGGCCGTTTCGGAGCAGTTGCAGGGGCTCCGGATCAACTACGTGGTAGAAGATACGCTGCACCTGAGCTTTGATCGGCGGGTAAGAAAAACCATCCCGGTTAAAGTGGACAGTGCCCGGATCAGCCTGGCTAAAAATTACCTCATTTCCAGCCCCATCAGCATCAGTCCGGCGCAGGTTACCTTCGAAGGGCCCGCCACGATGCTATCGGATATGCCAAACCCCATCCGACTCAGCATCCCTTCTACGGGAATCGATGAAGATTATACAGAGCAGTTGGAGATTGTCAATCCGGACCCTTCACTGATAAAGCCCAGCGTGAGTAAAGTGGAGGTCCGTTTCAAAGTAGAACCCCTCATTGCCGACACCCGCGTGGTGAAAGTACGCAAAGCCAACTTCCCCGACCACCAGGATTCGATCGTGGGTGAACGCACGGTGAAAGTGACTTACTACGTAAGGGAAAAAGATGCGCAGAATATCGGACCCAACGACTTCAGCATTGTGGCAGACTTCAAAGACCTGAAGGCGGAAGATTCAACCATTGTTCTGTTTGTCGAAAAAGAGCCCTCTTTCATCCGGAACGTAAGCCTGAACAATCCTTATATCCGTTTAAAAAATGCCCAGTAGCCGCCCATTACTAATCGGAATTACGGGCGGTATTGGTTCAGGAAAAAGCTTAATTACCCGCCTGTTTGCGCTGCTGGGCGTGCCGGTTTACGATGCCGATACCCGTGCCCGCTGGCTGATGAACCAACATCCCGGCCTCAGACAGGAGATAAGCGGTCTCATCGGCCCCGAAGCCTATTTTGGCGACGGCTCGCTCAACCGGGCTTACATGGCCGCTCAGGTATTCAACAACGCGGAGAAGTTGCAAAAGATCAATTCTATGGTGCATCCCAAAGTAGGACAAGATTTTATGCACTGGGTCAATCAACACGCCCACGCGCCCTGTCTGCTGAAAGAAGCCGCCCTTCTGTTTGAATCCGGTTCTTATCGGCAACTGCACTACACGATTTCGGTGGTAGCACCGGTTGCGTTGCGCATCCAAAGAGTGCTCCGGCGCGACCCGCACCGAACCGAGCAGGAGGTACGGGCCATTATCGAAAAGCAGATGTCCGAAGAAGAACGCCAGCAACGGGCCAGCTTTTTGATTTACAATGACGACTCCCGGCTGGTCATTCCCCAGGTACTGGCGCTACACGCGCGTTTTCTTTTGGGTGAAACCATTCATTGATTAGCCTGAAATTGCTTCATTTTCATTCCCGGTTAAAACGGAAGTAAAAGCAAAGCTTTCGCCGTCGAACAAGCCGCGGTCGCTTAATTTCAGAGCGGGAATGACCAGCAGCGCCATAAAAGACAGGCTCATAAAAGGGGCCTGCAACCGGCTTCCCATCCTTTTGGCCAGGGCATCTAGCCGGGAATACTGTTCCGCTACCTCATAGCCGTCCTTTTCGCTCATCAAGCCTGCAATGGGCAGCGGCAGTACGTGCTCTTCTTTTTCATCCACCGCAGAAATGCCTCCCTGGCACTGAATCAAACAATTGACCGCCTTGCTCAGCATCTCATTACTTACGCCTACCGCAATGATATTATGGGAATCGTGGGCAACGGTTGAGGCAATGGCCCCGCGTTTCAAACCAAAGTTGCGGATAAAGCCCACCGCCGGAGCCGTGTCCTGGTATCGGTTTACCACCACGATCTTGAGCACATCCTGAGCCGGATCGGGCACTACGTCGCCGTTGACGACCGGCAGGCGGGCTTCGCTGGCACGGGTAATCAATTGCCCATCCAGCGCATCAATGACCCGTACGGTCTGGTAGTCGGTATGGGGAGCGGGTTGAATCCGGAATTGTTCCTGGTTTTTAAGTGAAGTGCTGAACCGGTTAACGATCCGGCTATCCGTGTGCGGAATGCGTGTTTGGGCGGTAAGTCCATCCTTTTCCGCTACCAGCCGCCCGTCCACGTAGGCTTTCAGCACGTTCCAATCATTCAGGTTGTCAACCACAATGAAATCAGCGGGATCGCCCGGTTGCAACAAGCCTACCGGCAGCCCATAATGCCGGACCGGGTTCAGGCAGGCGGCCTTCAGCACCTTAAACAGATCAATGCTCCTGGCCAGCGCCCGTTTCACCAGCAGGTTGATGTGCCCTTCCACCAGGCTATCGGGGTGCTTATCGTCCGAACAGAACATCATCTGGTCGGCGTGATCATGCAGCAGATCAGCCAGGGCTTCGAAGTTTTTAGCGGCGCTTCCTTCCCGGATCAGTATTTTCATTCCGTAAGACAACTTGTCCAGTGCTTCTTCCCGGGTAAAACATTCGTGATCGGTCGACATACCGGCGGCGATGTACTGGCGGGCTTGTTCGCCCCTCAGTCCCGGGGCGTGACCATCTACCGGTTTTCCGTATTGCCGGGCCAGCGCAATTTTGGCCAGCACCTCCGGGTCCCGGTGCAGTACGCCCGGAAAGTTCATCATCTCCGCCAGATAGCCTACCTCCGGATGATTCCGGAACAGTTGCTCAATGTCTTCAACCGTGATGGCGGCACCGGCCGTTTCAAATGAGGTGGCCGGTACGCAGGAAGGCGCCCCGAAGCAAAACTTAAAAGGGACCTGTTTTCCATTCTCAATCATATATTCCACTCCCTCCAGACCCAGCACGTTGCCTATTTCGTGCGGGTCAGAAACCGTGGCTACAGTGCCGTGCACCACGGCCAGCCGGGCAAACTGAGCCGGCGTGAGCATGGAGCTTTCGATGTGAACGTGGGCGTCGACAAAACCGGGCATCAGAAAAGGCAGGTTATTTTCTTCCTGATTGTCAGGCTCCCAATTCACTTCCGCTACTTTGCCGTTGCGAATAACCAGCGTTCCAACGCCTATTCTTTGTTGAATCAGGTCGATGATTTTCCCGCGTACTGACGTACTATTTTCCATTTAATTCGTTTTGATAGTCAGGATAATCCCGATAGGTTAGGGCCTCAAAATAATAATTTAACGTGAGTAATGGATTTCAACCATCAAATCTTCACCTCGTACGAGCATTTTTGTCACTTTTTGCTTGCCCAAAAAGTAACCAAAAAAGGCACTTTGCCCAATGCTGCCTCGCGCAAAACCAACGCGCCCCTCGCTGGGCAAAGAGGCCAGCCCGCCTTCTTTCCTCTCTGTAATTTGTGTCTGACTTTAACGCATTTATAATCAAATATTTACACTAAAGTTAATCCATAGTTCACGTTATTTTATGATTATGAAAAGAATGTTTAAACAATTAAGTGCGTTTTTGATCCTGGTCATGGTACTTACGGCCTGCAACGGAGGGCGGCACCCGCAGTCGTGGCAGCCCAAAAACCACAAAAAATCACCGGGCAAAACACCCCCGGCGTATCGGAAGTCGGCGTACTGATTTTTTATTCCGGAAACGTTCAAAAGCAAGGGCTGACTGGATCGCCCCAGTTTGGTCACTCATTCTGATTTTACAAAATTGATTACATACACCCTCTTTTTATTGTATTTTTTACACTTATTATAAAATAAGTATTCTACTATTGCAAGAATTACTGGATTTTGAGTAACTTCACAGGGCCAATATTACAAATCCATTATGCGTAAGTTTCATCAACAATCGTTAAATTTTATTTTTGAAGAGACCGAAGACCTTATTCTCGGGCGTATTGAAGAAATGCCTCAGTTACCGCCCGTAGTAGGTAATAACATCAATCTGGTCCGCTACCAGCTTTGTATTCGGTTAGCACACGCTTCTCACCTTTGGCCGGACGCTGATGAGGCCACCGAACGGCACCCGGATGAAAAGCCCCACGCTCCAACAGTGGAATATCAATCAACGCGTTAACCCCATCTGACTCATTTTTATCCATTCGTCCATAACGATTCCTTTTTTTATATCTGAGTAGTATAAATTTCAATAAGTAATTTTTATCCGATTTCATTCCATTGCCGCGCAAAACTCCTGCATTCCGGTGGTTAAACACGTGCGCATAACTTCAGGGGTTTGATCTGCAACGAACGTTATTCCAAAAAGAATCTGTCCTTGATTTCTGCCTGTGAGAAAGTATTAGAACGGAGCTTACGGGATATGGCTTCCCGGATTTTTTGCACTTCTACGCCTACTTCACACCTCATTAAACACAAGGCACCTCTCTTCATAAAGAATTTGCCTTGCCGTAAAATCAGGCTGGCAAAATGCGCCCACTACTCCGGCAGCATGTAACATCTGATGCGTACTTCAGGTGACTTGACCGCTTTTTATAAATAATTCATTTAAATATCTCCCTGCTCCCACGTGATTGTTGCAAACCCAGTAAAAGACCTACTATGGCACTTAACCCATATCAGATTGTATTGATAGCGAATAAAAGAAGGATTACAAAAATCAACTGGCTGCAATTGCCCGAATAAATCTTACGGGTGAGCGGTTACTTTAAAGGGATGCGGTAGAATATATGCAAAAAATCGGTAAACCTTACATTTAAATATTTTTACCGGATTTGGCTCACAAATAGACTGGCAATGAAAAATCTTTCTCTTCTGATTGCTTCCACCCTTTTCGCTCTGTCTGCCGTAGCCCAGACGCCGTTTGACAACAAAGCCGAAGCCAGGTTGACCGAAGTACCTGACCAGCATCAGTCCCTGGCTTATCATCAGCCGGTAAGCAATCAAAGAACCGAAGTGCCTACTGCTTCGCAAAAGACAACTTCAACTAGCCACGTGTCACAGAGCTACGTGTTCGGCGATACCAAAGCTAAAATCAAGGTAACCTTACAACGTTCCGATGACTCCCTCACCCTGAAGGTAGAATTCGCCAACCAGTCCCGGTCTTCCTTTTTTATTGATGCCGTGAAACCCATATCTTATAAATGGTCATCCAATGGCAGTGAACTGATGGTAGAATACGGATCAGACGGCACCAAAGAATCGGGTTTTCCGGTTACCCAAATCAAAGGCGGAGAGACCAACGACTTGGTCATTTCCCTACCCCGGAAAACCAATAAATTTAAAATGAACCTGCTGGTGGCTTACTTTGAAAGTTCATCCTCTGCTCCGCAAACGGTACTTTCCTCTAAAGGAAACTGGAAATGGTCGGAATATAAGGTACCCGTTCTGCTTAAAAACTAATTTCTACAATCCAATAATCGTATTTGTTTTCCATAAAGTTGAATTCCTAATTCCTAATTCCTAATTCCTAATTCCTAATTCCTAATTCCTAATTCCTAATTCCTAATTCCTAATTCCTAATTCCTAATTCCTTACGGGCAGAAAATAAACAAACCAGGTTTCAACAGAGGCCTGGTTTGTTTTAGGTATCCAACTATTAGACTTGTTGCATATTGATAGTCAATCAGTTGCCCTCGGAGGCGAGGTTGGCATTGAGGAAGCATCTAATTTATAATTCCATAAACCAGCGCAGGTTTCAATAATTTTATCAATTAGTGATAGGGC